>Ga0302324_100012992_pt1 | contig 16920 bp, 16 predicted proteins | sample Palsa_T0_1_FD_201949 | JGI IMG/M metagenome (GOLD analysis project Ga0302324, IMG submission 201949) | Peat permafrost microbial communities from Stordalen Mire near Abisko, Sweden - Palsa_T0_1 | ecosystem: Environmental > Terrestrial > Soil > Palsa > Peat permafrost | place: Sweden: Abisko...
TGTTTTGCCGATGCTGGTTCCGAACTGCTCGGCCTGAACCATCATGGTGACAAGGTTGCGGATGCAGTCCACATCCGTGCGCTCGGCCAGGTGCTTCCAGGTATCCTGGCGCGGACGTCCGGCACGCTGCTCGAGGACCACAACGCGCAACTCATCGCAAAGCTCGGGCTGCGCATGGGACAGCTCTTCAGAGCTTCGTACCGTGGCCTGGTCAAGGCCGAGCCCGGCCTCGATGCAGATGACGAGAAGATCCAGAACATCCGGAAGGCCTTTGCGGATTTTGCTCTGGCGCTTTTTGATCTGCCTGCCGAGCCAGAAATCCGGGCCGATGTAGCCCAGCGCCAGCGCCGTGGAATAAACGAAGAAGGGGCTCAGGCTCGCCGCTCCGCTGACCAGAGCCAGGATACAGAGCACGAGGGGAACTATCACCTTGCACCCCATGAAGATTTTGACTGTGCTTTCCTTGCGGTATCCGGCGCGGATCAGGCGCTGCTTGACGACAGAGACTTCTTTCTGGCTCTTGGGCAGGACGTTGTCGAAGTGAGTCACCACTTCGCCAATCGAAAATCCCGACTTCTGAAACGACTCCAGCAGGGACTTAGGCTTGGCGTTCGGGTGGATCACATCCTGGATCCGTTGCAGCATGGCTTCGCGATAGAACAAGAGGAGCCCGCCGCTTGCGACCAAAAGAAATGCGACAATGAAAGCGAAAATCGTGATTCCCATAAGTCCCCTTTAGACGTCCATGTTGACGATTTTCCGAATGATCAAACCGCCAATTACGATCATTATGGAAGCCGCCCAAAGCAATTTGATTCCAATGTCGCGCTTCCACAGCATGCTCATCATCTCCGGGTTGACCCAGTACAACGCGAATCCCAGCACGACTGGAAGCAAGGTAAGCACCCAACCTGTCATACGGCCCTGAGCGGTGCGCGTTCGAACCTCGCGCCTGAGGCGGAACCGTTCGCGGATCACGTGCGCGGTTTTGTCGAGCACCTCGGCAAGATTTCCGCCGCTCTCTTTTTGAATCAGGATTGCAGTGCAGACAATTCTCAGGTCCTGAATCGGCATGCGATGGAGCAGATTCTCAATGGCGCCTTTCAGTTCAAGGCCAAAGTTCTGCTCCTCGAAACATGTTCTGAATTCTCCGCCCAGAGGATCAGGGCACTCGCGAGAGACCATGCCCATGGAGGCAATGAGGCTTTGTCCGGCTCGCAGGGCGCTGACCATCAAGTCGCAGGCCTGTGGCAGTTCCTTTTCAAAAGCACTGAATCGCGTACTGCGCTTGAAGAGCACAAAGCCTATGGGCGCGAATGACAAGACGGCTCCGACCAGCAAAGAGATGAGCGTGTTGTCGGTTTTCATATGAACCACAAATGCCGGCACGGCGAAGCAGCCAGCGACCATGGCCAGGAGGGTACCCGCGGTCCATTGCAGATTGGCCTGATGTATGAGGGCCTGAAGCTTCGGCCCGACTTCGAGTTTGCCCAGCCTATTGTTGATCCAGGGGATGGCGCTGAACTGCTCATTCTTGCGCAGATTAACGATCTGATCGCGCGTCTCCCGGCTTTCCGTGGCCAGTGCGGAGTCCAGCGTGGCCTGAACCTGTTTGGCCTGTTGCGAGGCCCCTGACCCGCTGGCCATAAGCAACAACGCAACCACAGCGAAGACGCCCGCGAATATCAATACAATGATCAATCCCATAACGGCTTTCCTCCTTTCCGCTTAGCAGTTAACAAGCGTTTCTTTTTCAAACAAGCTGGGCGGGAGCATGATGCCCGAGACGCGGAGCCGGTCAAGAAACTTGGGACGGATGCGCGAAGGCTGGAATGCTCCGATAACCTTGCCGTCAGGGCCGATCCCTTTCTTTGAGAAGCTGAAGATTTCCTGCATGCTGATGACGTTCTCTTCCATGCCGGTGATCTCAGAGATGCTGGTGACCTTGCGGCTTCCGTCGCTCATGCGGGTAGCCTGGACGACGATGGTGATGGCCGCCGCGATCTGCTGGCGCACGGACTTCTCGGGCAGTGTCATGCCCATGGCCACCATGGATTCGAGTCTGGAGATGGCGTCGCGCGGGGTGTTGGAGTGAATGGTGGTCATCGACCCTTCGTGGCCGGTGTTCATGGCCTGCAGCATGTCGAACGCTTCTTCGCCGCGGATTTCACCCATGATGATGCGGTCGGGACGCATACGCAGGCAGTTGATCAGCAATTGGCGCTGCTTGATGGCTCCGTTGCCTTCAATGTTGGGCGGACGGGTTTCGAGGCGCACGATGTTTTCCTGAGCCAGACGGAGTTCGGCGGCGTCTTCGATGGTGACCAGGCGCTCATTGTTCGGAATGTACTGGGACAGGATGTTCAACAGCGTGGTCTTACCGGAACCGGTGCCGCCGGAGATGACAATGCTGATGCGCGCCTTTACGGCGGAGGCCAGCACTTCCATCATTTCGGCAGAGATGCTCTTCAGTTCGACCAGCGAATTCGCAGCCAGAGGGCCCGTTCCGAAACGGCGGATGGACAAAGACGGCCCATCGAGCGCCAGGGGAGGAATGATGGCATTGACACGCGAACCGTCAGGCAGGCGCGCGTCAACCATGGGCGAGGACTCGTCCACTCTGCGGCCCACGCGGGACACGATGCGGTCGATGATCTGCAACAGGTGGCGATCGTCGCGAAACGAGATGTTCGCTCTCGTAAGGAGTCCGCCCTTTTCAATGAACACATGGTCCTTGTTATTGACCAGGATGTCGGAGATCTTGGGATCGCGGAGGAGCGGCTCGAGGGGTCCGAGGCCGAAGACTTCATCAAGCAGGTCTGCCTGGATTTTTTCCTGCTCGTCGAAGTTCAGGGGGACGCGCTGGTCGGCAATGATCTCCTTAACGATGCCGGAGACGGCCTGGCGCGCCTGGCTGGAGTTTACGCGCGAGAGCTTTTCCAGATCGAGCTTGGAGATCAGCGTGCGGTGTATTTCCGCTTTGTAGCTTTCAAGATTCAGCAGTTCCACGTTTCACCTTCCATCGGAATCGATCGCTCCTTATTGAGAGCGTCATCCAAATAATCTGAAGCCCTTCTTTTTTGGTTGCGTTGCGCGCTGGCCGCAAATTGAAGTTGCCATTTGCTTGATGATTTTTGAAATGGGCGAATCACCCAATGCAAGCGGAGTGGCGGTGTTCTGCATCTGCCGGACGGCGGCGTAGTCGTTGGGAATCTTCCAATTTGCGGGCCGGGTGAGAGCCTTGGTGATGGTTTCATCGGAAACTCCCAGGGCGCGCGGCTCATAGCGGTTGATCACGATCTCAAGTTTTGGGCTGCCAACATTGAAGAACTGGCTGATCAGGCGATTTGAGTTGCGCAGTTCGGGAATGCCGGCCTGGGTGACGAGGTAGATCGTGTAGGCATCTCTGAAGAGAGCGGAATCGGTGAGGTCGAGGCGGGCGCCCACGTCGACGACCACGTTTTCAAATTCCTGCCGCGCGACATTCATCAGCTTGTCGATGGCTTCGTTCGAGGCGTGGAACTGGGGAAACTTGCCTGGAGCGGCGAGCACGGAAACGCCCGAACTGTGCTTGATGATCAGTTTGTTCAGAAAACTTGCATCCAGCCGGTCGGCGTCCTGGAGGGCATTGATGGTGGAATACTCAGTGACGATGCCGAGATTGAGCGCCGCGTCTCCGAGGGGTAGATCGAGGTCAACCAGCAGGGTGCTCTGGCCGGACTCCTGAGCCAGGGCAACAGCAAAATTGCAGGCCAGCGTGGTAACGCCCGCGCCGCCTTTGGCGCCCAGGAATACGAGCAAGCGGCCACGAGTCTTTCTGGCGGCGGGCTGACGCACTGCGGTGCGGCGTCCAGCGGCCCTGACCAATGCTTCAGCCATGGTGGCGTGCGCGAAGGGCGGGGAAAGGAACTCACGAGCACCCGCACGCATGCAGCGGACCAGCAGCGCCGGATCTGGCTGCGACGAATAGACCATCACGGTTGCAGCGCTGTGGGAGCAGATGCTCTCAACCAGCTCGAGGGCGTATTCGGGTTTGCTGTCCAGATCGATGATGATGGCTTCGTGGCGCTGTTCAAGCAGGCGGGGCACGTCTTCGAGGGTGGGCGGATAGTCAGTGAATTCTCGGACTTCGGCATCGTCGCAAAGCATCAGAGCGGTGGCGGCTTCTTTGCGGCGGCGCTCGTCGGGGCCGATCAGTGCAATCGACAGGGGTCCATTTCCGTTGGAGTCGGAAGAAGGTGCCTCGACATAAGTTGAAGTGGCCGAATTCATGAGTCTGCTGCTCCCTGTGCTTGCTAAATCGTTTCTGCGTTTACCGGTAATCGATACGTGGGTGGAAATTCAGGCATCCATCCACGCCGGTGCTCAATGTGCGAAAAAAGAAATCAGTGTTCCGATTGCGATTGCCGGAGCGTAGGGTATCTTGCGCTTGAGGGGATTGCCGATCGACATCTCCTTGCGCACTTCGGGGTCTTTCAAGCCGAAGGTCAGATCGCTCGCGCCGTTAAATAGTTCTTTCAGCCATCCGCCACAGGCAGCCCAAACCAGAGCGATGACGCCCCCTGCCATAGCGGTAACAATCAGTGCAAAAAACAATTGATTGGGGCCAATCCAGGTCCCGATTGCGGCAGCCAGCTTGACGTCTCCAGCTCCCATGCCGCCCATCCAGAACAAAAAGCCAAAAAGCAGTATTCCCAGTCCGAGACCGCCGAAGCTCTGGCCGAGCCCATGCCAGCCGTGAAGCCATGTGGAAGCCACGATTCCGATTGCCATGAAGGGCACCACCAGCCAGTTGGGAATCCGGCGGCTGCGGAGATCAGTGAATGTGGCCACGGCGAGGACAATGAGAGTGGGCCACCAGGCAAACGAATGCATTGCTCGAGCTCCTTGATCCCGTACACACTTCAGGGAACACTGAGAGTAGAGCAATTGCCCAACCAAATCTGGGAAGATTCAAGTGGATTTATTTCATATAGTTAGCTTGGCGAATCCTGACAGGTGTACACGGGAGTTTACGGGTTGGTTGAGGGTGTGGTGCGGGGCGTATACACTTTTGGGGCCAAATCCACGGTTGGGGCCTTGGCGGCGTCCGGGAACAGAAGCGGCAGATCGGCGATGGGCGCCGAGACAAACTTGTGGCCTTCCAGGACAACGCTGGTCAAGTCCTTGGTGGGAAGTAGTTTAGTAACTTTCTCGAGGTATTGCACGTATTCGGCTTGGCCGGCGGGGAGGGGGAACAAAACAAAACGTGAATACGAGGCGGCGGGCAACTGGGAGAGCAAGAAGGATTCCCGCCCCTGCATGGCGAAGATCCGCTTGCCCTCAATCAGGGTGGCCTCTGGATATTCGAGCGTGAGGTAGCCGGGAAGATAAAATCCAGCATGCCGATAGCCGAGAAAATGGTTGTCGAAGGCAACGATGAGCAGGGCATCGGGCGCGCCCAACTGCGGCAATGCCGTCTGAGTTTCTGTTAATTCTGTTTCGAAATGGCGCACCGAACGATAGGAACAGTAGGCCGGAAACGCAAGGAAAATGACGATATTTGCCGCCATGCAAAGCGCAATGAGCGCGTGTTTCAGCGGCCTTGGCCAGGCGGGAGCGTCGTACCAATCGGCTACCCAGGCTCCAAGCCAGATGCAGGCCGGCGCAGCCACCAGCAACAGGTATCCGCTATTGACGAGCTTGAGGAAGATAAGGGTGAAGAAGCAGAGCGCTGGAACGACCCAGACTGCGGTGAACAGCTTCTTGCTTTTGTCTGCCGGAGTCGTGCCGAATTGGGCGCCAAGCGGAGCCAGCGAGGCGGCTCCAAAGCATAGAAAATAAATGAATACGATGATAATTGCGCGCGCCACCGAGGTGATCGGGGAGGAGTTGAATACGGTGTCTTTGGAGGGCACCATGCGCCACAGGGAAGCTAGTGCGCCGAAGTAGGCGGCGAATCCTCCACTGGCCCAGATCATGGGCAGGAACCACGCGGCTACCGTGACACCCAAAGCAGCGATGCCAAGCAGAATTCGCTTCAGTGGGACGTGGCGCAGGGAAAAGAGAAACAGTGGTCCGAGAAACAAAATGGAGGACGGCCGGATTCCCGCGGCGATGCCCAGGACGATGGCTGTGGGAAGGACGAATTTGGTGTTTCCGCGGTCGATACGCCAGCACAGAAAGCCCAGCAGGGCTGAGGCTGCGGCCTCGACGCTGTAGGTGAGTGCAACCGTGCCATGGAACCAGGCGAGCGGCGAGAAAACGAAGAGCAAGCCGGCAAAGGTCGCGGCCCGTGGCCCGAACCAATCGAGCGCAAGTTTGTAGATGAGGACGACCGAAGCGATGCTGGCCAGAATGCTGAGAATTACAAGCGACAGGTTGGCATCGTGCACCAGGTAATTCAAAAGCCGCCCAAGGCAGATGTAGAGGAAATAGCCGGGTGGGTGAGGCTGATGAACACGGGGGTCGAAACGTCCGATGGCGAGTGCGAAGTTTACGGAATCGAGGTCGTAGAGATCGTGGCTGCGGAAGGCGAGCCGGCTCACAGCCACTCCGCCTGCCAGAAGGCACAACTCAAGCTTTTGCCTGGAGATCACATTATTAACTTTAGCAATCGGTGGGCCACACGGGGCGGCATTCTGCGCGCTTGGCGGCAGTGCAACAGGATGGCTACGGAAAGGGGATGGGTATGCGCCGGAAGTCGGGGGGCCGGAAGCAGCAGGGTCGGCGGCTGCTCAAGATTGGGATCTTCGCTTACCCGATTCCGGAAATGGATCCGCGCAAACAGCTCACCATAAATGAATTAGCGGGGCCTGGATTCACTTCGATGCACTCAAGCAGGCCGTGCTCCGTCACTGCTTCGGGTGGTTTTGCTTGCGCATTTGGAGGCCGCTGGATGCTCTGATCTGCGCATGAACGGCGCATCTCGTTAAGGTTCGGCTGCTGTGCGTGGTGTATCGATTCGCGACACTTGTCACCTATTAGTACCACCTGCAAATTACCAACGTTGCACCACGCTGACGCAATACTGCCATTGGCATCACTGCGGTCGATTAAGGATCATGAGGACACGTCACCCATACTCCTTATGCATGACGTAGCTGCACCTCGCGGGAAAGGTCGCACATCCATGATCAAAATTGGATTGTATTCAGAGGATCGCACACTGCACCCTCTTCTTTCGTCTGCCCTTGGTCAAGAATTTCAAGTGTTCTTGCAGTCGGAACGGGACGGCATGAACGACCTTGTTTCGGCAGGGGAATGCGATGTGATGGTTCTGGACCTGAACTCCAAGCGTGAATCGTTGCAGGAGCGGATCGGGTTCTGCAGGCTTTTGATCGCATCGGATGTCCCCTCAATAGTGATGGCCGACGATGGCCTGCGCTCGACGGCATTTGAACTGGTGCGGACCGGCGCCTTCGGATACTGTCGCCGCCCGCCGTCTATTCGCGATCTGAAGACCATGCTAAGCCGTGCATACGAGAATTCGTTGCTGAAGAAGCAACTGGAGACCGTGCAGCAGCGCATTGAGGAGCCGGCTACGTGCGATCAGCTGATCGGATCGAGCAAGCAGATGAAGCAGGTTTATCAGATGGTGCACCGTGTGACCAATCTGAATGCCTCGGTGCTGGTGACAGGCGAAAGCGGCACGGGCAAGGAACTAATCGCAAGGGCCATCCATAATATGGGCTCTCGATCGAAGCGGCCGTTTGTCGCGGTCTCATGCGGTGCGATTCCAGAGACACTGATCGAAGCGGAATTGTTCGGCCATGAGAAAGGCGCCTTCACCGGAACGGTGGGAGCGCGCGAAGGCTACTTTGAACAAGCTGGGGATGGCACGCTATTCCTCGACGAGATCGGGGACCTCAGCATGTTTACCCAGGTTAAGCTGCTGCGCGTTTTGCAGCAGATGGAATTCAGCCGCCTGGGCAGCAACAAACTGATCCCGTTGCGGGCGCGCCTGATTTTTGCGACCCACCGCGACCTCGATCAACTGGTGGCCGAAGGAAAGTTTCGCCAGGATCTTTTCTACCGCATCAATGTAATGCGGATTGAATCGCCGCCGCTGCAGGAGCATCCGGAAGACATTCCTCAGATCGCCGGGCATTTTCTGCGTGTTTACTCGCAGACATTTCAAAAGCCGATGGAGAGCATTGAGAAGGATGCGATGCACATGTTGCAGAGCTATCCCTGGCCGGGCAATGTGCGCGAGCTTGAAAATGTGATGCAGCGAGCGATCATTCTGGCCCCTGGGAAGACCGTCCGCGCAGAGGATATGAATCTTGCAGTCGCGGACGAAGACGGGTTGGATATCGAAGGTGTAGTCAATATTGGCGATTACAACCCAGCAGGCTCGTTTGAACGCCAGCTTCGCGATTACAAGGTCAAACTGGCTGTAACAGCCGTCCGCGAGAGCAAGGGGAACAAGACGCTCGCCGCGCGCAGTTTGTCTATCTCACGCGCATATCTGCATCGGTTGATTCGCCTCGCCGATACCGATCCATCGTTCGACCAGGACCTGCGGGAGACGGTAAATGCCTAAGCCTGGCATTGCCGGTCTCCTGAGATAAGGCATTCCTGTGCGGACACAACTCATGCGCCGGTTTCTCTCCTTCCCCGTAATGTTATCCAGCGCCTTGCTGGTGATCGCGGTGCTTACGGTGCGGTCGCGGTTTGACGATCCCGATCTGTGGTGGAACCTGAAGACGGGCGAAGTCATCTGGACCAGTCATACGATTCCGGTTACAGATCTGTTTTCATACACCACCAATCACCATGCGTGGATTCCGCACGAATGGCTGTCGCAGCTCTTCATCTACGGCGCCTACAGGCTGGGCGGATTTACCGGCCTGATGGTTCTGCTCTGCGTGCTGACCAGCACACTGCTGGTGGCGGGATATGCCTTGTGTTCCCTTTATTCCGGTAACTCAAAGGTAGGTCTGCTGGGCGCACTAATCATCTGGTTGTTTGCGACCGTTGGCCTTGCCATTCGGGCGCAGATGTTCGGGTACATATTCCTGATCGTCGAGTTACTGCTGATCCAACTGGGTCGCACGCGCAGTCCACGCTGGTTCTGGGGGCTGCCGGTGCTTTTTGCGGTGTGGGTGAACTGCCATGCATCGTTCATGCTTGGGCTGATTGCGGGCGTGGCTATCTGGGGCAGTTCTCTGGTGCGCTTCAGTGCAGGATCTTTGCTGCCTGGGCACTGGGATGCAGAACGGCGGCGAACCTTGGCCGGCGCTTTGCTGCTTTCATTGATGGCGCTCTTCCTCAATCCAGTGGGAATCAAGCTGATTCTTTACCCGTTTGACACCATGCTGAATATGCCGCTGCTGCTGGCCAGCGTGGCCGAGTATGCGCCGCTCGAAATGGCCAGCGGCCGCGGAATAGCCTTGATGGCTGTTCTGCTTTTGAGCTTCGGCTTGGTGATGACGAATCGGTCGCAGCTTTACTGGGATGAGTTCATCCTGCTGGGCCTCGGCACCTGGCTGGCCGTCAGCCACATGCGCATGCTGTTTGTCTTCGGCATTCTGGCTGCGCCGATTCTGACGCGTCAGCTAGCGGCTTCGTGGGATGAATACGATGCTGAAAAGGATCGCATCGGTTTGAATGCTGCGTTTGTGGCGCTGGCGCTCGCCGTGGTGTACCTGGGATTTCCGAGCCGAGCAAACCTGCGGGAGCAAGTGGAAGAGCAGAGCCCTGTGAAGGCAGTGGAATTCATCAAGGCCAATCACCTATCCGGGCCTATGTTGAATGCGCATGGGTTCGGGGGGTACCTGATGTGGGCTGCGCCGGAGCACCCGGTATTCCTGGACGGGCGAACGGATGTTTTCGAAAAGACCGGAGTCTTGCGCGAGTTTGGGGACTGGGCAACATTGCAGAACGATCCGAGCCTGCTGCTCAACAAATACGGAATCAAGTTTTGCCTCTTGAACCCGGAGGCCCCGATGGTGAGAGTTTTGCCGCTGCTGCCGGAGTGGAAGATTATCTATTCCGACAGTAACTCGGTTATCATTGCGCGCGCTTCAGTGCAACCGAAGGTTGGATCATCCGCGCAGGTTGGTGAATAGAGTTGGGAGAGCGTTGCTGAAGGACTGGTGTGGCGGCTCAGAGGTTCGCAGCGTTTTCTTGTGAACTAAATGGGCTCCCTGTTAGCGTCCAAAATGCAGGTCCCCATTCGACTTTGCTCAGGGCAGGCTTTCGACCCCGCTGAAGTACGCTTCGCTCAGGATGACAGTTCATTTAATTGATGGGAGCTTAGAAGACGGCACACCATGGTGGGATCGCAGATCTAAGTGTGCAAATGGTATTCTGGCGGACCGGCAATGGCCAAGCCGCTTCTTTGGCGTCCGTGGATGTACCAGCAGCACCAGTTGGACTCGTGGGTCGGTTTGCCGGCGGGGCTAACCAGGTCGTTGTATCTGACTTTTCCGCACAGATATATTCTCTCGTCCCAGTTTTCAATTTGCTTGAACTTCTCGTCGGATGCGCAAAGCGTTTTTGCGTCTTCGCGTTTGATGGACTTGATGGTGATGAATTCTCCCGGCAGCAAGATCATAGGGACGAAGGGAGCGGCTGTCTCTGCGGCCTTCAATGCAGGAAATGCGGGGAGATGCGATTCATCTATGGCAAAAATTAGCTGGTCAAGAGTGGAGACAATTGTGGCCGGGGAGCGGCCGCGATTTGTGGCGGTAATGTTGAAACTGTTCTCGATGCCGGGAGTTGGTTCGACGCCGATGAGGAGCCAGGGTCTTTCAGCATTGGCGATGGTTTGAGCGTGCAATGACGCTGCCTGAGCTGCCTCGACGGCAGCTGCGGCTGCGGCTTCAACTGCGCTGATTTGCCGCTCGATCTTTTTCAGCGTGGAAACAGCCAGCATGATTCCGGCGTAGCCCACAATTGCGAGAACCAGGCAGGCTGCCCACAGAATTCGATCATGCCACGGCCATATCGGCGGGGCCGGGGCCGGGAGAGTGACGATGAAACGCGGCTGCTGATCTTCGCAGGGCACGCCGTTGCAATCGGGCCTGGACTGTCCCTGTTGGGCGTAGGTGGAAGAGTCCGAAGTCTGCTGGCCCGCGGCGGGATGGTTGCTTGCCTGCGCAAAGGCCGTTGCAGGCGCCTGCAGGATTGCCACAAGCAGAGCGAATGTCGCCAATCCCTTTAACATCATGGCGTCAATGTAACATATGCGGGTGTTCAGAGGCGCGACCTTGGGGATGACGCACGGCATTCAAGGCGGAACGAACCCAGAACGGCAGGCGGAGGAAGTGCATGCGCGAGCCACGGGTCCTTATGGGACCCTTATGGGACCATGCGACAACGGTGAGTCGCTCGTGTTCCGGAATGAAATATGCAACTTAAGGGGGAGTGTTTTTGGTGCGCAGCAGTCGCAGAATTGGATTAGCCTTTTGACGAACGGTCGACGAAGGGGAGATGGGTCATGCAAGAGAAGTGCTTATCCGTAGTCATTCCCGTTTACAACGAGGAGGCTACCCTCGCCATCGTGGTCGATAGACTGCTTGAGTTGCCGCAGTTACTTGAGATTGTGATTGTCGATGATTGCTCGACGGATGGGACGCAGGAGATTCTTGCAGCTCTGAGCGCGAAGCACGGCGAGATTGTGGCTGCGCGGCATGAGAAGAACCGGGGAAAGACAGAGGCGTTGAAGACCGGATTTCGGCTGACGCGAGGCGATGTTGTGATTGTCCAGGATGCCGATCTGGAGTATGATCCCCAGGAAATTCCTGGAGTAATTGCCCCCATTGTCGATGGGAATGCCGATGTGGTTTTTGGATCGCGCTTTCTAGTGAGAAAAGCTACGCGGGCTCTCTATTTCTACCATTACCTGGGCAATAAGTGTCTTACCTTTTTGTCGAACCTCGCGACGAATATCAATCTTACCGATGTGGAGACATGTTACAAGGCATTCCGCGGAGATATTATCCGGCAGATGAAGCTTCGTTCGAGCGGATTCGGCTTTGAAATCGAAGTAACTGCAAAGGTTGCGAAGTTGAAGTGCGCTATCTACGAAACGCCGATCAGTTACTACGGCCGCACTTATGAAGAAGGCAAGAAGATAACTGGCTGGGACGGGGTTGCGGCGATCTACTACATACTTCGGTATAACCCGCTGTGCAGCCTGGCAAACAGCTTTTATCGAATGCCGAAGTTTGGGCCGCTCGGGGATGGCCGTCGAGTGCCCGCAGCGCGAATCCCTCTGAAAGATCCGGGTAATCAGCGGGCGGCACTCCTGGCTTCTGACCTTAATCAAGAGAAGGTTTTGCAAATCAGGTAATGAAATAGATCGTGTCGCCAAAGCAATTTCATCTTCTGGGAAATCCGTCCGGGTGACGTTTCTAGAACGGAATATCGTCGTCGGAGATTTCGGCGGATTGCGCGTAGTCTTCAGAGGCGGCGGCTGGCCGTTGGTCAAAACTGGCTGCCGAGGTGGAGGTTGCGGCTGAGCGACTGTATCCGCCCTGGCTGCCACCGGTTCCCTCTTCGCGCCCGGAGAGCAGGACGAGTTCATTCACGATGATCTCGGTCCGGTAGCGCTTCTGCCCCGACTCCTTGTCGTCCCAACTGCGCGTCTGAATCTTGCCCTCGATATAAAGCTTGGAGCCTTTCTTCACGTAATCGCGGACGATCTCAGCGGTGCGTGTAAAGGCAACCAGATTGTGCCATTCCGTGCGGTCCTGCCAGTTGCCTTGCGGGTCCTTTTGGCGGTCGCTGGTGGCCAGGGTGAGGTTGGCGACCATTGTGCCTCCGGGTGTGGAACGAATCTCGGGGTCCTTGCCGACGTTGCCCAACAGGGTGACTTTGTTCACGCTTCTTGCCATGTTTGTTCACTCCAACAACTGAAAGAAAAGAATAGCAGAGGGGCTGGGCCGGGCGTTAATGCTTGCGCGCGAGCCGTCGATTGCGGAACCATTTGGCGACGCCCAAGGCGAGCAGCAAGCCGCCGAAGGGGATGCACATGAGGGCGACGATAAGGGCGAACCAGCCGGTGTTGGTGCTGGCTCCGGTGGGAGAAAATCCGCCCAGCAGCGTCAGCAGAAGGACGCCGGCCAGGATTCCCGAAGCCAGGATTGACGCGCCCCATTGCAGAAGCTGGCGAGTGCCGTCGTCAGGTTGGGCGGGACTGGGTTGGGTCATTGTTATTTCTCGAAAAAGCGTTGATTGTGGTTCGAGGCATCCCACCCTTGGCACAAAAACAAAGACGTGCCAAGGATGGGGCACCCGGCCATCGTTGTCCCGCGAAGAAATGACGCTTGAGGATTGAAGTATCCCACTTTGAATCTAAGCTTGTGCCAGACGCAGCATGATGTACGTAATCACCCCTGTTACCGAGACGTAGAGCCAGAGGGGAAAAGTCCAGCGGGCGATTTTGCGGTGCTGCCGGATGCGGCCGGTTAGCGAGAAGAAGAAGGTGACCAGCACCATCGGCAGCGCAACGACGGCCAGGACGATGTGGCTGGCCAGTAGGGGCAGGTAGACCGATCGAAGGGCTGCGTGGACGGGGTAGCGGACGTCGCCGTGCAGAGCGTGGTGCGCGATATAGCTGACCAGAAACAGAGTGGAAAAGATGAATGCGGTGATCATGGCCGCGCGGTGAGCTTTGATTCGGCGCGCCCGAATGAATGTGTAGCCGATCAGCAGGGCGGTGGCGCTGAGGCCATTGAGAATGGCATTGAGGGCGGGCAGAAAAGCGTATTGAGAGCTCAAGGCCGCGGCGGGATGTATATAGATAAGCCAGAAGAGAAAGGCCGTGGCCGCGGCGCTGACGACGAGAATCGCGGCGATGGCGGGGCGAGTGCTGGATTGCGGGGCGACGGCTGTCGTCATTTTCTTCAGCTTCCTTAGTGTTTTTGTTTGGCGCAAAGCATGAGCGTGGTGAAGAGCAGGGGCAGGTAGAGGACGCTTACCTTGAGCAAGTCGCGGGCCAGCATGCGGCTCTCGGAATCATCCTTGGTGCGCAGTATGCCGCCGAAGCGGATGGTGTAGGCCAGGTAAAGCAGGCCGAGGAGAACGGCCAGAACGGCGTAGGCGGCGTTGGCCACGCCAAGAAACCACGGAGCCAGGCTGACGGGAATCATGACGAAGGCGAAAAAGAGCGCTTCGGCAACGGTGGACCATCCATCGGGCTGGACAACGGGCAACATGCGGATTCCGGCGCGGGCGTAGTCGTGGCGGTAGAGCCAGGAGATGGCCATGAAGTGCGGGAACTGCCAGACAAAGAGGATGGCGAACAGGGCAACGGCCGGCCATTCAATGTGGGGGCGGGCAGCGGTCCAGCCGAGCAGCGGGCCCATCGCGCCGGGAAATGCGCCGATGAAGGTTGCCAGAGTGGTGAAGCGCTTGAGCGGTGTGTAAATGGCGACGTAGCAGAAGGCGGTGAGCAGGGCCAGCGCCACGGTGAGCAGGTTGGTGCGCAGCAGAAGCCAGACGGCTCCGAGGGTAAGCGCGCCCAGGCCGGAGAGAATTCCAGCAGCGAGCGAGAAGCGGCCGCTCGCCAGCGGACGCTGCGCGGTGCGGATCATGAGAGCGTCGGTCTTGCGTTCCAGAGCCTCGTTGAGCGCTCCCGCACCGGCGGAGACGAGGCCGATGCCGAACAGGGCGTCCAGCAGGCCGGGCTGCACGCTGGAGATGCCGGATTGCATGGAGGCCAGATAGAAGCCGCCCCATCCGGTGACCAGCACCATGCCTACTACCTTGACCTTGAACAGTTCGCGCAGATCGTGGATGAGCGTGGCGGTGGCGCCTGGGGCTGGTGCATGGATGTGAGCCGGCCCATGAGCAAGGCCATCGGCGGGGCGAGAGGTTAGTTCTGCGGCCTGGGAAGTTGGTGTCATGGGCGAGTGAGAGGTCTTCAAGAGAATTTCTGAAGGGTGCGGTGGAACGGCGCCAGATTCGATGATAGCAAGCGGCGTGTGATTCAGAGCGGTTCAACCCGCCTGAGGGCTGCGCGGTCGTGCAAGGCCTGCCGGTCCAACTTGGGGATTTCGCCCATGTGGAATCCCTTCTTTATGCGAGCAAAGGCCCTGTCCATAGCGCGTTCGTAGTCGTCTTCTGACTTTGCAAGCTCTTCGATCTGGCTGGTGAGCAGGCCGCTGATGGATGTGGAGCGCTTGGCGGCGAGGATGCGGGCCTTGTGAATCGTTTCCTTGCTCAGGCGCAGAGTGATGTTTTGTTTTTCTTCCAGCGTGCGCATTTTGATAGAGCCTCGATTTCACGTGTAATACGTGTAGCACGTTTTGCACGTGAATGCTATCCGGAAGAGCTTTTGAACCACCGTCAAGCTAGCCGCGCGGCGTGGAGAATCGCGTCCGCGACCTCGTCTGGCGTCAGCGAATCGACGGAGATGGAGACATGGGCGGTGCGGTAGAGAGGTAGGCGTTTGCCGTAGCGATTGGAGAGGTTGGCCTGGTCGGCAAGGATGGGGCGAGTAGGCTCAGTGCCGGCGCAACGGGCCATGGTTGTTGCCAGCTCCACTTCGAGATGGATAAGGAGGGTGCCGGGAGTGGTGAGCAGCAGGTTTCTGGTTTCGGGCGCCTCAATTGCACCGCCTCCGAGAGCCAGAACCAAAGCGTCCGCGGCAGCCAGACGCGCGATGGTCGCGTGTTCGCGGGCCCGGAAATGGGCTTCGCCGTGGCGGGCGAAGAGTTCGGCAATTGTGGCCCCGGCTTCGGATTCAATCACGTCGTCCACGTCAAGGAAATTCCAATTCAGGCGCGTGGCAACGAGGGGTCCAACGGTGGTTTTGCCGGAACCCATGAAGCCGGTGAGGACGATGCGGCGCGTCGGCTGGGCGAGGCCGGGCTTTGGGTCGGGTTGGATGGAGGAGTTGGGGTTCATGGAAGCTCGTGCAACTGCATTCGGCTTTCTCAGTATATGGAATCGGCGAGATCAGCCGAGGACCATGAAGATGGCTCCGGCGGTGATCAGCGCACCACCTGCGATCACCGGCGTCGTGAGCTTTTCGCCCAGCAGCAGCCATGCGAAGACCATGACCAATGGGACGCTGAGCTTGTCAAGCGGCGCAACGCGAGAAGCCGGGCCCAGTTGCAGGGCTCGGAAATAGCACAGCCAGGACAGGCCTGTAGCAAGGCCGGAGAGGGTGAGAAAGAGAACGGTGCGGCGGTCGAGGGAGCGGACCTCGCCTAGCAAGCCTGACACGCTAGACAAGCCGGCGCCGGGCCTTGCGAGCGCGAGAGCAATTCCCCAGGCAAAGACTACGACCACGCTGGTGCGCAGGGCCATGGCCAGGTTTGAATCCACATGCGCCACGCCCACTTTGGCCAACAGGGCGGTAGCGGCAGCAAAAACCGCGGAGAGCAGTGCCCATCCAATCCAGCTCATGAGGACCATGGTACGCGGCGTTCGCGGGCCGGGTGAAAGTTTTCCCGTCGTTTACACTGCAATGGATGCAGACAGGCCGAGCCAGCAAAACCGCACTACGCGTCGCCATTCGCCGCGCGGCGCACCAGGTGATGGACCGGCCCCCGGTTCTGGATGATCCGATCGCGGTGCAGTTGGTGGGCCCGGCGTTTGCGCGGGACATGGAGCGGGCTCAGCACAAGGTCGCGCGGGATTTTCGGGCCTTCATGGCGGTGCGCAGCCGCTTTGTTGAGGACCAGTTGGCAATGGCTGTGGCGCAGGGCGTGACGCAATATGTGGTTCTCGGTGCCGGCCTGGACACATTTGCCTGGCGGAATCCATTTCCAGCGCTGCGGGTGTTTGAGGTGGATTTTCCGGCCACGCAGGAGTGGAAGCGGGCGATGCTGGACGAAGCTGGGCTGGGCATGCCTGCGGGGCTGACGCTTGTGCCCCTCGATTTCGAACACCAGACGCTGAGAGCGGGATTGGTCGAGGCGGGATTCGACGTCGGCAAACCCGCATTCTTTGGCTGGCTGGGGGTAGTTCCGTACCTTACAC
>Ga0302324_100012995_pt1 | contig 16918 bp, 18 predicted proteins | sample Palsa_T0_1_FD_201949 | JGI IMG/M metagenome (GOLD analysis project Ga0302324, IMG submission 201949) | Peat permafrost microbial communities from Stordalen Mire near Abisko, Sweden - Palsa_T0_1 | ecosystem: Environmental > Terrestrial > Soil > Palsa > Peat permafrost | place: Sweden: Abisko...
TTCATGCCCGTCTCGTCCTGGCTGATGTCCGGGTAGATCTCGCTGTAGCTCCCCTCCAGGTAGGTGTTGGCGACCAGCGCGGGACCACCGTGGCCCGGTCCGGCGATGTAAAACATGTTCAGCTCGAGCTCCTTGATGACCCTGTTCAGATGCACATAAATGAAGTTCTGGCCTGGTGTCGTGCCCCAGTGACCCACGACCAGCGGCTTCACGTGCGACAGCTGGAGAGGCATCTTCAGGAGCGGGTTGTCGTAGAGATAGATCTGTCCCACGGACAGGTAGTTGGCGGCCCGCCAGTAGGCGTCCATCTTCCCCAGCAAATCGGAGCTGATCGCTCTGGATGTCATGATTGCATTCCTCTTCTCTCGTAGGACGGGTCACTCGGAGGTCTTGGCACTTCTTGGGGGCCGCCGGTGATTAGGTATTTGTGGCTATCGGATATCGAGTACGTGAAACACCGCTCTGGCGATCGTAGCGGCTTCGTCCGTACGAAGGACGCGGACCGCCACCCGGGACGCCGCGGACGAGATGACCTCCTGATTCGCAGCATTGCATGCCTCGTCGAGCTCGACTCCGAGGCAACCAAGACCCTCGCAGATCCGGGCGCGCACGGTGGGCGCGTTCTCGCCGATACCTCCTGCGAAGACGAGCGTATCCAGACCGCCGAGCGCTGCGACGAAGGAGCCCACGCACTTCTTGACCTGGTAGCAGAAGACAGCAACGGCCTCCGCCGCCCGCACGTCGCCCGCCTCCCGCCCCAGAAGGGTATGCATGTCGGAGCTCGTTTCGGACATGCCCAGCAATCCGGACCGGGCTCCGCTCATCTCGCTGAATTCCGCCGCGGTCATCTGTTCCGTTCGTGCGAGATACCCGACCAACCCGGGGTCGAGGTCGCCGGAGCGGGTGCTCATCGGCACCCCGGACGAAGGGGTGAAGCTCATGCTCGTGTCCACCGGTCTGCCCTCGTGCACTGCTGCCAGGCTCGCCCCGCTGCCGAGGTGGGCAAGGATGACCCGCCCTTCCGCCGCCTTGGACCCTCCCCGTCGCGCAAGTTCTTCCATCAGATACGCGTACGACAGACCATGAAACCCGTACCGCCTCACGCCGAGTGCTTCATAGCGGCGCGGGATTGGCAGCAACATCGCCACGCGGGGAAGATCGTGATGAAACGCGGTGTCGAAGCACGCCACTTGGGGCAGCCCGGGAAACCTGCGGTGAAAGGCCTCCGTCAGCAGGATCTCTTCGGGCAGATGCTCCGGGTCGAACGGACTGAGGAGGCGTAGCTCCGCCAGCATCGCAGCAGTCACGCGCTGGGGCTGGACGAATTTCGGGCCGCCGTGCACCACGCGGTGCCCGACGGCGGCCACGGCGTCCGACCCCTTGCGCCGCTCCAGCCAGTCCATCAGAGCGTCGACTGCCACGCTTTGGTCGGGCCCGTCCAGAGGCCTCGAGAAGCTCTCGGCCGGGTTCAGGCTCTCGACCCGGAAACGAGTTCCCGGAAGACCGATGCTCGCGATTCCGCCGTACAAGATGCGGCGGGGCGGGGCGCCCGCCTCGAACACCGCAAACTTGATGCTCGACGAGCCACCGTTGATCGCGAGGACGCGGGTCTCGGAGCTCATTGCGCGGCTCAACGACCGAGCTGAAGACCGAGCGACGACAGCTTCGCGCGCGTCGACCTGGGCCCGGTGTGGCAGAGTCCCCGGATCCCCAGGCCCTTGGCAATGTGCACGAACATCGCGTTGTCGTCGAGGTAGAGAACGCGGTCGGCGGGAACGTGAGCGATATCCAGGGCCAATGCGAAGATGCGCGCGTCGGGCTTTCTGCAGTGAACGAAGCTGGAGGATACGAAGACGTCCACGAGCTCGTCGAGCTTGAACTTGCGGCTGCGGTACGCGTTCAACTCCCGGCCCTCGTTGCTCACGATCGCGATCTTCAGACCGTGTGTCACCTTGAGGCGAGACACCAGCGCGAGCATTTCGGGATGGGGCTTGGACTGAGCGAACATAAATCGCCGAAACTGCGCACGGGTGAACGGCCGCTTTACGTCGAAGACCACCAGATCCAGGTATTCCTCGAGAGTGAGCCTGCCCTCCTCGTACGTCTCGAACGTCAAGTGATGCCGCTCCTCCATGGGGGCCAGAGCCAGCCCGAACGCCTTCGCGGCCCTTTTGCGGGCGTGACGGTCCCAGCCGTCCGTGAGCAACACGCCGCCGATGTCGAGAAACAAGCAGGTGATCGGGGCGGCCGTCATCTAAGCGCCGCCTCAGCGGTACCCGTAGGGCCACCAGAACGCGGTAACCATCCAGCAAGCTCCGACGACCAGGATGATCCAGACGAAGTCGCCGCCCCATCCCCAGCGGTAGTGGTCGGCCTCGGCAGGAGTTCCGCGGGCGGTCGCCTGCAGGTGCCGGCGACGCTGGAAGTAACTGGGGTATGGAGGTCCCCATCTTCTGTATCCCCAGCCGTAAGTGACCGGTGAAACGAACAAGAAAAACATGAACACAAGCCACAGCAACCACCAGGAACTCATCAATGGGATGCCTCTCTCTTCCGGTAGGTGTTCTCGAGTGCTTTGTCGAATGTCTGCAGACCTCCGTCCTACCCAGACCGCGCGGCCGGTCTACTGAACGCGGACCGTACAATGGCGCCGAACGAGGCGGCGTCCAGACTGGCTCCCCCGATGAGCGCTCCGTCCACGTTTGCACAGGCCAGCAGCGACGCGGCGTTCTCCGGCTTGACGGATCCGCCGTAGAGGATGCACGCGACGCGGGCGAGCTTTGCATCTCGCTCGCCAAGCCACCCGCGGATCGCCAGGTGGGTCTGCTCGACCTCTTCGGGGCTTGCGTTCTTGCCCGTGCCGATGGCCCACACCGGCTCGTAGGCCATCGTGACCGGGACGCCCGCCTCGGAGAGGAGCGGCGACACAGCATCCACTTGTAGACGCAGGACCCGCAGTGCGTGCCCTGCGTCGCGCTGCGCCAGAGTCTCCCCGACGCACACGATGGGCTTGAGCCCGGCCGAGAGCGCCGCGTCGAGCTTCTCCACGACCTTCTCGTCGTTTTCGGCGAAGATACGTCGTCGCTCGCTGTGTCCGATGATGACCCAGGTGCACCCGACGTCCTTGACGGTCTCCGCGCCGATCTCTCCGGTGCAGGGCCCATCTTCCAGAGTGTGAATGTCCTGCGCCGCGAGACCGAGCGGGCTATCGAGACACTCCGCCGCGCACGCCGCCAGCGCAGTGAAAGGGGGCGCGATGACGACCTGTACCCCGACGGTTACGCGCGCGATCTTCACGCACTCCGCGGCCAGCAGCGCCCCCGATCGGTCGCCGTGGAACATCTTCCAGTTCCCTGCGATGATGGGTTTGCGAGACGAGTTCAACGCACGGTCCCTTTCTTCTCCTCGTGTCCGCCGAACTCGTAACGCATGGCCGAGAGCAGCTTGTTGGCGAAGTCTTCATCGCCGCGCGAGGCGAAGCGCTGCGTCAGCGCAGTGCTCAGGATCGGCGCGGGTACTCCCTCGTCGATGGCCGCTTTGAGAGTCCACCGCCCCTCGCCCGAGTCGGACACGTGGCCCGCGAAGCCGTCGAGGTCGGCGCTCTTCTTCAGCGCAGCCGCCGTGAGGTCGAGGAGCCACGAACCGATGACGCTGCCGTGCCGCCACGTCTCTGCGATGTCGGCGAGGTTCAGTTCGTATTGATAGAGCTCGGGGTGTCGGAGCGGGGCGGTCTCGGCATCGGCGGCGCTCTTGGGCTGCTTTCCGGCGTTGGCGTGGCGAAGAATGTTCAGCCCTTCGGCGTACGCCGCCATGATGCCGTACTCGATGCCGTTGTGGACCATCTTCACGAAGTGTCCGGCGCCGGCTGGTCCGCAATGGATGTAGCCTCGCTGGGGAGTGCCGTTGCCGCTTTCCGGCGCCGTCGTGCCTCCTTCGAGCCCCGGTGCCAGGGCGGCAAAGACGCCGTCGAGCCTCTTCACGACGTCGGGTTCCCCGCCGATCATCAGGCAATAGCCGCGGTCGAAGCCCCATACGCCGCCCGACGTGCCGACGTCGACGTAGTGGATGCCGCTCTTGCCAAGTCGCTCCGCACGGCGGATATCGTCGTGGTAGTACGAGTTGCCTCCGTCGATGACGATGTCGCCCCTGGCGAGAAGCGGCTCGAGTTCGCCCAGAGTGGACTCGACGACCGCGGCAGGGACCATGATCCAGATCGCGCGCGGCGCCTGGAGCTCGGAGACCAGTTCGGCGAGCGACCCGCTCCCCTTCGCGCCGGCGTCGATCAGGTCGTGCGCGGCCTGGGGATGAACGTCGAACGTCACACATTCGTGGCCCGCGCGGAGGAGCCGGCGGACCATGTTCGATCCCATGCGCCCGAGCCCGACCATTCCGAGCTTCATGTGGTCCTTCACGGCTTCACGATCTCGGCTTGGAGAGCATCATCGAAGCAAGTCCTCCGTGGCGGTTGGGATGTTCGGGACGGGTCGGGGTGGCCATGTCGCGGTCTCTTCTCGAGGGGGGCGTAGTGCAGCAACCATGCCCGCTCGCCGCCAGCCTACGTACTCGGCATGACGTGTAGTGCCGGTGGATTGGATCCCACGGTCGTGCTGCGAAATGCCTGCTGGGCGTTGGCAGAACGCGGCGTTACTTCTGATTGTGGTAGGACAGCCCTCTTCGCGCATTCCAGCACGCGTCTTGCACCTCTGTTCGCCATGAGTCCGCTCGTCGCGGCCACCTTCCTCCTCGCCGTGCTCGGTTCGTATTCGACGGCCGCGAGCGCCGACGTGGCTTCGTCCTCGACCTTCCCGGTCTTCACGATCGCCAAGAGCGAGAACAAGAACCAGGTGCAATACGTCGTGCGACTCGATGACCACTGCGCACCGCTGGGGCCGTCGCCGGTATCCGCGTACTGGCGGATGCTCGAACAGGGTCCAAGGCAGACCGCGCCTCTCCTGTCTCGCGAGGTAGAGGCCTACGGTCTCGCCAGCCAGGTGGTCCTTGCGAGACAATCCCGCGGAGGAGAGGTGCGCGCAGTACTGAGGGCGTTGCCGCTACGTCCCGTGACCATCGAGACGTCCCGGGGGAGCGACGGCGCATGCCGGGGGCTCGCCACAGCTTCGATCGCGGGCGCGCCTGCGCACCTCTTCAACGTGTATGTTCACCTGAAATGGGACGGGGTCGACTACCTGCTCCTGCAAGGCTGGTCGATGGACGGCTCGCACGTCGTTCGCGAGAGGCTCACGCGGTAGGGTGCGCGGGCCATGCGCACCAAGATCGTGGCGGCGAGCCTCATCGTCGCCTGCTCGCGTCCGACCGCCGCGGTGCCTCCCGCTCCGCCGGTGGACTGGCATGCGTTTCCGGCGACCAGGCAGGGAAGCGTGCTGAGGGATGCGGCGACCCCTGCGGAGCGCGAGGCCGCCGACCTCTATCTGACGGGCATCATGACACCCCGGCTGAGGCAGCTTGCATCGTTGCTGGACGCCGATGCGAGCGGCTCCTTCTGTGGTTCCGACGCGGTGGTTGGTCGGGACCGGGTCGTGCAGCTGCACGAGATGCTCTTCGGTGCGTTCGAGGATCGGCGGATGGTCGCGAGCCGCGTCTTCCGTACGGCGAGCGCGCAGGCCGTCGAGTGGACGATGACCGGGCTACAAGCGCGTGACTGGATGCAGGTCGCTGCCACCCACAGGGCGGTCGCGTTCCGCGGGGTCACGCTGCTCTGGACGAAGGACGACGGCACGATCACGGATGCTCACGTCTACTTCGACACGGCCGTGGTCAAGGGGCAGCTCGGCGTCGGGCCGATGGAGCTGGTCGCGCTTCCGCGACCGAACATGCCCGCGGCGGAGCAGCGGCTCGAACAGATGCACACGCCCGTCGAGATGGCCAACGTCGCAACGGTGCGGGCACAACTCGACGCGCTCGAAGCCCGGGACGAGTCGTCGTACCTGTCGTTCGTGGCCGACGATCTCGAGATGTTCACACCCGAGCACAGCGACGCCCTGCGAGGCAAGGTCGCCGCCAAGACGTACTACGAGGCCATGGACCACGCGATCGGTCAGCTCGATACGAGCGTCCGCCAGGTGTGGGGTATCGCGAGCTTCGTCGTCGTCGAATACGCGATCGCGGGGGTGCAGCTTGCACCGATTGGCCGGGTGCCGCTGATGCGTGACCGTGTCGTCGGGCTGCACATCGTCGATGTCGCCGAGCTCCGGGACGAGCGGATCGAGCGAATCTGGCGCTACGACAACCTCGCAGAGATCACGGAAGGCGGACCTTGAGCGTCTGCACCCTTCACCGTTGTCACGATCGGGCAAGAGCTCTGCAAGGGGCCGCGACCACCCTGTGTTGGAGCTCGGCATTCGAGCCAACAACGGAGTGGAAACCATGGCCATGTCACGCACCCAGACCATCGAACCGACGAACGGAGTCTCGACCGCGGTCCGTCCGCTCGTAGCCCGGGAAATTCGCGAGCTCGAGCAGCGCATGGTGGAGGCGTCACCGTGGGTCGCTTCCCTGCAGCGCGAAATGGGCAGGGTCATCGTCGGGCAACGAGGACTCGTCGATCGCCTCGTGCTCGGCCTCCTCACCAACGGACACATCCTCCTGGAGGGAGTTCCTGGGCTGGCCAAGACCCTCGCGCTGAAGACGCTCGCCGGCTGCATCGATGGGGCGCGATTCGGGCGCATTCAGTTCACGCCCGACATGCTCCCCTCGGACATCACGGGGACGACGATTTACCACGGACCCACGGCCAGCTTTCAGGTCAAGCATGGCCCGGTGTTCGCGAACCTCGTGCTCGCCGACGAGATCAACCGCGCGCCCGCCAAGGTGCAGAGCGCGCTCCTCGAGGCCATGCAAGAGAGGCAGGTCACCCTGGGCGACGTGTCGTTCCCGCTTCCCGATCCGTTCCTCGTCCTGGCCACGCAGAATCCGCTCGAGCAGGAGGGAACCTACCCGCTCCCGGAGGCGCAGATCGACCGCTTCATGATGAAGGTCATCGTGCGGTACCCGAGCTTCGCGGAGGAGCGCGCGATCCTGGACGCGATGGCGGTCAGCCGGCCGAGCCTCGCGGTCTCTCCGGTGACCACGCTCGACGCCATCGTTCGCGCGCGTCACGTCGTCGACGAAGTGTACGTGGACGACGCGATCCGCGACTACGTCGTGCGGATCGTCACTGCGACACGGGCGTCGGAGCAGCGGGACAGTCCGATCCGCGGTCTCGTGCGCGCGGGCGCCTCGCCGCGCGGGACGATAGCGCTCACGCTGGCGGCCCGGGGCTGGGCGTTCCTGCAGGGCCGTGGCTACGTCGTCCCGGAGGACGTGAAGGCGCTGGCGCCGGACGTGCTTCGCCACCGCGTCACCGTCAGCTTCGATGCCGAAGCCCAGGGAATCGACGGGGACGAGATCGTGCGTCGGGTCCTCGGCACGGTGGTGTCGCCATGAACGCCCAGACGCAGGGGTCCCTGGAAGGGCGCATCTCCGAGAACGTGCGCCGCATCGAAATCCGGACGCGTCGCCTCAGCAACGACTGCTTCCAGGGGGGAGTGCAGTCGCGCTTCCGGGGTCGCGGCATGGACTTCGACGAGCTCCGTGAATACGAGCCCGGCGACGACGTTCGGGCCATCGACTGGAATGCGTCGGCGCGTACCGGTCGTACGTTCGTCAAGAAGTACCGCGAGGAGCGCCAGCTCACAGTCGTCTTCGTCGTGGACATGAGCGCGTCGGGCGCCCAGGGCGCGGGTGAGGCGACGAAGCGCGAGCAAGCCGTGGAGATCGCGGGGGTGCTGGCGCTGGCAGCGCTTCGCAGCGATCACCGGGTCGGCCTGGTCCTCTTCACCGATGCCGTGGAGAAGTTCATTCCGCCGGCGCGCGGACGGGCCCACACACGCCGTCTGGTGCATGATCTGGTGGGGTGCAACGTCGCGTTAATTTGATTGTTTCCGGCTCGCCGATAAGGAAGCTTATGGCAAATATTCGTCATGAATCGGCTTTCTGACTGGCATCCTGCTGCGCCACGCGACCAGTGTCAACGTGCCGACCATGCCCCCCGGCACGACGAGGACTCCATCTCCATCGACATCCCGGGCGGCCGCACGATCACCGGGCACCCCCGAAGCCGTGCGCCAGATGCTGGTCTCGATGGAGCGCGAGCAAGAGCGCCGCAAGCGCCGCGCGCCCCAGCCAGGGCGTGCAGATCGCGCGACGCGCGCGTTTCAAGCGGGAGCGCCGTGAGATCGTCCAAGGACGAATCAGAAGAGCGGCTGGAAGGGCCCCACGGCCGCGAGCAACAACTCCGGGCTCGCGTCGAGCATCGACGAGAAAGAGTCGGCAAGCCGAGGCCGGTCGCCTTGACGGCCTACACACTCCCCGGGGAAGGGGAGGGCGATGGAAAGGGGTCAGGTCCAGGCGCGCGGGGAGACTGCACCGTCCTGCTACGGTGCGCAGCGGGATGCCCTCGCTCTCGCACGAAGCGCTCCTGCTTCTCTTTCGCAACCGCCCCGAGCTTGCGCCCGAGCTTCTCCGCGACGCGCTCCACGTCCGCTTGCCCGCCTACTCGGAGGTGCGCCTGGAGTCGGCCGACCTCACCGAGGTCGCCCCGACCGAGTACCGCGCGGACTTGGTCGTCTTGCTCGTCGACGGCACGCCCGTACTCGGCATCGTCGTCGAAGTGCAGCTGCAGCGTGACGATCGCAAGCGATACACCTGGCCCGTGTACGTCACGGGTTTGCGGGCCCGGCTCGCATGCCCGGCATGCGTGCTCGTCATCACGCCGAGCGAGGCGGTGGCCGAGTGGTGCCGCGGCGCCATTGACCTGGGTCCCGGTGGCGCGATGACGCCGCTCGTGGTCGGGCCCGCGGCGGTGCCGGTGGTCGACGACGTCGGCGTGGCCGAGCGCGCCCCGGAGCTCGCCGTGCTCTCAGTTCTCGCGCACGGCCAGGGTGACGACGCGGTTCACGTAGGCCACGCGGGCGTAGGTCTTCGCGTTGAACTCCTCGTGGCTTAGGACGATGTCGACTTCCTTGTCGAGCATCGAGCGGAGGGAGCGGCCGACGTCGAGGTGCTTCACAACGGTGGAAGGTCGCTCATGGTGATCATCGGCAGCGCCGCCTGACGATCGTGCTCCCACTCACCGAGCCTGCGCGTGAGCACACGAACAGCCATCCGCAGCCAGTTCAGTTCCGCCCCTGTGTGCGCTTCGGGCCTCGGGCTGTACTTGCGCGCGGTCGTCGGGCCGCCCTTGTTCGTCAACGTGTTGAGCTTCGCGAGAACGGGCTCGTCGATCGATAGCGCCCGCGCCACCCACGGGAGCTTCTCCGACTTCCCGGTGCCGTTCGGCGTGAGGCCCAGGAGCGTGGTGTAGCAGTAGTAGCCGGCGGACGCGGGGGGCTCGCGATCGTCGATCGTTGCCTCGTACCGATCCCAGAGCTGACGCACGGCGCCAGTAACCACGAAGCCTCGCGGGGGAGCCGGGTAGGCGGCTCGCTGTACCGTCACCGTCCCGTGCGCGCTCATGGTGGCACGCGCGATGACAGCCATACCGAACGCCACGATCGATCCTGGTGGTTGCGGGCTCCGATCGATCACCTCTGCGCGCTCGAACTGAAACCAAAAGTCGCGCCGATGCGCAGCGAGTGCAGCATCCATCTCCCAGGCGTCGAGGAAGGGAGTCACCGCTAGCTTTGCGGACTGCTCGTCGGCGTGGTGGTCGTGCAGCTCGATCCGCAGCTCTCCCACAGCCAGATGCACGTGAAAGCGTGGCTCATCGTGGTCGAGCGCAGGGGGGTCGACGAACGTTACATTCTCCCGAACCTTCATCTTGTAGGTGAGCGCTCGAACGTGAGGGTCCTTCACACGCCCAAGGAGAGCACGAGCTCGCCCCCAAGTAACTGGGCGCAGAGCCGCGCACGGCTCGATGCGACCCAGCTCGCTCACGAGTTCGGGCCGCTCACCATCCCGCGGCGACCGAAGAGAAGGCCCCGACGAACCGCGCGGGCTGAGGAGTACGGCTCGGGGGTCATGCCGCGATCATGCGCCCCGTCAGCATGGGCGCGCGAGACGGGGTTCACCATCGGATACTCAGGTGTAGCCATCGCGGGTGGTAACGGCGGCGGAGACGTGCGCGAACGGGCGACCAAGCGGGGCCGTGAAACTCATTGCGCTCAGCTCGGCCGATGCGCACCATAAGCACCATCGAATGCTTTTCGATTTCATAAGCGCCCATCGCGAGGAGATCATCGCGCGAACGCGAGCAAAGGTCGCGAAACGAATGGCTCCAAAACCGACCCAGGAAGAGCTGAGGAGCGGCGTACCTCTCTTCTTGGACCAAATCGTCGAAACGCTGCAACGCCCCGCCTCCGTCCCGCCGGGAATGATGGATCGCAGCGCGACGAAGCACGGCGCCGCTCTCTCGGGCCGCGGGTACACCGTGGCGCAAGTGGTTCACGACTACGGCGACATCTGCCAGGCCGTCACGGAGCTGGCCGAGGAACTCGACGCGCCGATCACCACGGAAGAATTCCATACGCTGAACCAGTGCCTCGACAACGCGATCGCCGAAGCCGTGACAGAGTACACGCGGCTTCGTGATCAATCGGCTGTCGACGGGGAAACGGAACGGTCCGGCGTGTTCGCGCATGAGCTCCGCAACAAGCTTTCGGCCGCGTCGCTCGCTTACCAAGCGCTCAAGAGCGGCCGCGCGGCGATGAACGGCAGCGTCTCCGCCGTACTCGGCCGAAACCTGCAAGGAATGACGACGCTCCTCGATCGCGCGCTGGTCGAAGTGCGTTTGGATGCCGGACAAGCGCTCCGCCAGCGCGTCCACGTGCATCAGCTCCTCGAAGACGCCGTAGTCGACGGTACAATGGACGCGAACATCCGTGGCGTTTCGTTGAGCGTCACGTCGATGGGCCTCGAGGTGGACGTCGACGTGGACCCTCACATTCTCGCCGGGGTGGTTGCCAACATGCTGCAAAACGCGATCAAATTCACACATGCGGGTGGACACGTCGCGCTCCGGGCGAAGGTCGTCGGCGCCCACGTCGAGCTTGAGATCGAGGACGAGTGCGGGGGGCTTCCGCCGGGCAAGGTGGAGGAGCTTTTTGCCGCCTTCAAGCAGCGCGGCACGAACCGAACGGGCCTCGGTCTTGGGCTGTTCATCAGCCGCAAGGCCATTGAAGCCAGCGGCGGCGTGATCCGTGTGCGTGACGTTCCGGGGCGTGGGTGCGTCTTCACGATTGACTTGCCGACGATGCCGCTCCTTTCGTAGGTCGCATGCGTCGCGCGCAACGGCGCGTGACTACACCCGTTTTCACATCGCCTATAAGGAAGATTATGTATCCTTCAAGAAGAGAAACCGCTCCCTGATCTCCCTGTTCGCGCCCTTGGGGGGACTTCGATCACGTGCGGAACCGCCTTGGGGAGGCGGCCGAGGTAGATCATGCCGACGATGGCGAGGAGTACGGCGCCGAGCGCGACGAAGGCGGCGATGCGCCAGTTCCGGGCGTGAGTGAGTGCGCTGCCCATGCGATCGTCCCATTCCTGCCGCGCGCGTCGGTAGGGATTGTCGGGTTCGGGGTCCGGGCGCCAGGCGGTGTTGGTGGGGGTCATCGAAGTTCTCCGAGGGGGTTTGGGCGGGTGTAGAGGTTCAGACGGCGAGGCTGCGGACGAGGGTGGCGGCGGCCGGGGCGACGGTGGGACTCACGTCGGAAGAGCCGCCCGCGGCGGTCGACGCGGCGCCGCTGATCGCGGGGCGGGATTGCCGGTGGCGAGGCAGCCATCCCTGCTTGCGCGGTTGAGAAAGCGGCGCGCAAGCCGCGTGTCCAGCAAGGGGATGTTTTGACCATCCAGTCACACTGGAACGCAGCCCATTTGGCAAACTCGGCGGGATGCGCTCTCCCGGGGTGGGCGTGAGCCGCAAGTGCCCTTGCCCGTCATGGTAGTGTGAGGTGGATGGCCTGTCGCGCGACCCCGAGGCGCAACGAACGCTGCCCATGCGGCAGCGGCCGCAAGTTCAAAGTCTGCTGCGGCACCCTACAATCCACAGCGAAGAGATCCGGGGCGATCCCGACTGCATCGACGCCTACGGCAGAGAGTGTGTTGCGGAGCGCCGAGCACCTGTTGCGTGCCGGGGAGTATGAGCAAGCACTCGGGCCGCTGGTCGAGGGGGCGCGGCTCCTTCCTCGCAATGCGGCGCTGCTCAGCGATCTTGGCAAGGCCTATCTCTTCGCCCAGCGTCTCCCCGAGGCGATCAAATGGCTGCGCCGCGCGATTGACCTGCAGCCCACGCGCGCACACTCGCACTTCAATTTGGGGCTTGCTATGGAGCAATCGGGGGACTTCACCAAGGCCTTTGAGTCATATCGCCGAGCTGTTGCGCTGGACCCACAGCTGGCTGAGGCGCACGGGCGGATGGCCGACATCCTGAGGCGGGGGGCGAGGCGGGACGAAGCGGCGACTGCGTATTGCCGGGCCTTCGCGGCCTCGCCGAAGACGACCTTCGGGCGCCTGTGCGAGGCCAAGGCTATGGTGGCGTTGGATCGGGCGGGCGAAGCCGAGAACCGGCTGAAGCTGCTCCTGGCACGAGAGGAGTCGACGGGCGAGCCCTCCCGGTGGCGGGCCGAAGCCCACCTCCTGCTCGGTCATGTCATGAGCAACAGCGGGCGCTTCGACGAGGCGGCCGAGCACTTCGAACGCTCATTGGCTCTCGCCCCGGGGCAGCCCACCGCCTACCAGGGGCTCGTGTCCTCGAGACGGTTGACGGAGGCAGACCGACCACTGCTCTCTCGGATCATCACACGCCTCGAGGCTGGCGACACAACCGACCATCAGCGCATGACGCTCCATTTCGCGGCCGGCAAGGCGCTCGATGACCTGAAAGACTATGCGTGCGCGATGCAGCACTTCGAGGCCGCCAACCGGATTCGTCAGACGCTCTCCTCGTTCGACGGCCGCCGCTTTCAGGGGCGCGTCGATCGAATGATGGAGCGTTTCACGAGCGACCTGTTCACCCGCCATGCGAAGATGGCGGGTGGCGATGAGACGCCCGTCCTGATCGTCGGGATGCCACGCTCCGGCACTACCCTCGTGGAGCGCATCGTCTCGAGCCATCCAAGGGTTGCAGGCGGCGGCGAGCTCGTCTATTGGAACCGGTTGGGGGTGGCGTGGGGGGACGCCCCGATCGAGAAGCTGGCCGAGAATGCGGAGCGGATCCGAGCTGGCTACCTCGCAGTGCTTCGCGGCATCGGCCCAGGCGCGCTGCGGGTGACCGACAAGATGCCGTTCAACTTTCTCTGGATCGGCCTGGTGCACCTCCTCTGGCCAAACGCCCGCATCATTCATTGCCGTCGCAACCCGATCGACACGTGCCTCTCAATCTACGTGACGCAGTTCAACGAGAACTTTGGGTTCGCGAGTGAGCGCGGCGACTTGGTCTTCTACTACCGCCAATACCTACGCCTGATGGACCACTGGCGCTCGGTGCTTCCGTCCACACGACTGCTCGAGCTCGACTACGAGGATGCGACCGCCGCCCCGGAAGAAACCGCGCGAAGGCTTTTGGAGTTCTGCGGTCTTTCGTGGGACGAGGCCTGTCTTCGGCCGGAGCGCAACGATGGCGCCGTGAGAACAGCGAGCGTGTGGCAGGCGCGCCAACCAATTTATCGCAGCTCTGTCGAGCGCTGGCGGAACTACGAGCCGTGGCTCGGCGAGCTTCGGACACTCGCTCCAGGTTGACGTTGCAGCGGTACGCCACGGGGGGTGGCGCCCTGCTCCGACAGGCACTTCGGCGCACGCCCCGGAGTCTTCCGCGTTGAAGCCGCCGGCGGGCGCCACATGCTCACGGAAGGAGGCCCCGCGAGAGTGCAGCGTCTGCGCAGTCGCGACGTCGAGCATGGCCCGACGAGATGTTCTCGTCGGCGCGATGAGCAGATGGAGAAAGGTGGTCACCGAACTTCGGTCCACGAGGATGCTGTCGGCGGGGGGTGGAGTCGTGCGGTCGTCCGTTCGGGAGCAAGGGCGCGAGCTGGAAACCAATCTGTCGAAGCCGACTTCTCTAGACACTCCTACGGGGCGAGACCGGGCGGTCCGCCCACGACGGGAGTCGCCGTCTCCCAGAAGCCCCTACGGAAATGGGGCCAGCATGCGACATGCGACCTCGGTACGGATCCCCCGCCGTCGTCGGGCCAGTGTCGCAACCGTAGGGCTCGGTGAAGCGCGCGAAGGATTGACGCTGCAGCGCATCAGCAGTATGAGCTGGCAATGGGGGTTGGTTTCGCGCTTCTGCTGGTCGTGGCACTCGCGGCGTGCAACAGCAATCAAGCAGAGGGGCCTCCTCCCCCCTGCCCGCTGCCGGACGGCGGAGAACGATGTTCGTGCCCCGGTACCTCGGTTCAACCTTTTGGCTGTGCCCAGCCGTTCACGTGCTTGGAAGACGGTACTTGGGCACCGTACGACGCGTCATGCCTGACCATTGCAAGCGAAGCTGGTGACGCGACGGGGCAGATAAACTCAGACTGACCTGGGTTGGCCATATTCGGCCTCGCCCTGGGGGTAGCGGTGACTTAGGGGCGATGAACAAGAAAAATCCTTCACTCGCGAAAAAGAAGGGGTGGGTTTATCCATGCGTGTGCCTCTCGTTACTCCGTTGAGCGCGGTGTGCGTTGCTGCTGCCGCACTGACTGCGTCGTCCAACGCTTCCGCGCACTATTACGCCTTAGTCGAGTCCGCGAATATCACTAACGGCGACGCCGACGATGGCGACTACATTCTCATCCAAACGAATATCCTCCACAACACTTGCAACATTCTCACACACGAGTTCGTGAACCATGAGCTGTGGTACACTACGGATCTGAGTGGGAACTATTGGGTTGAGGTCGGCTTCAAGGACGGTGAAACCAATGGTATAGACTGCGTCACCGACATCGACTTCTGGGCAGACTCGCGACCCGGAGGTGGGTATAACGAGCACCATCCGGATAATGGTTGGTCCTTTGGCTCTTGGTACGCAGCCGAGATCACGCTTACCGGCAGCTGCACATGGAACATTGAGTTGGGAGGCCTTAGCATTGGCACCTCGACCTCGAATTGTCCGGGCTCAGGCAGGTATCTCACAGCCGGAATTGAAACCACCTCACAGAGTTCCGGCTCGGCCCAGGGCTTCCTAACCGATTGGTGGGAACAAAATAGTTCTGGGATATGGAACCAAGGCTGGGACGGGGCGTTTATGCGCTATGATAATCCGCCAAACATTGAACAGGTGGCTAACAGCCAGTGGGGTCTCCAGACGGAGGAGGTGCTCAATGAGCCGTTCTAGGTTACTCATTCTGAGTGGTGCGGCGATTACGATCATGTCAGGTTGTTCGTCCGCAGCGGTTCCCGAAAAGACCGCATCACAGACACAGCCTCTCGCAGCCTCAACGTCGGCGGCATTCGTATCAGGGACGGTCCCCGTCACACCCGCAACGGTTGCAACGGGAGTGTTGACTGTCCTTGATGCAGGAGTGCAAAGCGCGAACGCAGCGCAACTGGCCTTGGCCGATGCAACCGAAGTGGCCAAGCTGCGCGGCATGGCATTGGGAGTCTCGTCGGTGGCGGGCGTGTTGACACCGACGACCATGCAGGTTGTGGCCGCCTCCGATCATCAGGCGGCCGAGTACATTCTTAGCGGCGCGGTGATTAACGATCATGCCCCTGTGTACGTAATAAAGATGGCGGGAGGTCCGTTCACGGCACCTCAGCATCCGGTTGGAGTACCGGCTCCGCAGGGCAACTTTCTCACCGTCACCCTAAACGCGGCGACGCTTCGCGTGACGGACGTCGGCTACGTTAACGTGGAGCCCGACTTGAGTACGATCGGGACGTCGCCCATGGTGGACTTGGCAGCCCCCTAGCAAGAAACCAGGCCGCCCCCCCGCGAGGCGGTGACCTCAAGGCCGAGTTCTTCCAGGCGACCGGACGAGACGCTTGGCGAGCCTGGCGTGGTCGCGCCGGTCGAAGTGCTGCGGTGTTCTCTTTGCTTGCTCTGGGGTCTTGAGGTATCGCCCCCACCCCGAGACGAACGCTCCCGAGAAGTCTGCCGTCGGCATTGGAGTCAACATGTCGGAATCGCGACGTTTTCCATCTCGGTTGTCGCCGCCGGTGAGGGAGGGTCCCAGAGTCGGCGGGATCACCGGTAGCCAGGAGCCCACCCGCTGACCAGCGTCGTTCAGTGCTCGCACGCGTCAAGGGTTCGCTCGCTGACGCTCGCCGGCTTCGCCGCCCTTGACCCGTGCTGCGCGCTGAACGCCCAGGTGATTGCGGCGATGGGCGGACGGATGTCTCCGACGGGGCTCCAGACTCCGGATAGCACGCCAGACTCCCCAGCGGATCCCCGCGCGCCAGGAGCTCGACGGCGCGAACGGTCACGGCCGGGGGCACCGGATCCGGGACCGTCCAGTCGCAGTGCGAGACGTCGGGTTTCCGTCGTCGGCGAGCGGCGGCCTCTGCGCCGGCGATCACCGCGAACGCCGCGGCGATCCCCAGCCAGGGCCAGAGCTCGCCCGGCGCTTTCACGCGCTTTTCCGCTCGCTCTTGCGCGTGATCTTCCGACCTGGCTGCGCGCGTTTCGCCCGCGTGAAATCCTCGCGGGCCTCCTCGATCATCTCGACCGCGACCGCGGCGCCCTCCTCGGCGCGCTCCTCCTGGTGGTGCTCGTGGTGGTCGAACGCGAGAAACTTGTCGATGGTGTCGCGAAGGTTCGTCGCCTGGTGCCGATCGAACCGGACGAAGTCTTCGCCGGTCTGCAATTCGAGGAGCGTCGCCGTGATGGCGACTAGATCGAGCTGCCCGTAAGGGCCGCCCTCCAGGTTGATGAAGCGCCCGAGCCTCCCGGGAAGCGGTGCTTTTTCGTCGTCTCCGAGTTTCGGCATCCCCCATAATC
>Ga0302324_100012997_pt1 | contig 16917 bp, 18 predicted proteins | sample Palsa_T0_1_FD_201949 | JGI IMG/M metagenome (GOLD analysis project Ga0302324, IMG submission 201949) | Peat permafrost microbial communities from Stordalen Mire near Abisko, Sweden - Palsa_T0_1 | ecosystem: Environmental > Terrestrial > Soil > Palsa > Peat permafrost | place: Sweden: Abisko...
TGGCTCGCTCCACTGAGCGGGCCTCCTCTGCCCGGCTCTTGCTGATTGCGATCAAACTTGCTTTGTCTTCGGCGGAACATTCCAATACAGGCGCGTGTCTGGGCATCCTCCAAACATTTTAATACATCAATGTAGTAATGCAATTAAGGACTAGCTAGATCAGAAAATGAGTTTCAGCACTAGTTGAATCTGGCGTGAGGACGTAGCTGTACTTGTGATCTGTCCCGCGGTGGCCACGGGCGATTCCGACCAGCCGCCGGCGTCTTTGGTCGAGCCTGCGAATACGGTGCCAATAGGCATCGCGAAATTGGCGTGATTCAGTATGTTGAAGATTTCTGCCCGAAACTGGAGCCTGCTCCGTTCGCCGATAAACGGCAGCGCGGTATCTTTGACCAGCGAAAAGTCCCACTGCGCCAAACCCGGACCACGGAGCAAACGTCGCGAAGCGTCGCCCAGCGTACCGCATGTCAAAGCTGAATTGTTCGGGCACGGAACCAGCGGCGGGAGGCTGAACATCAAAGGGTTGAACCATTGGTTCGGGTTCCCGGTGATCACTGTATCGGCGTGAAAGGGAACGAACGTCTGGTTGGTTGTGTTAACGGTGCCGTCCGGCCCGGTCTGACCCGGCGCGACGGTCGCTGTTCCGGTGTTGGCTCGGTTAGAAGCGGCAGCCCCGACGGCCGACTGGGAGCGATTACTGGCGACAGTCGGTGAAAACGGGTAGCCGGTCTGGGCCGTCACAATACTGGCGACCCACCAGCCATCCAGAATCTTCCATGCCGCACCACTTCTTCCGATGGATGGCAGATGATAGATCACGTTGAATCGGAGGTTCTGTCTTATGTCGAAACACGACGGTCCCCGATCTGTGCTCGGGTGGTTGGGATCGGTGCCGGTATCCATCCCCGAGGCACTGCAGTCGGAACCGGCGATCTGCCCTTCGGTGGTGTCAATGGAATGGGACCAGGTGTAGTTAGCCTGGAAATCCAACCCTTTCGACAAACGTTTGTTGAGCGAAACCTGGAGCGCGTTGTACCAGGAATCTCCGGCAGTGGTGTCCAATAAGATCGAAGTGAAATTCGGATTGGTGCGACAGGATGGGAACGCGCTGGCGCAGGTCGGCGTTGTAGTGGCCCAGTATCTAACGCCCTCTGGACTAATGTAGGTGGGAGAGACGGGATTGCCCTCCTTTTCGGTCCAGAGATGGGCTCCCCGCGAGCCCGCATAGGCGAGGGTAAGAGCGATAGCGGCCGGGAGCCTTTGCTCGATTGTGAAGTTATACTGCGCCACACGTGGCTGATAAGCGTTGTAGTCGATCAGGGTCGCTGTATGACCGACACCAGCCGAGTTAAACGTAAAAGGAAGATTGATTACTGAGTTGGTGCTTTGATTACTGATCGTAAAAGACGAGACAAGCGGTGGTGTTCCCGCTGCGTTGTCAAGGAATGGTCCCCCCAGATTTCCGATATCGTAATAAATTCCGAAGCCGCCCCGAACGGCCGTGCGTGCATTCCCGAAGACATCCCAGGCAAAGCCCGCGCGCGGACTGAAATTCAGCAACGTACGATTGCGCATGACCGACCCCTGCGTTGCTGACGCGTCAACCGCCATATTTCGAATGGCATAGGAAAGGTTATTCAACTCCTGAGGCGTGGTCATGAATTCGTAGCGCACACCCAGATTGAAGGTTAGTCGACTGGCGGCGTGCCAGTCGTCCTGAGCGTAGAAACCCAAGGTCTCATATGTCCAGTACCGCTGGCTATCGGAGCCCGGTACGAGCGCGCTGTATGACGTCGGTATGCCCTGGAGGAAGTTCGCTACGCTTCCATAAGAGATGCTGCCGATCGTAAAAAGAGGAGCCCCGACGCCCTCGTTATATTGGTTGATCAGCGTTCCGAACTTCAGGCCGTGCTTACTCCTGGTGAGAAATACGTCGTCGCTGAACGCCTTGATGTTTTGAATGTGATAGGGAGGAGGAGGTCCCGCCGCGCCATTGAAGCCGATTCCGGAGTATCCGCTCACACTGACTGACCCCAATTCCGCCGCTCCCACCAAAAGTGGCGGAGTATTTACAGGTTGAGCCGTATAGTCGCTGAAAGTGAAGTTGGTTCGGCTGAAAGAGAGCCGCGCGGAATTTAGGAGAGCCGGCGAGAAGATGTGAGTCTCCGACAAAGTGGCGAAGACATTTCGGTTCTGCGCCTTTCCGCGGAACTCTGGAAACGCCACCCCATTAAAGGAGGTGAAAGCACTGGTGCTGGGGCTGTCCACATTGCCGGCGTCCACCGTAACACGAGCGAAGAACATATCGCTTCCTGAAAACACCTGATCTACCCGCATCTGTCCGAAATTTACGAGTGTGTTGCTGCTGGTAGGAAACGTATAACCATTGTTGGCCGGGCTCGTGGGATTGGGAAAAAGCGCCAGCAGTGGAGCGGTCACCGGGCTGATGGACCGAATTGGTTCCGGCTCCCGCGGGATTCGTCCCCAGCTGCGGACATGCCTCGGGCTGCGCATCCGCGGGGCGGGCGCCCACTCCATTCCAGACGATCGCCCCCGCCGGTCCATGACAGCCCGCCCCGGGCACGCTATCGCCGACGGTGAACCCCTGTATCTGCTTCAGCCCCTCATAGACGCCAAAGAAAAAAGTTTTGTTTTTCCGGATTGGCCCGCCGATAGCCCCGCCGAAGTCGTTACGGTGAAATGCCGGGATTCTGCGGGGGTCGAAGAAGTTCCGCGCATCTAGATCGCTTTTCCGGAAGTAGTCAAATGCAGCGCCGTGAAACTCGTTTGTGCCGCTCTTGCTGACCATCAGCACCTGGCTGCCCATTGTCATGCCGTATTCGGCGCCAAAAGCGTTGGTGACCACCTTATATTCCTGGATGCCGTCTAACCCCAAGGTAGTGCCCGCCATCGATGCCGAACCCCAGCCGGTTTGGTTGACCAGGGAAGTTCCATCCAGCAGGAAATTATTCGAAATCGCTGGAGCCCCGTCGCTGCTGACGACGGTGCCGATCATACCGCCAAACTGGCCGTTATTTTTGTTCTGTGAGATGCCCGCCTGCCGAAGGCTCAGGTCGATGTAGTTGCGGCCATTTAAGGGAAGGCCGGAAATCTGTTGATCGTTCACTAAACCGCCCAGCGAACCAGTTTCGGTATTGATCAGCGGCGCCCCCGCCTGGACAGTGACGGTTTGGTTTGGGGACCCAATCTGCAGAGTAAAGTTCAGCGGGATGGCGTCATCGACGTGGAGTATGATCGCGTCCCGCACATCCGTGCGGAAACCCGCCTTTCCAACTTCCAGCGACCAGGCGCCGATAGGAAGGTCGGGAAGGACATAACTGCCGTCGGATCCGCTCGTTGTGTTGCGGAAATTGCCGGTGGCCGTCTGGGTCGCTTTGACTGCAGCATCGGAAACGACAAGGCCGCTCGGATCTCTGATGATGCCGTTGATCTGAGATGTCTGCGCCCGCACCAGGGCGCAGGTGATCAGGATACCGGAGCACACGCTGGTGTACGTCCTCCAGCCCTTCATAGGTTTGTCCTCTTGGAAGATTGTCAGGCGATTCGTGCTGGATGCCGACACTATATGGTCCAAGTGCGGAGTGATTAGATAGTGAAAGCTGCTTCTCCCACTTTTGTGGGAATTTGATTTTGGCTTCTAATTAGCGAGCGGTTTTATCCGCAAACGCTAATAGCCTTCTGTTTAGATCACAAGCCGTTTAAATCACGAGTTTGACAACTGCGGCAACGCGGCGCGACTCATCTCACGGAGCTTGTATCGGAGGATTTTTCCCGCGGCCGTTTTGGGCAATTCGATCAGGAATTCGATGCGGCGGGGATACTTATAAGGCGTGATGCGCTGCTTCACGAAATCCTGGAGTTCTCTGGCCAGCTCCGCGCCTCCGGCATAGCCATTCCGCAAGACCACAAACGCAACCGGCGTGTGGAGTCCGGTCTGCTCTTCAAACGCAATCACCGCGGCTTCCAAAACACAGGGATGCTCAATCAGCGCACACTCAACTTCGACCGGCGACACCCATTGACCCGATACCCGAAACATGTCGTCCGATCTGCCTGCGTACCAATAGTAGCCATCTTCATCGACGCTGTACTTGTCTCCGGTGAAGAACCAGCGTCCGCGCATGCAATCTTCGCTCAAGGCCTGGCGATTCCAGTAACATTGCGCGGTGCTAGGCCCGGCCACCATCAAATCGCCGATCGTGCCGGGAGTCACCGGTTGCCCCGCAGGGTCGAGAAGAGCGAGTTCGTAGCCCGGCACCGCTTGGCCCGTGCTGCCTGCGCGAACCTGTCCCGCACGCGCGGAAAGATAGATGTGCAGCACTTCTGTGGAGCCTATGCCGTCTAGAATCTCGACTCCGAAACGTTCCTTCCAGCGGCGAAAAATGCCGGCGGGCAGAGGCTCGGCGGCCGAAACGGCCAGCCGGACCGACCCTAAGTCGTAGGCCGGTCCTTGCTCCACTTCCTGTAGCATGGCCGCATAGAGCGTGGGCACCGAAAAGAAGAGCGTCGGCCGATTGGCCTGCGCTGTTCCCAGAATTGCTTTTGCCTTGGCCTTGTCCGGATACAAGATAGTTGTTCCGCCCACGTGAAATGGGAACATCAGGCCGTTACCAAGACCATAAGCGTGAAAGAGTTTGGACGAGGAAAAGGTGACATCGTCCGCCTGGATGTCCAACACGCCGCGCGCGTAATACTCGCAACAGTAGACCCAGTCGTGGTGCAAGTGCACGGCGGCCTTGGGCCGGCCGGTGCTGCCGGATGTCCAGAGCCAGAAGGCGGCGGCGTCCTTACTGGTGGGCGCCGCCTCCAGTTTCGGCGACCCGCCCCGCAAGAATTGATCCCACGGAATGTAACCATCCGCGGTCTCCCCGCATACAATTACGTTTGTGCGGTAACGCTGTCCCGAGAGAGCGGGCTCAAATTCAGCGAGAAGCGTCGAGTGGACGATTGCAATTCTGGCTCCGGTCTCCTCCAGGAAGTAGGCGTAATCGCCGGCCCGCAGTGCCGTGCTCGTCGGCACCGCCACGGCACCAATTTTCATGACGCCGAAGTAAGCGGCCGCAAACTCCGGGATGTCCGGGAGCACCAACAGTACTCTCTGTTCCTCCTGGAGTCCCAGATTGAGCAGCCCATTCCCGACACGGTCCACCTGCTCGGCGATTTCACGATAGGTAAACCGCCGGTCACCGCTAATAATCGCCGCTTTGCCGCCACGGCCCTCCCTGAGGTGGCGGTCGACGAAATGATCTGCGAGATTATATCGGTCCGGAAGTTCGAGCCTTACGAAAGGGTGCATCGAATTTGCCCTCGATCCACAATGGGGGAAGTATACTGCGTTCACTTCCCAACCTCAAATTAGTATGGTCCTGCCAAAAGTACACGCGGCTTTAGCCGCGTTTGTTTTCGGTGTGGCAGATACGCGACTAAAAGTCGCGTCTGGAGTTTCTACATTTCCTGACTGGCATCGGGAGTGCCGGAGTGCTTCGGTGGTGGGGCAGGCGGTGCCGCCTGCCCGCCCGCGCCTGACCAACCCCACTGCTCCGCGGATGCCACCAACCCAGCCGACACCGGATGGTCCTCAATGTAGCGGACAATCCGATCTCTCTGCCGTCGGTTGCGTACCCAGTGATCGTAAGACTCATCCTGCCAGAAGGGTTGTCCGGATCGTCCCAACAATTGGTTCGCCTGTCGCGCGGTCCAGGACTTCAACCAGCGCAGGATGGCGGGAACGGGCAGCAGTGCTCCGAATTGCCCTCGATTCTCAGAAAAATGTAGAAACTCCAGACGCGACTAAAAGTCGCCTGTACCAGCGTTCCGAAGAAGCAAGAACCAACGCGTTATTTTGCGGGAGCGGCCGGCGGAATTTTCTTCCGATACTCCGGATATAGCGTCTCAGGCGTTCCGACGGCGGCATCGCGCGGGACGCCGTACTTTACGGTCATCTCGTCGATGAAGGGATTCTTCTCGGGCAAATAGTGCGGAGCGGTTTGCGCAACACTGCCTTCATAGGCGGTGACGCAAGGCGGACCGATGGGTAAGAGCGGCGTGGCGCTGAGTTGAAAGCTTTTCGAGAGGATCCACGGTTCAGCCAGGTACACTGGATCTTCAATAATCCCAAGAACGGTCAGGATATCGCCATGGCGGTAAAAACGCATCGTCAATGTAGCTTCATCGCTGGAGGGGGCACCGGTTTTTCGCAGGAACCCAGCCTTCATATGCGTGGTGTAGGCGACGAGTGTGTCGCCCTCCCACTTGCCGGTGGTAAATCCGGCGCGCGTGTGCTCGGCATATTGGGACGGGTGAGGGCGGCCGTCCATCCAAATGGTAAGCGGCGCCCGGTCCTCCCACGCGCCGATCGTGTAGGAGATCACGTTTCCTTTGACCGGATCCGTTTCGCTCCAGATCTTCAAGCCAAACGGACCCTGGATTAAGTAAAACGCCGGCCAGCCCTGGCACTGGCGCTCCACCATCGCGAGCTGCGACTGGGAATAGCTTAGCGCCCGAACACGCCCTTCTTCGTTTAGCGGAATTCCAGTGAAGTCTACCGGCAGCCCGTCACCGGTAAGGACTTCATGGTTCCGGACCGCCCAGGAGCCTGTAATCTCTACCTGGCCGGCCGCCGTCCCGCAGGTGAACAAGCACAGAAGCGCAAAGGGTGCGGCCCAGACTGCTAAGGATGCCGGCAACCGGATCGCGCCGCGCTTCGTTTTGCGCGTGGTCCTCAAACAAGCTGGAAAAATGGTAGCGGTTGAGCGGCTTATTTTGCAGTGCATGGCGTTGGATCCCATTTCGAACCGTCGGCTTCCTTTTTAAATTGCGAACTCACGACAAACGGCAGTTGGAGAAACTGTGGATCGTCGACGACCACAGTGACCATCAGCAGTGGGCCGCCGTTCGGCAGCGGCGACATATCGAAATATTCCGTTACGGCGGCGTTCTCGCTGTAAGGAACGCCATTCTTTCGCAGATATCCGGAGCGCAGGTTGGTTGTGACTACCTTCAACGACGCCTGCTTTTGCCACTGTGCGGTTGAAAAACCTTGCCACGACCGCTCGCCCGGCGCAGTTTCAAGCGATGAGTTGAAATGAAAGAGCCGCGTCTGCATGCCGGAATCGCTCTCCACCCGCAGCGTGTTATCGTCCTGCCACGTAATATGGAACCGCGCCGGGACCCGCATAATCGCAGCGGCTCCATAGGCCTTGCATTGATTGCCGGCGGCTTCGTCGGCCGCCGGATCCCACGCACCCGCTACCTTCCGCGCTTGCTCAGTCATGGGTACCGCCTGGTAATCGCCCTTGCGGGGCGTCACCATCCGGAAGCGCCAGTCCTCGGTCACGAACGAGACCCAATAGCCGGTCATATCCATCGGCGCGGAGGCTTTTGCCGTGCTTGCGGCGTTCCCCTGTACGGCCGCGCTGGGCTGCGCGGCGAGCGGCAGCGCGACGAGCGCCGCGATGAAAAAGACTCTCATTGCACTTTCTCATTCATGCTGCGATATATGGCTTCGACGAAATTGTTGGTGGTCCAGGAGCCGGTGTCGGACCCATAGCGGCGTATATAGCCCCGGGCCGGCGAGGTTGCCTGGATCTGTTCCAACGTGAGGCCCTTTTTCATCAAATCCTGGACACGGTCGCGGATGATGGTCACCATGTCGCGATATTCCACCACGTCAAGTTGATCGCAGATACGGCCGTGGCCTGGCACGATCAGCGTGCCCTCCTCGCGCGATACGATCGGCACGGACGGAATAGCCGTATCCACCAGCTTCTGTAAGGCTGCAATTTCGCCCTGAATGCTTCCGCCCTTGGCGATATCGATTACGGGGAACGCCCGAGTGTCAAAGACTTCGCCGGCCACCACCACATCGGAACGGCGGAAGAAGACCATTGCGTCGCCATCGGTGTGCGCGGCCGGCTGATGGAATATTTCAATGCCCTCGCCGTTGAGGTACATGTACTTTCGCGGTAGATTGAACGTTTCCGTTGGCCAGGCTTCCAGCGGAAACGGTGAAGGCTGGCCGCTCGGTCCGCTCATTCTGGCCAAGACCTCTTCCGCGGCCAGTATCGACGCCCCGCCTCCCAGGAAATTGGCGGCGATTCCGGCTCCGCCGCTTCCCGTGAACAGTGTCTGCCCGGCTTTCGCGACTTTGGCGTTGCCGCCCACGTGGTCGGGATCGGCACTGGTGTCGATCACGTAGCGGATGGGTTGTGGCGTGACTTTCTTAATAGCGGCGACCACCGCATCCGCGCTTGACGCGGAACCCGAGTCGACAACCACAACGCCATCCACTCCGACTTGAAAGGCGACGTTCGCGCCAACGCCGGCGATCATATAGAAATTTGGCCGCAATTGCAGCACTTCCAGATTCGTGCCGGGAGGCTGCTGTGCCGCCAAACTGCTGACAGTGGCTAAGGCGGCAACCGCGATCGTGCCTGGGCTAATCACACGAAGCATGGCGCTCAATCCGCTGGAATGGGGCATAGTTCTCGAACAATTCTACTCCTGTGGCAGACTGGCCGCGAAAGCTTTCTATTTTTGCGGTCGGCGGCCGGTGAACGGTCGATTGTGTGGCCGGTACCGGGGCTCCCCGGCGCAGGCCTCCTCAACTAGACAGAATGCCATTCGCGTTTGCGGATAAAACCGCTGGCTAACGCGCGCGGCTCGGTGTGTAGCAGTGTGCTTCGTTACGGAGCCGCGACCGTTACCTGGCGGGGACTAGGACATTTCTACTTGGCGTTGACATGGCGACTTGTCGCCTTTACTTGTCACCTTCACTTGTTACCTTTACTTAGCAACGGCGGCGGTGAGCTTGGCGCCTTCCTTGAGAGCTTCGGCCTTGTCGGTGGCTTCCCAGGTAAAGGTTTCCTCGGTGCGGCCGAAGTGGCCGTAATACGACGTCTTGCGATAGATCGGGCGGCGCAGCTTCAGGGTTTCGATCATACCTTTCGGCGTGAGTTTGAAGTTATGGCGAACCAGATCCACCAGGTGCTGTTGGTCCACTTTGCCGGTTCCGAAAGTATCCACCATGATGGAAACCGGTTCGGCCACGCCGATGGCGTAGGCGAGCTGCACTTCGCAGCGTGAAGCCAGGCCGGAAGCGACGATGTTCTTGGCAACGTAGCGCGCCATGTAGCAGGCCGAGCGATCCACCTTGGTCGGATCTTTGCCCGAGAACGCGCCGCCGCCGTGACGGCCCATGCCACCGTAGGTGTCCACAATGATTTTGCGGCCGGTGAGGCCGGTGTCGCCGTGCGGTCCGCCGATGACGAAACGGCCGGTGGGGTTCACGTGATACTTGGTCTGCGAATCCACCAGATTGCCGCCCACCACCGGGTCTATGATGAACTTCTTCACGTCGGCGCGGAGTTGCTCGGTGGTCACATCGTCATCGTGCTGCGTGGAAAGAACCACGGCATCGATACGGACCGGCTTATTGCCCACGTACTCCACTGAAACCTGGCTCTTGGCGTCCGGACGCAGATAAGTGAGCTTACCCGTCCGGCGAATCTCGCTCTGCTGGCGAACCAGCTTGTGCGCCAGCATGATCGGCAGCGGCATCAACTCGGGCGTTTCATCGGTGGCGTAACCGAACATCAAACCCTGGTCGCCCGCGCCGCCGGTGTCCACGCCCATGGCGATGTCCGGGGATTGCGTCTGGATGGCATTCAGGATGCCGCACGTCTTGGCATCGAAGCCCATCTTGGCGTCCGTGAATCCGATATCCGCGATCACTTCGCGAGCCAGTTTGGGTACGTCCAGGATGGCTTTCGTCGTGATTTCGCCCGCCACCACGCAAATGCCCGTGGTTACCAGCGTTTCGCAAGCCACCCGGCTCAGCGGGTCAACCGCCAACGCGGCGTCCAGCACCGCATCGGAAATCTGGTCCGCCATCTTGTCGGGATGTCCCTCGCTCACGGATTCCGAGGTAAAAATGTGCCGCATCTTTTCTGACACCGAATAGCCTCCTCAAGGTCTTCTAAGAATATGGAAGGTCGCGATTTACCGACCGAGAACCAAGAGGAAAGTCTAGCGCTTTTGAAGCATCCCGGTCAATGAACCGGGGGTCCATCTCTGAAGCCCCTTCGTAACTTTGGTTCTAATCAGTCATTGTAATGGGCGGCTGCATGCAATGCAAATTGGGGGTTGGCATCCCCCCGGGATCCATAATCGGAGGACCTGGCTAGGGGGACACGATGGCGCTTCCACGAGACTTTGTTTATTCGCCGCGTTCACGATTTCCGTGGCGTCCGCGGGTTGATCTCCGGCGTCGTCGACGAGCACGTTGGCAGGCTTGATGTCTTTGTGTATGAGTATGAGGCCGTGCCGCTGGACTTGGCCGAGACCCTTCGCCATGCCAATCGCGATGCGCAGGACGCGAGTCAGATCGAGCGGTTGCCCCTGCTCCCCCTCAAGAATCCGATCCAGGGGCTCACCGCCAGGGTCCTGAAGTACGAGGATCGTCCGCCCTTCGTAACGAGTGAGCGCCAGAGGCTTGGCTGCCCAGGCGGGATCGAGCTGCGCCGCAAGCGAGTATTCGTGCTTGAGCCGCCGGAGACCCTGAGGCGAAGGCTGCTCCGCGGCGAGTGCCACCGCCAGGACCGGCGATGAGTCGGCAGGTTGCCGGCCCCGGTACAGGGTGAACTCCGCGCCTTGCCGAAAGGCTCCAGCACATATTCAGAAACCTCTGTCATGGTGAGCGTCCTCGTTGTCGGGGCTACACCGCCCCAGAATAAATGTTTTCATTCGTTCTTGGGGTCCTTCCATATAGCGCTCAATCACATCCTTCTACGCGACGAGAGTAGCTGCGACGGACGCTACTGTTCTCCCAGAAGGCTCGTCGATTCGCGGGCGAGGGGGAGGAAAACGAAGCGCGTGATGAAGTGGTCACCCGTCCTCCGGTGGCTATCCGATTTAACTCCATAGAGGAATGGAATGCGAGTATAATAGGAGTCAGAATACGTCTCGGCAACCTGAGGTAGGCAATGGCTGTGAAGACCAAAAAAAAGCGGATCGAGGCTCCAGCTCCTGGTCCACGGCGGAAGTCCAAGTTCCAGGCCGACCTTGCTCCAGCGGAAGATCGCTCGCTACGCTTGCTCAAGGAAGAATTGCAGCTCAGCAGCAACACCGACTTCCTATCCGATGCCGTGGCCTTGTTTCGATGGGCCGTGTCGGAGCGGAAGTTGGGGCACCGGATCATGAGCGAGAGCGCGAGCGGGGAGCGACACGTGCTGCTCTTTCCGCGGCTGGAACGCGTGGCTCCGGGCCTTGTCCTGCCACGTGTCGAAATCAAATGGACGGCGCGCGAACTCGAAAGTCTTGCGGAACTCGTATCTGCAGGGGAAGCGAACCGCCCAACCGATGCCCTGATTCGGGCTATGCGGGACTGAATGGCCATTGTCATTCGCCGCCTCGAAGAACACGATGAGGCGGAGAATTTCGATTGCGGTGATGACGCCCTCAACAATTATCTCAAGCGTCATGCCTGGACCAATCAGCAGAAGAGCTCGATCGGTGTAAGCTATGTGGCTCTCGATGAGGACGCTCCGCGAACCGTGCTCGGCTACTTTACCCTGGCGATGGCAGGCGTGCCTCGCGATTCGTTTCCGAAGAAGTATGTCCGCGGGCTGCCTCCTTACGATCTGCCGTTGATTTTACTGGCGCGGCTCGCCGTGGATCGGCGTTTTGCAGGCCGGGGACTTGGCCATGCGCTGATTTCGGAAGCGCTCCGCATCAGCTTGCGCGTGGCCGATGAAGTTGGCTGTCGCTCGATCATCACAGACGCCTATCGGGATCGGGTCAACTGGTATGCACGATATGGTTTTGTGCCCATCGAGGGTGCTGCGGCGACGGGACCACAAAGGATGTTTCTGGACCTGCGGACGGTCCGCGCAGCGCTCCAGCGTTGAAGGTGTCGAAGCGACCTCCCCGAGGGTCGACTTGACCCTCCTAAAACCCTCCATTAACACACCAGCCAAAACGGACCCTTGTTTTATTGGCGTTTTCCATACCCTGAATCAACGCCACGCGCAGTTATATTACTTAAAACAAAACATGGCCCATTTTCCCAAGCTGGACGTCGCCGGTTCGATCCCGGTCTCCCGCTCCAACTCTTCAATGACTTACAAAAACCAGCTTCAATCTGAACTCCGTTAGAACTCCGTTTACATCACAAGCAGGCTTTCTTCGAGTCGGTTCACCACGTCGAGCCTGCTTTCGACCGGCGATTGCGTATAGACGTTTTGATTGACGTCGAGGCTGTGGCCAAGCTGATCTGCTACGAGCTTGCCGTCCATCCCAAGAGCCTTCTTTAAGGTAGCGTGCGTCCGGCGCATCACGAGAAAATTCGCCCAACCAAGCCCGTATTTGCGCAATGAGGACATCGTTAGAGCGAACGGATTCCATGTGGCCGTATTGAAGCAGCTCATCGACAAGGATGCAGACGGGAACGGGGCCGGCAACTGCTCGATTTGCAGTTCGGCAAGGGTTTGCTCCAGGAAACAGGTGAGGAAACGATTGTTCACCCCGAGAGTTTCAAGCGGCAGCATGATGATGAGGTCTGCGGCTTTTTACGCAGATCACCGATCTTGATGTCGGACCGGGTCAGGCATTCCGCGATCGGCTCCTCCATTCAGGAATTCGAGTTGCGTGCAGGTATTCTGGATCACCTCCCGAATGCTTTTGACATCGGAGGTGCCGGGCCTGGCGTAACGCATCAACCTGGCGGCCAGTTTGTCGTTCTTTATGCGCTGAACCGCGAACTGCGCGTAGCGCAATGGGTCGTCGAAGATTATATTTGCAAGCTGCCCCAGGTTGATCTTGTCCGGCGGAGCAAATTCGACCATCGCCATGCCTATCGTCTTGATCAGGCCGCGAGAGGTGTTGTCCCAGTACCTCCCACGGCTGCTTTGCTTTTCCGAGCACCCGGCGGCGACCTTGGACATAACCGGGATTCAACCAGTAGCGATCCATGAGTTGTAGTTGACCTCGGGGATGCCTTTTAGGTATTCGCGATACGCCCCCATCCGATTGACGATCGATACCGGCTGAAATCTTTGGCGGTAGTGCGCCGAGGTGATCGAGGTTTCACCGGTCGTCTCCAGAATGACGAGCGATCCCGGTCGATTCGGAGCGAGCCCCATGCCGCCGAACACGATGATGGCTTGTGCTGGCCTTCCCCGGGTTGTAGTAAATGGCTCGCTGGGATTGTGCTGTGAACCCTCCGAGAATGGGCCCCTTCTTGAAGGCTCCCGCTTCGGCGATCTTCTCGTCGCCGCGGAAATGGGAATGCCCGTAGATGTTCTGCGCGTCATAAGAGACCGCCTCCTTCAACACCGCCCGGCGCCGGTCCGCATCACCCCACCGCGACCAGACGCAAGACCAATCCACCACCATGTCGGCATAAGCTCCTGTCGTTTCGACCCCCTTTTTTTCCACGCATGAATTCGCGCAACCGTGTTCACTGAGGATGGACGAATTGCCGGCTCACCGGTGCAATTCGCCGGGAGTGGTCCGCGCATGTACCGATGACTCCGCTGCAGAAGCAATCGTGAGATTACGGCAGCCATCCTATGCTCCTCAGAAACTTGTACTCGGCTCCTCCGCTCGTAATGGCCGTCCTCGGAACACCCCTGAGTACGAGCTGCTCGCCTTCACGCTCTGTTCCGATTTCATTAATTGCCACTCGAAAATCTTTCGTCGCTACCCGATGAGCACCCTTGAGGTAGCCCGTAAACCGGCGGCTCTCGATATCCAAACTCCCACCCCAACATCCGCGCTCCCGATGCGCCCGCCGCAGCACCCGACCCCGCCTCATAGCACTCCCTCCCAACCTGGTTCGTACCGGGAAAACCTTCCCGTGCCTCCGGCGTCCGTCGGACGGGGTAAACCCAACTCGCCCCCTCGTCTTCAACCGCCTCTTCCCCGAAAATAGCCCCTGCGAATCCGCCCGCTTCCGATCTAGTCACAATTCACCAATGTTTACGACCACGTCCGGGCTGAGGCCCCACCCAGTTGACACGGATGTCCCTGGAATGCCTGGCACCACCAGCAGGTTGAAAAAGACCCCGTCCAGCAGCGGGATGCCGCTCTGCGCGGGAATGCCGGCGGCGCCCCAGACGTTCAGCGCGTCTTCAAAGGCGCCGGTAGCGCCCGCGGTCGGGTGCAGGATGTTGCCGTCGGCCCCGCCGCTGAGCAGCGTGGCGGCGACGGCCGCTGGCGTCCCCGTGGGTGCGCTCGGCTGCGCTCCCGTGGCGGGGTTGATGAACGTGATGTAATTTGAGTCGTTGTCGATAACCGCGACTACGTAGTTGCCCTGCGGGTCCGCCGGATTAAACGAGAGATTAGCGAAGTTCTCGAGTGTCGTAGTTGTGGTTTTGCTCCCGGTTGTCGTAACCTGCTGCACCAGGATGCTGAACCGGGTGGTGTCCGCGGGCGAAATCGTCAACGTGACTTGAATGCCGTTACCCCACTTGCCCGGGCTGTTCGCGTAGAGCGTCCGGCCCCCGATCGTGAAGCTGGAGGATGCGGTCGCAGCCGGGGCGCCGCTGGTGTGATCTACGATCCGGACGATATAGGCCTGCGAACCTCCGTTGCCGAAGAACTGGTTTACGGCATACCCCAGATAGACATTAGGATAAAGGCCGCCGAACTGCGACTGAAACTCCGGCCAGCTTTGGACTAACACTGCTTCGTTGACTGGCCCCATCGGGGCCCACCCCACAAAGGCTGCAATCGAAGTGGCCACACCGGTAATCGTATGGACGGCGCTGGGAAGTTCCTGTATATACACACCTGGGTAGGTAAAACTGGACACGGTGCATCACTCCTTCTGTTGAGTGAAGAGCCGGAACTTGGATTATTGTACACCAGATTTTTCGTGAAACAAGGATAAAAATAATTGGCAAGGCGTAGCGCAACTCATGCCTGCGAGAGTTGGGAAAAGCCATTTGGAATTTATATCGATTCGTCGCCTGAACAACGCGCGTCCCGGTTCTGTTGCATATGGGTCGACCGGAACAGCGACTGGTGATTCTAGGGAAGAGCTACGCGGCGACGCCGAAAGATCGAATGGATGAAGACCCGGCGGACCTGTCCCCTGCGAACTGTCGCATCGCCTCGTAATCCGCAACACCCCTTGTGAACGCAAGCCCAGACCTGAACAACGTTCTCCAGCAACGCTATCGCTTCATTAACAGGATGCTGAAAAAGGCGAAAATCCGCTTGCTGACGAGCGCTGCTCACTGTCGCGAATGCGTGTTTGCAGGTGTTTACCGAGCCGCGACCGTGAGGGAGCCGGTTCCAAAAGCCATCCGAGGCACCTTAAAAGAATTTGCTCAGCGCTTCGGCGTGGGTCTCTGAGCAGGCGATAGGACATGCCAGGTGATTAGGTTCGCTCAGGTTGCTCCGCTCGCGCGCCATGTTACCCGATTCGACGGGCAGCGGTCATTGCCCTCGAACAGGTGCGCTTCCTGGTTCATGAAACAATAGAAACATTTTCGAGCGACCGGCGCTCGGGAGCCTGATACGGGACGTCCATGGCTTACGATTGCTTCCTCAGTTACGCGTCGCAGGACCTCACCCACGCCGAATCGGTATATGCTCGGTTGACGGCCGCCGGCTTCAAGGTCTGGTTCGATAAAGCGAGACTTCAGCCGGGTTACAACTGGCACAAAGAGATTGAAGAAAGTTGCGAAACCAGCCGGGTCGTATTGCCGCTGCTGACGCCGCGCTGGAAGCAATCCGAGTGGACGCGCTACGAAACCTATGGCGCGGAAGCCGTCATCCCGCTGCTGGTGGAGGGTCGTTGGGAAGACGTATCCACGCCTCCGCTCACGCCATTCCAGAATTTCTGCATTCCTCTCGCTGCCTCCACAGAGGCTGACTGGCAGCGCCTGTTCGACTCCATTCGCGAATTCTGCGCGCGCGGGGTTCCCCAAAGAGAACAGCGAGTACATCGCCTCCGCTATCACCCGGCGAAACACTTCGTGGGACGTGAGAAGGATCTCGACGAGATTCACGAAAAACTCTTCGTCAATCCTGCGGCGGCGCTGACACAAGGTCATGTGCAGGCCATCGCGGCCATGGGTGGGGTGGGGAAGACGACGTTGGCGCGCCAATACGCTGAGAAATTCTGGCGTTGTTACCCGCGGATGTTCTGGGCCGATTGCCGGCTGGGACTCGAAACGGAATTCGCCGCCATTCACGACATCCTGCGCCCGGAGCCTATGTAGGGTTCTCGCTCCATCCCGGCGGCGCGCGCCGCCTCCTCAACGTTGCGCTGGGTGAGCAGCGCGGCGATGGCGTCTTCCTGCTTCCGCCCGAATTTTTCCCCATGCCCTGCCATCAGGTGCCACCTGCTGCCGGCTGCACGTGGGCATCGCCATTCCTTCGCCTTGTGCGATTTCCCACAGAATTCACTTGCTTTCCTGTGCGGACGGGTCACTGGGTTCACCTCTGAGCGCGCAGTCTAAGGGACAGTTCAGAATACGACGGAAACCGTCAGCCGTCCATCATGAGCGGTTCAGGACTGACAGTACGACGCGTACTCCGGCGCGTTACTCGACAGTGAAGTCTTCCGATGTGGTGAACGCGCCCGCCGGCGTGGTGACGGTGATGGGGCCGGTGGCTGCGCCCTCTGGCACCTGCACCCAAACGCCTTGTGCCGAAGCCACGACGAACTCGGTGGCTGGTGTGCCATTGAAGCTGACGGCGCTGGTGTTGAAGAAGTTCGCTCCGAACAAGAGTATCGTCTTTCCAGGCGCAGCGGAGCTTGGTCCTAGGAGCCTGTCGGAGATAGATTGCCGGCTCATGCCAGGTGACAGAACATTTTCGTAGATGAATGTTTCGGAATCCTTTATGCTGGATTTGTGAGCAAGAGCTTCCGAACGTGTGATCTGG
>Ga0302324_100012998_pt1 | contig 16916 bp, 14 predicted proteins | sample Palsa_T0_1_FD_201949 | JGI IMG/M metagenome (GOLD analysis project Ga0302324, IMG submission 201949) | Peat permafrost microbial communities from Stordalen Mire near Abisko, Sweden - Palsa_T0_1 | ecosystem: Environmental > Terrestrial > Soil > Palsa > Peat permafrost | place: Sweden: Abisko...
AACGGCCGCGCGGTCGAGCGCGGGGTAGCCGCTGCTCGAACTCACCGATGTGCTGACGACGTTCCCTTTGGGATCGATCGTTACGAGCACGACGCTCGTACCATGTTCGCCGCGTTCGCGGTCGGCGTCCGGGAAGTCGGGCTGCGCGGCATTGCGGACTTGCGCGTCCACGATGCGCTCCGGCGCGTAGATCGGAACGCTGTCCTGGGAGGGTGCGGCAGGGGTTGCCGGCGCCGGCGCGACCGGAGCCGCAGTAGGAGCCTGTGTCGGTTCGGGAGCCGGGTTCCCGGGCGCGTCGGTCGCCTTCGTGACTTGCGCGACCTCGGCCGGGGGAACAGCATTCGGATTGTCGGTCGGGCGGCTCACGACGCCCCCGCCGGTCTCGCTCGCGGCTAGAACACGGCCGGCGTGCCCCGCGGCGATATGTTTCGGGAGCGCGGCCGGATTCAGGGTGCCGGCGAGGGCCTTCGATGCCGGTCCGCTCGGATGCGGACCGGGCGTTCCACTCGCGAACGGCGTGGGGGACGGCGATGCGGTTGCCGCTTCCGGCTTCGCATGAATCCAAGGCGACTCTGCTTCGGGACGGATGCCGTTGTAGACGTTCACGACCGTCGGCGTCGCCGTCGCGTAGCCGTTGACGATTGCGACGTCGCCGTGGCTCGCCCCGCGAATGAAGAAGAACGTAACCGCCGCGAGGGCGGCGGCGGCGCCGGCATACGCGAGGATGATCCACTTCCAAGATTTTCGCTCGTCCACGGCCTCGCGTCCCTTTCAGCGGCGTGCGGCCCCAGCCGGGCGCTGCGCCTTCCCAATTATTTCGGACGCTCTTAGTGACGAGATGACGGACCTTCGTCACACTTAGAGCCGGGTCGCCGCCCGGCGGGGAGAGGTTCGGGGTATGGCTAACCTGTTTTCAGCGCTCGTCCCCGTGAGGAGTTACCGACGCATGAAGCCTCGTTTCTTTCGACTCGCAGCCGTTTTGGCATTGGCCGGCCTTGCGACGCCGCCGTCATTTGCGGCATCGGGGCCGCCCGTTGCGGTGCTCAACTTCGACACGCAGGGCCTGTCCGGCAATTGGTGGGGGAACTTCGAACCCGGCGTTGCCGTCTCCGATTTGCTGACGGACCAACTCGTCAACGGCGGCAAGTTCAACGTGCTCGACCGAACGCATATCGGCAGCGTGATGCAAGAGCATTCGCTCTCGACTTCGGGTGAGGTGTCTCCGGCGAGCGCCATTCAAACCGGCCAACTGGTCGGCGCGCGCTACCTCATCACCGGCAACGTGTTGCAACTCGATAAGACCGGCCAAAGCGGAGGCTCGGCGGGCGGCCTCATCGGCGGGTTCGCAGGCGGGGTCGTCGGCGGCCTCAGCAACACCCGCGTGACGATCAAGATCGCCGTGCGCGTGATCGACTCCCAGACGGGGCAGATCGTGCAGTCGTTTGCCGACGAGGAAACCAAATCGAACACGTCGATCGGTTTCGGTGGTTTCGGGGGCGGTGGTTTCGGCAGCTACTCCAACTCGAATTTCGAAAGCTCGACGATGGGCCACCTGATCAACGACGAAGCCGCGAAGATCGCGGCCGACCTCGACCCATCGAAGTTCAACAGCGGACCGGCGCTGCCGTCGCTCTCCGGGCGGATCATCGAAGTCGACGGCGCCGACGCGATCCTCAATATCGGACGGGCCCGCGGCATCACCGTGGGACAGTACTTCGACGTCATCAAGCAGCACGCGATCAAAGATCCCGATTCGGGTAAGATGCTGATGATGAGCGAACCGATCGGCAAGGTTCAGATCACCTCGGTCTCAGCTGACACCTCGGTCGGTCATCGCGTGTCCGGCGCGATCACGGTCTCCGCGAAGGTGCAATCGGAATAGCGTAACGCGGTGCCGCGCCGGCCTTAGATCGACCAGCGGTACGCGTCGTCGAGGTTCGCGAACGTCCCGAGGCCCTGCAGGTCGCTGTTATAGATGAAGTTGTCCTGCGGAAAAAAGAGCGTCAGGTGCGGAACCTCGTCCGTGATGGTCCGTTGGATCGCTGCAAGCGCCATCGCGCGGACCGCCGGGTCGTAGGAGCCGTCGAAGCGTTCGAGCAGCGCGTCCAGCTTCGGGTTGCAATACCGCGCCGTGTTGAAGCCGCCGGGTGGGAATTGATTGCAGGCAAGAATCGATTGGAGCGTTCCGCTGTAGCCGTAGCTTTGCTGGTCCATGCCGACCGTGTAGTTGCCGCGCGTGAAGATGCCGTTCGCCGCGTACCCGGCAAACAACACGGACGGCGGATAGTGCTTCACGCTCGCTTTCACGCCGATCGCCGCCCACCAGCTCTGGATGAGGACGGCCCAGGTGTCGCGCTCCGGAGCGCCCGTGATCGTTGCGATGTCGAGCACTAAACGGACCCCGTGCTTCGCGCGCACGCCGTCCGCGCCCGGAACCCAGCCGGCCGCGTCGAGGAGTGCCGCCGCGCGCTTCGGATCGTACGGCTCGGGCGGAATGCTCTTCGCCTCGGCAACGAGCGGCCCGAGGATCGAATCGCTCAGGTAGCCGTGCCCGTGTTCCACGTTCTTCAGCAACGTGGCGCGATCGGTCGCGAGCCGCAGCGCGCGACGAACCACCGCCTCGTGCAGCGGCGGTTGGGCGGTATTGAACTGCAACTGGCTTCGCAGGTCGCTCGGCTGGCCGACATACTTGAAGCCGGGTACGGCCGCGAGCCGGTCGGCGATGTTGCTCGGCGTGAGCCAGGCGAGGTCGAGTTCGCCCGTTCGCAATAGCGTCTCGACCGTGTTCCAATCCGGAACGATCTTGTAGAGCACGCGCTCGAGCTTCGGACGTCCGCGGTAGTACCGGTCGTTCGCGACCATCTCGACCGAATCGCCCCGCTTCCACGAGGTGTACTTGAACGGACCCGAACCCACCGGGAGCGCATTATACGGCGCGGTATTGATGTCGGGGAGCGAACCGAGCAGGTGCTTGGGGAGCAGCGGTGTGTTCTGCGACGAAAAGAAAATCTCGAAAAACGATCCGTACGGTCGCTTGAGTGTAACGGTCGCCGAGTACGCATCGCGCGCGGCGACGTCGGCAACCAGATCGAAGCCGGTGCGCGAGTACTCGTTGTTTCGCGGGTTATTGACGGCTTCGAACGAGAAGACGACGTCGTCGGATCGCAGCGGATGCCCGTCGTCCCAAACGAGGTCGCGCTTGAGGCGATACGTGATCGACAGCCCGTCGCGCGCGATGTCGCCGTTGGCGAGGCTCGGAATTCTCTCCAGGAGCTCGGGATACGCGCGCGCACGATCGTCGAACCGAATCAGATACGCGGACGTGAGTTGGGCGAGCTGTTGGACGGCGACCTGCGGCGTGATGTGCAGGTTCAGACCGGCAATGTCTTCGCCGTCCGAAAAGCGCAGCGTGCCCGGAATCGTGAACCGGTTGCCGCCGCCGTGGACGGCCGAGATACTCGTGCAGCCGGCGCCGGCTGCCAGGGATCCCAAGAGAAAATGCCGGCGCTGCATCGACGTCTCGTTTGAAGAGGGGTAGCGGTTGTCTATCACGGTGTTGGCCAAAATCCCGCTAACGGCTTCGTCTCGAGCCAAATCTGGTCATCCGGGTCAAAAAGAGGGTACGACGTGGAAATCGCCCGGAAAGGATAGTGTGGGAACGGTTTCCAGCAAAGCGCGCGGCGCGTACGCGATGATGGCTTCCGCGCAGCGCTCACTGTTGCTGACGGCCCTTGCCTCGGCCGTGGTGCTCGTCCTCTTCATTAGCGCCGGAGGGCTCGTGCGCGGCTATCTTTCGAATGCCTTCGAGGCGTACCAAAGCACGTACGAGATAAAGAACCTCTCAGACGGCGCGCTAAAGCTGCAACTGGACGAGGAGACCGGAATCCGCGGCCTCGCAGCGACGGGCGATCCCTATTTCTTACAACCGTACTCGGAAGCGAGAGGTCCACTAGAACGGGTCTTCGATCGGCTCCAGCTGGCGCTCGGCGTTCCGGTGGTCGCTGACGCGCTCCCACTCCTTGCCGATGCCCGCAGAACGAGCGCCGCCTGGCACGTTCAAGTCGCAGAGCCGATCGTCGCTTCGCCGCACGGGTCCGCGGGGCGCGTGCGCCGCTACGGAAAGGAATTGATGGACCACTACCGCGGTGACTTCGCGCAAATCGACGTGATTCTCGAGGAGCGCAACCGCGGCGTCACCCAACAGGCGCGCGATTCGATCGACCGCATCAACATTTTCCTTGGCTTTTTCGTCGGACTGCTCACCCTCGCGGCCGTCGCATACGGCGCGCAACAGATGAGCATCGCCGCGCGCTCAGTCACACAAGAGCGCCGCGCCGAGGAAGAGCGGCGGCAGCGCAGCGAACTGCGGGCCGCTTACGAAGCCGAGAAGCGCATCGCCGACACGTTGCAGGGGGCGTTCACCCAGCGTCCCTTGCCGCGGCTCGAAACGCTGAGTTTCAGCGCCAGTTACGTGCCGGCAGTGGAAGATGCGAAGGTCGGCGGCGACTGGTACGACGCGATGGCGCTGGCAAAGAACCGCGTTCTGTTCGCCATCGGCGACGTCACCGGACACGGCATCGAGGCCGCAGTGACCATGAATCGCGCCCGGCAGTCGATCATTTCGGCGGCGCTCCGAGACGCCGATCCGGCGTCGATGTTGACGCGCGTAAACCTCGAGATCGCGATGGAGGGCACCCGATTGGTCACCGCCATTGCCGGCATCGCGGATGCCGCCTCGTACGAATTCAGTTACGCGATCGCGGGCCATCCGCCGCCGGTGCTGCTGGAGCCGGGACGGCGCCCGCGATTTCTCGAGTGCGGTTCGGTTCCGCTGGGCGCGGTGACCTCGCCGGCGTATCTCACGCGCCGCATTCAAAGCGTGCCGGGCGCAACGATCGTGCTCTATACCGATGGCGCGGTCGAACATTCGCGCAACGTGCTCGAAGGAGAGAAGATGTTGCTCGAAGCGGTAGCGCAGGCGGGGGAACAGGCCGACGTCGACCGGGCAGCGTTCATTCACCGCAAGATCTTTGCGGGCCGCTCGGTCGGCGACGACGTCGCCATCCTGACGGTCGGCTTCACGGCAAGCAACGAGATGCGTGCGCTGCGGCGTTTGGAAAGGATCTCGTCGTGACCGACGGCTCCATCGCCGTTATCCCGCTGTCCGGGGAGCTCGAGATCGGGCGCAAAGCCGAGATCCGCAGCACGCTGCAGCTCCCGAGATCAGCCAAATCGATCCTCATCGACTGCAGTGACGTGACGTACGCCGACTCGACTGCGCTCGCCGAGCTCATGCGATTCAACCACGAAGCCGATGCCAAGTGCGTGGGCGTCGCGATCTTGATCGGTAACCCCCAGTTCGCGCGGCTCCTGCACTATGCGGGGCTGGTGCACGTGTTCGAGGTGTTCGAATCGCGCGCTGCCGCGCTAAGCTATCTAGGATCGCGCAACGCGCCGTGATCGGTCCGTCCGAGCTTCGTATCGTTCGCGACGCCGATCCGTCCGCGCCGCGCCAGGTGCGTCAAGCGTTGCGCGCCTTCCTCGACGCGTTCAACATCGCACCAGAGTTTGTCGAAGACGTGTTGCTTGCCGTCGGAGAGGTGGTCGCTAACGCCGTCGAGCACGGCTACGATGGGCCGCGGTTCAACACGATAGAGATGCGTGTCCGCGCCGGCCCGAACGGTACGCTTTCCGTGGATGTCTATGACTCCGGGACATTCATCGAGCGCGAGCGCCTGCCCAACCGCGGCTTCGGCCTCAGCATCGTGCGGGCCATCGCTCGCGACGTGACGTTCGAGACCGGCCGAGGGACGCGAGTACAAATGATCTTTGACCCGGGCCGCTTAGAGCGCTTGGCTAGCGAACACATTCCCTTCAGAGACGGCGGTTAAAACGGCGGGGACGGAGCCGCCGCGCCGGGGCGCTCTTACAGAAAGCGCATCGCCAGGATGGCGATGTCGTCGCGCTTTTTTCCGCTACTGAAGGCTTCGACGGCTTTGAGGATGGTTTCCGCTATCTCTCCCTCGTCGGCGGAGCGGTGAGCGACGGAGATCTCGATCAGGCGCTGCATTCCGAATTGCTCGCCGGCCTCATTCCGCGCTTCCGTCACCCCGTCGGTCGTTGCGATCAGAAGCGTTTTTTCGTCGATATTGACGACGGCTTGTTTGAAGAGGTTCTGTTGCGACTCGAAAACGCCGACGATCGGCGCGGTCGGCTCCAAGACACACGGCGTCCCCTCGTGTTGCACGAGTACGATTGGTTCGTGGCCCGCGTTCGTGTAGTGCAGGAACCGCCGGGTGGGATCGACGGACCCGAAGAACACCGACGCGAACGAGTTCGGCGTTCCGTCGAAGGCGTTGTTTTCAAGATACAACCGATCGAGGCCGCGGACCGCGTTTTCGGGCACCATGCCGTTGGACGCGAAGGCGCGTAGCGCATACTTGATCATCGCCGCGTGGACGGCGGCTTGCGTACCCTTGCCGGCGATGTCGGCGATCGCGATCGAAACGTTGTCGTTGTCGTAGTGGAAAACGTCTATGATGTCGCCACCCGAACGGCCCTCGGCGATTTTATAGGCGATGGCGTAGCGAACGCGCGGGATCGCTTGGTGCGAGCCGGCGAACAGCGTCTCGACGAGGACGTGCGCCGCGTCCCTGGTCACATTGACGAATGGCTCTTCCGAGAGAACGACCGGTCGCTCCATTGGTTCGGTCGGGGGCGACGGCTCGGTGGGAACCGCAATGCCGACGGCCACGGTCTGTCCTTCAGCGGCATCCTTTTCGTCCATGAGTCCCGTTATTTCGGTTAGCCCGGATAGCTCCTTACATAAGCACAACACTCTGTCCAGGCCGCGGCGAACGAAGTCAGTCGAGCAACGCGTCGCAGATCAACGCGACGATTTGAACGCCGCGCGATCGGAATGGGCGATGACGGGATCGAACCGCCGACCATCACCGTGTAAAGGTGCCGCTCTCCCAGCTGAGCTAATCGCCCGTGCCGTTCGCGTTCGCGAGCGATGCGAGCATCCCTAGGGCGTGATGACCGGCCCCGTGTTGACGACCTCGAACGCGCTTGCCGGAACGTTCTTGAGCTGGTTGAGATCGTTGTCGTTCCAACTCGTGTTCGTCGATCCGGTGAAATAGAAGTCGCTGCCGTTGTCCGCGAGGATCAAACCGTACTTCTTGAACGCGGTGAGAATCACGAGCGAGTTTCCGGTGAACCCGGAGATGTCGTAACTGGCCTTGAGGCGGATGCGCAGGCCCATGGGAGGCGCCCACTGGGCGGACGACGTCGCCGCATCGTGCGTCGCGGGATGAATGTGGCCCTGCGAGGTGTGATTCATCGTGAACCGCACGGCGTGGTTGAGGGCGCCCGCCTGCACTTCGTCGTAGCGCACGAGGCCCGCGAGAATCGGCAGACCGGCAGCGTCTGCGGAGGTCCACCCTTCGGGGCGTAACGCGTTCGTGTTCAGCGGCCAGACGGCGCCGTTCGCGGCGGTCCAGCCACTACTCGTGTCCGCGGTCAGATACGTCTCGTAGTCGGTGCAGTTGTCGGTATCGAGGATCAGCATGTGCATGTCGCTGCCGGCTTCGATCGCGGGAGAGCTCGGAATCGGATATGGACCCGGATCGCTTTCCGACGCGTATTCCGTGAACGTGATCGGCGTGAAGTTGGCCTGCGCGATGGCGACGACGTTGTACGGAATTCCGTAGCTCGGATCGCTGCCGAAGTCGGGGTGCAAATGCGTCGAACCGTTCGGATTCATTTCGGCCATATAGTTCGCCGAATTCGCGTTGACCGGATAGCCGCTGATATCGGTGTTCCAGGGGTTGCTCGCGGGGAACATTTGGCAGCCGCCAATCTGCGGGACGCCGGCCGCCGGCGTTGCGGACGCTGCGCCCGTCGGTACGGGCGTGGGCGTGGGCGACGGTGACGCGGTAGCCCCGGAAGCTCTCGGCGTGGGCGTTACGGTTGCGCCCGAACTCGGAGCGACGGTCGGCGACCCGGACCCGGAACCGCTGCCTGGAGCGCTCCCGCCGCCGCTGCATGCGACCACCAGCACGACGCCGAGCAGGGAGAGCGCGGCCCCGGTCCGCCGTATGTAGCGCATGCAGTACTCCTCTCACGCGGGCGAGCCAACCCTTCAAGGTTCGGATGAGGTCTCGATGCGAAGAGGACCGGCTTCATGAGATTATCGGCTTTCGTGCGCGCCCTTTCATCATTTCTGGCCTGCGCGATGCTCGCCACGGGCGTCCCGGCCGGACCCGTAGCCGCCGCCACGCCCGTGCACGACCGCCTGCAAGCCCTGGCCCGCTCGATCACGTTCGATTGGGCGCGAGCGCACCCGCTCGAGGCGACCGAACTCGGCATCTATGAGGAAGACGGAGAACTGGATACGCCCGGACGTGCCGAAAACGCGCGCGACCTCGCGGCGATCCGCCATTGGGAGGGCGAACTCGCGGCGATGCCGCTCGGCGGAGCACCGCTCGTCGACGTCGACGACGCCAAGCTCCTGCGCGCGCTCCTCATCCGGCGCGAGCGCCGCTACACGACCTATAAAACGTACGAGAAGGACTACTCTGCCCCGTCGCAAGCGATCGTGGGGGCGGTCTACACGCAGTTTCAACATCTTCCGACGGCCGGCACGAACGGCGCGACGCAGAGCGACGCGATCGCCGCCTGGGACAAGATCATCGCGCGGCTCGCGCACGCACCGGCCTACATCGCGGCGGGGGAAGCGCTCGTCGATCACCCCGGTCATCTCTACGGCGTCGTCGGCGCGCAGCAACTCGCCGGCGTCGACGACTTCATGAACGGCGCGCTCAGCGCCGCGGCCAAAGATCAACTGCCGCCCGAGCGTTTCGCGGCGTTTACGCAAGCTCGCGATGCGACCCTCGTCGCGATCTCGAACGCCAAGAAGTACATCGATGCCCACGTCGCAGGCTGGCCCGAGAACTTCGCGATGGGACGGCCGGCGTACGACGCGATGTTGCGCGACGAGGAGCTGCTGCCGTTCGCTGCGACCGATATAGAACGGATGGCGCACGACGAACTCGCGCGCGGCTGGGCGGAACAGGCCTGGGTCGTCTCGGACGCCGCGCAGCGTGGAACGCCGATTGGGCAGGAAAGCGGCGGCGGGCTAGCGCCGAGCGGCGCGGCCTTGATCGCCTACTATCGCGATCGGATCGCGGAATTGCGGGGCTTCGTCACCGCGCAGCACGTCGTCGACGTGCCCGATTGGCTGGGCAGCATCGACGTCGTGGAGACGCCGAAGTTTCTACAACCCGTCTCGCCCGGCGCGTCGATGGACGCTCCGCTGCTGTTCGCGAAGGACCCCCGCGGCTTCTATTACATCACGCCGCCGACGTCGCTCGAGCGCGCCGCCGAACGCCTCGACCCCAATCAAGACTTCGACCGCGACCGCATCCTCGAGACGGCGGCCCACGAAGCCATGCCGGGCCACTTCCTCCAACTTTCCATCGCCCATCGTCATCCGGACTTCGTGCGCAAGACGCAGTCCAGCGGCGTATTCGCGGAAGGCTGGGCGTTCTACGGTGAAGAGATGTTCTGGCAGCTCGGCCTCTACGGAGATCACGACCTCGACGCGCGCTACGATGCCGCGCAATGGGAGCGGGTTCGCGGCGCACGCGCCATCGTGGACCCGGAACTGGCGAGCGGCGCCTGGTCGTACGAGCGCGCCGTGACGTTCTTTGCGGACCAGACCGGCTTCCCGCTCCAGCAGGCCCAGGCGGCCGTCGCCGGCATCGCGCTCGACCCCGGCTACGTAATCTCGTACACCGTCGGGCGCTTTCAGCTCGAGACGCTGCTCGGCGAGTACACGCTAAAGACGGGGTCGAACGGATCGCTGCTGGACTTCCACGACCGCCTGCTCTGTTACGGAACGACGCCGTTCGCGATCGTCGCGCCCGAGTTGATGGCCGATCTCGACAAACCGCTCGCGGAGGTGCGCGCCGCCGCCAACTACTGAACCGCACCCGCCGATACTGTAACGAAAATGCCAATGCTTGGACTCGTCCGCCGCTCGGCAACGGCCCTGCTCGCCTGCCTCGTCGGCGCGACTGCCGCGGATCCGGTCCGCGCGGATACGCGGCCCGTGTGGTTGACGATCCGAGCCGGCACGGTTGCCCGGATCGATATCGCGCCGTGGGACGACGCGGACGAGCCGGAGGCGGCCCTGACGGTCAGCGCGGCGTCGCTGGCCCGAAACTTCTCCGACGATGCCACCCGCCCGGACGACATCGTGTACCGGCCTGTCGGCGTGCGCGTCCGGGTCGTGCGCCTCAACCCGGGCGGCGCCGTGGCGCTCGTCCACGGGTTCGACGATCGCTTCGAGGGCTACAGTCCGGTCGCTCGGCTCATCCCTGAGATTCCCGCGGGCACGACGCTGCTGGCGGCCGGCGGCTTCGGGGGCTTCGCGGACTTCTATCCCACCCTCGACACCCCGGAGAAGCACGCCGGCCGAGTTGCCACGGGAACACGGCTCGTCGCTCTGGGCATCGGCGTCGCACCTTACGACCCCGACAGCGCGGACCTCGTGCGGGTTCGCGTCCGCGTTCTCGAAGGCGACCTTCGTGCGCGCATCGGGTGGGTCGCGGTGGCGTATACCGGGCTGCCCGAGACGCACGTCCCGGCGTCGGCGGACGTCGCGGAAAAGGCGTGCCGCTGCCGGCTCGTTCAGTTCGAAGGTTCGTGGCCGGCTGTGTCGAGGAGCACGAAAAACCGCCGATAAGAGAGGTAATGGTCACGCAGCAATTGACCGGCGAAAGCGTCGTCGTCCAAGAGACGACCCCCTCGAGCGACGTTACCCGGGTCCGTTTCAGTGAAATCGACGGCCTCCGCGCGATCGCGATCGTCGCCGCCGTTGTGTACGAAGCGACGCGGCTCTCCGCGCCGAGTACCGCCTGGACTCCGGCGCTCGCTCGGCTCTTCTCGGATGCGAGCCAGGGGCTACCGCTCTTCTTTTTGTTGTCCGGGTTTTTGCTCGCGTATCCCGCGCTTGCAAATCTGCGGGAAGACGGCCGGACGTATCTCGACGTCGGCAGCTACATCGTCAAGCGCGTGCTCCGCATCTATCCCGCGTACTTGCTCGTCCTCGGCCTCGCGTTCATCGTTCCGCCGCTCGCGACGCAGTATGGTTTGCCCGCGCTCGCGAGCGGTTCACCGGTGCCCGGCGTCCAGGTCTTCGTCCACAATCTCTTCTTCGCCGGCGACGGGCTCGGCAACGACGGATTCCGCGCGCTCGCACTCGAGGCACGCTGGTACGCCCTGTTTCCGCTCGCCCTGTTGTTATTTGCGCGCACCCCGCGCCTCTTCTTCGTCGCGATGATCGCCGCCGGCGCAACCGACCTATTTGTGGCCGGCGCGCACGCGCACGGCGTTGGGGCACTCGTGCCCTTCATGCTCGGAATCATCGCCGCCGACGTTCGCGCGGGCCATCACCGCTTCGAGCGCTACGCCTTCGCCACGGCCGGTCTCGCCGCGGTCGCGGCCGTGCTCGTCGAACGCTACCTCGCGCTGCTTCCCGGGCCGCTCGGCGCGCCGGGGGCCCTGCGGATCGACCCACTCTGGTCGGTCGCAATGTTCGGTTTGCTCGTCGGCGCCGGCACCTCGACCATCGTCGAGCGTGTGCTGGCGGTCCGCATCTTCCGGCTGATCGGCGCTGCATCGTACGGCACCGCGCTCGTCGTCGTGCCGGTCTCGAGCTTCGTCGTCCGCCAAATCGCGCTGAACGTCGGACCGCCGGGAACCGCTGCCAACGCCGCGCTGCTTTCGTTCTTGGTCGGGGTCGTCGTGTGGCAACTCGCCGACCGCTGGTTCGCCGACGGAACCCTGCGCCGCGACGCGGCGCTGATCGCCGGACCGTGGCTGAACGTCGTTCTTCACGTCGTGCGAGCGGACCGCGTCTGGCTCGGCGCGCAGGTCGCGGGCCAGGCAGGGGCCGTCGCTCTCGACGCCTCGGTTGACCAATTGTTTTACGCGCCACCGCCTCGGTCGGACGCTCCTTCGGAGGGAGAACTCGCCGTCGTCGAGACCCGGACCGGTTCTCCCGAAGATCTTCGCGCGGAGATCCTGGAAACGAAGAAACGCCTTTCGGACCGCTCCACAGCGATCTTCGAAGGGACGGACACACCCGCGGCGCCGCCCGAAGCTCCGTTGAAGCCGGGCTTCTATCGCCGTCCGGCTGCGGAAAAGGCCCCCGCGACCCTCGCCCTCCCGGCACCGGCCGCGCCGAAAGCCAGCAAAGTCGTTCGACCTGCGGCGCCCGTGGCCACGAGCGCGCCGGTGTCCATCCCGGAACCGCCGCGTCCGGAGCCCGCCTATCGCGAGGCGGTGCCGATCTCCTTGAGCCTAGAAGCCCCGCCGTACGAGCACTACTCGCTCTCGCTCGCGCCCTCGCCGCCGGGCCCGGCCCTGCCGGCTCAGCCGCCTCCGTTGCCGCAAGCGCCGTCGTTCGCGGCGCCGCACGTCGTTCCACCCGCTGCCGCGATCCGGCCGCCCGTCGGTGCACCAAGCACGCGCGGACCGATTAAGATGCGCATCGGCGCGCTCGGCCCGCAACCGACGAACGGCAACGGAACGCATCATACGGTGGACGCCTAGTGTCGATGGTGGAATCCGACGACATTGCGACGATCCAACATCACGTTCGCGAACTGACCGAAAGCGCGCTCGAAGCGGCGCGAGAGCGGGCAACCTGCGATGCGACCGTCAAGAAAGCCCGCGAGGCGCTCGAGGCGGCGCAGCGCGAGCTCCCTGAAGTGGAGCGGATCGCGAAGGAGCGCCGGCAAGCGCAGAACGACGCGATCCGTGGCCGGGCCGACCTCGAACATCGCTTGGCCGAACTGATCGAAGCGGAAGATCTCGCCCGGGCCCGCCGCCAGCAGGCCGAACAGCGCGCGCAAGGCTTTCGCGCTGCCGCCGCATTCGCTGCGGCCAGCCGAGGTGAGGCGGAAACGGCGCAGGATGCCGACCGCGTCGAGCGCGAGCGCATGGTCGAGGAGCGGGCCAACCGCGAAGCGGCGACGGCCGAAGCGCGCGCCGCCGAGGAACTCGCCGAAGAGACGAAGATCGGCCGCCACCGCGCCGAAATCGAAACGCACGTCGAAGCCGAACGCGCGCTCGAAGCCGAGATTGCGGCGGATCGTGCCAGCAGTGAAGAGCGCTTCAGCGCGCTCAAGGACACGATCGAGAATGCCTCGTTCGTGTTGCACGAAGCCACGGTCAACCTCGGACGCATCGACGCCGACTATGAGAGGCTCGCACAAGAGCGCGCGCTCGCCGGGGAACGGTTGCACGAAATCGGCCAGCATGCGCGCGCCGAGATCGAAGCACGGATCGCCGAACTGCGGGCACAAGAGCGCGAACTCGCGGTCCGGCGTGAAGAACAGGAAGCGCTCCTCGAGAGCTTGACGGCTCCGGAAGAACCGGTCGCGCCGCCCGAACCGGAGGTCGTCGTGGCGGAGCAGCCGGCGGGCGCGGATGGCGCCGCCGAACCCGCGAGCGCTGGTTCCGAACCGCCCGAAGCCGTGCCGCCACCCGAACCGCATTTCTCGACCGTTACGTTCAAGGCAACGGCAGCCGGACACGGTCCTGCCGTTCACTCACCTGCCGTGTCCGGCGGCGGCCAGGACGCCGCGCCCGACTTTCGCTCGCTGATCGGCAATATCTTCACGCGCCGCAAAGCGGTCGAGGAGCCCGTCGACGACGAGGGCCCATCGATCGCCGATCGCATCGCGCGCGACTTCGGCTTGCTGGGCGCCAAGGACGAAGAGCCGGCGCCCGAAACCGAAGGCGATCGCGCCACCGTCTCGATCGCGTCGCACCCCGAAGCCACGCATGCCGACGACGCCGAGCACGCCTAGAGCGTTAGTTCAGGAGTAGTTCGGAGATCTCGAAGTTGAGGGCTTCCGTGCTGAACGGCTTGAGCAGGAACCCGTGGGCGCCGCGCTTCACGGCCTCCACGGCGGTCGGCTTGTCCTTCAGCGCCGAGATCACGAGGATGCGCGCGTTGGGACGGATCTTCAGTAAACCTTCGAGACAGGTCAGCCCGTCCATCAGCGGCATCGAAATGTCCATCGTGACGAGCTCGGCATCGAAGTGTACGACGGCCTTGAGCGCATCGACGCCGTTACTCGCCGTTTCGATCGTGTCCTCGGGCGTCGCAACGGTGCGTCGGATGGTGCGACGGATCAGATCCGAATCGTCGACGACAAGGATGCGCTTCGGTGCGCGCTTCACCGCGCTGCCGCGGCGAGCGTCGCGCTCTTGGCAGGCAACACGAACGCGAATTCGCAGAACCTGCCGACCTCGGAATTGACCGTGATCTCGCCGCCGCAGCGGTCCACGATCCGGTCCTTGACGATGTTCATGCCCATGCCGCGGCCCGCGTCTGTGGTTGCCTGGTCCGAGGTGGTGAAGCCCGGCGCGAAGATGAAACTCGCAATTTCCGAATCGTCGACTTCCTCGACGCGGCTGCCGGCGAGTAAACCCGACTCGATCGCCCGTTGCCTGATCTTCGCCGCGTCGAGCCCGCGTCCGTCGTCCCGCACTGAGAAGGCGAAATCGTCCGACGCGTCGTCGGGGAGCGGATGAATGTCGATCGTTGCCAAGCGCGGCTTGCCCGCGGCTTCGCGCTGGTCGGGCGACTCGATACCGTGAGCGAGACTGTTGCGAATGAGCTGAATCAAGACATCCTTCACGATCAGCCGGCGATCGGCCGGCAGGCCACGCGTATCGAAACCGTGGGCGTCGATCCGCACTTCTTTCCCGAGCTTCTTCGCGATCGTTGCCGCGAGGTCGCGAATCGCGGTGACCAGATCGTCGCCCACGGTTTCGCGAATTTCGACGGCCCGCTGGATGCCGGCCAGCTTCACGCGCAGAATCTGAAGGCTATCGAGGTCGCTTCGAAAATCGGCGAGCGCGATCACGAGCATCAAGAAGTCGTCGCCGCCGAGCGCGCCGCGGTGTTTGAGGTCGCACACCTTCTGTTCGAATTCGTTCGCCTTCTGGTCGAAGTGCTCGAGCCGCAGGAGCGAGGCGTTGCCCTTGATGTTGTGAATGCGCTGCAGCACGAGATCCAGGCGCTGACGAAGGAGCGCCGTTTGGCCGGACGTCGCCGAGCTGAAGTCGGACGCTTTGAGCGCCTGGTCGATCGCGGCGAGTTGCTCGTTCGCGAGCTGCACGAACCCGTCGAGCGCCTCTGGGTCAACGTGCAGGATGCCGATCAGAAGCTCGAACTGACGGACCTTCTGATTCTCGGAATCACGCAAGTGGCGCTCGAGCGTGGCTCGCTCCGTCACGTCCTCGGCCGTCACGAGTACCCGCGAGATCGCGCCGGCCTCGATGATTCTACGGAAACTGAAATGGATATAACGGAGGCTCGGCACGCCGTCCGCACTCATCACGTCGACCTCGACTTCGTCGAGTGGATTCACTTTCAGGACGGTACGTTCTTTTTTCGAGGGATCGAAGAGCAGCGCGAGATAGTCACGCGAGGTCTTGAACATGCGCTCGGACAGGATCCGCTGCAGGACGTTGAGCAGATTCTCGCTGACGCGGCCGTCCTGATGGAAGACGTTGTCGAGTTCGTTCGAATAGCAGCGCTCGATGTGGTAGGAGGGATCGATCACCATCAAGTGACCGCGCACCGAGCTCAGTACGACCTCGCTTTCGCGCCGCTCGCTTTCGAGTTGTTTGGCGCGCGCGCCGGCCCGAGCGTTCTCGAGCTCGGTTGCCTCGAGGCGACTCGCAAGAGCGCGTCGCGCAGAGCGAGCCGGGAGGATGAGCCCGCCGGCCAGCAGCGCGAGCCCGACGAGCCCCACGATGAGGGCCTCCAGGGCCCAGACCGAGTGGGTGTCAGAGCGTGCGAGAGACCATAGGACGAGGGACGCTGAAGAACTCATCGCGACCCCCAAGACGGGTGCTACGATTGTTCCAGGGCGCAAAGCTGCCTCCACCTCGATACCGATGTTCAGGTTATCGGAAGAACGTGTGCCTCCGCGCAGGTTTCTTCCTGACAACAAACGGGAACAAGTGACTAACCGCATGCTCGAGTTCCGCGCGCACTATCGTGGGACGCCCCGCTCCGTTCGCGAGGCTCGCACCGCCGTCGCCGAATACGCGCGTCGCTGCGGCTTCCCCGAGCAGTTGACGGTCGAAATCGCTCTGGCCGCGGGGGAAGCGCTCGCGAACGCCGTCGAGCACGGGAACAAGGACGTCGGGACGATCGAGGTACGCTGCCTGTTCGAAAGCGGCGTACTTGTGGTGGAGGTCACAGATCAAGGCGAAGGCTTTGATTTCTCGGCCGCGGACACGCGCCATCACGAACCGAATTCGCTCCGCGGCTTCGGAATCACCATCATGCGTTCGCTGATGGACGCGATCGAGTACGCAGAACGCGGAACGCTCGTCCGCTTGCGCAAGGCGCTGCACCGCGAGGCGGAGGCCGGCGGCGACGAGCCGCTCAGGGAGTAACGGCGACCGTCAGGAGCGCGGCGTGCAGGGCGACACCGGCGAGGCCGCCGATGAACGTGCCGTTCAGCCGGATGAACTGCAAATCGGGCCCAAGCTCGAGTTCGACTTTTTCGGTGACCTCCTGCGTGTCCCAGCGGCGGACGATGTCTTCGATCAGCGACGCGAACGTGTGCTGAAAATGGGCCAGGCCCGCGTTGATGATCTTGATGACGTTCTCGTTCATCCGGTCGAGCAGCTCGCGGTCGATCAGGATGCCGCGTGCGATCCGCGTGACCACGTCGGCGAACCAGGCTTCGTTCGCCGTCTCGGGACCCGTCGCGGGTACGGAAACGCGATCGCGTATCGTGCGCCACGCCGCCGCGACCGCCGCTTCGACTTCACGGCCGTGGATGATCGCCGCCTTGACGTCTTCCGCCTTCTTG
>Ga0302324_100013001_pt1 | contig 16914 bp, 17 predicted proteins | sample Palsa_T0_1_FD_201949 | JGI IMG/M metagenome (GOLD analysis project Ga0302324, IMG submission 201949) | Peat permafrost microbial communities from Stordalen Mire near Abisko, Sweden - Palsa_T0_1 | ecosystem: Environmental > Terrestrial > Soil > Palsa > Peat permafrost | place: Sweden: Abisko...
TGATGGCCGCGGCTGGGCTCGCAGCCAGCGCCGCATTTGCCGACGAGGGCGACCTCATCACCGGCGGCTGGTATGTCAGCCCCATGCTCCAATACGACGTTCTCGACAAGAATCGCGCCGCCGATTCTGGAATCGCCGGTAACCTCGCGGGCGGCTACAACATCGTGCGCCATTTCGCCGTAGAGGCTAATTACAGCTACGGCGAGTTCACCATCCCCAACATCGGCCACCAAGGAATGCAGCAATTCACCGTGGACGGATTGGTCAAATTTCTGCCGCGAGCCGTCGTCGACCCCTATTTCATCATCGGCACCGGCGTGTTGATTACCAAGTATCCGGGCTTGAACGAAATCAACTCCGGGGTGGTGGAGGCGGGGGGCGGTGCGCTCACCGCACTCGGCGATCAAACCGGCTCGCTCCGCATGCAGCTTCGCACCGAGGCCAAATACCGCCGCGCGTGGATTCAAAATCAGGTGTTCGATCCAAAGAATCCCGGCGACATCCTGATTGGCGTGGGCATCCAAGTTGAATTCGGCGCACCCACCAACCGAGTGCCGCAGCCCGAACCGCCCGAAACGGTTCCGCGCATTTAGCGAACTGAGCGCAGGCTGAGGATCGAGGCCGCGCGGCGCGCGCTCAAGCGCGCAGCGGTCATTCATGCAATCGGCCACGGGCAGCGTGTAACTATTTCAATGATTGCGCTGAAACCGAGTGCCACCGCACGTATTAGCCCCTTGCTGGGCGCGCGCTCGGCAAACAGGCCTATGATCAATGCCCTTCATACGATTGACCCCCAATCGTCACTGGGTCCTTTGCATGGAGAGCATCATGACCAATTTTCCAGGTCGAGCGGCCCAGGCTAGAACAATTCTCGAGGCCGCTCTCGTTCTGATACTAACGGCATGCGGTGGCGGCGGTATCGGCGGGGGTGGAAGCGTCTCGATGTCGACTTCTACCCCAGCCACGACTGTAACGAATCTCGAATTTTCTGCGGTGGCGGCGGCGGTTCCAGGACAAACCCAAACGAGCAATGTGGTCACCATCGCCGGTTTGGGCGCCGGTGTGGTCGTGCCAGTCGTAGCATCAGCCGGAATGACGATCATAGAGAATGGCGTTGCCGTCGCGGGCCAATCCACCACAGCAAAAAATGGCGATACCATCGCGGTACGGATTGCCCCACTCGGTTACGGCCAAACCAGCGATCTAACGCTGTCCGTGGGTTCCAGTTCGACGCAATGGGACGTTACCAGCATGCCGCTCGGTGGCAGCATCAGCGGCCTGACCGGCACGGGGCTCAAGCTTCAGGTTAATCTCGGCGACAGCGTCGCGGTGTCGCCGGGCGCGACGAGCTTCAGTTTTGCCGCGCCCATTGCATTGGGCAAAACCTACAGCGTCAGTGTGAACTCGCAGCCTGGATCTCCGCCCCAGTTTTGCGACGTCAGCGGAGGCTCCGGTACTGTTGGAACTGGAACAGCCAACATCAGCGTGGTTTGCATCGCCCCCGCAGGCGTTGCCTATATCGCCAATTCCGGATCATCCTCGACTAGCACTCCGACGAATAGCATTTCAGAGTATTTGATCGACGCCACGACCGGGGCGCTCATCGGCATCGGTACGATTGCGACTGGCGCCTCTCCGAGCTCTGTGACTGCGAACCCCGATGGGCATTTTGTGTATGTTGCGAATACCGGCTCGACCACGGTTTCTGCGTATTCCGTCGCGGGGAGCGGTGTGCTGTCAGCCATTGATGCATTCACAGCGGGATCCGAGCCACTTTCCATTTCGATTAATCCGGCCGGAACCTTCGAATATGTTGCCAATTATGGTTCAAGCAGCGTTTCGGAGTTTGCAGTCAACGCGACCACCGGGGTGTTGACGAGCATTGGATCTGTCGGCGCATCGGGCGTTCCTAGCTTCGTTACCGTTGATCCCACAGGACGGTTTGCCTACACGACCAATAACAACTCGAGCAGCATCACGGCTTATACCATCGATTCGAGTACCGGCGTATTGACTAATCAGGGAGCGGTTGATTGTGCAATCCCCTTGGGCATGGCGATTGCACCGAATGGGCATTTTGGATATGTCACTTGTGGAAACGGCGTCGGCATACGGGCGTACGGCATCGACCAAACAACCGGAGTATTGACCAACATTGGCACATACGCTGCGGGTAACACCATCTTCTCCTCCGCTATTAATCCGGCCGGCACATTTGCCTACTTTTCAAATTGGGGTGGTGAATTCTCATTCGGACCCTACAGCATCGACACCTACAGCGTAAATCCGAGCACGGGCGCTTTGGCATTGACGGGATCTGTAGCGACGAGCGAAGCGACGCAGTTTACGGTTGACCCGTCCGGAAAGTGGCTCCTGAGCAGAGATAGCTCTGCCAACATCGGGGTCTATCGCATTGAGGCAGCAACTGGGGCGCTTACCTTGTTGGGCAGCACCGCGATTGCAATACCCGGCCCGAGTGCAATGGGTATTATTGATATTCAGTAACCCTCGGCTGGTGGTTTGCGAGGCCGCAGTTCAATGGGGCGTCCCTGGGGCAGGTACACCCTGTGGTGCCTGCATGATCGCAGGATCGAAGGGCTTGCCGTTGAAGCTGGTTTGTCCTCCTCGGTACTGGAGCTGCGTGCGCAGTGCGCCGTTCGAGCGTGTGAGGTAGCCCTGATCAATCATCGGTTGTAGCTGTGCCAGGGCGTTTGCGCCGGCGCCCGGCAGACTCGACAGAAACGCCTCATCGATTGCCACATCGAGACGCACGTCGAGCCGGCGCAGCAGCAGTGCGGGTGCATCGAAGTCGGCGGCGCTCACGCCGACCAGGCGAATGACGCCGGTCACCAGACCTTGGCCTTGGGCGCTCGCCATGCTCAGCCGGTCGACATCCAATTCGGGCTGCTCGAGGAGCAGCGCCTCGAGCGGCGGCTTGAGTGCGGCCATCATGCTTTGCGCGCGCGCGGCCGGCGCGACCGAGGCATTCTGCTGGCCGGCCTCGCGCATTGCGAGGATGAGCGACTCGAGCGATTCGAGGCCGAGATGCTTCCAGGTCACATCGATATGCGCGCTCGAGAGCGTGAGCGGCTGCGTGGCGATCGTGCCCGCGCCCACCTGGTAGCCCATGCTCATGAAGCCGTCCCGCGCATGATTTTGATTGACGAAGAGCAGGTCGTTGACGGTCACCTGCTGAGCCCTGTCTGCGCCGGTCACGCTCAAGCGCTTCATCTGCATGCGCGAGTCGCCCTCGTAGAGCGTGCGCAGCAGCCGCTTGCTGTGTCCGTCGAGGCTCATACCTACGATCTGCAGCGTGCCCTTGGATCCGTCCAGGCGCAACGACGGTGCGGTCGCGCTGATGTCGTACCAATCCAGTCGCGCGCCGTAGTGCATGGTGCCGTCGAGGCCGCCCCAGCTAAGGCTGGCATCTTGATCGATGTGCGCATGCTCGAATGCCGGACTCGACATCGTCGCCGAGCCGCCGCCGAAGAATCCGAGGCGGGTGCGCAAGGTGATCGGCTCTTGGTTGCCGAAGACTCGAGCGAGCGCGGCCTGCGGGGGTCCGGTTAAGCCGACGTGCACCTCGGCTGCGGCAAGCGCGAAGCACGTCAAGCCGCAGACCGGGCCGTGGTGAATTACCGTGCGCAGCGTAAATCGAGAAGGGGTGTGCTCAGAGCCAGTGCCGAAGGCGCTTGCTACCGAAGGCTTGATGGCCGACAGCGCAGCGAGCACGCCGCTCGACATCTCGACGGTCGCCTCGTCCACGGAGCTGAACCAGCCGCGATGATAATGGCGGGTCACCTTAAGTGTCGCCCCGAGCTCATAGCTCGAGTCCTCGTCGGAGGTGAGAATGCCGTGCCGGGTCTTTTGGATGAGGTGCAGCTGCGGCACCATCAGCTGTCCCTGGTCGGCGAGACTTTGGACGCGCTGCTCGATGGCGAATCCCATCAACCACGCCACAACGGGATAGAGCAGAAGCAGGACCGCAACCGTGATAAGAACCTTTTTCATGCACTCGCTCCTCCGAATAACACCCGCATCCTACTGCAAGCCAATTTTCATTTCGGAAACTTTAACCCCCGCTCAATTGCCTGGAAGCGCGGCTCTTGGCGCAAGGGATCCAGGAGCGGGTCGACCTTGAGGTTCTCCAAGCCCGAGTCCCGTAGCCGCCACGCCGTCTCGAGCCATTCGAGGGCCTTCGCCCGATTGCCCCATTGCGCGTAGATCGCGGCGTACTGGTATGCCGCGCTATCGCCACTATGTGCTTTTAGTTTCGTAAGCTCGGCTTCCGCATCCGCGTGTATCCCCGCCGCGCGGTTCGCTCTGATCGAACCACACCTCGACGCCTGCATCGCGCAGTGACTGGCAAATCCTCTGAGCCGCCTCGGCATCCTGCGAGGCGTAGCTCAGGAATACCGCCTTGCCCTTATCGGTCACAGTGCTCTCGTCAAGGAGGGATCGCCCGGCACCGGCAAGCCGATCTTGCGGCAGAAGGCCGCAAAGCGCGGATCGTCCTTGTAGCGCAGGATGAAGGGGTCGTAGAGAAGGTTTTGTATGCCCGAATCGCGATTGCTCCAGGCCCGATCGAGCCACTCGAAGGTCCCCTTCGCATCGTTGCGCAGCGCGTAGACCTCGGCGATCTGAAAGGGAACAATGCCGGCATCCTTCTCGATCAGCGCCTTAAGTGCCGCATCGGCCGCGCTTCGGTCAGCGCCGATGTGCCGTGCGAGGGCAAGCGCGCTGTCATGCCAGGCTCCGGGAGGCTCTTGCTGAGCGGCGGCTAGCGCCGCCTGCGCGTTACCGCGCTGGACCTCAATGGTTGTGAGGAGAGCGTGATACCCAGTCGCAGCGGGTTGTAGCTCGATGGCCTTGTGGATCGCCCGCTCGGCCTCATCGAGGCGGTTGAGTCCCGACAGATAAGTGGCGAGCCAGGTGTACAAGGTGCTCTGCAGCGGTTCGTTGACGAGCGCCTGTCGCGTGAGCTCAATCGCCTGATCGACCTCACCGAAAGTCGCGAGCAGGAGGCCGAGATTGAACTTTGCCAGACCGTCATTCGGTGCCAGCGCCAACGCGCGACGATAGTCCACTTCCGCTCCGCGCCAGTCGAAGTCGGCGGTCATAAGCAGATAACCCCGGGCCACATGCGCGGCTGCAAGGTCCGGTGCGAGCGCGAGCGCGCGATCGGCAGCCGCGCGCGCTTTGGCGTACGCCTCCTGCGCCGGTGCGCCCTCGAGGTATCCCCCAGCGAGGTCAGTCCAGACCCCCGACAACTTGCTCCATGCGAGCGCATAGTGCGGATCGACCTGTGTCGCTTGGGTAAAGAACTCGATTGCCTTGCGATAATCGGCTTCCGTATCGCGTCGTGTATAGAAACGCCCCTGCAGTAGGGCGTTGTAGGCCTCGAGGTTCCCACCCGGGGGTCGCTCGCTCTGTTCGGCTGCGCGCTCACCCGGCAGGAGTTTCGTCTTGAGCGCCTCCGCCACCGCACGGGTGATCTCATCCTGCAGCGCGAACAGATCCTTGTACGGGCGGTCGAAGCGCTCCGACCACTGCATGCTCCCATCGGCGGTGTCGATAAGCTCGGCGTTCACACGGATCATGTCCCCGGACTTTCTCACGCTCCCCTCCAAGAGGTGCGCCACCCCGAGCTTCGCCCCGATGCTGCGGCTGTCCTCCTTGGAATCTCTGAATTGGAACGCAGAGCTCCGTCCGATCACTTTGAGTCCCGGGAACTGCCCGAGCGCGGTGATTAGATCCTCCGAGATTCCATCGGAGAAGTACTGCTGGTTCGGCTCTCCGCTTTCGTTCGCGAGCGGCAGCACCGCGATGGAGGCCGCGCTCGGAACGCTCAGCTTCGGTCGGTTAAACCGTTCCATCCCGAAATACCCGAATGCCAGGAGTACCGCTGCCGCAATCGCCCCGTACAAGACTCCCGACCAAAGGCGGGCCGGCGTACCGCTCGTAGCAGCGCTCCCGGTGGAGTGGGTACGCTCCTGTGGGGGAGCCACCTCCCCCGAAAGGAGACGCAGAATGCGCTCGACGAAAGGCTGCGGCGTTTCGCCCGCCGGCAGGCGCGTCCACTGCAGCTCGCGGAACCTGTCGGGCACCTGATCGTCGTCATCGGGCGTGTCGTCGATCACTACAGGCAATAGGAATGCTTTCGTGGCCGTGATGAGGTGGGACCGATCGACGGCGAGCTTCCACTCCAGCCGGAAGTAGCCTTCCGCTCGCTCGTGGGTATGGCGCGAGACGACTGGAATGAACAGCACGCAGTTCTTAATCTGCCTGCGGATCGACTGATCCCAGGCGTCCCCGCCCCGCAGCGCGCTCCTATCGAACCAGACCTCGATACCGGCGGCGCGCAGGGCCTCGCAAATCTTCTCAGCCGCCTCGGCATCCTGCGAGGCGTAGCTGAGGAACACAGCGCGAGTAGGTTCCGTCAACGGACTGACCCCGGGTCTTATTGGTTGTCGTGCAGGGTGAGGCGCTTCCGTTAACGGCGTCATCCACCCTGTTCGATCAATGGTACCCCGCGAGGCAACGCGGCGGCCAATTCGCGCTTCTGTCGCTGCAAGCATTACCCTGAACCGGGGATAGTTGCGCACCGGATCCAGATCCGCAGATCAAATCTAAGTTGAGAATGGCCGACGGCGCCCCCATCTCCTGTTGATGACCCCTTTATCCGTCCTTGATCTGTCACCCATCACGCAGGGTAGCGATGCGGCCCACTCGTTCAGGAGCACGCTTGACCTGGCGCGCCATGCCGAGCGTTGGGGCTATAGGCGCTTTTGGTTGGCCGAGCATCACGGGATGCCGGGAATCGCGAGTGCGGCGACCGCCGTGCTGATCGGTTATGTGGCGGGCGGCACTTCCACGATTCGCGTCGGCGCCGGCGGCATCATGCTGCCCAACCATTCCCCGTTGGTTATTGCCGAGCAGTTCGGCACGCTTGCATCGCTGTACCCGGGCCGCATCGATCTGGGCCTTGGTCGGGCACCTGGGTCAGACCAGCGGACGGCGCAGGCACTGCGCCGTAATTTGACCTCGGATCCGGAGGAGTTCCCGCGCGATGTCCAGGAACTTGCGGATTATTTCTCCGATTCGCCCCGCCAGGCAGTTCGCGCGGTGCCCGGCACTGGCCTCCATGTGCCGCTGTGGATCTTGGGCTCGAGCCTGTTTGGCGCGCAGGTTGCCGCGGCGTTTGGGCTGCCGTATGCATTTGCCTCGCATTTTGCGCCGGCGCAGCTGATGGCCGCGATCGATCTGTACCGCCGCGAGTTTAGGCCGTCGCCAGATCTCGCCAAACCGTATGTCATGCTCGGCTTTAACGTGTTCGCCGCCGACTCCATGGAGGAAGCGATATTCCGCGCGACCTCGATGCAGCAGGCGTTCGTGAATCTGCGCAGCGGCCATCCTTCGCAGCTACCGCCGCCCGTTGAGGGTTACACCGAGCGCCTCGGTCCGCAGGAGCGGGCGATCCTCGATCAGGTGCTGTCGTGTGCCTCCATCGGTACTCCCGATATGGTACGCGCGGATCTGCGCAATTTCGTCAAACAAACCGGCGCGGACGAGCTGATGATCACCTCTCAGATCTTCGATCACGCCGCGCGCCTGCGCTCCTTTGAAATCGCGGCGCAAGCGTTGACCGATGTGCCGCTGCATCGGATCGCGTGAGGCGGCCACCAGTAACTAGGTCTCGTCATACGGTAGTGTCTCGATCTTGGCGTCGATGTAGTCCGGTGCGGGATCCACCGCAAACTGCACCGCAGATAATGTGTCCGAATTGTTTATGAAGGCTTTGCACACTCGGTGCATTCCGTCCATAACCCGCCCTTCGGCTGAGAGAATAATCGGGTATTTGAGCTCGGTCTCAGCGATCAGCCTTGCGTGAACTGCCACCTCCCGGCATGTCGGCGACTCGCCATCAAACCAAAAAGACTCATCGAGTTCGCGGATGGACGACACCGAAACGGTTTTCACCGGCAAGACCTTGGCTAACTCTACAAGACGATGCACGTCCCAAATGAGGAGCTGACCATCGCTCAGTCGGGAGTGATACTGCTTTCTCATGTAGAACAATTGCTCCGGCTAGCGAAAATAGGACCGCAATGACGCCAAAGGCGCCGTAAGTGCGCATATTGTAACTCGTAAGTCTTTGATTTAATGGCGCTCCCTACGGGATTCGAACCCGTGTTACAGCCTTGAGAGGGTCATAGAGAGCAGCTTAATAATGTTTTTGTGTAGACCTCTGTAACTACTAAGTGTATGTATACACTATATATTTACAGAGAATGTTATAGCTTTGCAAACCGGCATAAAATACCTCTGACATTCGTAAAGTGATGTAAACGGAGGTAGAGAAATGGGCAAGTTTCAACTGAGGGAGTCGCCGTGAGCGTTTCGCTCGCCACACCGACGCTCCGGCTGCGCCTCGCCGCGAGCCACGCGCCGTATTGGCACAAGGTGACGCGCGGCATTAGCGTGGGGTATCGCAATAAGACTTCTGAGCGGCCAACCTGGTACGCGCGCATCTTCATGAAGGGCGAGGGGTACGTCACGAAGGCGATCGGCGCCGCAGACGATCGCACGCCCGCCGACGGCAAGACGACACTCACGTGGAAAGAGGCGGTATCGAGGGCCCTGAGCCTCAACCCGGCCCAGCTCCGCGAGCAGGGCCGGTCCGGCCAGCCGAAGACGGTGCTCGATGCGGGCGTGAGTTATTTCACGCACCGGCGCGCGCGCTCCCGCAGTCAGCGCAGCGTCGACCAAGATCATCTGCGGTGGCGCGTGTACGTCCTGCCAGAGCTTGGCGACCATGTTGTCGAAAAGATCACCACGGGCGACCTCCGAAGGTGGTTTGACGAGATAGTGACCAAGGCGGAGGCGGACACCGACCTGGAACGTCAGCGGCGCGCACAGGCGACCGCCAACCGCGTCTGGACGATCCTCCGGGCCGTGCTCAACTTCGCGTTCGAGTCGGGCGACGCACCGTCGGACACGCCGTGGCGGCGCATTAACCCCTATGAGAACGTCGATCGACCCCGTACCCGTTTCTTGACGGTACCCGAGGCGATGGCGCTCCTCACCAAACTTGATCCAGAGTTCAGCGCGCTCGCCAAAGGCGCGCTCTACACCGGCCTTCGTTTGGGCGAGCTGCTGGCGCTCACCCGCGCCGATGTGGGGGGCAATCAAGTCCACGTCCGCACTTCAAAAACTGGCGTCGCGCGCCATGTCCCGTTGAGTCCGGAGGGTACGAAGTTCTTTGGCGACATCACTAAGGACCGGGCGGCCGAGGCATCAGTGTTCGGTCTAGTAGATACGCCAGCGATGCGCGTCCGGCTCAGCCGCAAAATGCGCGCGGCTTGCAAGGCAGCCGGGATTCCGGCCGCCGTGTTCCATGACCTGCGGCGCTCCTACGGCTCACTGCTGCTTAATTCAGGTGCGAGCATGGATCAGATATCAGTCGCACTCGGGCACGCCGATCTCAGGATGACCCGGCGCACATACGCCCACCTGTCACAAGCGAATCTCGCGACCGCGATCAAAAAGCATCTACCGAGCTTCAACGGGACGACGCGCCCAAGAAAGCAGAGATCCGCAAAGCGGGGCCGGCGATGACCGAGTTAGTCAATGCGGTGATAACGGCAGAGTCCCTTGAAGAACTCATTACCGGTATCCGAGCTGCGTTGGCCGCGCCCGGACTCGATGCAGTCCCGGATGCCGTCGCCGAATTGTCACATGATCTTTACCTCATCGAACAAATGGTCGAGCGCGCGAAATCCGCCAAGCGCCACGCAAAGCCCGACGAGATCGCACGGGACGCCATCGGGTTAGGTTTCTGGTTGAGCCGCATTGCCGCGCGAGACCCGAGGATAGACGAGTATCTCGAGTCAAAGCGGAAGGCACGCGAGCGCGGGCGCAAGGGAGGCAGCGCGCCTAGGGGAGAGATCGATCAGCGCCGCGACCAGATCAAGAATTTTGCTAAGACTATATTCGCTCAGGAGGCCGCGGCCGGTGAGAAAATCGAGAGCCACATCATCCTCGACCGAATTGAGGGTAATTTTAAGCACTTAGGACTTACCCGCGATTGGTTACGAAAGCTGATGGATAAGGCGCGGCACGAATATCAGGAGGCTGAAGCCGCAAGAAGGCCGGGCCCCGCGAGTGAGCCCGGTCCCGATTTCTAGGCCCAGCGCTTAGCTAATGGTCTCGTCGCCTTGCGCGAAGAGGTTGTAACCAAGCGCAGCAGTCCCGGCAATGGGTGCCGCCAATCGAGTACCACATACGGCGCCCCCATCACCTGCGCGCGCCTGATGGCGTTGCCGATGTAGCTGTGGAAATAGTTGTTGGAGTTCTTATATGGCCGCACATCGCCGCGCGCCGCTCGCCGCGCCGCCACCCGTTGGGCACACACCTCAATCGGCGGGTGGATGAAAGCGAACGAGTGCCGCCGTGGCGCCCAGTTATTCAACAAGGCCGCGTAGGTTCCAAAGCACGTGGACACCATCATTCCCTCAAACATGACATGGTCATACCGTTTCATCGCCCACCGGATGCGCTCTTTGACGACCGATTGTTCCAACCCCTCCGCTCCGCCGCACACCCGGCGATAATCGCCGATCACGAAGAAGGTCTTGCTCTTCAGCCTGCCGCTGTAGCCAACGTCGCGGCCACGCTCGTCCTGGTGCGCAGTCACCGGCTGCCCCGCCATAAAGGCACGCATCAGATGCGTTTTACCCCCGCCCACTGGTCCCGATATCTGAATAATCATGAGACCGCCTTTCCGATTTCTTCGCGGCGCGTGCGGAGATCTTCCTGCAACTCACCTGCCAGTTCTGGCCTCGGATCGCCATTTACGCATTCATTAGTTTTGCCTGGTTTCATCGTCGTCTCCCTTTTAGAAACCCGGAAGGAAATTCTGCCGGGCAACCAATGCTCCCCCCGCCCTTGGCACTGAACAAAAATAGAATGCCAAACCTCGTTGTTAAATCGAATCTTCGAGACAACAACCGGAGTAATTCGAAATGACGAGTAAGACCCAAGCCGCGATCGAGCCGCGGCTCATCGACATGAACGGCATCTGCATTGCGCTGTCGTGCTCGAGACCGATGGCCTACCGATATGTCGAAGGAGGCGACCTCGATACCATCATGCAGGGGCGCCGCCGCTTCGCGACGCCGAAGATGATCGACGAGTGCATCGAACGCTTACGTGCGAAGGGATCACCCAAGCCGTCCGAGGCCATTAACAATCGCTGGAGGAAAAAGCCGAAGGGCGCGAGCGCGCATCTACATGGTTAACAAAATCGCGGCGATTCCGCGATGCTCGTCCGATGAAGTACGTGAATCCGATCTTGACGGTGAGATCAGCTTCGACGGCCTCGTCAGGAAGCGCGACGAGCTGCGCGCGATAGACTCCGGTCTCTCCGACAAGGAAATGGCCCGGCTCCTTGCGGCCTGGACGGGCCTCGAGCCTGAAGAGGTCCGCTGCGCTCTGCTATGGGCAAATGAACCGCTCTCGGAGCGTCTACGGAGGCCACGCAAGGCTTCGAAGCCCCCCCGGAAGGCGCCATTCGGGCGTTATGGCCGGATTCTCGTCCCGACGAGCGCCTGAGGATGCGGAATGATTCCGTGCCGCAGCCAGATGAGGACAACGTCATCCACGTTGGGACCGACCTCGCCGCAGCGAAGAGGCAGCGTCGCGTCGAGCGCCGTGACAACACCGCGCGCGCCGAACTCGAAGCGATGATGAGCGCGGATCTTGCCGGGAGCGGGCTCACACTTGCCCATGCTCGCAAGCTCGGCTTCGAGTTGAAGGCAGCCGACGAGCTCTGGCGACTGCTAAGACCTAAGAGACCGGAGCGTCCTTCGGACTTTACGGCCGAGGGGTACGTGATCCCGTACTTCGGACCCGACAAAAAGAAAATCCCCTACGCGCGGGCAAAAAAGCTGATTGGCTCATGGGGCAAGGACCATGACGACGCGCACACGTACACGCAGCCGCTGAACAGCCTGCCGCACCCATACCTACCGGCGCCGCTCGCGGCCAACCGGATGGCGCGCGGTAAGGACGGCAGGATCGCAATTCGTGGCAAATTCATCATCGTCGAAGGCGAGAAGAAGATCATCAAGGCGACGCTGTGCGGCCTCAACGGGATCGGCATCGGCGGCGTACACGCCTTCCGCGCCGGTAAGCACGGCATCCTATTGCTGCCGGAGATCCTCAATTGGTTTGACCTCTCGCAGGCCGACGTCATTGTGGTCTACGACTCTGACGCGTACACGAACCCGGTCGTGCAAGGAGCACTACGCGCGCTCTCGGACGCTATCAGGCGCTTCGCGCATCCGCGCTCGCTTAAGCAGAAACGGCTGACCCATGAGAACGTCGGCGACAAGACCGGACTCGACGACTTCCTCCTGCAATATAAGACCGCTGCTGCTGCGCTCCGCGCCTTCGATGAATTAGAGGGCGTCGATGACCCGATGAGCGAGGCCTTCGCGACGTTCAACCGCGAACTGGTCCACGTCAGGAAGAAGACGGCGTACTACAACGTCAGCACGGACACTCTCTACCCGTCCCAACAGAAAGTCATCGAGGAATACGGCGCGAGAAGTTCGCCGATCCTCGATGTCGAGGGCAAGAAGGAGGTTTGTCCGATCAAAGTGTGGATGAGCCAGCGGCCGCCCGAGACCGAGGTGCTCGACGTTCTCTATACCCCCGGCAAGCCTGAGCGCTACCCGTCGGCCAGAAGCGCGGGTGACGTCATGAACAAGTGGCGGCCTGGGCCGTTAGAGCCTACGCCATACGAGCGCGCCGAAGACCTCGCGCCGTTCGTCAAATTCTTCGAGTACCTCACGGCAGACCTGACGAAAGACGAACGCGCATGGCTCCTCAACTGGATGGCGTATCCGCTTAAACGCCTCGGCAAGAAGGTACTCTCTGCGGTGCTGATCTGGTCGCCCGGCCAAGGGACCGGCAAGAACACGCTGGCCCGCATCTTGGGTGCGTGCTACGGGCCCGAGAACGCGAAGCTGAATCTCAACGGCTCCTCGCTCGTCTCGCAGTTCAATGACTGGACGCAGCACCAGTTCATCGTCGTCAACGAGATTCATCAACCGAGCTACAACGAGCGCGCCGCCGTGATGGAGAAGTTGAAGACCCTCATCAGCGAGGAAGAAATCGACCTCAACGTCAAGTTCCAAAGCAGCGCGAAGGTACCGAACTACGCACACTTCTTTATCACGTCAAACAAGCACGATGCGGTCACGCTCGACAGCGACGACCGCCGCTACTTCGTGGTGCGCGCGCCCGATGCGGAAGCGAAGTGGACGGCCGCGCAGTTCGCAGCGCTAAACGTTTGGCTCGATAAGGGCGGGTATGAGCGCGCATACGGGTTCCTCCTCGCGCGTGACCTGAACGCCTTCGATCCTTACGCCGCACCGCCTAAGACCAAAGCGTGGCACGAGATGGTCGAGAACCGCCGCACGCTCCCCATTGACGACCTCGTGTCTACACTCATGACGACGCCGATCAAGATCCTCGGCATTCAGACCGAAGAGGGCGCGCATGTAAAACTTGATGCGCCGGACCTCTACTTACCGGACGACCTCATCCGCAAGTTGCAGGCCGCGGCGGCGGAGCGAAACCTGCGCGTCTCGATCAGCCTAGGAACGCTGAGGGCTGCGCTCGCGCGCCACAAGGTGACCAGAAAGGCGTTTGAGATTAAGGCCAACGGCCGACGGAATCTGATCACGGCTTACGCGTTTTTCAACGCAGAGGAGTGGGCAGACAAGTCTGAGCACGAGTGGCGTGATTACCTCAGAAAGTACAACCCGGGGCTCTTCCAATGAGCACTCGCCGGTACATACATACATCGAACTGTCTGCCCCATCCCTTTATTAATAAATTTTATTTTTTACCGCTGACCCCCTAAGAGATAGATGTATGTATGTACCTGACGAAGGCCGTTTTTCAGGGGAGTGGCGCAAATGAGCGGAAAAAATGGCCGAAAATCCCCTTTGGCCGCAAGTGCGAAGGTTGTTACCCCCCGCCTTACCCCACGCGGCGTAAGAAAGCGGCCGCAGCGCATCCGCCAAGAGTTGTTGGAGAAGCTCCCGCAGCGGTTGGCTGGGCCAGGTGATCTAAATACGGTCGATGACCTTCAACGCGAATGGCAGCGTATCCACCGCGCACATTGGCGCGATCAGCTTAGTGACTCCGAATACTCAACGCTCCAATACGGCATGCAGACCGGCGTTGCAATCACGCGCATTCGCGATGAACTCGCGCACGCCCGCGAAGAGCTGAAGCACCTAGAAGCCCTCAGGGCAAAGCTCGAAGCACTGCAGGACCAGCCCGGCGGCCTGGGCCTTACGTTCGACCGGGGCGACGCGATCGACGTCGCGGCGGCGAATGGTGGGGCGCAGTCATGAGCGCGCTACATCCCAATCAAGGACGTAACCGGCGCAATCGTTTTGCCGTAAATCGCAGCGTCTACGCGCCTCCGCTGTACGGCTTATATAACTGTATCTACAACCAAGCGCAGAGAACTGGCCTTTAACAAACTCAGGAGACTAACGATGTACAGAACCTACCAGATGATGAGTAACGGCCAAGGCGCAGTCGCGGCAGGCACTGTGATCCTTGCCACGCCGCATGAGGCGCAGGTTCACACTCGCGACTACCCCATACAGATCGCGCTCGCCGGAACCACCGCACAGCGACCGCAGGCGGGCGATCCAGACTTCGCCATCGGCTTGGGTGCCGGCATCCACTACCTCGACACGACGCTCGGCTACATCGTCGTGAGCGACGGCACCGGCCTCTGGCGCAACCCGGCGACAGGCGCAAGCGTGTGATCACCTTATCGCGCGACCAGGTGGTTGAGGTCGTGACCGCAGTCATGAAGTCGGTTACCGCAGAAATTGATATTCCCCACGATCGACTCGACCACGTCGTTGACCTCGTTTCGCAGACGGTCGTTAAAGCGCTGCTCGATTCTGGCGCGAGACTCGATTGGATTAAGAACGTTAGGAGCAACTGAAAATGGCAATATCATTATTGAGACGAGCGATCTCCGCTGTATTACCGCAGCGCGCGAAGCTCGATGGGAACCAAAAAGCGCTCAGCGATGCGCAAGCGAAGTTGACGCCAATCAACCAAAAGATGCGCGCCGCCCAGGCCGACATCACCGCAGCGGAGGAGTCCGAGCAACGTCTGATAGCGTTGCGCGATGAGATGGACCGCACTCGCGCGGATGCAATGTATGCGGGCGATGCGCTGCCAGACCTAACGGCGAAGGAAAAGCAGCTCGCGGAAGCCGAGCAGCAACACAAGCGACTGCAGGCCGCAGCGCGTACTGCCGCGCACCTATGCACCAAGTACACCGCAGACCTCACGGCGATCTATGAGGAGATACGCGCACACACAAAGGAAACCAATCACTTGATCTGGGGAGCGACGACCGAGGAAATGGTCGCGCTGGCGTCCGAGCTGATCGAGAAGGAGGCGCAATATCTTGACGTACTGCGCCGCGTGTTCGCAGCGGCCACGGCGGCCGACAAGATCGCGATGGCCAACGCGTATAACCCGTTCGTCGGGTCTGCCAATATTGGAGCCTTACACACCCCGCGGCCCGGTCATCCCGCCTTTGTCGATCCGACACAGACCTTCGAGCAGCGGCAGGCCGAGCGAGCCGCGTACTTCCGCAGCATAGATGAGGCGGCCGACACGCTAGTGGCCCGCCTACTGACTCACACGCAGGTTGAGGTCTAACCGTTGAGCACGCGGCGCCCTAGCGATGTGAAGCGCGAAGCCGAGAACTTCATCGCACGCCGCGAGGCGGCGGAGAGCGGGCGCGTGGCGGTGGTGTGGCAGAAGCCCGCCGAGCAGAACGAAGCGTTTGCGCCTCGCGCCTTAAGCGCGAGAGACCAACTGTCGCGCAATGTGCTTCTCGTCGCGGTCTGCGCCAAGGACGCGGTACCGCGTAGCCGCGGGCTCTGCGTGGTGGAGCTGCCGCCCAAGAAGCTGCAACTCTTTGACCGGCCCGCGCGCTACCGCGCAGGATACGGCGGCCGTGGACGCGGCGACTCGTGGACCTTCGCGCGTGCTCTCTTAGTTCGATCGCTTGAGCGTCCGATCCGCATTCTCTGTGCGCGAGAGTTTCAGAACTCCATTGCCGACTCGATCCACACGCTACTGTCCGATCAAATGGAAGTGCTCGGCCTCGCCGGATATTTCGAAGTGCAGGCGACGGCGATCTACGGGCGCAACGGCTCGGAATTTATCTTCAGCGGAATCCGCTCCAACGTCACGCGCATCAAGTCACTTGAGGGTGTGTCGATTTGTTTTATCGAGGAAGCCGCTTCGATCAGCAATGCATCGTGGGAGATCTTAATCCCGACGATCCGCACCCACGGCAGCGAAATCTGGTGCGCGTTCAATCCGGACTTACCGGAGGACCCGACCTATCAGCGCATCGTCACCAACCCGCCCGACAACATCGTCGCGATCGAGTCCACTTACGCCGACAACCCGTGGTTTCCGGAACCCCTGCGCCAGGAAATGGAATATCTCAAACGCGTGGACGATGACGCCTACCAACACGTGTGGCTCGGCAAGTGCCGCCAGCACTCAGACGCGCAGATCTTCAAGGGCAAGTACCGCGTCGATTCGTTCATGCCCGGTCCAGGGTGGGACGGCCCGTATCATGGCTTGGACCTCGGCTTCGCCGCCGATCCGTCCGTCCTCACCAAGTGTTGGGTCCACGAGAACCGGCTCTACGTCGAGCGCGAGGCGTGGCGACTCCACTGCGACATCGACCGGCTGCCGCAGCTGATCGACGAGGTAACGGGCGCGCGCGGCCACGTGATCCGGGTGGACAGCTCGCGCCCCGAGACCGTGTCATACCTCAAG
>Ga0302324_100013002_pt1 | contig 16914 bp, 14 predicted proteins | sample Palsa_T0_1_FD_201949 | JGI IMG/M metagenome (GOLD analysis project Ga0302324, IMG submission 201949) | Peat permafrost microbial communities from Stordalen Mire near Abisko, Sweden - Palsa_T0_1 | ecosystem: Environmental > Terrestrial > Soil > Palsa > Peat permafrost | place: Sweden: Abisko...
AGCCATCCAGGCGATTCTGAGCATACAGCAAACCAGCATGGCAGCTCTATCCAGGGCCGCCGCCTGAAAATCGTCGCGGCCCGCAAACAAATTCATGGATAGTAATACAAGCAAACTGACCCATTACCCTCCTGCGTGCCGTGTCGAGATTCGTCTCGACACCTCGACACCCGGTAAGGCACAGATATATACGATCCGGGTCAATCACTCTTCCCGCAACGCCACCGCCGGATCGATCCGCGCCGCCCGCCAGGCCGGCACTGCGCCAGCCACCAGCGCGATCGCCAACATCAGCGCGGCAACACCCGCGAGCACCAGCGGACGTCCCGGGCCGGTAAGCAGAAAACTGCGCAGCAGCCGCATCCCCGCCATCGCCGTCACCGCTCCCACCACAAGGCCGGTGGCCGTCAGCAGCAGGCTGCGCCGCACCACCAGCCAAACCACATCGCCCGGCGACGCGCCCAGAGCCATGCGCACGCCCACTTCGCGCCGCCGCTGCGTTACCAGTTGCGACAGCACGCCATACAGCCCGATGGCGGCCATCAGCAGCGCCAGCGCGGCGAACAAGCCCAGCAGCGCCGCGCGGAAACCAGGCTTCGAAAACGCCTGCTCATTCAGGAACTGCCGCAAACTGGTGACCTCGGAGAGCGGCAGCGTGGGGTCGATCTGGCCGACCGCGCGCCGCAGCGCCGCCACCAGCGTGTCGCGTGGCCGATCGTCCGCGCCGAGCCAGTGCCCGCCCGCGCGCAGCATCACCGCCAACTTGCGCCCGTCGCTCGGCTCGGCCTGCGGGAAGGGCACGTAAACGTGCGGGTCCACTTTCCAGTGCATTTCGTCGAACGGGTTGGTTTCCTTGATATCGCCGGTCATGCCGACGACGGTTCGCCAGGGCGAGTCGCTGCCCAACTCTCCCAGTCTGATGCGCTTGCCCAAAGGGTCCCGGCCGGCGAAATAGCGTCGCGCGAATTCGCGATCCACGATGGCCACCGGCTGGCTTTGTGCGGTATCGAGCGGCCCGAACTCGCGTCCGGCGGCCAGCGGCAGCCCCGACACGCGGAAGTATTCCGGAAAGATCAGGTCCTGGGCGACGAAGCTGGTTTCGCGCGCCGCGGGGCCGCCGGCGGCCTCCGCATGCACCAGCCTGCCGGATCGCACCGCCGCCTCGAGCTCCGGCATGGCGGCCAGCGACTGCGCCAGCCGGCCGCAAAATAGAAGACGATCCGCCAGCGCCGGATAGGCGGCCTTGGGCAGATCGAACCGGGTAACCAGCAGGCCTTCCATGCGGTATCCCAACGGTTCGGCGCGCAATCGGAACAGGCTTTCGATCAGCAGGGCCGCGCCGGTGAGCAACGCCAGCGACAAGGCGACCTCCAACACCACCAGCAGGCTGCGGGAACGCTGCTCGGCCCGTCCAGCCGACCCGCCGCGCCCGCCCTGTTTCAGCACGTCGTGGAGCCGGTAGCGGGATGCCTGCAAGGCCGGCAGCAGTCCGGATAGGACCGCGGTCAACACGGCCAGCGCCGCGGCGAAAGTGAGCACCCGCCAATCCAGCGAAACACTTCCCTGGGCGGCGCCGATGGGCATCTCCACGGGTTGCACGGCGACGAAATAGCGCAGCCCGCCATACGCCAACAGCAGGCCAGCCGCCGCTCCCAGCGCGCAGAGCAGCAAGTTCTCCGTCAGTATCTGGCGGATCAGGCGACCGCGTCCCGCGCCCAGCGCCGTGCGAATGGCGATTTCGCGGCGGCGCTCCAGGGCGCGGCCGGCCAGCAGATTGGCGACGTTGGCGCACGCGATCAACAGCACGAATGCGACGGCCGCGAATAGCAGCAGCAGTCCCGACCGCAAGCCTCGGCCCGCCAGCCACGTGAATTCCTCCTGCAGGCTGCGCACCATAGCACCCGCATGCACGATCTCGTCCGGATCGGTCCTCTCCAGCGCGGCGCGCAGAGCGGCGATTTCCGCTTCGGCCGCGGCCATCGATGCGCCGGGGCGCAACCGGCCCACCGCGGCCATGCCATGGAATTTAGCGCTGGCCTGGCGCGCCACGCCGGCGGGCGTGAGCAGCGCCCAAAAAAGAACTTGACGGGGATAGAACTCAAACCCGCGCGGCATGATGCCGATCACCGTGTAGGCCCTCCCATCGAGCGTCAGCGCCTGCCCGATGGCGCCAGGGGCGCCGCCGAAAAGGGACTTCCATCCGGCATCGCTCAGCACTACTTCCGGTCCGCGATTCAAATCCGCCGGACCGAACGTGCGCCCTTGCACGGCGGGCACCCCTAGCGTTTCAAAAAAGCGCGCAGTAACGGCTTCGCCCAGCGCGCGGCGTGGGTCGCCGCGTCCGGTCAGCGTATACTCCACCCACTGCCATCCGGCGATTCCGTCGAATGCGCGGCTTTGGCGGTCGAAGACCTCCACATCGCGATAGCAGGCGAACACCTTGGGATCCCAGTTGCGGGTAGTCTCCCAGATAATCGCCAGCCGTGCAGGATCGCGGAAGGGCAGCGGACGCAGCAGGATTCGGTCCACCAGGCTGAAGACCAGCGCATTGGCCCCGATCCCCAAAGCCAACAGCAGTATGGCGACTACGGCGAAGCCGGGATTGTTGCGCAGCGCGCGGGCGGCGTAACCCAGGTCGGCAATGAACTCGCGCATGGGGATTTGGGTCCAAAATAACACAAACAAAAGGTTCTGGGTGCTGGATGCTGGGTGCTGGCAAGCGCTTCTATTGTCTTCGGTAAGTACGCCAGAACCTAGCACCCAGAACCTAGCACCGCTTCTGTACAATGGTGCGATGAGAACGATAGTTCTAGCAGTACTCCCCCTCTGCGTCTCAACCAGCGCCTTCGCCCAAGCCGGAACCTGTGCCGGCATGAGTCTGGGTCCCCTGGCGTCCTTGAACGGGTTCGTGCCATTCCCGTCCACTAGCCTGTGGAACACGGACATCTCGAGCGCACAGGTGGACCCCAACTCCGCGAATCTGATCGACTACATCGGCGCCAGCGTGACGCTGCACCCGGATTTTGGATCCGGCCTATACGACGGAACAACCATGGGGATTCCGTATCAGATCGAAGCCGGCGCGCAGCCGTTGGTCCCGGTCAAGTTTACGGAGTACGGCAGCGAGAGCGATCCGGGCCCCATGCCCATCCCCGCCAATGCCCTGATCGAGGGCTATCCGGCGCCGGGCGACGGCGACCGCCACGTGCTGGTCCTCGACCAGGGCGGTTGCTGGCTTTACGAGCTTTACTATGCGGGCACGAAGAACGGCGTCTGGTATGCCGGCTCGTCGGCCATCTGGGACATGACCATCGACGAGCAGCGCCCCTACACATGGACCTCGGCTGACGCGGCCGGATTACCGATCTTCCCCGGACTGGTGCGCTATGACGAAGTGGCCGCCGGCGCCATCAATCATGCGGTGCGTTTCACCGTACCCACCACGCAAGAGGCTTTCACGCCGCCGGCGTCGCACTGGGCGTCCAGCGTCACCGATTCGAATGCGCCGCCCATGGGAATGCGCATGCGGCTGAAAGCCAGCTTCGACATTTCGGGCTTCTCGCCGGCCAACCAGGTGATCCTGACAGCGCTCCAGAAGTACGGCATGATTCTGGCCGACAACGGCAGCGCCATCTACATCACCGGCATGCCCGACGGCCATTGGAACAACAACGATCTCCACGCGCTCACCAGCATCACCGCGTCCAATTTCGACGTGGTCCTGATGGACCCGGTGTATACGCCGTCGAATGTACCCACCGGGCCAGCGCCCCAGGTCGCGAGCTTCACGGCCAATCCCACGACAGTGAGTGCAGGCCAGCCAGTCACGCTGAACTGGAGCGTCACGGGAGTTATTTACAATATCGTCACTCCACAAGTCGGGCCGATGCGCGGTACCAGCGTGGTGGTGACGCCCACAGTGACGACCACGTATTATTTGTTCTCGACCAACCAGTACGGCAGGAAGATCGCGAAGGCGACGGTTACGGTGCAGTAGGACAGGCCTCCGGCCTGTCCCCCCGCTGGGCCCTTGGATTACGCGGGTTTCTCGGGAAACAATCCCGGCATCCAGCGCGTCGCCAAAGCGGCCGGGAAGGCCAGGCGAAGCGGGGCGCGGGAGTTCTCGGATATCAGGACTTGCTTCTCCAGCAGGTCCGAGACGATGCGGCGTGCCTGCCGTTCGCCAGTGCCTACTACCACGGCGGCGTCGCCGCGCGGCAGCTCTCCACGGTATAGGATGGCATCGAGAATGCCGCCCGACTTGGGGGGCAACGCGCCGAGCCGGATTTCCTCCTCCGCCCAGAGCAGAATGCGAGCGCGCAATCGATCGGGCTGGACCAAGCTCTCCATGAAGCGCACTTGGTCAATGCAGACGGTTAGAAAGAACTCCGTGAATTCCGCAAGCGCCTCCTCGCTTAATGCGCCGCGTCCGTCGAGATCGTTACGGCGTGGCAGGTCGCAGTTGGCAAGCAGCCTTTTGTACTCCACCACGCTGCGCGCCAGCCCGCGCGCCACGGACCAGATTGCGCCCGTATCGAGCAGGTCCAACAGCATGGCGTGCGACATCAACCGCGCTACGCGGCCGTTCCCATCCATGAATGGATGTATCCATAGCAGGCGATGATGGGCCGCGGCGGTCGACACGATGGACTCGGTCTTGCCGATGTTGCCGTAAACTTTGGCGAAACGCTCCAGGAAGCGCGGCACAGCGCCCGGACTGATGCCGACGCGGTTTCCGACACGCACGTCGCGCTTGCGTAGCTCGCCTGGCGCCAAGCGGACCTTCTCTTTGGTGTCCGGGTCTTCGGCCCAGAGGAGATCCTCGGGCAAGAGCTCGCAGAATCGCCGGTGAATCTCACAGATACCTTCGGCTTGCATGGCAAGGGCGCCTTTGAGTCCTCCGCCATCGATCCATTTCTGCACGGCGATGTGCGCTTTGGCTTCGAGTTGCAGGTCGCGCTTGTGGGCATCCTGGCTGTAGTCGTTCTTGAGCGCTCGCTCAATGTCCATGGGGTGCGTATTGTGTCCCTCAATGAGGTTGGAGTAATAGCAGTTCATCGCCCGCACCAGATCCGCGAGCGATGTCATTAGAGAAGGGGAAAGGCTACGGCGGAAGCCGGCGGATTTCTGCGCGAGGTCGAGCGCAAGGTCGGTAATCGCCGCCCGGTAACGAGAACGGTCTCCAAGGAGCAGGGGTTCGATGGCGGAGTTAGGCTCACCTCGATCTGCCGTTGTGATGTCCGCTTCCATTTAGATTTAAATTATGCTGTCAAGTGACTGTATAACATTAGTTTACAATATTCGAATGCTATTTGGAAAGGCACTAAATGTCCGGTCAAATGTCCGCTTAATTTGCGGCCGCCTCACCGAAAGCGTGTGGAGGAGAACGCGGCGGACCAGGCTTCCTGCCAACCGGTGGCCCCAGCCGCCGGCGGCGCGGATCCATTGGGTGGAACGACCGTTGGGGTGGCGATAAAGGGCGGGCGCGCCGGCGGCGGGTCGATTTGGAGATAGTTCCCGTGGCCAAAGTTCCAGTTATCGGGGATCTCGAATGGAGCGTTGAAGTTGCCTGGCCAGGGGTGGGAAGGACCTCGATGGCCAATAGCCGCATGCCACCACGGATGCCCTTCGGCAATGATACCGGCAAATAAGTTGCCCAGCGGGAATATCGCCGATAGCACTTCATCTTTCGCCGACGCGAGGATGGAGATTTCCCCGATCCCGGGCGCGGCCGCCTGGAACTCCGTGTTCAGACAATTGTCGTCGATGGCGCCGGCCATCAGCGTGAGCCGCCGGACCGGCCGGCGCATTTGGGAAATCGTCTCCAGCACCACGCGCGCCCCCAGGCTGTGCGAGACAAACGAAATGCTTGCGGCGCTGCCAAAATTTTCATCCAGGAACGGAGCGATCAGTTCGCCCGCTTCGTCGGCGATCCGGGGTTCTTCCGGATAGTCCAGACCATGGGCCCAGATGGAGTCGCCCGGCCATAGCAGTCCCACAAAAACAGACGCGGGCGCGAGCTGAAGAAGCCCCTCCCAGTTGCACAGGTGCGCGATGCCATCCGCGCGGTTCACATTGAATCCGTGGGTCGCGATCAGAACGTGCCGGCCCTGGATATCGTCGAGCAACTGCGCCTTACTCAAGCTTTGGTAATTGCCGATGTCCGTGCCTTGGTCAATCGCTACGGAGGCAGCCAGATTGCCTCCAACCGCCGAGAGGCGAACGTCGAGGAATGATGTCATAGGCGGCCTACTTCTTGACCAGTTGCAGCGTATTCACAGCCGTTGCTAGGGCGGTGGAAAGGTCCTTGGCGATGGGCGCCAGCGGCGTGGCCAACAGACCCACCAGCAGAGACTCAAGAATGTCTTGTCCCCAGGGGCTTCCCGCGGTATGCAGTATGATTCCGCCAACGAGCGCGAGCGCCAGGGATGCCACCACAGCCCACGCCCGCGTGCCGTTGCGATAGACGTCGTCGCTACGCTGATAGGCCTCGTCGAGCAGCGCGGTCACAATCAGATCGAAGCGGCCGAAAACATCGGACTGGGCGGAGGTGAGCGGGGTTCCTGCCGCGATGCCGGCGGCGACGACAGTGAGGACGCCGGGGTCTACGCCAGTCTCGGTCGCCAGAGCGGCGGCATTGCCGGCGTTGAGGTTCAGCTTGATCAGGGACTTGGCAATGGACTTCTGGCTGCCCAGATCGGTCCCATTGAACCAGTTGGCCTCCAGTGTGGCCACGATCTTGCCCTGGGACAGCGCATTGACCGGCTGTCCGGCAACCCTGTTATCGGGTGTCAATTTCGTGACGGCCGTCCGGATGCCTTTGAAACCGATATGGTTCACTCCACCCCCGAATACCTTGGTTGCATCCACCAAGCCAAAAGCCGCGGTACCCAATCCGCCGATGGCTGTGATGATTTGCGGCAGGCTCTGCGGTCCGATCATGCTCATCGATTCTCCTCCGTTCGACTCACATCCTCTCTATCTCTGCCCGGCCGGTTACTTTTCCACTACGGCCGCCTGCGCACCCCCTTTGGCGGCAGCTCGCGCAAGTCCTTCCACCGAGGGCGTTCGTTTGGGGGTGCGGAGCAACTCCTGCTCGAACGCCGCGGCAGCCTCGGCCGGCTTGCCCGCGTCCAACAACACTTCTCCGTAGAACTCGAGCGCCGGCTTGATCGGGTCCGGCGGCCCAGATGGCGCAGCCAAGGTCGCTTCGACATCGGCCGCTTGCTTCGCCAAGCGCACCGCCTCGGACTTCTGACCGCGCGCCAGCTCGATGGCCGCGGCGACCTCATTTTCCATGATGGCGAACGGCTTCGCGGCGTATGCGTCGCCTGTCGATTCCACGTCCTGGCGCATTGCTCCAAGCTTGGCGCGCGCCAGCTCGGCCCGGTCCGGGTCGCCCAGTCTTGCGGCACTCAGGCCGGCGATGAAGATCCACGCCCCGCTTCCGGTGTACCCCGGAACTCCGGCAGGCATACCAGACATGCCGGGCATCGCCTCGTGGCCGGCCGGGGCGTCCGTGGAACCCTCCAGCGGAATTTTTTCCCACTTGCCGGTCTCGAGCATGTAGCGCGCCAGCATGGTGCGGTATTGCCGCGCGATATCTGGGTTCTTAGGATTCCGATCCGCGGCCTGCCTGGCGAGATCCACATTTTTTCGCGCCTCGTCAAACCTCCCCAGCATCAAGTTCCCATATTCCAGCCAGGATAGCGTATGAAAATCCTCCCGCCCTTCCGGCAGGTGCAGACGCGCGATCAGGTCAACCGCGGCCTGGTAAGCGAGGGCGTTGGATGCCACTACGTCCTGCCACATGCCCAGTTGGACGAAGATGTGCGACGGCATATGCAGCGCGTGCGGCGCCGCCGGCGCGATCCTGGCATACATACGCGCCGCCGGCAGCGCTAGAATCGCGTGATCGGGATCGTCGAACGCGTGGATGATGAAGTGCGCCGCGCCGGGATGGTTCGGGTTTTCCTGAAATACCTGCAACGCAATGGAAGCCGCCAGCGCCTGGCGCCGGAACCCTTTATCCCCGGGCCGGACCGTGCCGAGCAGGGAGACCGCATAAAAAATCCCGATCTCTCGATCGTCCGGCCACCGTTCGTACATCCGCGCCATGGCCTGGCAGTACGCATTGTCCCGCGCCAGCTTGTCTCCGGGGGCGTAGAAAAGCCGATCTACTGCTTCCAAATAAGCTTTCTCCTTCTCCGTATGCGCTTTCGCGAGGCGGCCCTCGAGCGTAGGCGCCAGCCGCTCCAGCGCCTTCCTGGCCGCCGGCAGGTCGAGCTGCGCCCACAGCGGATGGTTGTAACTCATGGCTTCGCCCCAGTAAGACAGCGCGAAGTCCGGATCGAGCTGCTGCGCCTGATGGAAGGCTGCCGTCGCCTCGTCAAACTCGAAGCTGTGCAGGTCTTTGACTCCCTCGATAAACTTCGGCTGCGCGGCCGCGGAGCCGGACGTCGGGAAATCGACGCTCCCAAGTTCTTGCGCGTTCAGACCCGCCCCAGCGAACACCACAGCCGCCACAATCAACCCGCCGGCGCATTGCCGAAATCTCCGCATTCACACATTATGGCGCAATCCATCCAGGCTCCCCGCCGCGGAATCAACGGCAGCGCCAGATATTGCACAACGTCCGGAGCGACTCTATTCAGGCTCCAATGCGGAGTATAATGGGAGTCAACAGGCATCTTGCAGATACAAGGCAAGCAAATGGCGCAAAAGACCGGAGCAAAGCGAATTGAGGCCCCCGCGATCGGGCGGCCGCGCAAGACCAAGTTCCAGGCGGACCTTGCCCCTGCCGAGGATCGTGCGGTGCGTCTGCTCAAGGAAGAATTGCAGATCGCCAGCAACACCGATTTCTTGTCCGATGCCCTAGCTCTGTTCAGATGGGCCGTATCGGAGCGAAAACTGGGACACAAGATCGTTAGCGAGAGCGCCAGCGGGGAACGCAAGATCCTGCTCTTTCCGCGGCTGGAACGAGTGGCTCCGGATCTCGCTCTGCCGCGCGTCGAAATTAAATGGACGAAGCGCGAACTCGAAAGCCTGGCTGAACTTGCATCTGCAAGAGAGGCGGACGGTCCCACCGATGTCCTCATCCGCGCCATGCGGGCTTGAATGGCCATTCTCATTCGCCGCCTCGAAGAACACGATGAGGTGGAGAATTTCGACTGCGGAGACGATCCCCTCAATAACTACCTCAAGCGCCACGCCTGGACCAATCAAGAGAAGATCTCGATCGGCGTGACATATGTGGCCATCGATGAGGGCGCTCCGCGAGTTGTGCTCGGCTACTTTACCTTGGCGATGGCTAGCGTGCCTCGCGAGACATTCCCAAAGAAGTACGTCCGCGGTTTGCCCCACTACGACTTGCCGCTTGTCTTAATGGCACGGCTTGCCGTGGAGCGGCGCTTCGCAGGCCGCGGGCTGGGCCGCGCGCTCATCTCGGAAGCGCTCCGCGTAAGCCTGCGAGCGGCGGATGAAGTTGGATGCCGTTGCATCGTTACGGACGCGTATCGGGATCGGATCGGATGGTATGCACGATATGGTTTTGTGCCCATTGAGGGCGCTGCCGAGAGTGGGCCACAAAAGATGTTTCTGGACCTGCGGACGGTTCGAGCGGCTCTCGGTTCGTAGGCGCGTAGAGCCAACGATCTACCGAGGAATCACCGGCAGCACCAGCGTGGAAGGGTGCTGCACGTCGTGGTAAATCCGCTGGCTGGCCTTCACCATGCGCGCGGAACCCGCGATCGGCTCGCCCGTATTCAGGTTGCGGTCGAAGCGCGGAAAGTTGCTGCTCGATACATACAGCCGGATGCGGTGACCCACCTTGAACAGGTTGCTGGTGGCCCACAGGTCGATCGAATATGCATAGATCTTGCCCGGTTCGATCGGCTCGGCCCGCTGGGTCGAATTGCGATACCTCGCGCGCACGATGCCGTCGGTTAGGAAGCGCGCGTAACCGGATGGCTCCACGTCCGCCAGCAGGGCCGTGAAATCGGTGTCCACCGCCGAACTGGACGCGTAGATGATCGCCTTCACCCAGCCGGTCGCCTCCACGTCCCTGGACAGCAGCGGCGTGGAGAAGATCAGCACGTCGGGGCGGCCTTCGTTAGGGCGCTGATCGGCGGGTCCGGGGGGAAGCTGATCGTTGCCGCAGCAAAGGCGCCCGCCGATGGTGGGCACGGGGTTCGCCGGATCGTATTCGAACGGCTCCGGTTCTTCGGCGCCCGGCGCATCTGTCGACAGCCCGCCCTTACGCAGGTAATAGTTCGTGTACTGAGTGCGCGCCAGGGGAAACTCCCGCTCGTCGCGCCACGCGTTTTCGCCCATGATGAAGAGGCGCACCGGCGCGCCGGTGGCGTACTCATTGCGCACCCCTTTCAGCGCGTAGTCGTACCAACGTAGGATAGTGGCGTCGCTATCCAGAACCGCGCTCTTGCCGAAGGTAACGTCGCCCACCTTGCCTTCGGACGAAGTGTTGGCATGCGCCCAAGGACCCAGCAGCAGCCGCTGATCGGCCCGCGCGGGCGAAGCGTGGCGCATCCCCACGTAGTTCTGAATGGTGCCCTTCAAAAAGATGTCGTGCCAGCCGCCCGAGTAGAGTCCTTTCACATTCATCTCTTGGTAATGATCGGAAATCTTCCATGGCCGCCAGTAGCCGTCATCGCGCTCGTGCGCCACCCAATCGCGAAAATAAGGCGCCAGCGCCGAAACCGGTGGCAGTTCCAGGATGCGATAGCTATCCACGGGCAACTGTCCCACCCACGATTTGGGGTCCTCCAGCCCACTCGCTTTGCGCCGCAAAGTATCCACCGCCAGACCGCTGGACCACGAACTGGCGAACCATTGCATCAGCGCGCCGTTCTGATACGTCCAGCCATCGTAATACTCCGATGCGGTCACATAGGGCTGGATGGCCGCCAGGTGGGGCGGGGAAGCCATGGCCGCCAGCATCTGCGTCGCGCCCACGTAAGAGCCGCCGAACATACCGACTTTGCCGTCGGCATAGGGCAGCTTGGCGGCCCACTCGACGGTGTCGTAGCCGTCCTGGCTTTCGTAGCGAAAAGGATAAAACTCGCCTTCCGAATCGAAGCGTCCACGGGTGTCCTGGACGATGACTACGTACCCGTGCGCGGCCATGGCCGCCCCCGAGCCCGCGCCGCCCGCACGATTGTAAGGCGTGCGCTCCAGCAGTACGGGAAACTTGCCTTCCGCTTCAGGTTGGTAAACATCGGCGACCAGTTTGACGCCGTCCCGCATGGTAACCGCGACGCCCGAGTGAGTCGCCACCGGGTAGGGCTGCCCGCAGGCGCAAAGGGTGAAGGCGAGTGAGAGACTGAAGCCCGTAAACAGCCGCATCGCTACCAATCATATACCCGGATGCTTCTTGGCGTCCTTTGCGCGTCCCTTTGCGTCTTTGCGAGAAATCCGTTCTATGGTAGATTCGTGGAGACCCCACCCATGCACGCGATCATCGAAGCCCGCAAAGTCGAAAAATCCTACGGCTCGGAAGGCGCCGGCATGATTCAAGTGATCGCGCCCATGGATCTGGCCATTTATCCCGGTGAAATTCTGGCCGTACTGGGGCCTTCGGGCAGCGGTAAATCCACGTTGTTGCGCATCCTGACGGGCCTGGCGCGGCCCTCCGCCGGCGAGGTGATCCATCATGGACATGAAGTGGGCGGCCCCTGCGAGAATGTTTCCATCGTGTTTCAAAGTTTCGCGCTGTTCCCGTGGTTGACCGTTCTGGAAAACGTAGCCGCGCCGCTGAAGGCCCGCGGCGTGCCCGCCGCCGAACGCACCGAACGTAGCGTGAAGATCCTGGACACGGTGGGCCTGGACGGTTTCGAAAACGCCTATCCCAAGGAGCTTTCCGGAGGCATGAAGCAGCGCGTGGGCTTCGCGCGCGCGCTGGTGGTGGAGCCCGAGGTGCTCTTCATGGATGAGCCTTTCTCCGCGCTGGACGTGCTCACCGCCGAGAATCTGCGCGGCGAGCTGCTGGAGCTTTGGCAAAGCCACAAGATGCCCACGCGCGCGGTCTTCGTGGTCACGCACAATATCGAGGAGGCCGTGCTGCTGGCCGACCGCATCATCGTGCTGGGCAAGAATCCGGCCACCATCCGGACCGACTTCCGGGTGGCGCTAGAGCGGCCGCGCGACCGCAAGGATGCGCGCTTCACCAACCTGGTCGATTACATCTACCGCGTACTGACGCGGCCGGATCTGGCGCCGGCGCTGCAGCCGATGGCCGCCGTGGCTCTGCAATCCAAGGCCAAATATCAGATGCTGCCGCATGCCCCGCGCGGCGCGATCGCCGGCCTGCTCGAGATGCTGGCGGACCACAACGGGCGCGACGATATGTACAAGCTGGCCGCCGCGCTGTCGTTTGAGATCGACGATTTGCTGCCGGTGGTGGACGCCGCCGTGCTGCTGGGGTTCGCCAGGCTGGAAGAAGGCGACGTCGAAATCACGCCCGCGGGGCGCGCGTTTGCCGAGGCCGACATCCTGCGGCGTAAAGAGCTGTTCCGCGCCGCAGCGCTCGAAAACATCGCGCTGATCCGCCAGATTACCCGATCGCTCGAAGCCCGCGCCGACCATATGCTTCCCGATGGAGTGTTCGAAGACCTGCTCGACGAGCACTTCAGCGAGGAGGAAGCCAAGGCGCAGCTCGAAACGGCCATCAATTGGGGCCGCTACGCGGAGTTGTTCGATCACGACTCCGACACCCACCGGTTCTTCCTGCCGGAGGAAGCGCCCGCGGCATCTCCGCCCGAGGCAGTTTCGCATTGACCCTCCGGCCTTTGCTTTCCCGCACCGTGGTCGTGGAACGCACCGGGTCCGCGTTGCTGGATCTGGCGGTCTTCGCCGCGGTGGTGGCGGGGATCCAGGGCCTGCTGGTGATGACGCGATACTGGTTCGGCGCCATGACACCGGCGGCCGAGATTTCCCGCGCGCCGCGCGCCTTGCCGCTCTACGCTTTCTATTCCGTCGTGCGCATCGCATTGGCCTACGTACTCAGCCTGCTCTTCGCGCTGGTTTACGGCTATATCGCGGCGTACAACAAGCGCCTGGAAGGCTTGATGGTGGCCGTGCTCGATATTCTGCAATCCATCCCGGTGCTCAGCTTCCTGCCGGGCGTGATGCTGGCCATGGTGGCGCTGTTCCCCACGCGCCAGCTCGGCGTGGAGTTCGGCGCGATCCTGCTCATCTTCACGGGGCAAGTGTGGAACATGGCGTTCAGCTTCTATGCCTCGTTGAAATCCATTCCGCGCGAGCTGCGCGAAGCCGCACAGATTTACGGTTTCGGAAAGTGGCAACGCTTCGTGGAACTGGAGCTGCCCTATGGCGCGATCGGCCTGGTGTGGAACTCCATGGTGTCGGTGGCGGGCGGCTGGTTCTTCCTGATGGCCTGCGAAATGTTCGTGCTGGGCAAGCGCGATTTCCGGCTGCCAGGGCTGGGCTCATATTTGCAAACCGCCGCCAGCAACGGAGACACCAGCGCCATCTTCTGGGGCCTGGGCACCATGATCGGCGTGATCCTGCTGATCGACCAGTTGGTGTGGCGGCCGGCTATCGCCTGGTCGGACAAATTCAAGTTCGAGCAGGTGGAGAGCGGCGCGCAGCCTTCTTCGGCGGTGCTCAATTTGCTGCGCCGGTCGAACTTGCTGGAGCGCTTCCGCGCGGTGGTCCTGGCGCCGTTGTCGGAGCGGATCGGAGTGCGCGCGGCGCGCCACACGGATGTTGCTGAGACGCCGCGGCCGACGGCGCACTGGAAGATGGTCGTGGGGATGGTGGTGGGCGCATTGCTGGGCGGGGCGATCCTTTATTCGCTGTTTGAAGCGGCCATGACCCTGAAGACGCTGACCAAGCCGGAGATGGTGTCCACGCTGCAAGGGGCGGCTGCAACGTGGGCGCGGGTGATCGCCTCCCTGTTGATTGCGGCTGCCTGGACCATACCGGCCGGCGTGGCCATCGGCTTCAACCCCAAGCTGGCGCGCTTCGCCCAGCCGTTCGCGCAAGTGGCTGCGTCGGTCCCGGCCACGGCGTTGTTCCCGGTGCTGCTGCTGGCGCTGATCCGTATGGGCGGCGGATTGGGGGTGGGATCCATCCTGCTGATGCTGCTCGGCACGCAATGGTATGTGCTGTTCAACGTGGTCGCGGGCGCCATGGCGATTCCCACGGACTTGCGCGAAGTTGCGGACGTGTTTCATTTCGGGCAGTGGGCGCGCTGGCGCACCGTGATCCTGCCCGGCATTTTCCCGTACCTGGTCACGGGCATGGTGACGGCGTCGGGCGGCGCCTGGAATGCCAGCATCGTGGCTGAATACTTCCACTTCAAAGGGAAGACGCTGCAGACTATCGGGCTCGGCGCGCAGATCAGCTCCGCGACGGATTCCGGCAACTGGGACTTACTGCTGCTTTCGACCATCGTGATGGCGGTGCTGGTGGTGGGTGTGAACCGCTCGGTATGGCGGCCGCTGTATCGCCTGGCGCAGACGCGGTACAAGCTGGAAGGCTGAGTGGGGCAGGCGCTTCCGCCTGCCAACGGCGACAGAATCGTCGATGTTACGACGCGGCGACGCAGCGATCCGGGCATCGGCGCTCCCAAGACGATGAAAACTGGAGGGCGGCCACATAGCCACATGGACCCGCATAGCGTGTACATTCTTGAGGCTTGCCCGCAGCAGCTAGCCGACGGTCGGACCTTGGCACTTTCTATCGAGCACCACACGGGCGGCTCCGTTGATGTCCAAAATTTCAGCGCCTCAAACACATTTGAGACCCGAGAGAAAGCCGTTCCGCATTGCATAAACTTTGCTCGTCAGATCGTAGACGGCAAGGTACCCAGAACAAGCGAAGGGTTCGTTTTTCCTACGATCAGCCTTGCTATGATGACTGGAGTGAAGCACCCGTGACGCTTACGATAGACCTTCCGGACGCAGAGGTAACGGCACTTGCCGCTAAGGCACGCGCACGAGGCGTGTCCGCCGAAGAGTACGCCCGGCAAGTGCTTGAGCACGATCTCGCGCCAGACTGGCTCCGGCGATCGTGGGAGAGCGCGGCCCAAGCCGGGTTGAATCGGCTTTCGATGGATGAGATCGACGCCGAGATAGCCGCGGCGCGGAAAGCGCGGCGCGAGCGTCCTCTCAACCCAGACTCATGATCCGAGTCGTCCTCGACACGAACGTTATTGTCTCAGCGTTGTTGCAACCTCTCGGCCCACCCGCCGCAGTGTTCTTGCTGGTGGCGGGCGGCGTGGTTCAACTCTGCATCAGCGGAGATGTTTATGCCGAGTATGAAGAAGTGATCCGGCGGCCTCGCCTCGCGCGCGATGAAGAAGTGATAGCCGCGACGCTGCAGACTGTCCGCGAGAAAGGTTCCTGGGTGCGGCCCACGGAGACGATCAAGGCGTGCTCCGACTCGGACGACGATATTTTTCTCGAATGCGCGCTTGCCGCATCTGCGGATTACCTGGTGACCGGCAATCTGAAGCACTTTCCCTCTTCGTGGGCGAACACCCAGGTAGTTACGCCCCGGCGCTTTCTGGACCTCCAGTCGGCGGATGCCGGGCCCACACATGAACCGCCTCCGTCTTAGCTCCAGCGCTCGGAATACGCCCGCCAATTAGGCGGATCGATGGAGGGGTAAGGCAAGTTGCGCCCGCCTTGGCAGGCGAAACCGCCTGCCCCACCTCGCGCCAACGAAGCTATCCTATATCTATGTACCGCTGGTGCAGTCTCATTGTTTTTCTCCCGCTCTTGTGCGCGCAGAGCGACGATGTCCGCGCCGTGCTGGCGAATTCCGAAGAAGCCTGGAACCGCGGCGATCTGGCGGCCTTCGCCTCCTACTACGAGGATTCGCCGGAGACTACTTTTATCGGCAAGGAGGTGGTGCGGGGCGGGGTACAGGCAATTCTCGGCCGCTATCGCAAGGCCTACCCGACCCCGGAAGCGATGGGCACGCTCTCATTCTCGAACATCGACGTGCGCATGCTCGCGCCGGATCTGGCGTTGGTCACCGGTGAGTTCCATCTGGAGCGCACCGGCGCCGGAGGCGGAAACGCGCACGGGAGGTACACGCTGATTCTGCGGAAAACGCCATCCGGATGGAAGATCATCCACGACCACACCAGCAGCTAGCCCCGCGTGAAAATTCGTATACTGGTTTTATGCTCAAAGTGCTTTTGTCCGCCTCTTTGCTCGTTTTTGCGGCCGCCCTGTTCGGCGCCGCCAGCGTTTACGAATTTACGTTGAACTCCATCGACGGCACGCCCGCGCCACTGGCTGCCTACAAGGGAAAGGTCCTGCTGCTCGTGAATGTGGCGAGCAAGTGCGGTTTCACGCCGCAGTACAAGGAACTCGAAGCGGTCTATGAGAAGTACAAGGACCAGGGCTTGGTAGTCGCGGGTTTCCCGGCCAATAACTTTGGCGCTCAGGAACCTGGCACGAATGAAGAAATCAAGACCTTCTGCACGCGTAAATATAGCGTGACGTTCCCCATGTACTCGAAGATTTCGGTGAAGGGCGCGGATATCGCGCCGCTGTACGAATATCTAACCACGTCCACCGGCGGCGACATCAAGTGGAACTTCACCAAGTTTCTGATTGGCAAGGATGGCGCGATAGTGGCCCGCTTTGAATCGCCGGTTAAGCCCGACGATCCGAAGGTCACCGCCGCGATTGAAAAAGCTTTGGCGCAGTAGCTAACGCGGCCGCTTGGGGCCGATTAACAATCGGCCCGCAGGTTGACAACCACTGCTGTCCAAATTAGACACGTTCGGCGAGCCTCCGTATACCAAACATTGGACATAGGCCCTCTTTCCCGCTGACTGGAAAAGCAGGTTGGCGGCGGTCTCCGTCCCTTGGGATTTAGTGGTGCTGTCCAAATTCGGTCGCTAGAAGCTCCCTGTCT
>Ga0302324_100013006_pt1 | contig 16912 bp, 16 predicted proteins | sample Palsa_T0_1_FD_201949 | JGI IMG/M metagenome (GOLD analysis project Ga0302324, IMG submission 201949) | Peat permafrost microbial communities from Stordalen Mire near Abisko, Sweden - Palsa_T0_1 | ecosystem: Environmental > Terrestrial > Soil > Palsa > Peat permafrost | place: Sweden: Abisko...
TCGGAACGCTGCCTGCGGGCTGGACGATCGCAGGCGCGGGTGACTTCAACGGCGATGGTGTCGCTGACATCCTGGCGCGTAACGCCGCGACCGGCGCCGCTCAGGTGTGGTACATGAACACCGGTGGCACGGTCACGAAGAAGACCAGCATCGGCAACGCCAGCAGCGCATGGACGGTCGTCGGCACGGGTGACTTCAACGGCGATGGCATCACGGACATCCTCTGGCAGGAAAACACGGGAACGCTCGACGTGTGGTTCATGAACCACGGCGGCACCGTTACGAAGAAGTCGAGCATCGGCACCGTGCCGCCGAGCACCTGGGCGGTCGTCGGCACGGGTGACTTCAACGCGGATGGTGTTTCCGACATCCTGTTCCATGACACGGCGGGTGTCGTGGACATCTGGTTCATGAATACGAGCGGCACCGTCGCTTCGAAGAAGAGCGCCGGCTCTGAGGCGACCTCATGGACCGTGGTTCAGTAGCGGCAGATTTGCCCGCTCTTTAGAAGCGGCCAGAAGAGCTCGGGCGCGTGCCGTCGCGGCACGCGCCCGAGTGTGCGACAGAGATATGGGATCCGGGTGCGCCTGCCGCCTGCACGCGCACGCAGCCCACGATGCGAAAAGCCTGGTAGGTTCGACAGTCCCGAGCTATCGACGGCTGCGTTCGCCTTTGCTGTGCCGGAGGCGCCATTTCTGTTCCACGATCACGCCTGCTGCGGCAGCGCGGCGCGCGAGTTGCCGGCGGCGCTGCGAGAAGAAATCGCGTTCGCGCACGCGAACGGCGCGCAGTTTTTGCGCCTGAACCCTCCGATTGGTTTCAACAAGCTTTCTTTGAGATGCACTTCTCATGGACGCGAGATTTCACCGGAGTGAATAGCGATGCGACGCGCTCAAATAACGCGCCCGCCGAGCGGTTGACTTTCACAAATGGCACGCGCAGCTTTGATCGAAGTCGCAACGAGAGCCGCGACTCAAGAGCATTCAAACGAAGGGAGTGAGCGATGATTAGAACGATGCGTCTGGTCGGACTTGCACTAATCTTCGTAAGCCCCGCAGCTTGGTCGCAAGGCGCCTTCTACCTCGCCCGCAATGTTGTCATTTCACAGGTCGCGCCGGTCGCAAACGATGCCATTGCGTTTTCGGTGACGGTAGCCGCGCTGCCAGGTAGCAGCGGCTATTGCACACCGAGCGGCACCGGCGGCGCCGGCATTACATTTTATCTGTCGTCGATGCCGAGCAGCGATGCCAGCTCCTTGCAGCGCATGTACGCAACCGTGCTGCTCGCATTTTCCACGGGTCTGCCCGTGGATATTGCCAGCTACACGAGCGGCACGAACTGCGCAAGCGCCGGATTTGTTCAGATCACCAACGCCACGTAGAAAGAAGACCGCTGGCGCGCAAACTAATTGACCATCAGTATTGAAGTGGCAGGCATGAGGCGCGCCAAGTCCCAACACGCCGCAGCAAGTAGCCGCTGGCAGCGAGCGCGACGCACCAGTTTGTACCTGAGCGCGCTGCTGCCGATCATCCTCGCAGCCGGCTGGTCCAACACATCCAATGCCCAAGGGCCGATCAACATTCGCACGCAGACGCATGCGGTTTTCTACAACGACGTCTGGTCGAGCCTCGATGGGGTGAACTGGACGAAACATGCCGCGCCCCCCTGGTCGACGGGCCCCTGTAACGTGGGGCCGCTCGATCGCGGAATCATCGTCGGCTCGGTCGTTTTCCAGGGAAAACTCTGGGTAATCGGTGGCGGCAGCTACGCGACCAACAATCCGGCTTGCGCCAATGTCGGCTCCAATCAGGTGTGGAGCTGGGACGGCATCGACGGTCACGAATGGGTCGAGGAGACGCCCGCCGCTCCATGGCTGCCACGCATCTATCACAACGTATTCGTATTCAATAGTCAGATGTGGGTGATGGCCGGGCTGCAGAACGAGGAGCTTGGCGAAGGCCGCCTGTGTGACGTCTGGAGTTCACCCGACGGCATCAACTGGACACCCGTTTCGAATCCCGCTCCGTGGCCTGGGCGTCACGCGGCCAGCGTCTGGGTGTACAACGGCGCGGTCTACATGGAAGGCGGCACCGGACAAATGTTTCCGAGTGGCCCGTGCCCGATCGCGGCCGGCAGCCCGATCCCCATCAACGACGTCTGGAAATATTCTCTTCAGTCGAGCGGCGAATATGCGTGGACCGAGCTCCTCAAACAGCGCGAGGCGCCGTTCGGGGCGCACGATGCCGCCGGCGCACTCGTCTATAACAACCTGATGTGGCTCATCGGCGGATGGAACCCGAAGCTTCTTGCTCCGATGATCGCAACCAATGAAGTGTGGAATTCAGCCGACGGCGTGCACTGGACCCAGGTCAAGCCCAACACGTTCATCCCCGGCGTGTTCAATCCACTGACGGACTGGGAAGGCCGTCACATGGCCGGATGGGTCGTGTTCAACAACAAGATGTGGATCGTCGGCGGCGACAACAACTCCGGCCACTATCAGCGCGATATCTGGAACTCGACCGATGGCGCGCACTGGACCAGGGTCACAGACACTCCGCAGTGGGCGCTGCCCTCGGCGGGCGGCGGCCCGCGCGTCCTGCACTACACCGTGGTGTTCAACAATGGGATCAACACACAAATCTACGTGATTGGCGGGCAATCCTTACCTGAGACGATTGGCTACAACGTCCACGCAATCATCGATACCCTGCTGTTGCATTAGGCGTGTGCTTGGCTGCGGGAGCGCCCGAGCGATCCCCCGGATCCCTCACGAGCAGGCGCGTGGCTCAGCCTTCACCTCCTCGCCCACGGGCGCAAGCCCCTCCGTCGGAACCGCAGCATCACTCGCGCCCAAATCCAGGTCCACCCAGTAGACGGTACCGCTCTTGTGGCGATCGACGATGTCCGGGGAAAACCCCAGATGTTCAACAGCCCGCGCACGCCGCTCAGCGCCCGGCCGTTCGATGAAGAGGCCGACCGATACGCGCCTGCCATCCTCCGTGGGTGCAACGGCATGCGCATCACCGACTCCGGCGTCCTGCAAGGTGCGCAGCACGCGCGTCTCGTCCGCAGCACTCTTGATACCGGCCACATATACCCAGTAGCCATCGCGGACATCGCCCGGTTCACTGCGCTGCTGCGGCGAGAATCCGCGCTCCTGAAGCATATTTGCTGCGCGCGTCTCCTCGGCAAGATCGTTGAAGGGCCCGACGCTGACGCAGCGCCGGGCGAGCGGCGCCGCGGTGGCTGAGGACTGCTCGCCGCTCGGCACGGTCGCTTCAGAGGCGGTCGCGGCCACGGCGGTCTTGGCCGAGGTCCGGCCGGGCGCTTCGCTTGCGAGGACCAGCCTGGGCAGATGGACATCTGCCTGATTCACCGGCGGCTCGGTGGGGACATCGATCCAGTGTGTCCACGCCATGAACACTAGATTCACGAGAACCAGAATCAGAATCGCGTTGCGCACCGGCACATTCTGATATGGAACGACTGGCCAAGTACACTTTGCCGGTGGCCCGTGGCGAAACTGTCGCGGTGAAACTCCTAAGCGTCAGCCGTGCGCAGTTTCCAAGCACATCGCTGACTAGAGCAGCGCCACAAGGCCTCTCAGCACCAGGTCGGGAACGAGCGTGTGCGCGCTTTGGATGAGCGGCTGGATCGCCTCGGCCGCGCCACCTGTTACGAGCACGAGCGGCGCGGTGCCGAACGCGTGCCGCGCCTCGGCCACCGCGTGGTCGACGGCAGCCGCCACGGCGTGGGCAGCGCCGCGCTCTATCGCGGCGCGCGTGTCGCGGGCGAAGAGACTGTGACTTCGCAGCTTGCCGCCGGAGCGGCGGCGAATACCGCTCGTGCTCTTCAGCAGGCACTCAACCATGAGCTGTGGTCCCGGAATGATGGTTCCACCCAGATGCTCTCCCCTGGCATCGACGAGATCGATGGTCATCGCCGTGCCGATGTCGATGACGCACACCGCGCGGTGCGGCGCTCTCCTGTGAGCGCCAATCACGGCGACAAACCGGTCGACACCGAGCCGCCACGGTCGCTCATACGCCGTAGTCACGCCCGCAAGATGCCGCCGAGTCGCTACGAATCGCGGCGTAACGCCGAGCACGCGGCGGGCAGCCGCGGTGAAGTGTCGATTCAACCCCGCGCCGGCGACACTCGCGACGAGAATCTGCTCGACGTCGCGCGCGGGCCCGAGGAGATGCCTTTCGAAGTCCTTCGAGCGCCAGTTCGCGTGCACGGCGGCGTGCTGCCTTTGTAAACGAGCATTTGCGAAGCGCGCCCATTTCACGCGGGTGTTGCCGATGTCGACTACCAGGGCACTCACGCCGCAGGCCTCACGCTCACCTCTCCAGTGACAAACTTGCGCACGCCCTGCGGGTTCTCAATGAGGAGTGCGCCGGTGAGATCAACGCCGCGCGCCAGACCGCGCGTGCGTTCATCACCGCTTGAGACGGTAACCGTGCGCCCGCGCAGCGCATCCGCGCGCCGCCACTCCTCCATGAAGGCTCGCAGGCCCTGCTGCTCGAACTCCAGAAGTCCCGCGAGGCACGACTCGATAAGTCTTGCGGCAATGGCGTTGCGCGCGGGACGGGCGGCACTCGCGACAGTCAAATCCGCAACGGCAACTCCCGCCGCGGCAAGCTGCGCAACGAGCGCCGCGCCCAACGCGACGTTGAGCCCGATGCCGATCACCGCGCTCGCGGGTCCCGCGGCTTCAGCGCGCAGTTCAATGAGTATGCCGCCGAGCTTGGCATCTCCTAGAAGCACATCGTTCGGCCACTTCAGCTGCAGCGACGTGATTCCCAGCTGCTGCAGCGCGCGCAGGACGCACACGCCGATCGCAAGACTTAGCGATCCGACATCCCGCGGCATCTGCGTGAACGTCCAGCTCAAGGATAGACACACCGCGCCTCCCGGCGGTGCGAGCCAGCTTCGTCCGCGACGGCCCCGACCCGCGCTTTGGAACTCCGCAAGAGCCGCATCCATTTCCCCGGGTGCCGGTGAGGGCCGCTCGAGCAGTACGGTATTCGTCGAGCCTACCGTCCATGCAACCTCCACATGGCGCACCCGAGCGCGCGCGCTGCGCGCGAGCGCCTCGCGGATCAGTCCGGCATCGAGTGGCTCGCCGGCTCCCGCCAGACGGTAGCCGCGGTTGCGCACTGCGTGAACGGTTGAACCCAGATCGCGCAGTGTGTTCGCGGCCTTCCAGATCGCGCTGCGGCTGACCTCGAAGCGCCGCGCCAGCTCATCCCCGGAATGAAACTGCCCATCCGCAAGAGCGCGGAACACTCGCTCGACAGTGCTGCGCGCGACCTGCGGCGTCTCGCGCGTCATGCGATGAATACTTCCGCAAGCATGCAGCGCACGCCGCCGCCGCCCAATTGCTCGATGGTGGGCACGGGCACGGCGAGTGTCGCATCGGTGCATGCATTGAGGCGCGCCAGTGTCTCAGGCGAGAGCGCCGTGCGCGCCTGCGCCGACATCACGAGCACATGCGAATCACCGAGTGCTTCGTCCCAGGTCGCAAGCTCCAGCATGTTGCCGGCGAAATGCTCAATTTCGGTGGGCTTGAGCTCGATGATCTCGCGACCGCTCTTAGCGAGATGCTCAAGCACTCGCGCGCGATCGGCGGGCACGATGGACTGCGAGCCCACGATCACCGCCCGCGCACCGATGACAAGAAGGACATTCGTATGATAAAGCGGTGCGCCGCTTGCACCGCGGGTCTCAAAAAGCACAGCCTCATAGCCCATCTCGCTCGCCCACTCCTCGACCACCTGCGCGTCGGTACGCTCGGACAATGCGGCGTACGCGACGCGGTTGACGTGGTCGAGCACCAAGGAGCCCGTGCCCTCGAGAAAGCGGCCCGCGCTTTCGTGGTGTGACAGATCCAGCATTCGGCGCACGCTGAAGCCGAGTTCCTTCAGCGCCGCGGCGAGAAGCTCGGGACGGCGTTCGGCGCGGCGCGCGGGCGAGAGCATGGGATAGAGCACCACGGTGCCATCCTCGTGAAAGCTCACCCAGTTGTTGGGGAACACGGCGTCGGGCTTCGCGGGCGAGATCGTATCCTCGAGCACGCACACCGCGATGCCTTCGCTTTGCAATGCGCGCACCAGCATGGCGAACTCTTCGCAAGCGCGCGCGTGCACGTGCGCTTCGTTCTGCGCGCCACGTTTTTGCAGATGATTGGTGGCGGCGGTCTCCGGATTGAAACCGAAGGCCGCCGGCCTGACCATCAGCACCGCGCCTGCGCATTGTTGCCGCGACATCTGATGACTCCCCGTCCGCGAGTCACATTCTCTCATGCCCGGCGGCGAGGGCCTTGAATACGCGCTGCATGGCGTTGACTCGAGCAATGTAAGTGCGCACGTCCTGATCACCGCAGCGCTCGCCATCGAGGAGCTTAAGCCCGCGCGCCGCATAGGCATTGCCGGCGCCGGCGCCACAAAGGTGTATTACCGCGGCCAGCTCCTGCGCCTGCGGCAGGGTTGCGACGCGAATACCCTGCCGCTCCAAGGCGGCCGCCACGGTGAAATCAAGATAGGCGGCGGTGAGCTCCACGGCATGTGCCGGTATGACGCGTGTATAGAGACTGTTGAACCAGCACGAGTGCCAGTCATTCCAGCGGCCTTCCTGAGTCACCGCGTGGTCGTGGATGCAGTAGCGGCGAGCTTCTGCAAAGTTGCCATCCGTAATCTGATACATGCCGACGGCGCTGGAGGCGGGCCGATAGACCTCAAAGGGGCGAAAATTCCACGACCAGCGCCAGTACGTGCGCGCAACCGGATTGCCTGACCCTTCGACCTGCGCAAGCGCGGCGAGAAACTCCGCCGTCATGATGCGCGTCGAATCCCGTTCAAATAGCGGGGCGTACTGGCGCCAAGTTTCGGTCGGCGTCTTATAGAGCGTGCCGCTGACGGGGAAGAAAAGCTCCGAGGGCTTGCGGACAACCTGGTAGACCCAGTTAAAGAAGAGCCACAGCAGCAGCGCGGCGCTGAGGCAAAGCAGGATCTGTGCCGGCCGCGGCGCACGCTCAAAGGCTCGCCACAGGCGGCGACGCGCGGCCTTGCCCGGCCAATACCGCCGCAGCCGTGCGCGGCGCCTGCGCCGCTGCGCCCGGGGTGCCTCGTTTCGAAGCGTGGCTGACGGGGGCATTACAGCACCGTAAGATCGAGCATCAGTCTTAGAAATCCTTCTCGCATTCAATGTGTTACAACTCACGGGGGACGGCCGGGATCCGGATCGCGCTACGGAGGCCGGCGCCATCAGTCTATCCTCGCAGCGTTGCATTCATCGGTGAGATCGTGTGACGCAAGAGGCCGAGCCCCTCGTCAGTGCCACGCCGCGCGGGCTGTACTGCGCGCGCGGTGATTTCTTCATCGATCCCTGGCAGCCGGTACAAACCGCCCTCATCACTCATGCGCACGGCGATCACCTGCGTGCCGGCAGCGCACACTATTTTTTAGCGCGCGCGGGCGAGACCCTGGCACGCCATCGTCTGGGCTCCGGCCATAGCGTGAGCGCGCTTGACTATGGCGCGCGACGCACCTTCGGAGCGACCACAGTGTCATTGCACCCGGCGGGACATGTACTCGGCTCCGCCCAGGTACGCATTGAGCACGAGGGTTGTGTATGGGTGGTCTCGGGTGACTACAAGCGTCAGAGCGATCCCACCTGTACTGCGTTCGAACCGCTCGAGTGCACGGTGTTCGTGAGCGAAGCAACGTTTGCGCTGCCCGTCTACCGCTGGCCGGCCACCGTCGAAGTGATCGGCGACATCTGGCACTGGTGGCAGGTGAACCGCGAACGGGGTCTCTCATCCATCCTCTTCTGCTATGCGCTCGGCAAAGCGCAGCGCGTGCTTGCCGAACTCACCGCGTTTACACAAGAGCCCGTTTACGTGCACGGCGCGGTCGGTGCTCTTGCGGATCTGTATCGCAAAGCGGGGATCGCGATGCTGCCGACGCTGGCAGCAACCACCGAGCGGCCGCGCGACTATCGCGGCGCGCTCATCATCGCGCCACCCGGCGCCGTGGGCACCCCGTGGATACGTCGCTTCGGTGAGCACTCCACTGGATTTTGTTCGGGATGGATGCGCGTGCGCGGCGATCGGCGTCGGCGCGGCTACGATCGCGGCTTTGTCCTCTCCGATCATGCGGATTGGCCCGCTCTCATTGAGACATGCCTCGCTACGCGCGCACAGCGCGTGCTGCTCACGCACGGGCGAACTGATGCGCTGTCCCGCTACCTCAACGAGCAGGGCATCGAGGCGCGGGCGCTTGAGACCGCCTACGGAGCGGATGAGTAGCCGCGCGGGCGCTTCGTTTAACCGTGTAATGAGATACCCTAGCGCACGCGGGCAGGGCCTCGTGCGCACTACGGGTCGTGACAACTATGAAGAAGTACGCGGCGCTTATCCTTGCCTCGAGTCTCTTCGCTGCCGCCTCGTACGCCGATACCGTGGTCGTCACGGCCGATCGCATGCTCGATGTGATCGCCGGGCGGGTCATCGAGCATCCGCAGGTGACCATCTCGGACGGGCGCATTACAAACGTTAGCGCGCAAAGCGCGCCGCTACCCCCCGGCGCACACCGCATCGATCTGGCCGGCATGACGTTACTGCCCGGACTCATCGACATGCACGTGCACCTCACGAGCGATCCGCGCTACGGCGGCTACCGCTTCCTCGAGTTCACGGATAGTTTCTGGACCGTCGTCGGCGTGGCCAATGCCAAACGCACTCTCGAGGCGGGGTTTACCACGGTGCGCAATGTGGGCTCGGCTAATTTCGATGACGTCGCCCTGAAGCAGGGGATCGAGCAAGGCTTCATAGTGGGCCCGCGCATCGTGCCGGCCACCTACGCCATTGGCGCCACTGGCGGGCATTGCGACAAGACCGGCTTTCCGCCCTCCATCACAACACCGACCACTCAGATTGCCAACGGCCCAGAGGAGCTGCGTGCCATGGTGCGCAAGCTCCACAAATACGGCGCGGAGGTCATCAAGTTCTGTGGCACCGGCGGGGTTTTTTCGAAGACCGATTCAGTCGGCGCCCAGCAGTACAACTTGGTTGAGATGAAGGCCATTGTGGACGAAGCGCACATGCTGGGCCTGCGAGTTGCCGTGCACGCCCACGGTACCGCCGGCATCAAGGATGCAATCCGGGCCGGCGTCGACACCATCGAGCACGCCAGTCTTGCTGACGAGGAAGCCTTCGCGCTCGCGAAGCAGCATGGCACCTATTTCGACATGGATATTTACGACGACGACTACATCACCGCCGAGGGTGAGAAGAACGGCACGTTCAAGGAGTCCTTGGAGAAGGAACGCATGATCGGCCGCAAGCAACGCGAAACCTTTCGTGCCGCAGTCAAGGCGGGCGTGAAGATGCTCTTCGGCACCGACGGCGGCGTCTACCCCAATGGCGACAATGCCAAGCAGTTCGTGACGATGGTGACCTGGGGCATGACGCCGATGCAGGCGATCCAGGCGGCGACCGTCACGGCGGCCGAGGCGCTCGGCCGCTCAAACGACGTGGGCGCGATTGCGCCCGGACGCTTCGGGGATCTCATCGCGGTCGCCGGCGATCCGCTCACCGATGTCGCCACCTTGCAGTCCGTAGCCTTCGTGATGAAGGGCGGCCAAGTCATCAAGCAGCGCGGGCACGACCTGCAATAAGCGCAGGTCAATCATGTGCTTACAGCCATAATGGGCCGACCGCTGCGGCGGCGACTTGCAACCGAAGACCTCCACGGGCACGCTGACCGGTAGGTAAGCTCAAGGATCTGCCCGTGAAAGCCCTGCTGCTCTTCGTTGGCCTCTGCATACTTTTCGTATTGTCCTGGCCGCTGGCGCTGCTCGCGGTGTTTCTGCTACCCATCGTGTGGCTGCTGTCGCTGCCGCTGCGGCTCGTTGGAGTGACGGTAGATGCGGTGTTTGCGTTATTGAAGGCGATACTTTTCCTGCCAGCGCGCCTTCTCAGTCGGCGCGTCTGAAGGATGTCAACCCGGGGTGGTACACGCGCTCGGTGTGCCCCTGCAGCTGCTCCGGATAGAAATAGACCTCCCGCAGAGCCCCGCTCGCATAACGCGCCGCCTGGTCATCAAAGTGCGCCGAGGTCGGATCGCCGCTCTCGCCTCCGGCGGATACCGCGCGCGCCACGACTTTGTCGCCGAACTCGACGATGGCGATAAAGGTGTTGCCGCTTGACCCGTAGTACTTTTTGGTTCCCTCATAGCGCCGTGCGCCGAATGAGGCGAGCGAGCCCCAGCGCGCGGATGCAAATCCGACGGGAATACTCGGCGCCGCATCATTGAACGTCGCACCGATGGCATCGTTCAGGCGCTGGAAGCGATTGATCTGCCCCCAGCCAATCCTCCAGCTGCCAAAGTCCTGCACCAATCGCTCGGAGATGCTCTGAAGCGCGGCAAGCTTCTGCGCGGGCGGCATGTGATCGGCGATGAAGCCGTACGTCGTGATCTTCGCTGCCTTGGCAGATTTCGCCGCTTCCTCCCAAAGCGCATCGCCCCAGAGGCAAGCCAGCGTTGTGGCGAGCGAATCCGCCGACCAGCGATAGTCCCAATGCCGCAAGAGCTCGATCTGCCCGGCGAGCCTGCCCTTCAGCGCCTCCCCGGTCGCAAGCGCATCGTACGCTTGAATGAGGAATGGAATCTGGCGCGCGAACTCCGGCAGATAAGAATCGAACGCCGCGGCGTTGAGTGTATCGGGGGTGAAGTCAGTACGTCCCTGCAACACGAGCGTGGCGTGCAGGCCGCGCGGGTTTTCCCCGGCAGTATCCATATAGCGCGGATAAGCCTCGCGCTTCGGGCTTTGCGCGCCCGCGGCCGAGTACGGCCAATCATTGGTGTTCATGATCCAGCCGTTCGAAGGGTTCAGCAGGTGTGGCAGCTCGGAGAGCTCATGCAGTCCGCGCCAGTCCGTCGCCGGATCGGCGCCGTCAACCGGCTCACTGTAGTCGAAACGATCGTCGCGCCGCGGGATGAACTGCGGGTGCAGGTACGCGATGTCGCCATCCGCGTCAGCGAAGATCGTGTTGTTTGAGGAGTTGGCGCGCAGCTGCATGATCTTCATGAATGAGGCGTAGTCGTGCGCCTTGGTCAGCAGGAAGGACTGACTCAAAGCCGCCGCAGGCTTTTGCATGAGAGCAATCGCAAGCCAGCGGCCATCGCGCGCGGCGATGATCGGACCGTGGTGCGTGCGGTAGACCGTGAAGTCCTGATGCTGCATGCGACCGTCAGGGTCGCGGAAAGGCACCCTGATCTGCGACACCCTGACCGGGCGCAGCGCGGCACCGTACTTGTAATAGAGGCGGCCACCTTTGCGAATCACCGTCTCAGCGAAGAAATCCACGGCATCGGCACCGCTTGTCGTGTGCATCCAGCCGACGCGCTCGTTGAAGCCCTGGTAGATGAAGAACTGGCCCCACGTCACCGCGCCATAGGCGTTCAGTCCCTCCTCGCTCGTGACCTGCAGTTCGGAGCGGAAGTAGAACGAGGTGTGCGGATTGATGAGGAGCAGCGCATGATGATGCAGCGTGTTTGCCGGCGCAATCGCAAAGCCGTTCGAGCCTTTGGGCTCCTGCAAGCGCTCGCTGAGCTCGACGACCGGAGGCGGCGCGCCCTGGCCGTAAAATGACTGCAGTGGCTGTAGCGCCACCCGCTCGATATCAGGGCCGATGCTGCCTTCGCTGAAAGACAAAGCCATCCAGGGCTCGAAATGGTGGATGACCCGCGGCGCCACCTGTGGGTGGGTATGCAGATAGAAATTTAGCCCATCGGCCCAGGCAGTCATCAGCCGCTGCAGCCAGGCCGGACTTCTTGAGTAGCCTCGCTTGAGATCCTCCGGATCGATGAACAGCTTCATGCGCAGATCCTGGTACAGCGCGCCGCTGCCTTCGGTTTCAGCGAGACGCCCCAGCGCATTGATGTAATTCATCTCGACCCGCTGGAAATCATCCTCGGCCTGGGCGTACGCCATGCCGAAGATCGCATCCGCATCGCTCCTGCCATGGATGTGAGCGATGCCCCAGTCATCGCGCACGATAAGGGTGTCGCGTGCCTCGCTGCGCCAGCGCTCTTCCGGAACAAGCGAGTCTGCCCGCCCCGCGGCGAACGTGCCGCAACCTGGCAGAGCAACGAGGAGTACCGCGAGCGCGGCGAGTTGCGCGCTTGCGCGCCTGCGCAGGCAGCGCCCAGGGGCGCCGGAGAGCGTCATCCTCCTTGCTCGGAATGACTTTCGGCCGCGGCCTTGAGGTCGCGCAGACCCGCCTCAAAATGCGCGCCCATCATTCGATCCATGTTCACGAACACGCTCATGATCTTCGCCATGTACACGTTCGTGCCACGCATGATCCAGGTGACGCGGGTGCCGCCACCCTCAGGCAAAAACAAGAACTCATTGATGTTGTGCGCCGCGAATGGCTTCTCAAAATCAACGCGCACGCTGATCCGGCTGGCTGGCACCGCCGCCGTGATCTGCATGCGTCCTTTGCCCGCGCTGCCCGTACTTGCCCACTCCGAGATGGCGCCGACGCCGGAAGCTGCGCCGCTGTAGCTGCGCTGCATCTTGGGATCGGACCGATCCTGCGGGGCCCATTCGCTCCAGTGGTGAAAATCGTCGACGAGCGCAAAGAGCGTCGCAGGGTCGGCATCGACATGCACCGTCCGCTCAACCCTGATCTGGTCGGGCTTCAGGGCCGCAAGCGCGAGCACTCCCGCGAGAATAAGGACGATTATCGCAAGTGCAATGACCATAATTCGCCGACCCGGTTGCACCGCTGGGATCGTACGTCAGCACGCGGTCGCGAACCAGACGCCTGAGAATGTCCGCGAGCGCGCGCCGCGATGCACCGTGCTAAATTCGCCACGCTGCAAAGCGTCATCCCGGCATCCAGTAGCAGCGCGGCAAGGGAGACTAAGTGATGAAGACACTATCCGGATTCGCCGCCACGACACTGCTTCTCGCCAGTGTCGTGGCGAGCGCGGTCGAGCCGCCCCAGATGAAGGAAGGGCTCTGGTCGATTCGCAGCCAAAGCGCCACCAACCCCGGCAGCAAGGCGTCCGATCACACCGCAACCATATGCCGCAGCCACGCCTTCGATCAGAAGGTCCGGCAGGCGCAGAAATCCATGCCCGGATGCAAGACGATCAGCGAAGCCCTGCAGGGCAATGAGTACTCGGTGCGCACTCAATGCACGGTGCGTGGCAGCCAAATCGATAGTCTTTCAACGGTGACCTTTAACGGCGACAGCAGCGCTCACTCGGAGAATCACGCGACCTATAAACCTGCGCTGGATGGCGTTGCTGAGATGACGCTGACGCAGGATCAGAAGTATCTCGGCGCCTGTCCTGCGGGTGCCCAAGCGGGCGACATCACGGCGCCGGATGGCACGGTGATACACGGCGCGACGCACTAGTCCGGATCGCGCGCAGGCTGCGGCATTCGGCTGGCGAGTTCGGCCGCGCTCGCGCGGCGCTGCGCAAAGAAATAAAAGACCGGCACGCCGGCGAGAATCGCCAGGCACCCGAGCGTAGATGCCCGCGCGTTGGCAATGAACGTGTAATAGAGAAGCACGCTCGAGGAGAGCACAAACAGCGCCGGCACGACGGGGTATCCCCAGACGCGATAAGGACGCGGCGTGAGCGGTTCGCGATGCCGGAAGACAAACACCGTGCTGCCCGCAATCATGTAGAACATCCAGGCGGAGAAGATCTCGAGCGAGAAGAACTGCCGAAAGCTGCCGCCGATCAGAAGCAGCGCGACCGAAAGCGCGCACTGCATGGCAATCGCCACGGAAGGCGTACGAAATCGTGGATGCACTTGTGCAAAAACACGAAAAAAGTAGCCGTCGCGCGCCGGCGCAAAGGCGAGCCGCCCGCCGCTCATGATGCTGCCGTTGAGAGTCCCCAGCATCGACACCGCCATGGCCGCAGCCACGAGGCTTGCGCCCACGGGGCCGAGCACGAGAGCGACGGCGTCAGCTGCCGGGCGCGGCGTTGCGGCGATCGCCGCCGCTGGCATCACGTATTGCACGGCCGCATTCACGAGCACATAGAGAACGCCCACCGTCGCGACCCCCCAGATGAGCGCGATCGGTATATTGCGCTGCGGGTCGCGTACCTCGCCCGCCACCATGTTGAGGTCGTTCCAGCCGTCGTATGCCCAAAGAGCCGCCACGAGCGCGGCGAAGAACCCGCCGAGGCCGCCGGTGGCGCCAGAATATTCGGAGCTGAAATTCGCCCAGGTCCCGGCGCTGTAGGAAAAGCCGATCCCGACGATCGCGAGGATGAGGGCAACCTTGAGCGCCGTGAACAGCAATTGGAAATCGCCCGCCCGCCGCACGCCAATGTAATTCACCCACGATATGAAGAGGGTGATTGCTACGGCGATGAGCTGACCGTAGCTGATCGCCACCGGATGCAGCAGCCACGGGCGGCCAAAGTACGCAAACGCCGGGAAGCTCTGCAGGACGCGCACGATGCCCGTCGTAATGGTTGCGATCGCCGCCGGTTTTGCAATCAGGCACCACGCCCACGCATACAGGAATGCGGCCAGCGCACCGTAGGCATCGCGGATATACACATACTCGCCACCGGCCTGCGGCTTCATCGCGCCAAGTTCCGCGTAGGTGAGCGCGCCGAAGAACGACAGCAGCCCGCCGACCAGCCACACAAGGAAGGTGAGCTTGACCGACCCCACCGCCTGCATCATTTCGGTCGGCACCAGAAAAATGCCGCTGCCGATGATGATGCCGACGACGAGTGCGCAGGCGTGCGAGAGCTTGAGGTCACGCGCAAGTCCCACCTGCGCGCGGCTGCCTATTCTGTCAATACGTTCACATCGCCGGCGTTGACCGAAACGACCCCTTTTACACCGGCAAGCTTGGCGGCGAGCTTCGAGATGGACCCGATGCCCTGCACTTCCAGGTTCACTGTCACGATTCGCTGAGCGTTCGCCAGCTGCGGCGCAGCGTCCCCATCACCGACCGCGCGCACCGCCGAGTCGGTTGAGCGCTCGACTTGCAGGCGCCCCACGTCGAAATCAAGATCCATGCAGGTTATGAGAATGTCCCGCAGCACCTCCGGCGCATCCGCATACGTGATGTGCAACAGCGAGGGAGTCCACTTGGATTTGGGCAACCGGGCTGCAATGTAGGGAAAACCGAGGACGATAATAAAGTGGCCCGCTGTCACGGCGAGCGCGAGGATCGGCAACCCAGCTCCGCACGCCATGCCGACCGCCGCGGTCAGCCACACGACTGCCGCCGTCGTCAGCCCGCGCACGCTGCCGCGGCGTACGAAGATCAACCCCGCGCCAATGAAGCCGATGCCGCTGACCACCTGCGCGGCGACTCGAGATGGATCGAGGACGACGAGGTTGGTCGACAGCACATCGCCAAAACCGTACTTGGAAACGAGCACGATCAACGCCGACGCGAACCCCACTAGCGTATAGGTTCTCAGGCCCGCGCTCTTCTGGCGGATCTCGCGCTCAAGCCCAATGAGCGCCGCTAGCACGAAGGCCAGGCCAAGCTCGCTCAGCTGCAACCAGCCCTGGCCCGAGAGCTCTCCGATTGACACGCGTTCACTCCACTGCGCCCGCTAGGGGTCCAACGCGACTATAGACCCGCGGTGTGCCGCGTTCCATGCGAGATTCGCCGCGACGAACACCGTTGCGCGGCTTTATTAGCGGGGCGCTCGTGGCGCGCGCAGCGAATCTGCAATACTTTGGCAGCGTGTGGTCCGCGGACCTAAAGCGTCGCGGAACACCGCACGTACCCTGACATAATTTGCCGCGAGCCCATAGAGTTGATGCGCAAGCTTAGGAAAGTACACGTTGCCGCGCTGCTGGCACTCGCCGGGGGCGCCGTGTTTATCGCGATCGCTGCCCGTTCGCAAAGCCGCGATGCGTTGCGCTACATCGTCCAGGATGAGTGCGTGCCGCACTGGCAGCAGGAGAAAAATCCTTCCCCCTGCGACAGCGTCGTCGTGAGCGAGATGCCGCGCGAGTTCGACGGCTATGCGCTCTTGCCCGACATCAGGGGAGGTGCGCATTTCCTCTTGATTCCGGTCACAACAATCTCCGGCATCGAAAGTCCGCAGCTCCTGCAGCCGCAGGCCATCAACTATTTTGCGCTCGCCTGGCAGGCCCGTGACCGCCTCACAGCGCGCCTCGGGCACGGCGCGCCGCGCGAGGATATCGGCCTTGCGGTGAACTCCCGGCAGCACCGCTCGCAGGATCAGCTGCACATCCACATCGAATGCCTCTCAGCGACTACGTATGCCGGTTTGCAGCAGGCGGCGGATCATTTGAGCGCTCATGAGTGGACGCCCATCGAGCTTGCAAAATCCCAGTATGCCGCGACGCGCGTCATGGGCGAGGATCTGGCGAGCACCAATCCGTTCATGCTCCTGGCGAAAAGCGTGCCGGAGGCCGCGCAGGACATGGGCAGCTTCACACTGTTGGTTGCGGGCATGCAATTTAGGGACGGTCCCGGATTTGCCATGGTTGCCGGCAAGGATGTCCCGGGTGCCGAGTCGTTGCTCGATCCCGCCTGCCGCGTCGGCAATCGCGCCGCGTCGCATTGAAGACTGCCGCTCGCAACTAAACGTGCGCGCCTTCAGCGAACTCTTCGAAGAGCTTGATACCACCACCGCCACTAACCTCAAGGTCGCGGCCATGGTGCGTTATTTTCGCTCGGCGACACCCGCGGATGCCGCCTGGGCCACCTACATACTCTCGGGCCGGCGCTTCAAGCGCTTCATCGGGCCGACGCAGCTTTATCGCTGGCTCATCGAGGCGGCGGCCTTGCCCGAGTGGCTGATAGAGGAATCCATCGCCGCCGTCGGCGATCTTGCCGAAACCATCGCGTTGCTGCTCGAGAACA
>Ga0302324_100013007_pt1 | contig 16910 bp, 10 predicted proteins | sample Palsa_T0_1_FD_201949 | JGI IMG/M metagenome (GOLD analysis project Ga0302324, IMG submission 201949) | Peat permafrost microbial communities from Stordalen Mire near Abisko, Sweden - Palsa_T0_1 | ecosystem: Environmental > Terrestrial > Soil > Palsa > Peat permafrost | place: Sweden: Abisko...
GAATTACACGCCGAAAAGAGGAGTCTACTTGCCAACCTTGCCGAATTCTCCAGACACTGGCTCCAGACCGAGGGTGCGCAGGTTCGCAACATCTCCATTTCCTTGTGGCTTGCACCGGCCGACGTCTAAAATACTACAGAAGCGCTTCAGAGTGCTCTTGCACCAAGCGGGGAAGTCCGAGGGTTGGAGTTCTGGGAATTTCAAGCAATGTTTGTACAGTGACTGTACAGTAGATTTGGAAATCGTGGCATTCTCTGCATTGCTGGCAATCTCGGAATCAGTAAGTTGAGTGTTTTCAACACTGATGGCGGGTTCGACTCCCGCCGCCTCCACCAACCTTCGCCAAAGGCGAAGGTTGTCGCGCCGGAGCTTTAGCGAAGGCGGACTTTTTTCCCTCCTGCGATTCCTATACGGCTTGACCCACCAGCGAAAGCTGTGACCGAAGCCACGCAGGCGGACCCTTCATGAAACGTCTACATCCTTCAAAGCCTTGCTGGAGAGCATTTCTACATAGGCAGCACCAATGATTTGGACGCGAGGCTTTCCAAGCACAACTCCGGCGCCGTAACTCTACTTCAAAGTTCCGGCCTTGGCGCGTCAAGGCTTATGTCGCGTTTGCGGACGAGGCGCGTGCAGTCGCTTTCGAGAGGTATTTGAAGTCGGGATCTGGGCGGGCTTTTGCCAAATCACGACTGTAGTTCAAGCAGCTGGTCAGCCTCTCAATGCTGAATCGTCGTTTCCGCCCTGCTCGGCTTCTGAGTAACATCAGCCGTTGATGGTAACTGCGATCGATCCCAGCCGCCTCCCAGGGCCTGAATGAGCTGAACCGATGAGGTCATGTATTGAACTTGCAAGATGGCCAGGGATTGCTGATTTGAGAGCAATGTCGTCTGCGCAGTTACCACATCGATGTAAGGATCGATTCCCGTTTCGTAACGCCCCATCTCAAGCTTGAGAAAAGTCTGCGAGGAGTCAACAGCTGCCTGCTGATGAGCAATCTGTTGCGCCAGGATGCGAACCGAAGCAAGCTCGTCCTCTACCTGCTGAAACGCAGTCAGAACAGTTTGGCGGTAGGCGGCGAGATCCGCGTTGTAAGTGGCAATGTACTGATTAACGGTTGCGCGTCGCAGGCCGCCGTCATACACAGTCTCAGAGATGGATGGGCCAGCCGACCAGAAACGGCTTGACCAGTTCAGCAGCTTCTTGAATGACGAGCTCTCGACCCCAGCGCTGGCCGAAAGCGTGAGCGCAGGATAAAACGCTGCATCCGCGACCCCAATCTGCGCATTCGCGGCAGCCATAGTCCGTTCGGCCCCAGCGATGTCCGGCCGCCGTTCGAGCAGTTGCGATGGTACGCCTGGAGGAATCGCCGGCGGGGTCCTCGATTCGGGTTTCACTGGAATGGAGAATTCAGATGCCGGCTTGCCGATAAGCATGGCAATGGCATGCTCGTACTGCGCTCGTGCAATTCCGAGATTGATGGCCGCGGATTCGGCGCTTTCCAAAGTGGTCTGCGCTTCTACCAGAGAAATCTGATCATCCACGCCAGTTTCATAGCGAGCGCGCTCGCTCTCTACATCTTTCTTGTCGGCCTCGACTGTTTCATCCAGAATCTTCTGCAACTCGTCCTGACCGCGAATCTCAAAAAAGTATTCGGCCAGACTCGCTTGTTCGGTCAGCTTCTCGTTTTCAAGATCGGCAGCGCTCAACTGCGCGTTGTACTGGGCGGAACGAACGGTGTTGCGAACACGGTCCCAAAGGTCGGGCTCCCACGACGCTTCTATGTCAAGGGAATAGAGCTGCGACTGCTTGCCCGTCGTTGTCGTGGTCGTAGTCGTTGTCGTCGTCCCGGTCCCCGTACCTGTCCCAGTACCTGTACCTGTCGTCGGGGAGGAACTGCCGACCCCTGTGTTCCCGGCAGACGTGACATTGGAAGATGTCTGCGAATAAGTGGGCGCAGCACCTATGGAAACAGTTGGGAAATATTGAGACCGTGCCTCGCGCACCAGCGCACGGGCCTCCATGTAGTTCTCAAAGGCCTGCTTGATATTTTGGTTGTTGATGTTGACTTGATCTTCGAGCGCGTCAAGTTCCGGGTCGTTGTAAATCTTCCACCATTTGCCGCGGTCTGCCGCATCCTTCGGCTGTGCAACTGTCCAATCGTCGCCCTCCTTGTATTCCGCAGGGGTTTCCTTGAACGCCGGAGGCGCCGTTTTTGGGGGTGGGATGTATTTGGGGCCCACGTTGCATCCTGCCAGCGCAGCACACAAAGCAGCGAGACAGATTGCCGAGCTCGCCGTCTGCATCCGGATTGGTACTTTCCGCTTCTTCATAGCGAACACTCCAACGATAACGTTGATCAGGAAGCCTCGGCGGTCGCATGGTTGAGGTTCACCCGTCGTTTGCTGCTGAAGCGCATGCGCATCCTGTCGAACAGCAGGTAAACAACAGGGGTGGTGTAGAGAGTCAGCATTTGGCTCACAATCAGCCCGCCAACAATGGTGATTCCCAACGGCCGTCTCAACTCGGAACCGGTGCCCGTTCCGAAAGCCAATGGCAACGCACCGAACACGGCCGCCGTCGTCGTCATGAGAATGGGGCGGAAGCGCAGCTGGCAGGCTTCAAAGATGGCGTCGCGCGTAGTCTTCCCGTGTTCGCGCTCCGCTACAAGAGCAAAGTCGATCATCATGATCGCGTTCTTTTTGACGATGCCGATCAGCAAAATGATGCCGATGATCGAGATCACGTTGAGGTCGATCTTGAACAGCATCAGCGCAAGCATCGCTCCAACGCTGGCTGACGGCAAAGTGGTGATGATGGTAATAGGATGGACCAGGCTCTCATAAAGAATGCCGAGAACAATATAGACCGCAAAAAGAGCGGTCCCAACCAGCAGCGGTTCGCTGGCGAGCGAGGTTTGATACGCAGCCGCAGTTCCGGCAAAGAAGCCCAGGATTGTTGTGGGCATGTTCAGCCGCTTTTGCAACTGAGCGACCGCGCTGGTGGCATCGCTCAGCGACATGTTCTCGGCAAGGTTGAACGACATCGTGACTGACGGAAACGAACTGGTGTGATTGATGAGCAGCGGAGTTGTGCTTGTCTGTGCTGAGGTGATGGCCGAGAGCGGCACGACGCCGTTGCCCGGCGTGTTGAGATAGACGTTCTTTAAGCCTTCGGGGCTCTGCCAGTAAGGTGGCGCTACCTCCAGCACAACGTAGTACTGGTTCAGTTGGGTATAAATGATGGAGATTTCCGACTGCCCGAACTCGCTGTAGAGGGACTGGTCCAACGACTGCGGAGTAAGACCCAGCCTCGCCGCAGTGGGGCGATCGTAGGCGAGCACTTCCTGCAGACCGGAGTTTTGTGCATCGCTGTTCACATCCTGGAAGCCCTGAAGCTTCTGCATGCCCGCCAGCAATATCGGACCCCAGTGCGAGAGATCCGCGACGCTGTCCGACTGAATGGTGTATTGGTAGAGCGCGTTGCTCGATCGCCCCCCAATGCGCAAGTCCTGCGCTGCTTGAAGGAAGGTGGAAGGACCGGGAAGTCTGTTCAACTTGGGCCGCAAGCGATCCATAATCTCCGGCGCTGTAATCTTGCGCACATTGAGGGGCTTCAAAGCGATATACAAGTTGCCCGTGTTCATCGCTCCGGTACCGCCCGTGGAGGCCGACACATTGGCCACCGCCGGGTCGGCTTTGATGATGTTTACGATCTCTAAGAGCGCGGCATTCATCAGGGGAAACGAAGAGTCCTGCGCGCCACGCACGCTGCCGGTGATGACTCCCGTATCCTGCTGCGGGAAAAAGCCCTTTGGGATGATGACGATGAGATAAAAGTTCAAGCCAATCGTCAACAGCAGTATGGCCAGCATTGGCCAGGGGTGCTTCAACACCCACGTCAAAGAACGGCTATAAATAGAGAGCATCCACGTAAAACTCTTCTCGCTGGCTCGATACAAACGCCCATGCTTGACCTCCCGTTCATCCTTCAGCAGATAAGCGCACATCATGGGCGTGGTGGTCAGAGAGATGAGCATCGATACGACGATGGCTGTTGAGAGCGTAATAGCAAATTCGCGAAACAGTCGCCCTACGATGCCGGCCATCAAGAGAATCGGAATGAACACAGCGATCAGAGAGATGCTGATGGAGAGGATCGTGAAGCCGATCTCGCGCGAGCCCTCAAGCGCGGCCTTGAATGGTGGCATGCCTTCTTCGCGAAGGCGGGAGATGTTTTCCATCACCACGATTGCGTCATCCACTACAAATCCCGTGGAAATCGTCAGCGCCATCAGCGAGAGATTGTCTATGCTGAATCCGAACAGGTACATTACGGCGAAGGTGCCAATGAGCGAGACGGGAACCGCCACCGTGGGAATCAATGTGGCTCGCCAGTTGCGCAGGAAAATGAAGACAACAAGAATCACCAGAATGACAGAGAGAACAAGGGTACCCTCCACATCGCCGACGGACGCGCGGATGGTCGTCGTGCGGTCGAGAACGACGGTGGTCTTGATGCCCTGCGGGATGGAAGCTTCGATCGATGGCAACTCAGCCTCAATCCGATCGACGGTCTGGATGATGTTCGCACCCGGTTGGCGGAAGATGACAACCGTTATCGAAGGGACGCCGTTCAGGTATCCGGCAGCGCGAATGTTTTGCGACGCGTCTGAAACGTCCGCCACATCGGAGAGCCTGACTACCGTTCCGTTGTGAGATCCCACAATCAGGGGCTTGTATTGTTCAGCGTGCGAGATCTGGTCGTTGGTGACGATGTCCGCGGTGGTGAATCCGTCGGTGAGCTGGCCTGCCGGCTCATGCGCATTCTGTTGGGTCAATACAGACTGCACGTTCTGGAGTGTAAGTCCGTGGCTGTTCAGCAGCGTCGGATTCACTTCCACGCGCACGGCGGGTCCGGCGCCTCCTCCCACCGTCACTTGCCCCACCCCTGCAATCTGGGAGAGCTTTTGCGCCATAACCGATGAGGCTTCGTCGTAGAGCGTTGGCCGGTCGAACTTATCCGAAGTAAGCCCCAGAATCATGATCGGAGCATCGGCGGGATTCACCTTGCGATAAGTCGGATTGGCCGGAAGATTTGCCGGCAAGTAAGTGCGCGCGGCGTTGATTGCCGCCTCCACATCCCGCGCCGCCCCGTCGATATCGCGGCTCAAATCGAACTGCAGCGTGATCGAGGTGCTTCCCAGGGAACTCGAGGAAGTCATCTCCGTTATGCCGGCGATATGGCTGAACTGGCGCTCGAGCGGTGTGGCGATGGACGACGCGGTAATCTCGGGACTGCCGCCGGGCAAGCTGGCCGAGACTGAGATGGTCGGGAAATCAACCTGTGGCAAAGGTGAAACCGGAAGAACGTTGAAGGCGATGACGCCGACCAGCAAGATGCCAGCGGTCAACAGCGTGGTTGCTACCGGCCTGGCGATGAACGGTGCAGAGATGTTCATGCGCCCTCCGCCGGCTGTGGTTCGGCGCCCGGGTTTGTTGCCTTGTCCGAATGGCTCAGGCGCTTGCCAATTCGATCGAAGAAGATGTAGATGACCGGCGTTGTATAGAGCGTGAGAATCTGGCTCAGCAGCAGGCCGCCAACCATGGCGATGCCCAGCGGCCGCCGCAATTCCGATCCCATGCCCTGGCCCAGCGCAAGTGGAAGTCCTGCCAGCAGCGCCGCCATGGTGGTCATCATGATGGGACGGAAACGCAACAGGCAGGCCTCGTAGATTGCATCCGTCGAGTTCTTGCCATGTTCCCGCTCCCCCTCGATGGCGAAGTCGACCATCATGATTCCGTTTTTCTTTACGATGCCGATCAGCAAAATGATTCCGATGATTGCAACGACGTTCAGATCCTGCCTGAACAGGATGAGCGCCAGCAACGCGCCTACACCGGCGGATGGCAGCGTAGAGAGAATCGTGATGGGATGGATGAAGCTCTCGTAGAGGACGCCGAGCACAATATAAACCGCGGCCAGCGCAGCCAGAATCAACAGGCCCTCGTTGGAGAGTGAACCCTGAAACGCGGCTGCCGTGCCTTGAAAGCCAAACTGCACGCTGGCCGGCATGTTCAGGTTCTTTTGCGCCTTCTCGATTGCCGTGATCGCTCCTCCCAGTGCGGCATTGGGGGCGAGGTTGAACGACACAGTCACCGCTGGGAACTGGCCCTGATGGTTGACGGACAGCGACTCGGGCACCCGCGCAACGTGGGTGAAAGCGCTCAGAGGAACAGCAGTGGAAGCCGAGGTGGTCGTGGCTGTATTTGCAGTTGGAGAAGTGGCGCTCGCGCCCACTCCCGATTGAAGGGCATTTGTGGGCGCTGTGAGCACCGCTGACGAGGGGGTGTAGGCAATGCTGGTCGTCGTCGCATTCGAACCGGCAGACGATGACCCGGAGGACGCAAACGAAGAAGATGCTGCCGGGCCAGAGCCTCCAGCGGAAGCATTGGTCTGTATGTAAAGGTCCTGCAGCTTGCCGGGACTCTTCTGAAAGACTGGATCGGTTTCCAGAATCACGTGGTATTGATTCAACTGCGTGTACATGGTGCTTATCTGGCGCTGGCCATAGGCGTCATAGAGAGTGCTGTCAACGGTGGAAGGTGCAATGCCAAGCCTCGAGGCGGTCACACGATCGATGACCAGCGACACCGCAAGTCCCCCGGTTTGCTGGTCGGTCGCTACGTCGGCGAGTTGAGGTAACCCCTTCATCTTGTCGACAAGGCGGCCGGCCCACATATTCAGCTCGTTCGCATCCGGGTCCTCAAGCGTGTACTGGTACTGCGTGCGGCTGACGCGATCGTCCACGGTGATGTTCTGCACCGGCTCCATGAATAGCTCGATACCGTCCACCTGTTTCAAGCTTCCCTGTAGCCTGCGAATCACATCGGAGGCGTTCAGGTCTCGCTCACTCAAAGGCTTCAGGTTGATTGAAATCCGTCCACTGTTCAGCGTGGTGTTGGTCCCGTCTGCGCCGATGAACGACGACAGGCTCTCCACCGCCGGATCCTGAAGAATGATGGAAGCAAGCTGCTGCTGCTTCTGGGCCATAGCCGCAAACGAAATGGTCTCCGGCGCCTGCGAGATTCCTTGAATTACGCCCGTATCCTGCGTGGGGAAGAATCCCTTGGGGATGAAAATGTAGAGAACAATCGTCAGCAACAGTGTTGCGCCAGCGATGAGCAGCGTAACGGTCTGGAAGCGCAGAACGAACTTGAGAGTACGTCCGTAGAACCCGATGATGCGATCGAAAACGCGCTCAGACGCCTGGTAGAAGCGTCCCTGCTGTTCCTTGGGCGTTCGACGCAAAATGCGCGAGCACATCATCGGCGTCAGGGTCAGAGAGACCACTGCAGACAGGACGATAGTTACCGCCAGGGTCACGGCGAACTCACGAAAGAGCCGGCCGATGACACCCCCCATAAGAAAGAGCGGAATCAACACAGCGAGCAGTGAAACTGTGAGAGAGATGATGGTGAAGCCGATCTGCTCGGCTCCCTTCATCGCCGCTTCCATCGGTGTGTCCCCTGCCTCGATATAGCGCGTGATGTTCTCGATCATCACGATCGCGTCATCCACCACAAAACCAGTCGAGATGGTGAGCGCCATCAGAGAGAGATTGTCCAGGCTGTAACCGAGCGCATACATGGCCCCAAAAGTTCCCACCAGTGAGACCGGCACCGCGATACTGGGAATGATGGTGGCGTAAAGATTGCGCAGGAACAGAAAAATCACCATCACTACCAGGCCTATCGTAAGCATCAACTCAAACTCAACGTCGGAGACCGAAGCGTTGATGGCCGTGGTGAGATCGGTGAGCGGTGTGACCTGAATCGAGGGAGGCAGGTTTGCCTCGAGCTGCGGCAGAACTGTCTTGATTGCCTTCACAACACTGATGGTGTTGGCGCCGGGCTGCCTCTGGATATTCAGGATCACCGCGGGTGTCTCATTCATCCACGCTGCCTGCTTGCTGTTTTCAATTCCGTCCAACACTCGCGCAACATCCGTCAGCATGATGGGCGCGCCATTGCGGTAGGCAACCACAACCTTGCGATAATCGTCGCTGGTCACCAGCTGATCATTCGCGTTGATCTGGTAGTCCTGGTGAGGCCCGTCGAAATTGCCCTTGGCCTCGTTCACGCTGGTCTCAGTCAGAGTCGTGCGCAGGTCTTCGAGATTGAGCCCGTACGATGACAGCGCCGTCGGGTTGGCTTGAATACGCACCGCGGGCTTCTGGCCTCCGCTGATGCTCACCAACCCCACTCCGCTCAACTGCGAGAGCTTGGGCGCAAGCCGCGTGTCCACAAGGTCCTCTACCTGCGACAGAGGGATGGAGCTGGAGGTGATTGCCAGCGTCAGGACGGGAGCGTCCGCGGGATTCGTCTTGCTGTAAACCGGCGGAGTGGGAAGGCTCGACGGAAGATAACTCTGCGCTGCGTTGATTGAAGACTGAACTTCTTCCTCGGCAATGTCGATGTTCAAGGAGAGGTCGAACTGCAGCACGATGACCGAAGTCCCGCCGGAGCTGGTCGAGGTCATTTGGCTTAAGCCTTGCAGTTGACCGAACTGACGCTCAAGAGGAGCCGTCACCGTGGTTGCCATCACATCCGGGCTGGCCCCAGGATAGAAAGTGAGTACCTGGATAGTGGGATAGTCGACCTCAGGCAGTGCGGAAACGGGTAGCAGAAAATAAGCGACAGTTCCCACCAACAGGATTGCGACCATCAGCAGTGAGGTCGCAACGGGTCGCTCAATGAATGGCCCGGACGGATTCACGGGGCATTACCCTGGCTGGTGTTCGCGGGAGGCGCCTGCTTCGCCACAGTCACACGACTGCCTGCCTGCAACTTGTCGAAGCTGCTGGTGGCTACGACCTCGCCGGGATTGATTCCTTGCACCGCCGTCTTGCCACCGTCCGAAACGCCCGTCGTGATGTTGCGCACGCTTGCCACGTTGTTGGCAATCACATAAAGGAAGGCCACCTCTCCGTTGTGTTGGACGGCAGCGGTCGGAACCAGCGTGACCCCGTCGAGCGTATTCACCAGCAGCCTGGTGTTGACAAACTGATTCGCATACAAAGCGCCGTTCTTGTTGTCAAAGAGGGCGCGAAGTTTCACCGTGCCGGTCGTGGTGTCCACCTGGTTGTCGATAGCCTGCAACTTGCCCGAGGCGATCTTGGTGGTCTGGGCGCGATCCCACGCCTCTACGGGCAGTGTGTGCATCTGTCGCATCCGCGCCCGCACCTGCCCCAGGCTGTCTTCGGCCATCGTGAAAATCACAGTCGTGGGCTGCACCTGTGTGATAACCACGAGCATTGTGCCTCCGGTTGAAGTGGCTCCGCTCGCCTGAACCACGTTTCCAGGATCAACCAGGCGAAGGCCAACACGGCCCGCAATCGGCGCGGTGATGTGGCAGTAGCTCAGTTCCACCTCGTCGTAGTCAACCGTACCTTGATCGTTCTTTACCGTGCCCTGATCCTGCTCGACAATCTTCTCCTGGTCGTCGAGCAATTGCTTTTGGATCGCATTTCGGGCCCACGCCGTGCGGTACCGATCCAGGTCCATCTGGGCCTGCGCAAGAACACCTTTGTCACGCTCAAGTGCGCCCTGCGCCTGCGTCAGTTGAGCTTGGTAGGTTCGCGGGTCGATGTCGATCAGCGCATCTCCCTTTTGAACGATCTGTCCCTCTTTGTAGTGAACCGCGGTGATGATTCCGCTCGCCTGCGCCATGATGTCGGCTGTGTAAACGGGAGTCACGGTGCCAATGGCGTCAAGGTAAATACCGATTGACCCCTTCGTGGCAGTGGCAACCGTGGCGCTGACGGATGGTTTAACGGCAGCCTGTTTCTTCTTCGCCGCGGCAGCCTTGGCGTTGTCGTGGTGGATCAGCGCGAAGACGATTCCACACAGCAGCAGCAGGACCAGGGCGCATGTCCAAAAAAACCAGCGCTCACGATACCAGGGACGAGGAGGGGGAAGCTGACGATCCGGGCCGAGGCGCGGAACTTCTGAGTTGACTCCCACTTCAGACATTCAGAACTCCGTGCTCAACGTGATCAAAAAAGGCCCCAGTTCGGAGAATCGCTGTGCCCCCGCACAGTCGGCTGTTCCGAATTGCTCAACTTGAACAAGCCGAGAAGACACAATAATACTTGTTGTTATGGGATGCTGGTCCAGCGAGCCAAGTTGCCGCGCATGGGTGGGTGCATCGTTGCCATCAAAAACCGGCACGACAGCAGCCATCATAAGGACATTTCAATTTGCCCGCAAATTTCCCTCGCTACGCCGGTGGCGGCTGTCACTCTTCATTCCTACGTCCCCCGGCTCCAGGGCGCGCCCGCACAAGGGTCCGAGCAATCTGAGTCTCCCCGGAAGCTGACAAGCCCGGGCACTGGGGTTGGACTCTGCGCCGTCCGGTGAGCAATTGCGACCAGCTAGCGGCAATCCGATCACCGGATACTGGTCGGTACAAGGCTTTGCCTCGCGCCATGACCTTTCCCCATTGAGGGTTTTGCCTGGTACCGGGCGGGTCAATGCGCGACAGACAGTCCACCGATCTCAACGAACCGAAACAACCCACTGGATGAGGAGCGCATCATGTTGAAACAGAGTACGAACGATCAGGCGACAGGCAAGCTGCACGAAATCAGGGGTGCAATCAGGCAGAAAGCCGGCGAACTTACCAGCGACCTCGACCTCGAGGTTGATGGCAACGCTGAGAAGAATGCCGGGAAAGTCCAGAAAGTCGTCGGCAAGATCGAAAAGTCAATTGGAAAGTAAGGGATTCATCTCCTAACTCAGCGACAAGAAAGGTTTGCAAATCATGACGCAATCTGTGTTGGAACAAGCCGGAGAAAAAGCTGTCGAAGCCGCGCAAAATGCTTCTCGCGTAGCATCGGCTGTTTCAGATGCGCTGGAAGATACCCTTGAGAAGGCGAGGCGTCTCGCAAGACAAAGTAGCCATGCCGCCGAAGAGTTTCTTGATGACACAAAGAGGCGGGTAAAACGAAATCCACTTCAGACAGTTGGATTGACCTTGGCGGTAGGCATTGCGATTGGAACGCTGATCGGTTGGACGATGAACCGAAGGCAGTACTAACCGGGGAGTGAGTGGAGAGGGCCGGTTCGCCGATTCCTCTTCGCTCACCAAATCAAGTCAAATCTGCTGAATCTTTGTTGAATCCGGGAGCCAGTACGCCGTGCGCCGGCGCCGTGCCGACGCTCTCCGTACTTCGGTTTCCCAGACATCCTGCTTCTGCTCGATCAAAGCGCTAAAAGCCGATCAAAGAATGCGCGATACCGCTTCAGCGCTTGGCGAAGATCTTCAGTATTCACCTGTTCGCCGCGATCCCACTGTTTCTCCAATTGCTCCCGCTCGGTAGCGAATCGCTCGGCAATCCGCTTCGCGACGTTGGCAACCAGGGCGTCCGCCTGTTCGACAGCCGCACGAGGCTCATCCACAAAAGAAGTCTGCACGGTTTCCCAGCTCGATCGAAAGCTCTGCAACTCTTCGCCAGGAAAAAGCGGGTGCGCCCCTTGGTTGCGGACAGTATCAACCTGAGGGGAGCGCGCCTCTACGGCAGGATTGACTGACAGCGGCTGTGCCTCCTCAGGCGTGGCCTCTTCAGAGAGCGGTGGTTCTTCTACGCCCGCGGCGCCGCGTATCGGATTCCCGATTTTGCGGAGTTCGGTTTCTGTGAGTCTCTCGTCATTACGAAGCTCGCTCATGCAGAACTCCTCTCGTAGCGGTCACTGCAGGACGCACGCCCAACAGTTCGTCAAACAGCGAGCGATAGTGCACCATGGCCTGGCGCAGATCCTCCGTTGCGGCTTCTCCGCGTCCATGGCGCTGCACAATGACACGGGCGGCGCGGTAATTTTGAACAACCGTCGGATGCGTGACGGAGACATCGGCGGCGCGCTGCTCAAAGTCGCCCATCGGATATCCCCGTGCAGACATCACCCGATTCACAAGGGAGTCAGCTTCGCTCACGGCAACAGCAGGATCGTCGACGAATCGGCTCTGAACCAGATTCCATTCCTCGGCAAATCGATCGCGCGCAGCGGGGCTGAGCTCTTTGATCGAAAATTTGTTGACGCGCTTCTCGCGATTGATAAGCTCTCTTTCGGCCTTGCCCGGATCATGCAGCTCGCGCACAGCGCGATCGTATTCCGCTCCGAAATGCTGTTTGAGGTGCTGCCTTCTGTGTTTGCGGTAGACGATGATGATAGCGGCGAGAACTGCCAGTACTGCAACCACGATCACTATTGCCGTGATGGTCGTTTGATCCATGCTCATAGCCCTTCTCCTTCCTGCTGTTCAGATGCCCGATCCGAGTTCGGAGTTGTCGGTGGAAAAGGCTGGATATAGAACGAGCTGCACCAAAACCGCACCAAACAAGGCCAGAGGGAAGCAGGTCGGCGTCGCGGTAACTTGTACAATCAAACTGCCTATTGGCGTCTTGAAATTCAAACCGCTCCAGGGAGAAACCGAGAGGCTAAGTTGACCAAAGCGCGGCTAGATGGCCTGTATTTAATGTTGCTTGGCAGCGCGGTTTTTCTCTCGCTCGGCGCCCTCCTTGCAAGTACCTCGTCGATCAACATGGTCGATTTCAGAGTGCTTTACTACCCCGCCCGCTGTCTCACCCACCATTGCGACCCCTACAACGAAAACGAGCTGTTGCGCTTCTCAACGCCGGGGCAGGGAGGCCAGCCACAGGATGTCGCACATGCGCGCCAGATCATGCGGTACATCTATCTTCCAACTGCATTCTCGGTCACTGTTCCCTTTGCGATGCTCCCTTGGGGGATTGCGCATTTTCTTTGGATGGCGCTTATCGCCGGTAGTCTGATCTTTTCGTCGTTTCTCATCTGGAGTCTTGGCGCCGATTACGCGCCGATCATCTCCGGGATCCTGGTCGGATTCCTTCTTGCCAACAGCGAAATGCTGGTGATTACCGGCAACACCGCCGGAATTGCTATCAGCCTTGCCCTGGTAGCCGTCTGGTGTTTCTTTCGCAATCGGTTTGTTGCGGCCGGCATTTTCTGCCTCGCTATCAGCCTTATCGTTAAACCCCACGACACGGGTCTCGTGTGGCTCTACTTCCTCTTAGCTGGCGGCGTCCAGCGCAAACGCGCCTGGCAAACCCTGCTGCTAACGGTGGCCCTGGGTCTGCCTGCAGTCCTGTGGGTCTGGCATGTCGCACCGAACTGGATGCAAGAACTGCACGCCAACATCGTGGAGTATTCGGCGCCCGGTAATTTGAACGATCCCGGCATTGCCTCATCGGGAGCGCACGGCCTCGGCATGCTGGTCAGCCTGCAAGCGATCTTCGGCATTCTGTGGGATGATCCGCGCTTCTACGACCCGGCCAGCTACCTGGTCTGCGCGCCGCTCCTGCTTCTATGGATCTTCGCCTCTCTGCGACCCCGCTTCACGCGCGCGAATGCGTGCCTGGCCCTGGCGGCCATCGCTCCGCTCACATTGTTGCCCGTCTATCACCGTCAGCAGGACACCAAACTTCTGCTGCTCACGATTCCCGCTTGCGCCATGCTCTGTGCTGAAGGCGGACTCTTCGGCAAACTCGCCATCCTCATCAATGCCGCGGGATTCTTTTTGACCGCCGAGCTTCCCTGCGCCTTTCTGCTTGCCCTTATCAGCCATCTGCCCCCGCCTTCTTCATGGTGGTCCCGCGCAATTGAGATAGGCGTCCAGGTCGTTCCCATTCCCCTCATTCTGCTGGCCACTTCGATCTTCTATCTCTGGGTCTATCTGCGGCGAGGCTCCTCCCATGCTCCGCCAGCGATGACTTGAAACGCCATAATGTCGCCGCATGGGCCGGCACCGGAGAAAGCAGCCAATCCCCCGGTTGCCGGCAAGATAGAATCGGGATCTCTGCACCCGGGTGTGATGTGCGCTGTTGCGCAGTTGTGCTGGCAGTTGATATCGTTACCGCCAGGAAATTCTGGAGCCATTAAGATGGGCCCAAAGTAGCTCGACGCAATCCCGGGCCCAAGGCGGAAAACGAGTCGTAATGAATAGCGGAAAAATTGCACTGTTTGGGGCAGGCCTGCTGAGTCTGGTGATGACAGCATGTGGGGGCAACTCGGGCGCGGGAAACCCGCCGCCGGTTACAACCTATCAGTTGACGGTTAACTCGGCAGACCCCGCGAGCGGCGTTGCCATCACCGTGGCTCCGGCAGACAACAACTCTGCCGGCAGCGGGAATACAAGCTTTACGCGGATCTACAACCAGGGCACCTCTGTGACGATTACGGCGCCGAACGCGTCGGGGACGAACGGGACGGTGTTCTCGTCCTGGACCGGGTGCACCACAACGAGTGGAGCAACGTGCACGGTGGTGATGAACGCGAATGAGTCAGTGACGGCAACGTATGTGGCGCCGCCGATGAAGCCGACGGTGACCGTGACTCCAGCGGTAATGACCATTGCCCGGTCCCAGTCCTTGAACGTGGCGGTGACGGTCAGCGGGGGCACAGGGAACCCGACGCCGACAGGCTCGGTGACGCTGTCGAGTGGAAGCTACACATCTGCGGCGGCAACGCTGACAGCCGGAAGCGCGACAATCACAGTTCCGGGCGAGACTTTGGCGTCGGGGACGCCCACGCTGACGGCGACGTATACACCGGATATGGCAAGCTCGTCGATATACACATCTGCCACGGGAACGTCGACCGCCGTGACCGTAAACCTGCAGACAACGGTTGCCGTAAATCAGGCGATGGCCGGCCCGGCAATTACAAATCAGCTGCTGGGGATGAACCTCGCTGCCTGGTACGACGTTGTGGGCAACGCGAGTTCGATAAACACCGCCTTCGGGCAGGCCGGCATCAAGGCCCTCCGCTGGCCAGGCGGATCGTGGTCTGACGGTTATCACTGGGGATACAACGATGGCAACGCACTGGTGACGCCATACCAGTGCACATGCAGTTCAACCACCTCATGCACCGCCAATAGCCAGGCATGGGCCGGCGATAGCACCTTTGCTCAATTTGTACCGGCAATCCCCCTGGGAGGCCCTTATGATCTGGCCCTCACCGCAAATTACGGCACAAATGAATCCTGCACAGGCGGAGGCGATCCCAAGGAAGCGGCAGCATGGGTGAATGCGGCGCTGACCGATGGAGTTACTGTAAGCCATATGACAGTGGGCAATGAGGAGTACGGGAGCTGGGAAACCGACCTTCATACCGTCGCGCACGACCCGGGAACGTATGCCTCTGCGGTAACAGGGGCAAGCGGCTACTACTCGCTCGTCAAAGCCCAGAGTCCCGGCACTCTCGTGGGTGTGCTTGTGGATGCGAATGCAAGCAATGGTTGTTGCACAATGGGTTGGGACACAACGGTTCTGGCCAATGCCAAAGGGAGCTACGACTTTGTCGAGTTCCACTATTACCCGCAGAATCCGGGACAGGAGAACGACACGTTTCTTGTGCAGCAGGCGGCGCAGCAGTTGACCACAAACATCAACACGATTAAGTCGGAACTGGCGACGGCGGGTGTGCCCAATACGCCAATTTATGTAGGCGAAATGGGATCTGTTTCGAGCAACCCCGGCAAGCAGAGCATGTCGATTACGCAGGCACTCTTTGCCGGGCAGGTGCTCGGGGAGATGATGAACGACGGCGTTTCCCGTGCCACCTGGTGGATCGGGTTTGGCAATTGCAACGGCGCGGCCGGCAACGACAGCTCCTCGCTCTACGGATGGCAGAGCTACGGCGCCTATAACGTTTTCTCCGACGGACCTTCAGAAGACCCGACCTGCCCCGATTCCGGGCCGATCGGCACGCTGGACCCGACGGCGCTGGCTTTTCAACTGTTCAGCAACGTGGCGGTGAATGGCGAGAATGCTCTTACCGCGGCGGTAGCCGGCGAGACAACCGACGTGGTGGCCTATGCGGCGACTCACAGCGGCGGCACGGCGCTGGTGGTATTCAATCGGAACGAGACCACGCCGGAGCCGGTAACAATCTCGCTTTCGGGGACGAACTCGTCGAACGGCGTTACGGTGATCACCTACAGCAAGGCAATCTACGACCAGTCGCAGAACAATGTGTGGGCACCGCCGACGACGACCCCGATGGGCGCGCAGAGCCTTCCGCTCACGCTAACGCTCGCCCCCTGGAGCATGAACGTGGTGCTGCTGCAATAACATTGCGTGGTTCAACTGCTCGCCTGGCACGTGAGCCGAGCAGTTCTTTAACAGGCGAAACGTAGCGCCGGTCTCCGGACCGGCTGTCCTGGGGGCCTCCCGGCCCTCAGAGACGTCGCGAGATCTTGAATTTGTAGTTGTCGCGTCGCATATGAGAAATGCGCACTAGCTTCCCTTCCCGATCCGCTCCTCAAGATCCACGCGGACCGACTGGCCAACCGTTTTCTGGATCGCCCTCAATAGCTCGGCCTTCATGGGAAGCTTGTGGCGTCCGTCGCCAAGGGCCATAAATGAGCTTTGAAAAGGGACGCCGTCGACCTTACCTCGCACTTTGACCAGGCCGCGCGTTCCAAAAAACGCGGCTGACCGCGGCCATACCACATAAGTCCATCCGCCCGGCTTGTCGCTCTTCTCAAGTCGGGCGGTGAACGACTGGTTGAGCGCAGTCGCAGCCGGTTTGGCAGTTGCCGCCGTCATTTCTTCTGGCTGGCCGGAGGAATAATGTTGTTCATCCGCAGATAAACGCACATCTGGCCATAGTGGTCCATCATGTGGGCCATGCCAAACGCAGCCATCGTCCCACGTGTGCCAAAGCCGCTCTTGAGAGAGACATTGGCAGAGGTCAGCTCTCCAACGGTTTTGTGCGCCTGGGCGAGGGAATCCTTCAGGGCCTTGATAATGTCGGCCTTTGTGGTGAGTTTGTCGATCTCATCCTGCTTGGCTTTGGTCTGGGCTT
>Ga0302324_100013008_pt1 | contig 16909 bp, 14 predicted proteins | sample Palsa_T0_1_FD_201949 | JGI IMG/M metagenome (GOLD analysis project Ga0302324, IMG submission 201949) | Peat permafrost microbial communities from Stordalen Mire near Abisko, Sweden - Palsa_T0_1 | ecosystem: Environmental > Terrestrial > Soil > Palsa > Peat permafrost | place: Sweden: Abisko...
ACATCGGCATGAATCGGATGCCCCACCTTCGGCGCGTCTTTGTTCTTGCGCCTAAGGTGGGATATCTATAAGCGTCGTGCGAATATTTATACTCCGGACTTTTTATAGCTCTTCGGCGAGTCCTCCATCCAGAACTCGCCGTCCCGCGCCGAATCGAAACCGGCTACAATCAACCCATGAGAGTCACGGTCGGCGTCTCCGGCGGCATCGCCGCGTACAAGGCTGCGGAGTTGGTGCGCGCCCTCCAGCGTCAGGCCCTCGACGTGCACGTGGTCATGACCGAGGCGGCCTGCAAATTTGTCCAGCCGCTCACCTTTGCCGCGCTCTCCGGCCACAAGGTCATCACCAGCCTGTGGGACGATGACAGCTCCGACCAGAACGGCATCGAGCACATCGGGGAGGCGCAGTGGACCGACGCGCTCGTGGTGGCTCCTGCCACCGCCAATATCCTGGCTAAATTTGCCCATGGAATCGCCGACGACTTTCTCACCACCATGTATCTGGCCACCACCGCGCCGGTCCTCGTTGCGCCCGCCATGAACGTGAATATGTGGGAGCACGCGGCCACCCAAGCCAATCTTGAAACCCTGCGCCAGCGCGGCGTGCGCGTGGTCGAACCGGGAGCGGGATCGCTGGCCTGCGGCATGGTGGGCGTGGGCCGCATGGCGGAGCCCGACGCCATTGCCGATGCGTTGCTGGGCGCGCTGGGCCGCCGACACGACCTGGCCGGCGAAGTCGTGCTCGTCACCGCCGGCGGCACGCGCGAGGCGCTCGACCCGGTGCGCTATCTTGGCAACCGGTCGAGCGGCAAGATGGGCTACGCGCTGGCTGAGGCGGCGCAGAGCCGCGGCGCGCGCGTCCTCCTCATCAGCGGACCTTCGGCGCTGCATCCGCCCGCGCACTGCGAGGTGGTGCGTGTGACCACGGCCGGCGAGATGCGCGAAGCAGTTCTTGCGCGCATGGCCGAGGCCACGCTTATCGTCAAAGCCGCCGCCGTCGCCGATTACCGCCCCGTCGCATTCAGCGAGCAGAAGCTCAAGCGCACCGGCCCGCTCACGCTCGAACTCGCGCCAACAGAAGACATCCTCGCCGAAGTGGTCCGCCGCCGCCGTCCCGGCCAGCTCATTGTCGGATTTGCCGCGGAGACCACCAACCTGATGGCCAACGGCCGAGCCAAGCTCACTGCCAAAGGCGCAGACGCCATCGTGGTTAACGACGTGGCCGGCGAGGGCGTAGGCATCGACTCCGACCTCAACGCGGCTACTTTTCTCACGCCCACCACCGCCACTGAGCTGCCCGAGATGCCCAAGCGCAAGCTCGCCGACCGCATTTTGGATGAGATTGTCGCGCTGCGCCGCCCCCGCGGCCTGGTTGTCGAAATGGACGAGTCCGCCAGCGAGCTGCCAAACGCCGCGCGCAGCGAAGCGCCCCTGCAAGCCGCTCGCCGGCAGCTCATTGTGGAGTAGCCGCATTGCCCCGCCCGCTCGATCCCGCCACCCGCGAAGCTCTGCTGGAGCGCGTACGCTTCTACCGCGACCTCGGCCTCACCGACTTCTACCGCCGCCCCGTCGACGCAGCGATACTCCAAGCGGAGCCATATTATCAACAGAACATGGGTGCCCCAGGTCCCGACTCTGGGACCTGGGATGCGACGCCCCTATCTCAACAGTCCCCGGAGGACGCACCGATTCCCCCACGCAAGCCCATATCCGCCGCCCCGCAGATCGCCGAGTTCATCGCACCCGAAAACCGCGCCGCCGCCCTCCAGCTCATCCGCGAAGACATCGGCGAATGCACTCGCTGCGCTCTCCACACCGGCCGCAACAAGATCGTCTTCGGCGACGGCTCAGCCAATTCGCGGCTGATGTTCGTCGGCGAGGGACCGGGCGCGGACGAGGACGCGCAGGGCATTCCATTCGTGGGCCGCGCCGGCCAGCTGCTTAACAACATGATCTCCGCCATGGGCCTCCAGCGCGAAGAGGTCTACATCGCCAACGTGGTCAAGTGCCGTCCGCCGGGCAACCGCACTCCTGAACCAGAGGAAGCCAACACCTGCTCGCAATTCCTCTTTCGGCAGATCGACGTGGTGCGCCCCGAGGTGATCGTCGCGCTGGGCGCTACGGCTGCCACGTACCTCTTAGGCCAGCGCCAGCCGCTCGCCGGCCTGCGCGGCCGCATCCACACCTTCCGAGGCACCAGGCTGATTGTCACGTATCATCCGGCATTCCTCCTTCGCGACCCCCGACAGAAAAAGGAAGCCTGGGCCGACCTGCAGATCGCGATGCGCGAGCTCGGGCTGAAACCACCCGCCAAGGTCTGAAAGCGGACTTTTTCTGTGTCATCCCACGAACCAGGGTGCCCCATCCTTTTGCCGGCCTTTTGGCAAGAGGGTGGGATGCAATGAACCCCGCGGCTGTCCCCGCCTTCTCAAGAGCGCGAAGGATCGCACTCGGCAGTGAATTCCGGCCCAGCGATTCACAAAAAAAACAGGTGATTCCATCATTCAGTCCCGTATATAATTGGCCTCCATCGTGAGGAGGTCCCCAGATGTCACGATCGTTCAATGGGAGAATTGCGTATACAGCCTGCCTGCTGGTTTCCTTGACCGCGGCTATCGCATTCCTGCTCACCGCTCCCGGCGCGTTCGCCGCCTCCGCCGCCAGCCTCATAGCGCCCGCAACTGCCGCGCCCACCGTGACCGGTTTCTCCCCATCCAAAGCATCTGCGGGAGCCTCGGTCACCGTCACCGGGACAAACCTGACCGGCGCAACCAAAGTTCAGTTCAATGGCATTAGCGCGTCGTTCACAGTCAAGAGCGCCACGCAGATCGTCGCCACCGTGCCCTCCGGCGCAACCAGCGGCAAGATCTCGGTGACCACTCCCGGCGGCGTTGCCACATCCACTGGCAGCTTTACGGTGACTGTGTTGAAGGTCGTTCTTTCTCCCACCAGCTCGCACCTGCAGGGCGATGAAACGGATCAGTTCACGGCCACGCTGACCAATGCTTCCAGCACCGCCGTCAAGTGGACGGCTACCGGCGGCACGATCTCCTCGACGGGCCTCTACCGCGCCGCCAGCGCCCTCGGCACGTTCACCGTGAAGGCCGCCAGCGTGCAGGACCCCACCAAGTCCGCCAGCGCCAGCGTCGTCATTGGAGCCACCGCCACCATCGCCCATCCCCGCATCATTCTGGATGCGCCCACTCTCGCCACGCTGCGTGCGCGCGCCCAAGCCAACACCGCGCAATGGACGACACTCAAGGCGGTTTGCGATTCGTTTGATGGCGGCACAGTGCTTTTTCCTGGGCAACCGGCACAGAATCCGGGGTATCCGGATTTGCCTGACATCGGCGAGGGCTATGAGGGCAGCGGATACAACGACGCGCTGCTGCCGCTCGGCCTCTGCTATTACATGACGCTGCCCACCGATCCGTCCCTGGCCGCGAAATATGCGTCCAAGGCCGTCGCCGTGCTCATGGCCATGTCCAACCCCCAGTTCTTCATCCTCGACGGCGAGCCCATCTGGGACCGCGACGACGGCTACGGAATACGCTACTACGGTTTCACAATGGGCATCGGATACGACTGGTTCCACAGCCAGCTCAGCCTGACGCAACAGGCGCAGATCCAGACAGCTCTGAATCATTGGCTGTACGGCTTCGAAAACGACAGCTCCGATAACTTCGAATACGTGCAGCCGTTGGGCAACTACTACGCCGGATTTTATGTGTCGGAGTGCATGGCCGCCCTCGCGGTCGAAGGCGAGAGCACTCTGGGCGACGCGTGGTGGAACGACTGGTATCTGAATCAGCATCTGCAGCGCATCGTGCCGTTCTACACGGCGAACATGGGCGGCGGCGGATGGCCGGAGGGCTTTGCCGACTACGGACCGCTCTCCGCGCGCAACATGTCGCTGCCTGCGATGGCCGTGAAGACCGCCAAAGGCATCGACATCATCAAAGGGACCACTGGCGCCACCACCGCGCAGCCCTATCCCTACCCGCTCGATGAGGCGCGCTGGATCATGCACTTCACCTGGCCCAGCCTCAATTACGTCGACGACCGCGACGCCGTGCTGAGCAACTATGGCGGCGACCCCGTCCAGGCCGGCACCGGCGATCCCGACAGCTATTCCTTCTTCGCCGCGATCCTCGCCGAGTGGGACGACCCGCTCGCGCCCGCCATGCATCGCTACGCCCGAAGCGCGAAGGCCGCACTGGCCGCCGAGAGCGCGCCGCCGCCCGATCCATGGATCGAGTTTCTCTTCTGGAACGACAGCGCTCCGGAGACGGCTTACTCCACCCAGGGCATGTCGCACCTGGCTCCCGGCATCGCCGAGATGGCCGCGCGCTCCGACTGGACCACCGGCGCCACCTGGATGTCGTTCCGGGCAGGTCCGTACGTGAACAATCCCGGCGCGGGCCATCAGGGATTTGAAGCCGGCTCGCTGGCGCTGGTACGCGGCGAAAATCCGCTGCTCGTCAACCCCGAGGGCTGGTTCGCTCACAATCCCAACGGCAACAACGGCTTCAACATGGTGTACAACGACTGGTTCGGCGACTTTGACGGCGACCCCACGCTTGGCAACAAGCGGCTCTTCAATACCTTCCAGGTGCGCCACGTCGACTCGAAGGGCGACGCGCTCGACGAGTACGGCCAATATTCGCAGGAGCGGTCCGACGGCGCGCGCACCCAGATCGGCGGCTTTGAAGACGCCGGAACTTACGTCTTCGCCATCGGCACGCACATTGAAGACATGTACCGGCCGTTCCAGACCATCTGCGCCAGCGATCCCTCGCCGCTCAGTTCATTCTCAAGGCAGGTGGTCTATCTGCGCCCGTCGCAATTCGTCGTCTATGACCGCACCACCATCTGCGATGACTCGCTCGACCAGTACCTCGCCTTCCACTTCCCGGCTCCTCCGGCCGCGGCCGCCGCTCCCGCCTCCGGCCTGCTGCGGTTCAACGTAACCACGACGAAGTTCGCCGGAGCCATCACCATCATTGAGCCCGCCAGCGCGAAAACCGTCATCACAGACAAGATGTCCACCGACACGACCACGTACAACAGGGTCTGGCGCATGGAGATTCGCCCGTCCGGCGCGGCCACAGTCACGCGGCGCTGGCTCACCGTGTTCGATCTCGCGCCCTCGGCCGCGCAGGTCGCCGCAGCCACCGCGGTCAACATCGTCAGCGGGTCCGCGACCGGCGTGCTCCTGCACTCCACAGCCGGCAACAGCGCAGTCATCTCCGGCACCGCCAACGCCGGCACAGCCATCGCGGGAACGCTCCGCTACACCGTGCCGGCCGTACAGACTCAACACGTGATCACCGACCTGAGCGCATCGACGGATTACACGATCACCGTCACCGTCTCCGCCGGCAATCAAACAGTAAGCATCGCAAAAGGCGGCAGCACCAAGACAACCGCCAACGGCGTTCTCGCCTTCAAAACCAGCGCAGGGGGTCAAGTGACGCCGTAATTTCCATGGCAGGCCGAATCGAAGCTGTTTCTACATCCGGGCCAGCCGCTTCTGTAACCAGAAAACCACGATCTGGCAGTTTGGATCGAGTTCTCGATTGTCCAGTTCCCCGTTCCAGTCCCGGAGCATTCTCCTCAATTCGGCGGTCGTAAGTTGCGCCCTCCCGAGAGACCGTGTGAAGGAGTCCAATAGAGAGAGACGATTATTTTTAGGATATCCCTTGTTCAAGGCGAGAACCGTATTGATTTGCGTGTTGAACTCGACGTCATTCGACTCAAGAGTGCCGTCTGCGAGATACCTTATCCTGTCTTCGATTCGGTGTTCTGGATTTGCCGGATTCCATTTGATGTCACGGTCGCCTTGCCTTGTGTCGCAATGCTGCAGATTCGGCGGACTCCCTTGGTTTCCCATACATGCGCCCAGCAAGTTGGAGTAATCGAGCTGTTCCGTTTCGTGTAGATGCTGGCTGTGCCAGTGGGCGACCTTCATTGGAGGAGCAGTCCCCGCCACCCCGGCGCGAATGCGACAAAGACAGTAACAGCAAAGCCCACGCTGCTCCCGTACGAGTTGTTCCCTGAGCGTCTGTTTGTCTCGGTAATCTTCGTACGTTGAGCCCCGAAATGTGAGTGCGTCAAGAACAGTGGTCTTCCCGGAACCGTTGCCGCCGACAAGCAGATTAAAATGCGGGTTGAAGCTGACCTCACACGACTCAAAGCTGGCGAAATTCCGCATTGTCAGACGGTCAATCCTCATGCAGATTCCTCTTCCTTCTGTCCGCCAGTCTAGTTCAATTCGGGTGGTCGAGCCAATTATGGCGGGAATTCTGCATCTCGTTCGTGCCTTGCCGCTTTCGGTCGGGCGATCCCCTAGTCGATGCGCCCTTCGGCACGCCTGCTGCCGGAGCGGCTGGTCCGGGTCCACAGAGTCGATCTCCCAACGCGGGGTGCCCCAGGTCCGGATTCTAGGACCTGGGTAGGGTCGCCTGACCTTCCCGGCGTGACTCAATGGCTGTTGCCATACAGATCGCACACAGCGCCAGCCGCATACCCGTGAGCCCGGCTCTTGCGCGAAATGCCATAGGACACAGGACGGGGCGACTACGCAGCTGACGGTCAGGCCCCACGGCTGTGCCACGGGCGCGCTCGGTGTGCGCACTCCGTATTTCCCGGCCAGGTCGAGGCATTCGATGCGAAAATCGCCCGAAGCTCCGCCTTTTTCCGGAACCTGTTTCGCCCCACCGCACATCGATCAACGAAAACAGCTCCCCAAAAGAATTTTAGGCCGAACCGCTCCCGCCGGCCAAAAAACCACCTTAAATGCCTCATTCCAAAAGGCATGAGCCCGCCAAGAATAATTGCGTGCAATTAAACATGTTTGGCGCACAATTGTATTGCGGATCGGAAAAATGATTTAATCGGGAGAAACAACCATGCGCCGCTCAGTCCGCCTTGACCACCGTCCCCAGGAAGTCAAAAACCAGGCCCCGGACCGAGCCCGCATCGCAAAAATACCCCACCCCTCCCCCGCCTTTGCCCCAACCCCATAAAAATAAAAGGCTTACACCCCAAAAATCCGTTTCGACCCGTCGAAACAAAGCACTTGCCACGCTCACTTATCGAACTTCCAAAGCGCCACGCCGCCCAGGATGCCGGATTCGTTCGACACGATGCTGACATTCTTGCCCACCTTGAAGTCCATCTTCTTGGTGTTGCCACCGCCGATGTAGAGGTGGTCCCAGTTGAACGTGGCCGCCGTCTGCGCGATGGCCTCCTGGAGCAGCTTGTTCCACTCCTTTTTGCCGTACTTGTCCAGGCCGCGGCGGCCCAGGTAGTCCTCGTAGGTGTGCTTTTTCCACGGATGATGGCCGAGCTCAAGCCCAGGGCACAGGTGGCCGCCGGTGAATAGCGCCGAGCCCATGCCGGTGCCGAGGGTGAGGGTCAGCTCCACGCCCTCGCCTGTAATGGCTCCGTAGCCCTGCACGGCGGCGTCGTTGGCCACGCGCGCCGGCTTCTTCCACAGCTTTTCGAGCTCCTCCTGCAGCGGGAAGCCCGCCCATCTGGGGTGCAGATTGAACGCGCCCAGCGTGACGCCGTGCTTGATGACGCCGGGGAATCCGGCCGACACGCGGTCAAACGCGCCAAACAGGGCGCGCAGCTGGTCGAGCCCCTTGAGCACGGCATCGGGGGTGGGTATGGCGGGCGTCTCCACGCGCTGGCGCTCGCTGACGGGCGCGCCGGCCGCGTCAAGCAGCATGGCCTTGAGGCCGGAGCCGCCAATGTCGATGGCGAGGGTGATGGGTGGTTTGGCTTTGGCGCTGGGCGCCGGGGCGGCGGGTGTGGCAGGTGTGGCAGGTGTGGCAGGTGTAGGTGTCATCAGCAGGAATTGTACTGCGCCGGACAGGGTGCGTGCAGCCGGGCCTGCGCGATGGCAAACGGCAGAGCTTGGTGCCGCCTCGAAACAGGGCTATCATCTTGAATATGGCAACGACAAACATCTCGGCGGCTGACGCGGTGAAGGATTTCGATGCAGTACTCGCACGTGTCCAGGCCGGGGAGACATTCGTGATCGAGAAGGAGCGCCGCCCTGTGGCGGTCGTCGCAGCCCCGCAGCCCCGGGCGAGGCCGATTTCGGAAGTGATCGCATCATTCAAGCAGATGGAAGACGACCTGCGCGAGGTTCCGGTGCTTGATCCTGAGTTTGCCGAGGCTGTCGAAGAGCGAATCCGCAATAGAAAACCGCGTGACGTTTCCCGATGGGCCTGATTCTCGATACCAGCGTGCTGGTCGCTGCCGAGCGGCGCGGACAATCTCCGTCGGAGAGCTTTGCGGAAATCTGCGCTCGATTCGGTGACGTGCCCGTTGCGATTTCGATGCTTACTGTCTTCGAACTCATGCATGGGGTTGAACGCGCGCGAACTGCCGACCAGGCGCATCGTCAACTTGTCTTCGTCGACATTCTTTGCGCCGGGCTCACGGTATTTCCGATTACAGTGGAGATCGCAAGGCTTGGCGGGCGAATAGAAGGCGCGCTGGCTGCCAAAGGAGTCTCGGTTGCACTCGACGACTTGTTGATTGGAGCCACCGCGCTGCATCTCAGCTTCGGAGTTGCGACAAAGAACACCAAGCACTTCGCGCTCATTCCGGGTCTGGTCGTTAATTCGTTCTGATTATCGCACCTGGCTTTTTCGATATCTTTCACATCATCCCTTGTTTCAGACCCATCCGCCCGTCATCCCCTACACTGAGTCTTGCCCGCCATGCCCGCTTATTGCGAAGTCGCGTTGCCCGTGCCGCTCGAGCGCACCTTCACCTACGCGGTGCGCGACGACCAGCAGCCCAAGCGCGGCGTGCGGGTGATCGTGCCTTTTCGCAACGAGAAGCTGATTGGCGTGGTGACCGCCGCGGGCGTCGCGGCGCCGGCGGATTTCGAGGCGCGGTACCTTGAGGCAGTGCTCGACGACGAGCCGCTGCTCAGCGATCATCTGCTCAAGCTGGCCGAGTGGATGGCGGGGTATTACCTGGCGCCGCTGGGCGAGGTGCTGCGCGGCATGTTGCCGCTCATGGCCGAGGTGCGCCGCACGGTGTATTACCGCATCACCGACCTCGGCCGTGACGTGCTGGCGCGGAGTGTGGATGGGGATTCGCAGCAATCCCAGATCCCAAAAGCAGGTCGGCGCCATCTGGGCAGCGCCCCCATACTGCCGGGTGCCCCAGGTCTCGATTTTGAGACCTGGGATATCGCCCATCGCACGATTCCAGATGCAACAGCCGCAAAGCGCCGCGGCAAGCTCTCGCCCGAGCATCAGGACATTGAATTCCGCGTGCTTGGGCGGCTGGCATCGGGCGAAGCGGTGAAGGTGTCCACTTTGCGCACGGCCACCTCGGCAACGTTGCCGCTGCTGGCCGGCCTGCTGCGCAAGAAATGGATCGCCCGCGAAACCGCAGCCGCGGAGCGCGATGCTCGCCGCACCGAGCGCTTCGCCGTGCTCGTCCCCGAGGCGCGCATGCCGGCGCTCACCGCCAATCAGCAGGCTATCCTGGCTGAGCTGGCCGCATGCGGGGGAGAACTACCGCTGGCTGAACTGCGCAGCAAGAAACTGCCCTCGTCCACGCTGCAAACCCTGGTGCGCCGCGGCCTGGTACGCATCGACGAGCGCGCCACAGCCTTTCGCCTCGGCGGGTTGGACTCCGCCGCCGGCCCGCTGCGCCTCAACGAGCCGCAGATCGAGGCGCTGGCCGCGCTGGTGCCAGCGCTCGGGGGCTTTCAGCCCTTTTTACTTCACGGAGTAACTGGGTCTGGCAAGACTGCCGTCTACCTCGCCGCCATGCAGCGCGCGCTTGACCGCGGCCTGTCGTCCATTCTGCTGGTGCCGGAGATCGGCCTCACGCCGCAGACCGCCGGCCTGCTCGACGCGGCGTTTGGCAACAAAGTCGCGCTGCTCCACTCCGCGCTCACGCCGGAGGAGCGCAGCGAGCAGTGGCGCCGCATCCGCTTGGGCGATGCGCCCATTGTGGTGGGCACGCGCTCGGCCATCTTCGCGCCCGCGCCCAACCTTGGCCTCATTCTGGTGGACGAGGAGCACGACCAGAGCTACAAGCAGGAGGAGACGCCCCGCTACAACGCGCGCGACGTGGCCGTGATGCGCGCCAAGCTGTGCGGCGCGGTGGTGGTGCTGGGGTCGGCCACGCCGTGTCTCGAGAGCTGGCAGAACTCGGCGTCAGGCCGCTACACGCGCATCGAGATGCGCGACCGCGTGATGAACCGGCCCCTGCCCGAGGTCGAGCTGATCGACATGCGCCGCGAGTTTCAGGAGACAGGCCGCGAACAGCTATTCTCTCGCGCGCTGATCGAGCAGACCCAGGCCGCGCTCGACCGCGGCGAGCAGGCGCTCATCCTGCTCAACCGCCGCGGCTATTCCTCCGCGGTCATCTGCCGCGCGTGCGGCGCCAAGCTCGAGTGCCTGCACTGCGCCATCTCGCTCACGCACCACAAGCCGCCGGCCGAAGACACTGAAATCGCGCGGGAGGGCCAGCGCCTGGAGTGCCACTACTGCGGCTATCGCCGAGCGGTGCCCGCGCGCTGTCCGCAGTGCGACAGCGAGCACCTTTACTACCTGGGCGCGGGCTCGGAGCAGGGCGAGGAGCGGCTCGCCGAATTTTTTCCCACGGCGCGCATTGGCCGCATGGATCGCGACACCGTGCGTGGCCGCTACGATCTTGAGCGGTTGCTGGCGCGGCTGCACTCGGGCGAGATCAACCTGCTGGTCGGCACGCAGATGATCGCCAAGGGTCATGATATTCATGGCATCACGCTGGTGGGCGTGGTGGGTTGCGATCACTCGCTGTCCATGCCGGATTTCCGCGCCGCCGAGCGTGTCTTCCAGCTCATGACGCAGGTGTCGGGCCGCGCCGGCCGCGGCGATGCGCCGGGGCGCGTGGTGGTGCAGACTTACTATCCCGACAACTATGCGATTGTCGCGGCGAGCACCCACAACTACGCGGCCTTCGTCGAGCGCGAACTCAAATACCGCCGCTGGATGCACTATCCGCCCTTCGGCGTGCTGGCCAACGTGCTGGTGCAGTCGGCCAAGCTGGAAGAGGCCGCGGGCTGGTCGTCCGAGCTGGGCAAGTGGTTCCAAAAAGCCGCGCCGGAAGGCGTGCGCGTGCTGGGCCCATGCACCGCGCCGCTGGCCCGCATCAAAGGCGCCTACCGCTTCCACTTGATTTTGAAAGCATCGTCGCGCAAGCAGCTCAATGCCGCGCTGCGCGGCATGTTAGCCCGCGCCGACGCAGCCGCCATTCCCCGCCGCAATCTCGTCGTCGACGTCGATGCGCTGCGGCTGATGTAAGCCCAACGTCCGTCCTTGCCGGCCGCCCACCGATCTGTCATCCTGACCCACAAATCTGTGATCCCTCTCCACAAATCTGTCATCCTGAGCGAAGCGCAGCGGAGTCGAAGGACCTGCGTTTGCACTTTTCGCTTCCCCACAAATCTGTCACCCTGAGCGGAGCGCAGCGGAGTCGAAGGACCTGCGTTTCGGACTTCCGCGGTCTCGACCGGACAACTCCCCCATTGTCGGCATAGAATAACCAATACAATCAGGCTTTGTAACAGGGCACGGCTTCAGCCGTGCCGCCAAAGGCAAAACGATGAACCTGGGCTTCAGCCCCTGCCGAGCGCTCTCCGCGAAATACAGCTCTCGCGGGCCGCTCTGCCTCCTGGCCGCGGCAGCCTTCGCGCTCACACTCTCCGCCTGTGGCGGTGGCGGCGGCGGCAAGGTGTCCAGCCCGCCCATCACCGTTGCCCTCGTCAACCCCAACGTCGTCGTCTCCCAGGACGGCACGCCCGTCATCGTCAACATCCAGATCGCTTCCACCAGCGAAACCGCCCTGGTCTCTGTCACCAACCTGCCCGGCGGCGTCTAGGTCAGCTACGCCGCCACCGACACCAACCCCTCCGGCACGCTCAAATTCACCGCCAGCGCCGCCGCGCCGGCCGGCACTTACACGCCCGCCATCAGTGTGAGCTCCGCCGGCCAGACCGCGGCAATCAACTTCACGCTCGTCATTGCCATCTCGGCCAAAGTGTCCGCCACCATCGACACCACGCTCGGCATCCACGGCGAGCTCCCCCAGTTCATGTCCACGTCGTTTCAAATCGCTGAGTGGTCCGGCAATTACTTCGGCACCGACACCGCCGCGCGCGAGGCCACGCTCAACAAGCTCGGGGCCCAGCACATCCGCATGCAGCCCGTTTCGCAGGGTGTGCCCATGGTCGCCAACACCGGCAGCGCCAGCGACTGGGACTTCACCATGCTCGACCAGATGGTGCAGCCCATCCTCACCACCTCCGATCACAGTCCCGAATTTCAAGTCGCCACCGCGCCCGCGTGGATGTGCGATAGCAGCGGCCAGTTCGACGTCGCCCACCACCTCGATGACTTCGCCGCCTACGCAGCCAATCTTGTCCGCTATTACAACAAGGGCGGATTTGACTGGGGCGGCACGCATTTCCAGTCGCCGTCGAGCCACGCCATCGCCTGGTGGGGCATCTTCAATGAGCCCGACTACAACGGAATCACGCCCCAGCAATACGTGGCCATCTACAACGCATTGGTGCCGGCCATGCTCAAGGTCGACCCCACCATCAAGCTCTCCGCGCTCGAGTTTTCCGGCTCCACGCTCGGCACCGGCTACTCCAGCGACCCCGAGATCTATCTGCCGCCCTTCTTCGCGCCGGCCAGCGCCGGCGGCGTCAACACCCAGGTCGACGTTGTCTCCAACCACTTCTACAGCTCGTGCAACCAGACCGATACCGACATTGATCTCTTTGACACCGTGCCGGCATACGCGGCCGTCGAGACTTACATCTATCAGCAGATCGCCACGCGCCCCGATCTGGCCGGCACGCCCGTCTGGACCACGGAAAACAACGTCAACGCCGACTACCAAGCCTCGAACGGCATGAGCACCTGCAACCCCGGCCAGGTGTTCGTCACCGACTCGCGCGGAACCAGCGCGTTTTTTGCGGCGTGGCGTCCCTATGTGTTTTCGCAGCTGGGCAAAGCCGGCAATCAGGCGCTCTATCACTGGGCTTACGATGGAGACCAGCAATACGGCGAAGTGGACACAAACGGCAACCCCTACCTGAGCTACTGGGTCGACGATGCGCTCAGGTTCTACTTCCCATCCACGCCATCGTCGCCGAGCGCGTCGATTCTCTCGGTCACTTCAACCGACACCACTACCATCGAACTCCTCGCCACAAGAAATAGCGATGGCTCAACGATCGTGATGGTCGCCAATCATGCCGTGAACTCACCCGGCGACAACAACGGCCCCGGCGCACCGCGCACTGTGACGATCGATGTATCGAGCCTGGGCAGCTTCAAATCGGAATCGATCCTGGTCATCGACGCGTCAACGAATGCGGCTACGGGGCCAGCGGCCGCCAGCCTATCGACCACATCGCCCATCCCCGTCTCGCTGCAAGGCTACGGCGTAGCCTTCATCGCGCTGAAGCCGTAGAGCTGCTTCGGTGACAGGGTGGGCCCGGTTCGGTGAAGGGTACGGGCTTCAGCCCGTACGTTGCTGTAGCTTATGGAGCGTGGGCTTTAGCCCCTGAGGGAAGAGTTCTGATCCAGGCCGATCCATCAGTGGCTGAAGCCGAAATCCCAGGTTGGCCGCCGATGTACGGGCTGAAGCCCGTGCCCTTCAACAGCCGAAGGCGAGACTTTCGAGAGATCAATTGGAACGCTTCACATCGCCGGCAGCACCGCTCGCAGCAGCAAAAACGCCCCCACCCCCGCAAAAAACACCAGCGCCATGCGAATCCCCGGCTCGCGATTCACCTCAGGCACCAGGTCCGTCGCGGCCACATACAGCGCCACGCCCGCAGAGACCGGCAGCCCAAACGGCAGCCAGCTCGGCACGAGCTGAATCACCAGCACGCCCGCCAGCGTCGCCCCGGCCAGCGCCACCGCGGAATAAAACGCCGTCTTCCGGCTACGCCCGCTGGCCAGCATCACGCTCGCAATCGTGAACCCCTCCGGCGCCTTGTGCAGGAACACCGCGAAAAAAATCAGCCACCCCAGCCAGTTCGACACCACAAAGCCCGACCCGATGGCCACGCCGTCAAACAGCGCATGCGCGCTCAAACCCGCCAGCACCGAGTAGCCCGTCCGCATCGACAACTCGTGCGCATGAGTCTCGCGCCCAAAATGAAAATGCGAATTGATGGTGTGTTCGAGCAGGTGCACCACGCAGTAGCCGGCCATCACCAGGATCGGACCCCAGCGCGGGTTGAGCTTCATGCCCTCGGGCGCCATCTCCACCAGCGCCGTCGCCATCAGAAAGCCCGCGCCCAGCGCCACAAAGTAGCGCAGATAGCGCTCCACGCCCCGCGCGCGCACCAGCACCAGCCCGCCGGCCACATCGGCCAGCGCTGCGAGAGTGCCGAGAATCAGCGAGAGCTTCAACATTGAGTTCAAAAGCTCCGGGTTGCTGTATCTGACCAGACAAAGCTCACATCCGCGGCCGCGACGTGGATGTGGGACCACCAATCCAATACGAAGAGTGAATAACAGAGGGTATCGGGTGGCAGAGATTTCATCAAAGGCTCGGGCACGGCTCCGGTTTCCATTTTGCTAAACCTGAACCAGACGCACCCCGGATGCCTAAATGCGGATTCAGGATCAGGCGGCTCGATAACGCAAAAAAGAACGCCGTGGAATATCAACTCCCCACTGCGATAACGGTCTGCGTCAGGTGTCGGGTCATCAGGCAAACCAATCAAGATATCGACCTTTAGGCTAAGCTTGGCATTTTCATAGTCCCGTACGAGATCAGAGATTGTCGCATCGTGGAAGCCATTCGGAAACGTGTTGTCCAGGTCTTCCAGGGTCATTTGCTTCTCCTGCAACAAGCTTCTTCCATCCCGGGCCGCTTCAATTTGGCCCTCACCCGCTATGCCGAATATGCAGCACATCCCCATCCTGCACCACATACTCCTTGCCCTCGAGCCGCAGCGTCCCTTTGGACCGCGCCGCAGCCTCCGACCCTGCCGCCAGCAGATTATCCCAGCGAATCGTCTCCGCGCGAATGAAATGATGTTCCAGATCGGAATGAATCGCGCCCGCCGCCTGTGGCGCTTTCGACCCCACCGGCACCGTCCAGGCACGGCACTCGTCCTCCCCCGCGGTAAAAAAGCTGATCAGCCCCAGTAGCTCATAGCTCTTGCGAATCAGCCGCACCAGCCCGCTCTCATGCAGCCCATAGCTCGACAGGAACTCCGCGGCTTCTTCGTCGTCCATCTCCGCCAGCTCGGCCTCCACCTTGCCGCAGATGGCCGTCGCCCCCGCGTTCGGCCTGCCCGCCACATCATCCAGTTTCCACTTGCTCACCGCAGCATCCAGGTCGTCGCCCAGCGTCATGCTCTCGCCGATATTCAGCGCATACAAAATAGGCTTCTGCGACAAAAACATGAAGCCCTTGATGAGCTTCTTCTCGTCCGCCGTCATCTCCAGCTCGCGCAGCGGCTGCTCCTGCTCCAGAGCTTCTTTGGATCGCAGCAGCAGCGCCTGCTCGCGTTCAAGCTCACTGGTGCGCCCCTTCTTCAAATCTTTTTCCAGCCGCTCCAGCCGCTTTTCAATCTGCGTGAGGTCGCTCACCATCAGGTCGAACTCGACATTCCTGATATCGCGCAGCGGGTCGATCGCGCCCACATGCGCAATCGACTCGTCCTCAAACGCGCGCAGCACATGGATCAGCGCGTCCACATTGCGCAAGCTGGTCAGGAAGGCCGTCTCTTTCAGCGCTTCCTGTCCGATGGCCGCCACATCCACATATTCGACAGACGCAAACGTGGTCTTCTTCGGCGAATAGAGCTCAGACAGCTTGTCCAGCCGCTCGTCGGGCACGCGCGCCATGCCGATATGCGCCTCGCGCGAGTGGCCCCGCTCCTCGAGCCTGGCCTTGGTCAGTATCTTGAAAAGTGAAGTCTTGCCCACCTGCGGCAGGCCGATAATGCCGGTTTTCATATATGTCGATGATACAGGGAACAGGGAACAGAGACTAGGGAACAGGGATCGGCGACTAGGGATGCGGACGGGCGCCGCGTGCATCGAAAGGCTTTGAAAGGGCACGGCTTCAGCCGTGCCGCAAGGGTCGCATGAATCGCGGGCTTGAGCCCCTGAGGGACGGTGAATCGAACCTGGAGGCCTGTCGCTGCAACTAGGTCAACCTCAACCGGCTCTTCCCTAATCCCTAATCCCTGTTTCCTAAACGCGCGCCGTCTCGGCCTTGGCCACCATCACCACCGTCGCGATGCCGAGCAGCGTAACCGCCGCCTCCACGTCCACGCTTCGATTGTGCAGGCGGTTGAAGTCCGCGGTGAGCGGGTTGGCCGCATCGAATGTATCGATGGCTCCGCCCGCCGCAATCCGGTCCCGCTCCATGGCGGGAATGATGCCCCACTGCGAATACGCCGTGAGCGCCAGCATCAGCACCAGCAGAATCATCGGCGCCAGGGTCGACCGCGGCTTGTAGATATTCCACGCCGGAGCCAGCGCCAGCAGCGCCAGCGCCACCATGCCCGCCACCAGCCCCATGCCATGCAGAATGCGCAGCAGCTCGCCCACGACAGTGCCCGCCGTATGCTTGTCGCCACTCAGCGTACCAAACGTGATAGCAGCCACAATGGGAAAGAAAATCTCCGCGCCCAGCCACACAACGAGCGCGAGATAAAGCAGCGTGCGAAGCAGTGTCTTCATATACCTGAAAGAATACTAGACAGCGACTGCGAAGCGGTGTGCCGGCCCCTGGATACTCCAGGGCCGACGCATATCGAATCTTGAGACAAACAATTACTTGATTGGTCCTCGGAGAACGGTTTGGCATTCCGACTTAAGTAAATCCTGCACATCCTGGAC
>Ga0302324_100013012_pt1 | contig 16908 bp, 14 predicted proteins | sample Palsa_T0_1_FD_201949 | JGI IMG/M metagenome (GOLD analysis project Ga0302324, IMG submission 201949) | Peat permafrost microbial communities from Stordalen Mire near Abisko, Sweden - Palsa_T0_1 | ecosystem: Environmental > Terrestrial > Soil > Palsa > Peat permafrost | place: Sweden: Abisko...
CCGGCTCGGCCGTGATCGGCGCCCAGGCCGACGATCGCAATCGCCCCAACCGAGCACTCCGCCCGCGCTCGAGGGCCGGCAGACGCCGGCCAGCTCCGTGGCGCATACATAGGTATCGCGGCGGTTCGGCACGCCGTCACACGAGCCCCGCAATCGGCGAGGAGCATCCAAGCCGGCCGGCCGTGCTGCATCCAGGCTAACCAGACATAACCGTCATGCGCCGGTGGTGAGCACCATCCGGAAGCGAGCGTCGCCGGAGAGCATCTTCTCGTACGCCTCGGTGGCCTGCTCCAACGGCCGCGTCTCGATCATCGGACGGATCCCGGTAAGGACGCTGAAATTCAAGGTGTCCTCGGAGTCCCGAGAGGTCCCCGAGGCGTGTCCCGCGATCCTGGTGGAACCGCCGATCAACATCGCAGCCGGGACTCCGATCGGGTCCATCGATGCGCCGACCACGAGGAGCGTGCCGCGCGGGCGTAGTCCGCTGAACACGGCCGCCATCGCGTCCGAGCTGGTGACCGTCGACAGGATCACGTCAGCTCCGCCGAGTGCGGATAGCGCCTGGCCCGGATCGCCAGCGGTGCTGTCGATGTAGTGGTGGGCGCCCAGTGTGCGCGCCAGCTCCTGCTTGGCGGTCCCGCGCGCTATCGCGACCGTCTCGAACCCGAGCTTGGCGGCGAACTGCACGCCGAGGTGGCCCAATCCGCCGACGCCAAGCACCGCCACGCGGTCGCCGCCGCGGGCGCCGCTCTGGCGCAGCGCGTTGTAGGTCGTGATCCCGGCGCACAGCAGCGGGGCCGCGTGTTCGGGTGACAGATCGTCGGGCATCAATGCCATCGCGTTCGCCTTCACGACGACGTAGTCGGCATAGCCGCCATCCATTGTGATCCCGGGGATCTCCATGTTCTGGCAGTTGATCATGTCGCCGCGGCGGCACCACTCGCAGTAGCCACAGTTGCCGCCGAACCAACCGACGCCGACGCGCTGACCAACCTCCCAGCCCTTCACGTCGTCGCCGAGCGCCTCGATCGCGCCGGAGATCTCGTGGCCCGGAACGAGTGGATACGACACCCCGGGATAGCCGCCCTCCTTGGCGAACATGTCGCTATGACAAACGCCGCAGGCGTGAACGCGAACGAGGGCCTGATCGGAGCCGGGCGTCGGAATCTCGCGCAGTTCGATATCGAAGTCGCCTCCGGCCTCCTTGACCACCACTGCTCTCATACTCGCCATTGCCACATTCCTGCCTCTCGCAAACGGGGTTGATCACACCATCCTAGTTCCGGACTAACCACGACGAATCACGTTCAACGTGAAACCCAGAGCCCGGGATCAGGATCACGAGCACTAGGAATCAAGCATCCCTGCCGTCGAGGACGTTCGGTCCACTTCCGGCGTAGCGCACCTCACCAGGATCGAGCGGACGACGTGATCCCGTTCTGGGAACGCATCGTAGAAATCGCGCCACAGCCGGCCTTCGCCCGGCTTCCGCGCGTGCTGACAAACATGCGGCCGTTTGAGCCGAATCCGGGCAGCCGACCGTGGACTACGGCGTGGCGGGGGTGGATCGGGGCTCTGTCCGGTTGTCGTGGGTTGGGATGGTTCATGGGAGTTGCTGGAGTCCGGTGCTTGTCAGAAGGTATGCGGGTTCGAGGGTCGCGGCGTGTGCGTCTACTAGTTCGACCACGGCGGCGCCGGCGGCCTGTGGGGTGAGCGGCTCGCCGAACTGCCGGGCGTACTCTTCTTCGGTCTGGCCGCTGCGAGCGGCGTATGCCTGGACTGCCGGCCGGCCGAGGTCGGTCAGGGGCGTGATCCGCGGCAGGACCGAGATGAACGAGATCCGCAGACCGGCGCGGTTTGCCTCGTCTTGGGCGTAGGCGGTGATGAACCGCTGGGTCGCTTTGGCGCCGGCGTAGCCGCCACTGAGCGGCGAGCCGTTCACGGCGGCTCCGCTGCTGATCATGACCACCCGGCTGCCGGGCTCGAGCGGCTGGAGCAGCGCCGCTCGAAGCCAGTGGAACGCGACCTGGACGTCGGTATGCCAGTTGACCGAGAACGTCTCCCACGTCTGCTCCTGTAGCGGGGCGATCGTCGGACTCGCGCCCGCGACCACGACGACCGTGTGCGGCCGGTAGCGGTCGATCAGGCTGCCGGCGACCGTCGCTTCGGTGGCGTCGGCGACTTCGGTCCGGATGTTCGGGCTTGTGCCGGCGAGCTCGCTGAGCGCAGCGGCCGTGCGGGCGATGGCGACGACTGGCGTGCCGGCCTCCGCGAAGGCGGTGGCGATCCCGCGCCCGAGGCCGCGGCTCGCCCCGACGACGACGGTGGTGTTGTCTGACGTGTCAGTGATGGTCGTGTTCCTCCGTCGTGGGTTGGTTGGGCTGGTAGTCGTACTCGTCGTGGCGGCGCCACCAGCCGAAGCTTTCGTTGCGACCGAGCGGCGCTCGGTCGAGCCACTGGTACATGCCCCAGAGGCCGTCGATCCCGCGCTCGTAGGCCGAGTAGGTGTGGTAGACGACGCCGTCCTCGAGCATGAACGCGCTCACCCCGGGCCCCTCGCGCCGGTAGGTCGCGAAGTCCGTTCCCGTCCGCGACGCGAATTCGTTCGCCACGGGGCTCTGCTCCGCCCCCCGGAAATCCACCTCGCGGAAATTGTATTTGACGGCTCCAGCCTGCCACTCCTCATTGGCGTGCGAGACGTGGAGGTCGAAGTTGAAGTCACTGCCGAACGACGACGCCCACGGGAACGTCCACCCCATCCGCTGCTTGTACGCTTCGAGCTTCGCGAGCGGGGCCCGCGAGACCGCATAGAACGACACGTCGTGGTTGATCAGGTGGACGACCGAACCGTCGAAGCCGTCGGCGATCGCCGAGCACGACGGACACCCGGCCGTGTACTCCGGTCCGAACATGAAGTGATAGACGAGCAGCTGGCTGCGGCCGTCGAAGAGCTCCGCCAGTGTCCGCGTGCCCGCCTCGGTCTCGAACCGGTACTCCTTGTCGATCTGCACCCACGGCAGCTGCTGGCGCCGCTGCGCCAGCTCGTCGCCGCGCCGCGTCAGCTCCTTCTCGGCCGCGAGCAGCTCCAGCCGTTCGGCCAGCCATTCCTCACGGGTCCCTGTCCTGTGCTGAGTCACTGTTCCTCGCTTTCGTGTCGTTGTCGCAGCAGTGTGGAGGTCGGGGCGCGCCCCGATGCAAAAGCGCCCCGACCTGCTCTTCCTCACGCCGCGACCGGCTCTGCCTGGACGATCGCCGCGCTCTCGCGCTCGAACGCCTTGACCGCGCCGCCCCGCCAGCTGTCGGCCAGTGACGCTGACATCGGGTCGGGGAAGATGTCCTCCTCGGCGGCCTCAACGCCGTCTAGGATCGCTCGCGCGACCGACTCGGGCGTGGCCTTCGCGATCTCGAAGCCGCGGGTCATATCGGTGTCGGTGGGACCGGTCAGGACGGCGTGCACGGTGACGCCCCGTCCGGCCAGCAGCGCGCGCAACGATTGGGTCATGTTGAACGCGGCCGCCTTCGACACGGCGTAGGCAGGGGTGATCGGCAACGGTGCGAGCGCCATCAGCGACACGTTGTTGACGACCGCGCCGCGCGACTCGGTCAGCAGCGGCAGAAAGGCCTGCGTCACGGCCCACGGACCGAACAGGTTGACGGCCAGGCTCTGCTCGAGCGCAGCGCGGTCGCTGAGGTCGTCGTAGAGCGCGACTCCCGCGTTGTTGATCAGAACGTCGAGCGAGTCGACGGTCTCGACCGCCGCCTCGATCTGCCTCTGATCGGTCACGTCGAGAGTCACCGGCGTGACGCGCCGATCCGGGTGGGACAGGCGCTGCCGGCTGCCGGCGTAAACGCGCTTCGCGCCGCGTCCCAGCGCCTCCTCGACCAGTGCCTGACCGATCCCGCGATTGCCTCCGGTCACCAGAACTGTCTTGCCTTCGATCGTCATGACTTCCTCCGACGGGTCGTTCGCGGTCGCATTCGCCGCGGTTGCCAGTAGAGATCCGGTCCGGCCGGGAAATCCAACGGTCGGGTCGAAGCCAGCGGGTTGCGTGCTCGCCGTTGGATTTCGGCGGCCGGGCGGATCTATGTGCGCATATGACGAGTTCATCCCCCACCCCGGTCGTTCACCTCGAGCTCCATACGGCCGACCTTTCCGGCGCCCGGGCGCTCTGCGCCAAGCTGTGCGGCTGGCGCAGCGAGCAGATCGAGACCCCGAGTGGTTCCTACATCGCAATCGGGCTCGGCCGGCATCTCGGCGGCGGGATCGTCGAGTGCGGCACCGACCGGGCGACATGGCTGCCCTACGTCGAGGTCACCCGCATCGATGAGGCGACCGAGCTGGCCCGCCGCCTCGGTGCTTCGATTCTGCTCGAGCCGCGCGAAGGCCCGGCGGGCTGGCGTAGTGTGATCTCGACGCGCGAGGCCGGAGAGATCGCCCTCTGGCAGCAGAAGGGATGGCAGCTGTGATCAACCACGAAGAGGACATGCTCGACGCCGCCCGCCGCGGCGATGCCGACGCTTTCAGCAAACTGATCGGATCGCATCGCGTCGCGCTGCACGCCCACTGCTACCGGATGCTCGGCTCGCTGCAGGACGCCGAGGACGCGCTTCAGGAAACACTCCTGAACGCGTGGCGGTCCCTGCCCCGATTTGAGGGCCGTAGCTCGCTCAAATCCTGGCTCTACCGGATCGCCACCAACGCCTGCCTGAAGACGATCGAGCGACGGCCCAAACGAATGCTCCCGATCGACTACGGCCCCGCCGCCGACCCGCACGACACGCTGGCGGCGCCGCTCGTCGAGTCCGTGTGGCTCGAGCCTTACCCGGACGGCGGTCTCGAGCTCGAGGACGGCCTCGCCTCCCCCGAAGCCCGCTACGAGCAGCGCGAGGCCGTCGAGCTCGCGTTCGTGGCAGCACTGCAGCACATCCCGGCGAAGCAGCGCGCGGTCCTGATCCTGCGGGATGTCCTCGGCTTCTCGGCGAAGGAGGCAGCCGAGACGCTCGAGATGACGCCTGCCGCCGTCGACACCGCGCTCCAGCGCGCGCACAAGACCGTCGACGACCGGCTGCCGGCACGAAGCCAGCAAGCCACATTGCACGCCGTCGGAGACGAGCGGCTACGCGAGTTGGTCGACAGCTTCGTCGACGCCTGGGAGCGCGCGGACGTCGAATCCGTCGTCGCGATGCTCACCCACGACACGACGATCACGATGCCACCGCTGCCAACCTGGTACCGCGGGCGAGCCGCGTGCGAGACGTTCCTGCGCTCCGTCGTGCTCACCCCAGGGATCCGCTGGCGACTACGTCCGGTCATCGCCAACGGACAACTCGCGTTCGGCGAGTACCGATGGAACGAGACAACGGGACAGTTCGTCGCCGAGGCCGTGACCGTCCTGACGCTGGCGGACACGCTGATCGCCGACATCACCGCGTTCCGCGGCCCGGTGCTATTCGCCCACTTCCATCTACCGGAAATCCTGGAGCCGTAACCCGCGCCGGCGTCGCGGCCCGACGCACGACAGGTCAAGCGGGAAATGTCGGCCCGACCGGGCCGCGACATTCAAGACGCGATCCACATGGCTAACCCGAACCAGGCGCCAGCAACGGACTTCGCACCCACCCGTCTAGAGCGGACGGCGCCGGAGCTTGCATATGCACCCTCGCGGCTTCTGTACGCCTCCGGCCAGCCCTGGATTCGGCGAAGCCCAAGCCCGCGGGCGAGGCGGCTAACCACCGGCTCGTGATGCCCTGGGCCTTGTTTGCTGTGCCTGGCGGGATTTCCGTCTGGGCGGTGGCCGGTACAGTTGGCGGGTGCCGTCTGACGCGGCGTTGATGAGGTTCGTGCAGGCGATCGCGCGGGCAGGTCACGCGCGCGTGTCGGGGTTGCTTGCTGGTGCACCCGAGCTCGCGCTGGCACAGCTCGAGGTCGGCGCCTCCCGGCGCGTCGCACAGGAGTATTTCCTCGACGAGATCGACCACCACCTGTACGCGGGCGACACTGCGCTGCACGTCGCCGCGGCCGCCTACCAAGCAGGCGTCGTCCGCGAGTTGGTCAACCTAGGCGCGATTGTCGCGGCCGCGAATCGTCGCGGCGCCCAGCCCCTTCACTACGCGGTCGACGGCCTCCCAGGTTCTGCACGGTGGAACCCGGTCGCGCAACAGGACACGGTTCTGTCGCTCGTCGACCTTGGCGCTAATCCGAACGCGGTCGACAAGAATGGGACGCTGCCCCTGCACCGTGCCGTGCGCAACCGGTGCGCGGCCGCCGTCAGGGCCCTGCTCGAGGCGGGCGCGGATCCTCACGCGCCAAACGGGAGCGGATCGACGGCCATGCACCTCGCGCGTTGGACGACCGGCCGCGGAGGAAGCGGGTCGGCCGACGCGAGGGCACAACAAGAAGAGATCCTACGACTTCTGGAAGCCGCCGGCGGCGGGTGATCTCGCGGCGGCGACTACAGCTCTGAGCGCCGCCCGCATGACCAACGGCGCGCCGTTGAGGTCACGGCGTTGACCGTGAAGGAGGTCTCAGGGCGTTATTGCTGCGCCCCCTTCTATTCGCCAAACCGCGCGACCGCCATCGCGGCGTGCCTTGACGATCGCGTGATTCTGCACGCCTTCGATCCAGCCCCGCTCCCGGCGATCGGCGAGGTTCCGGCGATGATCGCTCAGGTGCTTCGCCTGCCCCCTTCACGCGAAAGCACCAGCGGGCCGGGCGCGATGACGGTCTCGAAAGCAACAGTGGCCGGCGGGTCAGCGGGACCGCCTCGGGCCGTCCGGTCGGTGGCTCGCCGACGCTGCCCTTTGCGCCAATCCGAGCCATGTCCTCCCGATCGACGGCGTGGCCGCTCTTGTCCGATTCCAGCAGCGAGCGGACGGAGTGCGCAGGCAGCTGTCGTGACCGCCTTCCTGATCCGGAAAGCATGAAGCTGGGCGCCCCGTCCGGTGTAGCACCGGTGCTACGATTGTGGTATGGCCCGAGAACTGACACAGCGCGAACTGCGCAACGACAGCGGCGAGATCATGCGCGCCCTCGATTCCGGCGAGAGCTTCGTCGTGACCCGACGCGGCGTCCCGGTCGGCGAACTGACCCCCGTCCGCCGTCAGCAGCTCGTCGCGCGCGGCGTGGTCGTCGAAGCATTCCGTACCGCCGCGCCGATCAACGCCGCGAGCTTCCGGACGGACCTGGACCGCATCGCGAGCCAGGACCCGACGCCACGTGCCTGAAGCCAGCCCGGCGACAGGCCTGATCGACACCTCCGTGGTCATCGGGCTCGAACGGATCGATCCACAGACGCTGCCCGACCAACTCGCGATCGCCGCGATCACGCTCGCGGAACTCGCGGCCGGTCCCCACGCAACCACCGACCCCGCCGAGCGAGCGCGCCGGCAGCAGCGCCTGCAGCTCGTCGAAGCGACGTTCGACCCGGTCCCGTTCGACGCCGGTTGCGCGCGTGCCTACGGACTCGTCTACGCCGAGACCACCCGCGCCGGGCGTAAGGCGCGGGGCAGCAGAGCCGTCGATCTCCTGATCGCAGCCACGGCACTCGCGGCTGGCATCCCGCTCTACACGGCCAACCCCGACGACTTCGCCGCGCTCGACAGGCTGATCAGCGTAAAGACCGTAATCGAGCAACCTGCAACCTGAGGTCAGGCGCTGCCCCGTATGTCCGATGGGAGCAGCTTAAAGCACGTCGCCCGCGGCGAGATCGTCGCTGTCTCCGTGAGCGAGCGGGACCCTACCGGCGTGGACGCAGCGCTCGCGATCTTCGGCGTCGACGCCTGCCCTCGACGGGCGAGCGGCAGTCCGGGTGTTTGCTGGGGCACGACTCCCCGGCTCGCTGACCAAGACCTTTGGTCGCGCCGATCGCGCCGGTCGCGTGCGGGAGCGGTTATGAGTTGCTTGTCACGCCTGGCCCTGGGTTCGTGCGCCGCGGGCGAGCTGCCCGCGGCACACTTGACTCGCCCCCTGTGAGATCCCTGGTTTACGGTCCGGCGCTGGCGCCGGCGGATAGGTAGTTGCTATCGCCGGCGAAGTTGGCCTGGTAACCGCGCAACAGCGCCGTCAGAGCGTTCCCGGGTGACGGGCTACACGTCGCGACGCCGGCCGTGTTCGTCGTTGCCGAGCACAGCCGCGTGCTACCGGTGCTGAACACGATCGTCTCACCCGCGACCGGAGCACCGGTGTCCGAGCGCGTCAGCTTCGCGGTCACCTGTCCGAGCGACACCGCCGGGGCAGCGAGCTTGGTCGGCGCTTTCAGGACGGTGATCTGCGCCGATCCGCCGGCGTTGTTGTAGTCGGCGGTGTCGGTCGGCGTGAACGTGACCGACAACCGCTGGTTCGCGCCTGCGCCCAGCACCGTCCCCGTCGGCGGCGTGTACACGAAGCTGCCGGGAGCCGAAGCGGTCGCATCCAGCTGAGCGCTCGACAGCGGCGTGCCGTAGGTGATGCTCGCCGGGGCACCCCACGACACCGTCGGGGTCGCCTTGTTGACGTTGATATGGACCGTGTCGGTCGCGGAGCTGTAGTCGCTCGTGTCGGTCGGCGTGAACGTCACGCTGAGCGCCTGGTCAGTGCCGGGGTGGAGCACCGTCCCGGCCGCCGGCGTGTAGGCAAAGGTGCCGGTCACCGACGCCGTCGCGTCAAGTTGCGTGCTAGAGAGCGGCGTCCCGTAAGGGATCGCCGCCGGCGTGGCCCACGTAATCGTCGGCGACTTGACAACGGGCGAGAGCTCCAACACCCGGGAGTTGCCGGTGTCGGCGACGAACACGTCGCCCGTTGAATCGACCGCAACACCCTCCGGGAAGTTCAGCCCGGCGAACGGCAGCGTCACCTGCGACCCGTCCGCCGCCAGCTCCAAGATCTGGCCGTTGACGGTGTCGGCGACGAACACGTCCCCCGCTGAATCGACCGCCACTCCATCCGGCGCGGGGGCCGCTAGTCCCTCCGGCCCGGACAGCCCGGTGAACGGCAGCGTCACCTGCGACCCACCGCCCACCGGCAGCTCCACCACCCGGTTGTTGCCGTAGTCAACGACGAACACGTCACCCTTCGAATCGACCGCAACACCCTCCGGGGCATTCAGCCCCGTGAACGGCAGCGTCACCTGCGAACCACCCACAGGCAGCTCCACCACCCGATCGGCACTGAAATCGGTGACGAACACGTCGCCCGCCGAATCGACCGCCACACCGTACGGGTTGGACCCCGTCAACGGCAACGTCAGCTGCGAACCGGCCGCCGTACGCTCCACCACGTCGTTGTTGTTGAAATCGGTGACGAACACATCCCCCGCCGAATCGACCGCCACACCAGCCGGAAAGCTCAGCCCGGTGAACGGCAACGTCACCTGCGAACCGCCGCCCGCCGGCAACTCCACCACCGGGCCACGGCCGCCGGCGACGACGAACACATCCCCCGCCGAATCAACCGCCGGCGACTCCACCTGGCCCAGCCCGGTGAACGGCAACGTCTTCTGCGTTGAGTACGTGCTCGCCTGCGCCTGCGCGGCCGACACGCCGACCGTCAGCACCGTGCACGCTCCCACCAGCCAAACGCGCACCCTCGCCCACCGCAACGACGGCAAACCCCAACCGTCGCGCCCCGAGCGCTCACTGGATCCCCTGCTCATGATTGCTTCTCCCGTCATTGGTGGAGACACGTTTCGGCCGCCGTTGCACGGCCGTCTTTTTCAGGCGCCCGGATTTGCGCCGGCGCCGGGCGCTGCTACGGCCCGGCGCTGGCGCTGCTGGCCAGGTAGTTGGGATCCCCGGCGAAGTTCGCCCGGTACCCGAACAGGAGCGCTACCGCAGCGTTCGCCGGTGACATGTTGCAGGACGCGACGCCTTCGGTGTTCGTCATTGCCGAGCACAGCGTCGTGGTCCCGGTGGCGAAAACGATCTTCTCGCCCGCGACCGCCGCGTCGGTATCCGAGCGCGTCAAGCTCGCGGCGATCACCCCCAGCGACAGCACCGGAGCGCTGAGCTTGGTCGGCGCTTGCAGGACCGTGATCGGAACCGTCGCGCTGGCGTTCGCATAGTCAGCGGTGTCTGTAGGCGTGAACGCGACCGACAGCGTCTGGTGCGCGCCGGCATTCAGCACACTTCCGGCCGGCGGCGTGTACACAAAGCTGCCCGCGACGGACGCGGTCGCGTTCAACTGTGTCGCGGACAGCGGCGTGCCGTAGGTGATCGCCGCCGGGTCCGCCCACACGATCGTCGGTGCGGTTCTCCACGAGACCGTCACCGACGCCGTCCCAAAGACGAGATTGGCCCCGGTCACACCACAACCACTCAGCGACGCGCCCGTGAGCGTCGTGGCGCAGAAGTCCGAGCCACCGCCCCCGCCGGCACCGGATGCTTCAACGGAACCGCCACCACCGCCACCCCCACCGTAGTAGCCGCCACCGCCACCGCCACCGCCGCCCCCAGCAGGGGCGTAGGGGCCGGGCGCGTACGCGGCCAACGCGCCAACACCGCCGCTGCCCGGCCCGGCGCCGTCCGATGGCGCGCCGGGACCGCCGCTGTTCGAGTGATATCCGCTGCCGATTCCGGCCGGACCTGCACCTGTCTGGCTCCCACCGCCACCGCCCGTTGAAGCGCCCTCGTTGGTGCCTGCCGCGCCGTTGGGGTCGCCCGCGTCACCGCCCACGCCCACATTCGTTAGCATGCCGCCCTCGTCATATCCGCCGCCGCCGCCGCCGCCAGCGGCGATCAGCACGGGGTTGAGGAAGTCCATCCCGAGCGAGCTGGTGCCGAGCGCAACACCGGACGCGCCACCACCAACCCCACCAGGAGCGCCAGCATTCTCACCCACCCCTATCGGCGCGGCGCCACCGTTTACGTTCACGCACACGTACACGGTTTGTCCAGTCGGGGACAAGCCTGTGAGCGTGCCCGCTACGACATCGCCGCTACCACCCGCGGCGCCGTACAACCCAGTGCCGCCCGCGCTGCCCGTCGCCGTGACGGCAACGCTCGTCAGGCCCGCCGGGAGCGCCTGCGACGAGCACCCCGGAGTCGAGAACGTCAACGTCGTCGCTGACGCGCCGCTGGCGCCGAGTAGTCCGACCGCCGCCGCGAGCACGGACACCCGCCCGGACCAACCCGACACTCCGCGCGTGACGCCGGTCCTTGGCCGGTCTCCCAGAATCGCGGCCAGCACAACAACGCTCTTCGGTCCCACGATGACCCCCCGGCCGCCGATTTCCCAGATCGAGGCCCACCATACCAGCGAGGGATGGATGCTGCACCAGATGTGACTTTTGTCACGAGCGTTGCATCGAATGTCGTAATCGCCCGAGCAGATCGCCCGGCCGCTTCGCGATCGCGACCGGGCGTCTCAGCGGCGAGGAACCAGACGCTCGGTCCTGAGCAGACTCGACAGTCGGATCAACGTGCCTCCAGACTTCTGGAGACGAGCGCTGAGCAGTAGCGGGCGGACATCGGCGAACCCGTCGACCAGCGCGACCCGATGCCCAGGTTGTGAGAACAGACCCTCTGGGAGCAAACGTCCTGGGCGGCCGTGCACGTGCCTGCACTCGCCGCCGCGGAGGAGCGACGCACCAGCGTCACCCGCTTGTACCCGCATCGCCGCTCTGGCGGTGTCGCCCGCTGGCATGAGGTAGCTGCTCGTTGCCGAAAGGGGCGACCGCGCCCGCGTGGCCGGTACAGGCGTACTTGGGCAGCACGCGACGGACGGTGCGCGCTGCTGCATCGCCGGACTTGGAGCACGCCGGCCTCTGGCTACCGGTCGGATACGAGAGCGGTCACGGGGTACGCCGCGCTGTCGTGATCCCAGGTGTCCGACACCAGCAGTCTCCGTCACGTCCCGAGCGTCGAGATTGGTGACTGCTTCCGCGAGCGAGCGGGACTCTCGGGGAGGAGCACGGCCACGGCGACCGGTGGAGCAGCGAGCCAGTTGGCGCCGATACGCGGTCTCCGCGAGATGGGGGTTGCAGGGCGGGCGTGGGTGTCCCGCGCGGCCACGGCCGGCCGTGCGGGACACCGCGGGAACTGCTACGGGACGAGCACAACGCGCCGCGCCGTCGCGAGGTTGCCGACTGAGTCGACGACGGTCAGCGTCACGAGATAGGCACCGGGGTGCGCGTAGGTGTGCTCGACGGTCGTCGGCGCCGCCGTGCTGAACGACGTTCCGCCGTCGCCGAAGCTCCACGTCGAGCTCGAAACCGGGTTGCTGCTCTGCGTTCCGGAGCCGTCGAAGGTGACGCTCTCCGATCCGCTGTCGCGGCCGGGCAGGAACGTGAAACGTGGAGCGATGGTGCCGGCCGAGGTCTGCGTCCTGCAGCCATAGTCACCGTTGCTCCAATCGGTTTGGTTGTAGTACCGGTCGCCGTTGATCACCTGGTCGTACAGCGACCCGGCGGCCTCCGAGCCGCCGAGCACCGGCGCGTAGGCGTCGAGGCTGGTGCCGTTGAGTGGGTCGTTCGGGCCGTAGTCTTCGCAGTTGTCAGCGACCTCGTTGCCACTCGTGTCGCTGTACCACGCGTCGAACAGCGGATCGGTGATCGTCTCGCTCAGTTCGTGGGTGAGGTCGTCGGCAACCGAGTAGGCATGGTCGCCCTCGGCGAACGGGGTCTGGTAGTTGGGGGTCCCGTCAGACTGGCAGCCCTTCACCGGGTTGAGCTCGAACACACTGAACGGCACGACGTCGTAGAGGACGTTGACCCCGCTCTCGGTGAAGGTGAAGTAGGAGTGATACGAGCAGTAGTAGTTGGAGCCGCAGTACTGCCCGGCGTCGTCGAAGCAGGTGTTGACGTCCTGCGGCGTGACCATGACGTAGATCGGCGCTCGGTCGCCCGTCCCCTCCGGGAGCCCGCGGGTCGTGACCAGGCCGGCGATCTCATTGACGATCTGATCGTCGGTCAAGCACGTGGAGTACCCCGTCACCTGCGGGCATCCCGCCGCCGGATATGGGTCGCGGTCGTCGATCACCTGACGCGGACCGAACGATTGCTGATTGTCGGCGAAGCCGCTGCCGTCGGTGTACTGGCGCAGGACCGAAAAGTCGTTCGTGCTCGTCCCGCTGGCGTCGGAGACGTCGGTGAGGTAGCGCGTGAGCACCTCGTGTGAGCTCTGCGGGATCTCGCCGGTCGGGTCCCAGAAGATCAGCCAGGGGGAACTCGAGTGCAGGACTTGGCCGCCGTTGTAGTCCACTGCGCCCGGCCCGTCGGGCAGGGCCGCTGATTCGGTCAGCGCCGCATCGACGGAGGGTGGCGAGCCTCCCTGTAGGAATGCACCGAAGCGGTGGCCGTGGACGTTGAGGATCGTCGCGCCCGCACCAGGCGCCAGCCACAGAACTACAGCCGCGATGATCGTCCCAACGGACAGAAAACGGCTTCGCATGCTCATAGCGCCCCCTCGTGGTCGCCGATCGATTCCGGAACGTTATCGCCAAACGTCACGCTCGTCGAGCCCGGATTTCCAGACTGTTGGAGCGATGAAAGCCGTCTCCGCTCGGTCGTGGCGTTCCTCGCCAACGCGTCGACCGTTGAGCCGTTTCCCGGGCGTTCAGCTGTCCGGCGCGACTCCTGTTCGTTCGGTGCAACCGGCCCACAGACGCGGTCACCGCGATCGGTGTGCGCAATGCCGCCCCACCGGCCACTCGCGGAGTCGCCTGACATGTCTACTCTCGGGCGGGTAGCGGCGACGAGGCCACCGGCGCGGCTCCGCCGATCCGCGCGACGATCGCACTTCCTCAAGAGCGATCGTCCCGACGGGCCCGGAGCCAGCGATCCCTACGTCGCCTTATGTGCAAGTCCGCAACCAGGCGCTGCTAGCCGCCCGCCCGGCGTCCGGCAAGCGGCCGCGGGCAGAAGCAGATGACCCGATCGCATCGTGAGTCTGTGATTGCTCCGGAACGAACCCAGCAATCTCGTAGCCCAACTGGCGCGCTACCGTGTCGGATAGGAAAGCGGCTATGGCGCCGCCATGGCCGGTATAGGCGTCAAGCGGTCACCCGCCCCGCGCCGGCGTGGTCGCTGCTTCTGGTGCAACGGGGCAACGTCGGCGAGCCACCGATCGGACGGCCCGAGGCGATCCCGACGAGCCGCCGGCGACTGTTGCTTTCGAGACCGTCATCGCGCCTCGCTCGCCGCCGCTTTCGCGTGAACTCGCGAGCGCGTCGACTCGGTCCGGTGAACGCCGGCGGATCTGAGTTGTGCGTGGCGACGCTGCCTATGTATCCCGCGGATCCTGCACATCTCTGCCTGGGCCCTGGTTTCGGCGAGAAGGCTTACGCGGCGGCGAGTCGTCGCCCAAGCTGCTCGCTGGTCAAGAAGTAGCGGCCGTGCGACTTCATGAGCTCTTCTTCTGAGGCTGCGGAGATAGCGACGATTTCGATGTTCTCCTGAACCCCGAATTCGGTTTCTGCAGCGAACCGCGCACCGAGCGCCTCGGCATCTGTCGCAAACTCCTGCCTGCGTAGGAGCGTGCCCGCCTTGCGGTCGTAGATCAGAAGGAAATGCGCCATGGCGTTAAATGGTAAGGCTCAGGATCCCTGCTGTCGCGTCCGTAGCCAGTCGAACACCGAATCCAGCACCTGCAGAGCGGCGGCGTGGCCCCCGACTCCTCTGTCTCCGCGATCATGGGAACTCTCGGCTTATGTCCTCTTGGGTCCAGATGCGTGGTACAACGGGCTCGGTCGGAGCGACGAGGGCCATAATCTGATCGTTGGCAGCACGCGACGCCGACGAACGGCCGTATCGGCGCCGACGAGGGGCTTCTGTTTGTAAGCCCGAAGGAGCAGTCCTGATGGCGCTGCCGGTTCGGCGACAAAGCAGCAGCGACGATCTGCCGGTCTGGGTCCGCGCCGGGCGCTCGGCTTCACGTGATTGCGCGGCCCCGGTTCGTTGGCTGCGGTTACCGCCGGGTGGTCGTGCCTATGCACACATGCGCCCCGCGAAGCGCATGGCGGTGCTGCTGGTCGTCCTTCGCGACACCCTCGTGGCTTGAGGAACACCGTCCCAACCACGCGAACTCAGCGGCGACGCGTGGTGTTCGCGTACGGTTGCTAAGGGCACGTGGCCGCCGTGCGCGTGCGTGCAGGCGTTTGGAGCCGGGCCAGGCGATCACGCCTTGAGCAGCGATAGCGATGGTGGCGTCGCGCTGGTGCGACGCTCCCGTGGACCCACTGCCCATGTATCAGCCAGGCGCCGCCGGGTTAACCGGTGCCCGGATCCTTCTCCCCTATCCTCGCGAACCAAGTCCGTCGCGCGCGCTGGCTCCAAGTACCTGTGAGGGAACGAATGCAGGGCCGGCGAGCGCGTTTGCTGGGGCTGCGCTGGCTGCGAGTCGACCCAGCGGGAGCATGGCTCTCCTGCTGCCCGGACGGCCTTCGTTTGCGGCGCGGTGCTACTGGAAGGAAGGTGAGGAAGATGCGTTGTGCGGCGCGTCCTTGGGTTAGCTGTTTGTCGGCGATCCCGATCTCTTCGACGATCCCGTGGCGGGCTTTAAGGATCGCAGTCGCGGACCCGGCGGGAGCGAGATACCAGTCGTTGAGGCCGACGTGGAATACCTTCCCGAGGTTGAGTTTCCGGGCGGCCGCCGCGATTGTCGCGCCGCTCCGGATGCCGTTGACGGCGTAGGACGCGCTCGAGGTGGAGATCCAGATCACTCGTCCCGCGAGTGCTTTGCGTTTGCTGGCCGGGAGGATCGCGAGGGCTTTCGGGGAGGCGTACCAGACCCTGATCCCGCGCGGGGTCAGGCAGAAGAACTGCTCGTAGCGCGGTCCGCGACTGGAGCTGTGCTTGTACGCCTGCTCGGCTTGCCTACGCGTGTCGCCGAGTTTGAGCAGCCCGAGCGTCGCGCCTGAGAGTTTCCCGGTCGCGGGCGGGCACTTCGCGACCACCGGTATCGCGACCAGCACCCCGCCGCTCATAACGGGCACACCGACGCCGGCGGCATTCACGCCTGCGGTCGTGCACGTCAGCGTGGTTCCCTCATCGATCGCCTGCACCGTGTAGGTCGAGTTCGTCGCACCGGCGATCGGCGTGCCGTTCTGACTCCACTGGTACCGGTACGAGCTCGGGCTAGAGGTCCAGGATCCCGCCGCGCACGTCAGCGCGCTGCCCGCTTTCGCGGTCCCAGCGATCGCCGGCGGCACCGTGTTCACGGGCCGTGCGATCACGGTGTAATGGATCGTGGCGGTGCCGGTCAGCCCGTCCTGGCTGGTCGCGGTCACGGTGTAGGTAAAGCTTCCTTGGGTGCTGGTGTTCAAGCTCCCGGCGATCGGACTGGTCGTGCCCGTGTGCCCGGTGCTGTCGGCGCAGGTCTTGATGCCGGTGCCGCCGGCGCCCTCAATGCACGAGAAGGTCGTGGCCACAACCTGGCTCACCGCATATGTCCCACCCGCCGCGGGGGAGCTGATCGAAGCGGTAGGCGGCGTCGGGGTCGCTCCCGCGAACTTCTCAACCCGGTTGCCGAGGAAGTCCGCCGCGTACACGTCGCCGCTTGTTGGGTCGACCGCCACCCCGCGCAGCTCTCCGAACTGGCCGTTGCCGGTCCCGAGGCTGCCGAACTGGCTGAGGTAGTTGCCGCTGGAGTCGAACTCCTCAACCTGCGTGTTGCCCTCATCGGCGACGTACACGTTCCCGCTTGAGTCGACCGCCACCAAGTACGGATTGTTGAACTGGCCGTTGCCGGACCCAGCGCTGCCGAACTGGCTGAGGTAGTTGCCGCTCGAGTCGAACTTCTCAACCCGGTTGTTGCCGGAGTCGGCGACGTACACGCCGCCGCTCGATGGGTCGACCGCCACCCCGTACGGATGGTCGCGTCTCAGGGGTGCTGTAAATAGCGTCGGTGCTGTCAGAGCAACGGCGTAGGTTCCCTCAAGTCCTGCAAGACGATGAAGGAGGCCTACGCCGTGAGACGTACCGTACCGCCGTCGGCGGA
>Ga0302324_100013015_pt1 | contig 16907 bp, 20 predicted proteins | sample Palsa_T0_1_FD_201949 | JGI IMG/M metagenome (GOLD analysis project Ga0302324, IMG submission 201949) | Peat permafrost microbial communities from Stordalen Mire near Abisko, Sweden - Palsa_T0_1 | ecosystem: Environmental > Terrestrial > Soil > Palsa > Peat permafrost | place: Sweden: Abisko...
CTCGACACAATTCGCCAAACCCATATAAAATCAGTCCGTTGCTTTCGGCGGGCCTGTAGCTCAGCTGGTTAGAGCAGCGGACTCATAATCCGTCGGTCCCAGGTTCGAATCCTGGCGGGCCCACTAACAAATCTAACAAGTTGCAGGAAACAAAACGGTTTAGAAAAACCGTCCCTGTGACTGGCTCCAACCGGCTGCAGCTGATTGCAATTGGTATGGGGACAGTTTTGGGGACAGCCGGCTGGCAAAATTCTGCGGATGTGAAACAGTAGTTGACATCTATTTTCTGGTTGGACTAGAATTTTTTTAGAGATTAGAGGAACACGCGGTCGATACGTTCGACTCCTCTCGCCTGCCGGTTTTGCCGGACGCAAAAGCGAATCTGAAGTTGGAGATTATGCGGCGTCCCAATGCCTACCCTGAAAACATTTTCTCTGAAAAGATTCCACACGTCGGGACACGTGTGGATGACCCTGCCTTTACAGGCTAGGTCGCTTGCCGCGATTGGGGTTGTGCTGCCAAACGGTGCAACCCCACTCCAACACACTGGAGATTCGCGATGTCCCCTTCTGTCACAGTCCCTATAAATCTGCTTCTGGCTTTAACGCTGCCGCAGTGCACCGCACTTACTGGCCTCAAGGACTGCGCTTTGCGCTCCGCAATTCACTCGGGCGACCTGCCATTTATTCGTGTTGGCTCACGCGGTCAGTATGTAATTCGGCGCGAGGCTCTAGATAAATTTCTACGCGCGCAAGAGCAAAAGGAGGTTGCGTGATGACCGACAAAGTATATGCGGCTCGCAACGCTTCATGCCTCATTTGTAACAAGCCCTGGGGAAATCGCGGCCGCGGCAAAAACAAAACGCTATTTCCCACAACCATAACGCAAGAGGACGGCAAAGAAGTCATGATCCTTCTCTGCCATGACTGTTTTCTAGCAATAGACGAGCAGGAAATTCGAAAGAAACTTGCAAAGGAGACCCTACATGCCCGACCGACCAGCAAGACCCTGTAGTGAACCCGGCGGTTGCCCCAATAACCGGGAACCTAATTCAATGTATTGCGATGATCACAAAAAGCGGAAAAATTCTCGACCGATTGGCGTCACACCAACGCCTGACTATCACGATGTGCGCTGGGCGCGGTACAGAAAAAGCATTTTAGACCTGAATCCCATCTGTCAGTGGGTCGGCGAAGATAGAAGGCGTTGCACCAATCCCGCAAGTATCATCCATCACGTTTGCGATTCTGGAACTTCGCCCGGGAACGAACATATTTTTGACTACGAGAATTGCGTAGCCGTTTGCTCGCATCATCACCCGTTGCCTTCTCAAAAGAATCAGGGTCAGTTTGTCCCGACGCTCTACTACATCCCCATGATTGGAATGGAACTGCCAGTCGAAAAATATCCTCCGGGCCATATGGTGCCGCACGACGCAGTCCTTTGGAATATTGAAAATCGCACTAAGAAATTTACGGAGGCAAATCGTGGACAAAGCAACACTGCTTAAGAAGTTGGGTGCAATGTTCGACGAAATCGAGCGAAGCAAAACTTGGCTAAGCCTCGAAATCGAATTCCGTGATGGCGTGGCCAATATGATTCGGACCACTAAGAACGAAAAACTCATTTCACAGGAGAACACCCGTGGACAAAGATACGACAATAGGTAAGCCGCCTCTTGGTGGCCATACCTTCGATCCAGAGCTAGAAGTTGAAGCCTCACCGCTTTTTGTTGAGCGAGGATTGGAACTCTCCCGTTATCTCAACACGCTCTGTGAGTCCTTCTACTCTCTATTTCGAGGAAATGAGTTCGCCCACTATATCCGCCACAAAGACTCCGAGCTTCAATACGAATCTGTCAAGCAAGGTATCACGCTCTCCAATGTGCTAAGACACCTAGCTGGTCGCGGCGACTCGCTACTTTCCATTCCCATTAACCGAAATGGTCTCTCTCACTTTGGCGCTATTGATTATGATCGCCATACGGATGCGGACACTCCCATTGACCACGAAGCGTTTGCGCGGCAAGTCACAGAACTAAATCTGCCTCTAGTAGTTTTTCAATCCAAAGGTGGAAAAGGTGCGTGGTTATTTCTATTCTTGAAAGAGTCGCAGGGAATTCCAGCCTCATCCATGATTGCTTTGCTCAAGAAGTACTGCAACATTCTAAAGTTGCCTGCGGACAGTGAGATTTTTCCAAAGCAATCCGCGCTTAAGGAATCCAACGGTGAGTGGCAGCAGGGAAATGGCATCAACCTTCCCTACTTTGGCGAGGAGCGCGTAGCTTTTGGCAAAAATGGCGAGGCTCTTAATCTCGATGAGTTTTTGGAGTTCGCTCATACGGAGCGATCGTTTTACGGCACACTTTTAGTGACGCGTGATTTGACTACTACGTCCGAAGCCGCGAGTCTCGCGCCTCAAAGCCAAGTAACGGAAGAAACCAATTATGATATTCCACTTACCCTTACACAGATAAAGCGCATCTATGCAAATCTGCTAGAGAAGTTGCGTGCCTCAAAGCCCGGCATAGACCGAAATACCAATCTAAATAATGTGTGCCTATTTGCTGGTCGCGGTTGCGCTGCCAATGCGCTTGTCGAGAAACATGTTCGAGCCGAAATCAGAAAAATTGGCGCGGACTTAAAAATACCCGAACGGGAATTCGATGCCACCGCAAAGTCAGGCTTCGGTGTTGGCAAAAGAAAGTCGCTCATAGTTTTAGATTGGAGAAAGAAATTTCGCACAGGCTCGCAGCTCGAAGCGGGTGCTGTAAGAGTTTATATCGAAGGAATTTTGCCAGAGGGTGTTACTGGCATTGGTTCGCTTTCAGGAGTAGGCAAAACATGGTTCGCTTTGGCGATGGCGCGCGCGCTGTGTACGGGAACAAAATTTATGGGAGTGTTCGATGTACCCGAAGCTATCCCCGTGGTCTACCTCGTTCCGGAAATGGGCGACCGATCTCTGAGAACTAGAATGGAGAAAATGCGCTTACCCATGAACGATATGTTTTACTGCCAAACGATTCGTGACGGCATTTGCAGGCTGTCTGACCCGATTCTCGAAGATATTATTTCGAGCATCAAGCCTGTTCTTTTTCTCGACACCGCGATTCGATTCAACACATCGGATGATGAAAATAGTGCTCGTCAGAATGCGGGACAATTAGCATTCGGTCTTTTTCGATTACTTACTTGGGGCGCAAAGGCAGTTGTCTTCTTACATCATTCTCCAAAATCTTCTAGCGAGTCGGAATTCATGACTCTGGAAAATGTACTTCGCGGCACTGGTGATCTTGGTGCAATGTGCGATGCTGTGTGGGGATTGCAGCACGAGAAACAGAAAAGAGATAACGGCAAAGATTGGGATTATGAATATCTAGATGAAAGCCAGAAGTTGACCAGATTATCCGTGCGGTGCGTCAAGACTCGCGATTTTGACCCGCGCTCCGCGTTCCGCGTTACGGGCCGTCCATACATAGATGACAAAGGTGATTTTGCTGTAATTGCAGAAGTCGAAGACAAAGACGTTGTTGATAAGATCATCGAGGAAATTGTTAAGGACCCTAAAATCTCAACCAAACAACTCAGAAGAAAGTTCGGCATTGGCTATGATCGTCTTATCAAAATTGCAAAAGAGAAAGGCTGGTTTTATGACAAGAAGATTTGGACAAAGGCTCCATTCGACGCGCAAGCTTCGTTTGCAAAATAGCCAGAGCGGTCCGGTTGGAATTACTAATTCAATTCCACCGGACCGGCGCAGTACTCTACTGGGAACCGGACCGATCCAGACCGCTTCCGGACCGGTCATACAAAGTTTTCAATATCATAGACTTGTATCACAATTGGAATCAACCGGACCGATCCGGACCGCTTCCGGACCGAGCCGGTCTAGCAGCCGGTCTAGCACATTGTCCGGACCGCCTACCGGACCGCCTGAAATGCTGTTGTAGTTTTCACACTGTGGTCTTGTGCTGGCAGACACACAAAAGCTGGCTGGTCTCTGTAAAGTATTGGAAAACTTCGTGATAGGGATACCCCACCAAAATGTTACTCACGGGTCCGTCCGAAGCGTGTCGAGTGTCTAATGAAAAGTTTCAGTTGCCTTGCACAAAAGTGATTGTGTGTCCGCTACGGCTACAGTTTTTTTCGCCACGGATCCCGAGGCTCCGCTCCAGTGACCTCTAGCCCTAAAACCTTCCCTACTATCTAGCCGTTTCCAGTCATTAGATAAACTCTGGCTCGACGCTCGTGGTAATCGACTCCGCCCGCCAATCCAGCTGGAATTGTGAACCGCGCCTCGGGCCTCCCGAACTTTTGTGATAACCACATCATCAATTATTATTTTGGTTGACAGCCTCAGATTTGGATTATAATGGAATTCTACTCGCACCATCCGGGACCCGACGAAAGTCCTCCTCCCCGGCGCAAGACAATCCAAATGGCTGTGAAGCCTCCCAATACCGAATGGTGTTTCCATTTTTGTCGTTTCGGCACTGGGCATGAATTTTCGCACTTCGTTCCAGCAACGGCAGTCGTCGATGAATATTTTCAAAGGTGCCCAGATCATCCGCTAACTGAACGAGAACGAGTAAGAGGAGAAGAAAATGAAATACGTCGTCGTCAAGACACAGCGTGTAGTGAATTTGCCGAATTCGGAGATTAATTTGGTTTTGCAGGACGCGGGAATTATCGCGCCATATGTGGAAGTAGCAAAGCCGATGGAGCCTCAGACCACTTGGGGAGTAGGTGAAGGAAGCTCTGGCGAGAATGACGATGTGCGCATTACGTGCATGTGCGCCACGTGTGGAAGCAAAGATGCAATTTTCGCTCATCCTGAGCGTTTCACCTTCTGGCATTGCGGAGTTGGAGAAAAAGTACCACCAGAGATTGTGAAGCAATTCAACGATCTTAAGAAGTAACACGACCACTGGCGACTGAACCAGCGGAAAAAACCAAACCCGGGGGGGAACGACAATGATTCAGGATGTTCTTGAACGTCGGTTTTTCAAATCCCAAATTGAAGCGCGAGCAAAAAATGGAAAAAAGGTTATATCGGGATACGCCGCAGTTTTCGGAGCACCGTCAGATCCCCTCCTTGGTTTCAAAGAACGATGCGTGTACGGAATGTTCGCTCGCGCACTTGCAGAGAAGCAGGATGTGAAGTTCCTTGTAAATCATAACCCAGATTTACTTTTGGCTAGAAGTACCAATAACACTTTAAGACTCTCCGAAGACTCCTATGGTTTGAATTTCGATTGTGACATTCCAGACACGACGCTCGGCGCGGACACTTTCGAATTAATTCGCACAGGAATAATGTCGGCATGTTCGTTTTCCTTCATCCCGCGAAAACAGCGGTGGGTAAGTGATGACGGTGGGGACGCAAAGACCCGCGAACTGCTCGATGTCGATCTTATGGATTGCAGTTCCGTCACATATCCCTGTTACGCAGCGACGGCGGTTTCCACGAAGTCATTCCTCTTCCCTGATGAGGACAATGAGGATGAAGAAAACGAGCGCATGGTTCCACTCGACGGTCTCTACGGATTATATCCGGCCCGAACGGTCCAAATGTTTCCCGGTGGCGCGCCCATTGATGTTGAAGTGCGAGCCGCACTCCACCAACTGAAGTGGAAAGCCGACCTAGATAATGGATTGGCGCGGTTCACGAGGGAATCGAGAAAGCGCACAAAAGAAAAGGAAATCCAAGAGCAGGCTGACCGTAACTCCAGAATCCATAGATTGCATACATCGCTTATGTAGCACCGCGCCACTGGGCGGGGATTTATTCCAGCGGACAAATAAACCCAAAGGAGAAGTCCAATGATTCAAGTTAGCAATACTTCCGCGGCAGAACTTATCGAAGCAGTCTCACAGGCAGAGGATCTCGCATCAAAGCCATCACTCAATCGGCAAGAAGAAAGAAAATATTCGCTCCTCTTGGCAAAAATCTCCCTCCTCAAGTCCGGTTTCTCTTCAAAGGAAATTGCACACGTCGAAGCTGAGCGCCTTGCGAAAATTGCGGGTGTTGCCAACATTCGCTCGATGGCAGTTGACTCTGCCGTGGAAAGGGAATGGAGAGATTTTCTCTCTGGTAGAGGGCGTATGGTACCTCAACCAATCAGGTTCGAAGTCCGGGCGCAAGACCTCCAAGCACTCCGCGAAAAGCGTGCCGCTCAAGAAGCAGGACAGCAATCAATCACGTACACAGCGGGAGCAGCAGGTGGCTACTTCGTACCTCAGGGATTTTTTGACCGTGAGCTAGCTGCAATGCGTCAATATGACGAAATTTTCGATGACGCGAATTGCCAAATAGTTGAATCGCAAAATGGCGACCTGTGTGTGATTCCTCAGCTTGATGACACTACGGCAAGTGCAATTCAGATCTCAGAGAATACGAAAGGTGCAGATAATCCCGGTCAAATAGTTGTCGCCAGTGGAACGCAGTTGGCGGCCTACACGTTCCGAAGTGCATTTGTTTTCGTAACGATGGAATTGCTACAGGATTCTGGCATTCCTATTGGGGCGCTGCTTGAGCGCGCATTCGCTATAAGAATGGCCCGTGGCGTGGGTCAGTCACTCATAAGCGGTTCGGGTGTTGGTGCCCCGCAAGGTCTCGTGACAGCAGCTAGCCAGCAATCTTCTGTGGTAGTTGCCCAAGGATCGGTTCTCAACTCTGGCGGCTCACCCACAGGAGCAAATTCTATTGGTGAAGCTGACATCGCAAATCTTATGCACGCCCTCAACAGGGCATATCGCCGCAATGCGGTTTGGTACATGAGCGACGACACTTTCACGCAACAACTTCTTCCACTGTTGGATAAGAGCGGACGACCTCTAGTCAATCTGGCAGATGGGTTGTACACGCTGATGGGAAAGCCCATCGCGACATGTCCGAGCATGTCGGACGTGGCTCCAAGTGCCTATACAATCATTTTGGCCGACCCCAATTATTTCTTGCAGCGGCGCATTGCAGCCGGCAGTTATATCCGTTTGTATTCCGAGGCGCCGGGGACAATTGAAAATGGTGTGAGAGCTTTCGCAAGCTGGTACAGAACGGATTCTCGATTGGCGGTCCCTAGTGCCACGTACCCGCCTTGCAGCATTTTGCAGATGCATTCGTAAACAATCTTCGACGAGGAACGAGAGTTTTTTTGTTGGAGGGTCCCGAATCCGTCGCTGGGCAACGTTGTCATAGAAGCAAACCGGAGAACGCGCCTGACATGTTTCTTGGGACGATAGCGGAAAGCTAAAGGGTTGACGCAGGAGTTCAGTAACAACTAGAGTGGGCGACACAACCCAAGTAGCACGAGGCCCGGGTCGAAATGATTCGGGCCTTTTTCTTTCTTAGGACGCCTTCGCCGCGCTGCTAGAGTCCGCCACTGCCTGACTGCAGCAGTCTCGGAGCTTTTCGCCCGAACAGCACGGACACAAAGATTTCGGTCCGATTCCGAATAATTTACAATGAGCTGCCAGCTCTCTGCGACTTCTGGCCCGCCACAACCGTGCGATCGCATCGGAGTTCCGGAGGTTGGTCCAGACGGCCGGAACAACTGATCTCTCATTGGTTTTTCGGAACAACAGCTCAGTAATCTGATCTCGCGCATTGTCCATAACTACGGTGGGCACAATTTGCCTCAGACCTGCATTCACTGAAGCTACGAACTCGCCTCCCGCGTTCGTTGCGACTTCTTGCAAAATCTCACGCCTTAGATTCAGGCCTGCCTGCGTGTCTCGGAACTCCAGGATCGCAGTCCAGACCGACGGAGTTGACTCAACATAAGCTCCTAGATCGCTATTGAATCGGCTGGTTAAGACATAACTACTCACGCTATCCGCCCAATTACGTGCCGCTGAAACTGCGAACGCTGCTCCTACAAGTATCTCGCTTCCAAATCCAAGCTTTGTCGACGCGAGGCTAAAATTGTCACACGTGCAACCTGACATAATTGTGTGAGCGAGCCGAATGACAGGAAACGTAACCCAACGTGGAAAGCTTGTAGGAAGCGTGGCATCGCTTATCCCCAATAACCTCTGCACTGACGGGTGCAAAAGCGCTCCTCTCGTCAAAGCTGCAATGTTGAACCTTTCGTGGTCGAATTTGGAAACCTTTGCTGCGAGGATGTCAAAGAGTTGACTTACCTCGGCTTCGCGTCCCTTGACCGGTTGAATCTGCGCTCTAATTTGTTGCTCAATTGTGAATGGTGTTCCGTCTGGGTTCGACCTACGGCACATCCCAACGCTGCCGCCGTCTACGGCCCCTGTGCTTCTGAACATTACAACAGGCTCCATTTCGAAATAAATGAAACGAAGTACGCCAGCCCCGACCAAATTCCAGAATGTCTCCGACCCAACTAGATCGTGGAGTCTGGCGGCATACGAAAGCGGAACATGAACGTAGTCGAACGAAACCAGACCCACGATTAGGTCATGCATCGCCGGAGAGATCTGTTGCGGAAGCTCGGTATTGTCAAAACCTTGACCTACTATCGCATTGGGTGTCTGGCCGGCTGGTCCGGAGAGTACGAGTGATTGCGAACTCGTCCATGTGCCCGGAGGAGTTATATCCGTTAGAAAATGTCCACTCTGAAATGCAACTTCCTCGCGGGACTCCTCATGCCGTGGCGCAAACCCTTCGATACTGGGATCTTTCGTCACGCGGATGATGTCCAAAACAGTTATTGCTGAGCGATGATCTGCGTGCGGTTCGGGCAAATAGCGGATGACCTTAATACTTTCCGGCAAAGGAGCCCAGTCGGTCGACTGCACAAGAAAATGTGGACCATCACCAAAAAGGGGACGTGCCCCGCAGTTCGAAATGAACAGGTCCAAAACGTATTTGTCGCGCAGACTATATCCGACAAAAACAACCGTCGCCTGAGAAAACAGTTTTTGAAGCGTTGTCAGATACGTCGGGTCGCGCTGGAGTCTTTCGTAGTCAGATGTCGCGAATACTGTCGATTTTACCGAACTTATCGTGCCATGTAACTTTGCAACAAATGAAGTTTCATTCCACAATAAGTCACTGCATCTTTCCAAGTCTGTGGACTGGACCACAACCATTTCCTGTAAGTTTCGTTCTAACATCTCGTCAACATTGGTCGTGACGATATGTAGGGGTTTCAAGTCTTTGAGGATACCTAGGAATCGTCGGTATACCGGTGTGGGAGCTCTGAGCGTGAATAGGCTGGCCAATTCCTGGTTGTATCTTTGCGGGTTCGCTTGTCGAAACAGTTCGAAGAGGTCAGCGAATTTTCCCTCTTCGAAGAGTATCTGGCCCTTCCCTTTGTCGTAGCTCAACTCATATCTTTGATAGCTCCGTTGGAGCAGTTGTGCGGTTTCCTCCCAGCTAGGGAAACCGGACCACATGCTAACTCCAGCTCCGGCCCAGATTATAACGGGCTTTCTGCGCTCAGCGACGACATCGCGGAGCGATCGGAGTGCATAAAACGTCGCCTTGTCGTCTCCGTTAAGCATGCGCAACGGATTCTAACCTAATAACCCGGAGATTGGGCGCAGGCCATCCGCAAAGGAATTGAGAATTGACGGTCCGGACCAGCCGCCATCGGCAGGGTCAGCTTAATCGGGGGTCGCGAGGTTCGACACTCGTGATTCGACGGTAATGCCCGGTTCAAGCAGAAATCTGAGGCAAGCATTGATCTCATGCTAAATTAACTAAAAGTGCAAATTTATTTTCTTGACGCGTGAGATTGGGGCAGCGATACTGTCGGGCATCCGGAGGGTCTGATGGGCCGAATAATCCGCGTAGTGCTTACAATCTGTGCGTGCCTAACAACGTACCCATTGTTCGCGCAAACCCCAAACGTCGACGCTAATGGAAACTATGCCCCAAACTATGACCCTAAATCTGGAGTTTCTTTGCCGATTCCGCAACAAGGCATACCGGGGCAAGTTTATCAGGACATGGTCGTTGAGCCCGGCGATTACATCCTCGCAGAGGGCGTGCCACAGTGTAGGGACGGCAGGATAAGCAAAGCGGGTGAGCAGGCAACTGCACTGTCTACGGCCTTAATTACCAACGCGTATCCTGCACTCGCGCCTATCGCACAGTACGGTGGTGCCATGGTAGGGCAGTTTGTGAGCGCGATGCAAGCTGAGTTAGCTAAGAGTACTGCTGGTACCTTGGCTTCTCTGTTTTCAAACTTGGGCCTATCTCCACGGTACGCCGCATGTGGTACGGCAGTATTGGTTGTTCCCATGGGATATCACATTACTGGACGCAGTTTCTTGGCGCAGAATAATGCCGCATGGCGAAGCGGCTCTCTACTGCTTAAATGTGATATACCATCGCCGCCCTATCTTAAGTGCCCTTTACCGGACGGACTGTTTGCAAACACCGGGGATGGAAACGTTACTATTTCCACGTTCATTAATTGGTCGCGTGACACCCGATTCGTAAGAGTGGTTGTCTTTTTTGAAGCGGACGCATCGCCTTTCCCCCCACAATAACGGGATTTCGACGACCCTCATAGTCTGCTGCCCTTTCTGTATCTCACAAGATATAAGCGAGGCGCGGTCACTCGTGATTCGGGTCCCGCCTACTTCGTCTGCTTAAGCTTCTCGACACACTTTTCCATGGTATTAACCGCATCTATTGCCAAGCTCTCTTCACCATTCACATAGCGCTGGTATAGCGCTCCCGCATTTTCCGAGACGTTGTAAAGCAAATTGGAAGCGGCGGTGCACGCCTGTGCTAGCTGGAGGTAGTTCCCACCGGCAGTCGCATCTCCGGCTAGCGTGACCTTCATCCCCTTCTGGATTGCATCGGCGTTGCACAGGGCGGCGTTCCGCGAAGCGTCGTCGAGCAGAAGAACAAACTCAAAACCGACGGGACTATTGAATCTTTGAGGGTGCTCATGCAGAGCCTTGATCATCACGGTCAGCCCATCTATCACACGCTTGTCGCTAGCGGTGTCATCCGCTTTGTCCGCTAGCTTCGCTTCTAGTGACACTGACGCTTCATAATCTGAAAGCGCTCGCTGAGTTTGCGTCACTACCAAAGTAATTTCGTCGTCGGTCGGGAACGTCTTATTCGTCTGAGAATTGACTACTGGGCACGCCAGAATTAGACACACCGCTAGTGCTGGGAAATGCCGACCCATTTACCACCTCCTCGCGCTTCACGCCGGGAGTTATGTCTCGGCGCTCTCAACATCTTCGACTTCGAAAGACTCGACAGCGTGTTCGGACGTATCGAATGTCAGACGGCACTTCAAATCGATCTCACACGTCGATTCGACTTGCATTACGGATTCATTCCAGTTGCGGTCTACGATTTGGATTCCGCTGGTTTCCTCGTCACTCAAGCAAGCGTAGTCGCTACGATTCATAAAATATAGAAACGACACCGATGGCCGGAATTCGAAAGTGATAAGGAGTCTGTCCGCGGATATTTCGGAGGCACTCGTGATCTTGAATTCGGACGGAATATCAACAACATCGACTGAGGGGTCAAATTCGCCGGGATCGGAAATCATCGTCTCGGGTGAATTGTTGATCGCCTCGATAATTGTGTCCATGTTTTCGTCGCAAACTGCTGCTAGACCTAACCCTTCAACCTTGTTGTTGTCGATGAGTGTGATGAACTCCTTACGCGCTTTGAGAAGAGGTACGACCATTGAGTCGGTGAACTGGACAAGGTCCTTGAACAACGTGAAGTCCGTTTCATCCGCGCCTATCTTTTGAATGTCCGCTTTCAAATGTTCGTGCAAACAGTTTTTCGCGTCACAGAAATCGGCAGTGTTTTGAGTAACAAAGACAGTAGCCACGTCTTTCTTTATGCAGTTACGAAGCACTGTCTCCCACAACAGCGCGTCACGATAGCCCTTGCCACTCTGTTGAAACGGTCGAACTCTCCTTAGATCACGTGCCACGATGTCTTTGTGCGGGATGTCCTTGTAATCTGGAACTTGCGTGCCCATTTTCTCGAACTCGTTTTCCAGGAATTTGTCGTATGGATCGTCCTTATTTGTCTTGATTATCTCCGCGAGTTCAGAGCTTGGGCCGCGGGCAGATCGAAGAAGACGCGAGAGCGTGCGCCGTACCTCTCGGATTTCAGTTTTGACCTTGTCAAGTGCCTCGCGGTGATGGTTGATGACTTCCTCTAGCACAATCTGCGGCACTACCAATGTTGCGCTTGTCTTCTTCAGGTATTCTCGTAGTAGGACGAACGAAGAGGATCGAAGCCAGTAATCCCCGATAAAGACGTTCGAGTCCAGCACAATGAATTCAGGCATCGGCTCCGCTGCCGCAGCTTTTACCGCTCTGTGATTTACTCCCACTGTAGAGTCTGTCCTCCCACAAAGGCGTGTGACCGCCGCCCTTCTTAATAAGCTTGTTCTCCATCTTGGACGATAACCTTCGCCCGTTCTACCTCTCGGAAGTCGGGCATAGGACCCTTTCAAGAATTCCCGGTAGAACATCGAGTGCGATATGACTCAGGTACTGATGATCGCTGTAAAGAATCTTGCGGCACTTCGGGCAGCCGGGCACGACAGTGCCCTTTCCACCTTGCGCGAAGCTTGGTGGATTATTTACGAAGGTATCCCAGGAGTGCGACATAATTTCTTGTTGGGCAGCCTGCAGAGTTTTTTGGTCCATAGGTGTCACAAGGATAGCATCCGGGAACTAGCGACGCCGAACCTGCTTCCTAGGTCTCTTTTGTGGAGAACCTCGCGGCCATTCACGTTTCAGAATTTTGTACAGAACTATTATGAGGCTAACGGTGACAAACAGATGGATGAGGAAGTGCTGAAAAGATTCGAAGAACGCGCTCATCTGCTTAGAAACTCCTTCTCGCGTGCCCACTTCACTGGTAGCGGACTATCCCGCGAAAGGCGCCTCAAGCAAATGCGCTACAGCATTACATACCCACCTCTTCTACGCGCCAGCGCGCGTGTCCTGAATAGAGGTGGTTGGGAACCTACAGACCCTACCTTGGAACACTCACCAGAACTATGCTGGTTGGCGTCGACATCCTCGAGTCTGTTTGGTCAGAGTAAATCGCACCGAGGGCCGTTGTCAAGAAATAGCTAGTGGCACATGAATCAAGCTGAGCGCGTTTTTGAAATGGGAAACTTTCGCTGACGGACTCGTAAAAAGTGAATCGCTAGCGGCCCCGTAGCATCCTCGGAAACGGTCTAGCCGTACAATCCACCCAGACGTAATTTCAAGTGATGCTACAGGTTTCTAAACGCTACTAGCACGTGTTCTAGGATTCTGTCCCTTCGGAATTCGCCTAATTCCCTCAAAACTTTTTTCACGCGTCACCATAATTTTGGTTGACACTCTTTTGTGCTCCCAATAGTATCGCTCTAGTCATTAAGTTAATAGTACACACAAAGGAGATTCAAATGACAACCGACAAGGAAAAGAAAGTTCCAAAGGTTCACATCCTGCCATCACTCGACAACAACAAGCGGGTCATCAAGGAGTGTAGTCGGACAATTGTAGATGTGAAGAAGGTGATGTCAGTTTTCAATTGTTCGCGCAACGACGCCGTTGTGCTGGCAAGCGCGGCGGAATTAAATCTCATTCCCGCCGACTCGGTCAAAAAGGCGGGTGCATAAAATCGCAGAGCACATCCCGCTCGAAGCCTGAGCGGATGTAATGCGGCAGGCCGGGTTGCAAGTCCCGACCACAAGGAACCTATGACCAAGAGGCAGGCGCAACGTCTTGCGAAAGCGAAGCGCGAGCACAAGAAGTTGGCAGCACTGGCTGACCGCCTTGAGACACAAGCCTATGGCTTCGAGCAACGAGCCAAAGCAAACCGCGAGAAGGTTTACAACGTCGAGACGAAAGTTGAAGAACTCGAAGAAATCATCGCGTTTTTGGAAACCAAATGAACACAGATGAGTTCGACAAGCTATTAGCCCGTGAGCCTTTTGTGATTCTCCTTCACGCATACAACTACATCTGGGATGACAAAATTTCCTGGGATCTTCAGGTGAGGTTTGCCACAACGAGAGATTTGTTGATTTCAGCACTTTCTGTGGAGTGCCTTGAGCGAATCCCCGAAGCGAGCTAAGTCCTGTATTATCAGGGAGTACTAGCGATAGTACTATATACATCAGGTAGGAACTGGAAATAATTGACCCTTTCAGGAGGCCGAATTATGTCTAAGGGAGTTGGCCACGAGGAGGGACGACACGGAAAAGGTCGTCTCTGGCGACGTGGCAATGTTTGGTGGATTCAGTACTACGCGCACGGACAGCAGCATCGTGAATCGTCACATTCGGATAAGAAGGGCGTTGCTGAAAAGCTGCTCATGAAGCGACTCGTGAATGCAGAAGATGGCACAATCCCAGTGAAAACCTCTATCACCTATGACGAGATGCGCCAGCGTTTGGTAACTAATCGGCAGCTTAATGATGGCATCACGGCTAAGCAATCCACAGCTTGCCTGAAATATCTCGACCAATTTTTCTTGGGCAAGCGAGTCATTACCGATGAAGACGTTGATGAATTCAAAGTGGCCCGTAAAGCAACTGGTGTGTCGAACGCCACTATCAACCGCTCGCTTGCGGCACTTCGGCAAATGTACCGTCTATCATCCAAAAAAGTTAAGAACCCACCAACAGTGAAACTGCTGCCGGAGCCGCCGCCTCGGAAGGGTTTCCTTACACGCGACCAATACTTGCGACTACTGGCCGCGCTTCCCGCTCGTGTCCGGCCTATTTTCAAATTTGGTTATCACACTGGAATGAGGTTTGGTGAGTTGCACGATCTTTCGTGGTCGCATATTGACATGGCAGAGGAAATGATTCGACTCGAAGCTGAGGACACAAAGAGCGGTGAGGGACGCGAAATTCCTCTTGGATACTTTCCTGAACTCGTGGAACTTATCAAAGAATTACGCAAGCAATCGACCTCAGACAAAGTGTTTGGGAGTGGTGGATTCCGTAAAGCGTGGTCACGTGCTTGTATGAGAGTTGGCTTAGGACGAATGCTGTGGGAATGTAAAACCTGCCACCATCGCATCGAATCGGACAAGCAACCGCAAAGGCCGGGAAAGAAAATGGAAAAACCGCGCTGCGAGTGTGGGGCCGATTGTCACTGGAAGTATGTCGGACTGATTTTTCACGATCTGCGTCGCACAGCTATCCGCAATATGATTCGTGCAGGTGTAGATGAATCAGTGGCAATGAAGATTTCCGGTCACAAAACAAATTACATCTTCAAGAGGTACAACATCGTAGATACAGCTGATGTGAAACAAGGCATGAAGAAATTAGCTGAATTTTATCAAGCTGAGGACGCGAAGCTGGAACCGTCCGGCGCACGTCCCAACTGATGCAAGCATCAGCCCCGTCTCACGGATTGCGAAGGGAGTGGTCGAATTCCTGAACTTTAGCCGTGTAGTCTCTGCAGTGTTCGTCGTAGCAATTGTGCACCGGGCAGGCGGGAGTGTCGACAACCATGTTTCCGTTACGGTCGGTATGGTCTTTCTTGGTCCATTTCGGGTCATTAAAGTCGATGCAGAATTCTGACAGCCTCATGGGAGTGTCTGGAAATATATCCCGGTACACGGCCCACCCCCAAAAGAATCCATGCTTAGCGCCTTGCGCGATTGCCTCAAGGTCTTTAATCGAGATCGCAGTGGAATCAGTGGGCACGATGGCTTTTGGCCCGATGACAATAGTTTTTTTCGAGGATTGGGGCAGAGTGTCGAAATTCGCAAACTGGGAACTTTCAGAAACTATAGCAATATTTGCTTGGACGATTGCGGTTGTCGTCGGTGTGGTTCCGCTGTTCGTCCAAAGCATATTGGCGGTGAAGCCGATGAGGGGCTTGTCTTCAACAAGCGGATTATTCAAGATTATCGGCCCGCTAGAGGTGAGGAAAGCCCGTTGAATCTGCACAGTGGCTTTGTTGGCATCCGACGAAACTCGCCAGAGCAAGCAGTTGAAAACGACTAACAAGATCGTAGAAATTGTAATCAACGTACGAGTTAGGTTTTCACCCATGATGAATTTTGAGTGACAGTATCACTTTCTTACACACCTGTCCATTCCACGCGGTCGTCATTAGTCACTGAGATAGAAGTTGTGCTAGTTTCTAAGCAATGAATATCCCGGCAGAGATACTAGCGGTGATTGGAGGAAGCTACGGTTTATATCGTCTTGCAGAATGGCTCATCAAAAGAGCCGTTGACGCTTCCTTACAACGCAGGGCCGATGAGTTCAGAATACTTCTCCAGCGTGACGTCGACTTGCAGGTTCAAAGTCTAAAGAGTTCTCTTGAGATGATTGCGTATGAGCAGCAAGTAAGATTTTCCAAATTGCACGAAAAGAGAGCGGACGTAATAGCTGAACTCTATTCACAGATCGTTGAGTTGCCATCTTACGCGGGGAAGTTCATCCTTCAATCACCCAGTGACGTTGAGCAAGCAAAGATTGCAATGAATAAGGTTACCGAAGCAGACTGTTTTGTGGCAAAGAACAGAATCTATTTCCCGCCGGATGTCTGCGAGTTACTGGACAAATTTGTGAAAACTCTTCGAAGCATGGTGATTCAGGTTCAAGTTTACTGGAAAGATCGAAGCTTCGTTACTCTGGAGATGATGGAAGAACAAAACAAGGTGATGATGAAAGCTGTAACCAACCTTGAAAACGAGATACCAGCACTAACTAGGAAGCTCGAAAACGAGTTTCGGTCATTGCTCGGCGGTCCGACAGTGCAAATAGTGAAAAAGTAAAATGGGGCCAGTATGGGTACAGACAAGTGTTTTGCGTACCATTTACAAGGGATTTGCGCGGGGTACAGCGGACTCATAATCCGTCGGTCCCAGGTTCGAATCCTGGCGGGCCCACTATTCATTTTCAGCGAGTTGGTTTGAGCGTCTCCGCTCGCACTCGCGTCACTTTTCCGTTCTGCTGCCTCGCCTGT
>Ga0302324_100013016_pt1 | contig 16907 bp, 13 predicted proteins | sample Palsa_T0_1_FD_201949 | JGI IMG/M metagenome (GOLD analysis project Ga0302324, IMG submission 201949) | Peat permafrost microbial communities from Stordalen Mire near Abisko, Sweden - Palsa_T0_1 | ecosystem: Environmental > Terrestrial > Soil > Palsa > Peat permafrost | place: Sweden: Abisko...
GCGCCACCCCCCCCGCGACGCCGCTCGCCGCCCCCCACGCGTCGCGGCCTCTTACCCCCAGCACCACGCCGGCCACGAGGGCCGCCAGCGTCCAGCCCGCGGCCGGCGCGGCGACCCACCAGCCCGCCAGCGGCGCCGTCCCGGCCAGGACCACGATTGGCGGGATCGCGAGAGGGCCGATCTGGCGAAGTTTCAGCTTCGCCCGATGTCGTTGAACGGTCCGGGCCCGACCCGCGCCATACTTCAGATATTGGGCGAACAGGGCGCCGGGCGAGTTCCGCGGGTAGTAGCCGACCGCGATTTCCGGCTCGAGCCAGATTCTGAATCCGCCGCGCAGCAGGCGGGCGTCGAGTTCGGCGTCCTCGTTGTGGCTGAAGGTTTCGTCATAGCCCCCGACCCTCCGATAGGCCTCCAGCGAGATCAAGGCATGGTGCCCGTGATCGACGAACCGGCCGGCGCCCAGGCGCCGGTGGGGCGAGCCGCCGGCGCCAAGCATGGAGTTCATCGCTGTCGCGACCGCCGACTGAAACCCGCCGTGGGCCAGCGTTATCATCGACACCGTCACCGCGTCGGCGCCTGTTCGCTCGGCGGCGCCTATCAGCCTCGACACATAGTCTTTGGGATAGACGCAGTGGGCGTCGATGCGCACGATCCAGGGCCTTCCGTCGCCAAGGACGGCGGCCGCGAGGTTCATGGCCGCGCTCTGGAGACGCAGCGGATTGTGCAGAAGGCGAATGTTTGAAGTCGTCGCCGCATGATCCCGGGCGATCTGCTGCGTCCCGTCGGTGCTGCCCCCGTCCGCCACCACCACGAGCGCCTCGGAACATTCGGCCGCGAACTGGTCGAGCAGTCCGGGAAGGTGGGCGGCCTCGTCGAGGCAAGGGATGACGATCAACGGTCCGAGGACGTCTGGAACGTCATTCGAGACAGTGGTGCTCATTTTGTATTCTATACAAAAAACTATACTACCGGGTAAGTTCGAGTAACACGAACCAGGCATTCTTGCGGATGACCGGAACCCGGAGCAATACCGCGTCCGCCTGCTCGCAGAACCTCATCGCTTTGGACTTGGCGAATGGCGCCTGGAGCGGTACGGCCAACAGGGTAGTCATTCCGAACGCCCTGTGTTCGACCAGCCTGAAGTACTTTTCGGCGAGCGACACGTCTCGCATGAGCAGCGGGTGTTCGTCCGCAGTTCTCAGACGCGGCGTCATTCGTCTGAAGAGTTTCAGGAAGACGTTGTGTCCCAGGGGTTCGGAAAATATGGCCTTGCCGCCGGGGCGAAGAACGCGGGCGATCTCGGAGAAGGCTCTGTTCAGATCGAGATGGTGGAGGATCCCGGAGCCGAAGACCACGTCGAACTCCGCGTCCGGGAACGTCATGTTCTCGGCGTCCATGACGCTGAACGAGCACTTCTCCAACTGCCGGTTCGCGGCTGATTGACGCGCGGAGTCAATGGCTTGGTCGGAAATATCGATGCCGTGAAAACTCGCGGTCTGATCTATGAAATGGTCTCGGGCGATGGAGGCTCGTCCATCGGCGCAGCCATATTCCAGAACCTTCCCTCCCTTCCCGTAGCGCTCGACCAGTTGCTGCTGAGTCCGCGCGCACGCCGCGACGGCGCCATACCAGCGACTGAGCGACTCGCGGACGTCCGGCTGGGCGCCGAACCGTTGGTTATGGAACTGGCGCTCGCTCTCCTTCCGGCGCTCGTCGGCGGGCATGGTCGGAACTCTTGGCGCAACCATTGCCGAGGACCTCTCAGTTGGGGCTGTCAGGCTGCTTCACCCAGTTCGGCTGGCCCGCGTCGGTGAGGCTCTGCGCTCTCCTGGGTTCGCCAAAGCGCACCGCCGATGTCGATCTGTTTCGCCAGCCCTCGAGCGTCGGGTCGAACACCCAGGTGGCGCCCTGAGCGTCCGTCACCATGACGGGGGGAGGCGGCTTGGCGGCCTTGGCGGAGTCCGGCGACTGGAGCGGATCGGCGTCCGCTGGCCGTCCGACCACGTCGTCGGGGGCTGGCGTGGAAGCGATCCTCGAAGCACCGGCGTAGCCGGTCATGGCCGTCGCCGAATAGCCGGTCCTCGCTGGCCCGTATCCGGTCATGACGTTCGCCGAGTAGGGGATCGCGTCCTTCGAGGTCGCATATCCAGCCACGGCCTGGGGCGCCGTTGCCGGCGGTGGCCGGCGCGGGTCGGCGATCGTCTGAGCGCGCGAGGGGTCGACGGCGGTCAGACAACAACCGGCGACGAGAACGCTCAAGATAATCTTCATCGCGCCAACGGCTCGAACCCATCTCGCCCGGCGCCGCCCGAGAGCCCGGCTCTGAATGCTACCGGGCTCTAGGTTCCCTCTCCGTCAACAAGCTTGGTTCACTCTCCGTCACCAAGAAACGGACAAACGCCGTCACCACGGCGCGAGCCGAGCGGCCTTCGCGGTCCCATTATCGGCGCCTTTACGAAAAGTCGGTCCAGCTACCGCGAACGTCCCGCGGCGGCCGCCGCGGTTCGAGTTCGCATCGGAGGCCAGGCCATCGGTCAGTTCGAAGCCAACGACGGCTTGCGGACATCGTCGGCGCGTCGCGTTCTTGGCCCGATGCTCTGGTCGACCGCCTCCGCCGCGGGCGGCCAGGTGGTCTCGTTCGTCGTCTTCGCCACGCTCGCCCGCCTGCTTGGCAGTCGCGCTTTCGGTTTGGCGGCGCTGGCGGCGCTGATCGTCGATCTGATGCAGGTCGTGAGCGCCGGCGGCACCACCGAGGCCGTGATCCAGAGACCGACGCTGCGCGAGGAGGAGGCGGACACCGCCTTCTGGCTGAACCTCGCCGCGGGCGCCGCTTTCTTCTGCGTCGGAGAGCTGCTGGCCGGGCCGATAGCGCGGTTGTTCCGCCAGCCTGCGTTAGGCCCGGTCCTCCAGGCGCTCTGCCTGCTCTTTATCATCTCGCCGGCCGGGGGCATCCACTCGGCGCGACTGGTTCGCGATCTACGTTTCAAGTCGCTGGCCTACCGGAACCTGGGCGCAAACCTGGTCGGAGGAGTTTGTGGCGTCGCCCTGGCTTTCGCCGGCGTCGGCGTCTGGGCCCTCGTCGCCCAGCGGCTGGTCTCGGCGACCCTGGTTGTCCTGCTGGTCTGGAGTTTCTGCCGCTGGCGGCCCCGGTTTCGCTTCGAATGGGCGGCGGTGAGGAGTCTCCTGGGTTTCGGCTCGAACCTGATGTTCTCTCAGCTCTTGATGCAGTTGAATTCCAGGGCCGTCGAACTCATCACCGGTTCCGTCGTTGGTCCTGCGGCGGTGGGATTCATTAGAGCCGGATCCCGATGCATGGACCTGATCAATCAGGTCACCCTGGCTCCGTTTCACCAGATCACTCTGCCACTGCAGGCGCGCGCGGCGGGGGAGCGGGAACACGTCAGATCGACCTACGCGATGTTGAGCCGAGCCTCGTCGCTGGCGATGTTCCCGGCGTTCATCGGCGCGGGGGCGATCGCCTCGCCCTTGATCGCCCTGATCCTGGGTCCGGGGTGGGCGGCGGCCGCCGATGTCGTGCGCCTGCTGAGCGTCCTGGCGTTGACGGGCCAGTTCAACACCCTGATGCTTTCCAGTCTGGCGGCGGCGGGACGGCCCCGGCTGGTCCTTCTCTGGTCGAGCATACAGGTCGCTGTCGGTCTCGCCGCCACCGTGGCGACCGCCCATTTCGGCTGGCGCGTCATGCTGGCCGCGAACGTGGCCCGATCGTATCTGCTGCTGCCGCTGGGCATGTTCATGCTGCGTAGGGCCACGCCGATAGATATCGGTCTGGTGATCAGGAGCGTCGCCCCGGCTCTCGGCGCCGCCTGCCTGATGGCCGCGAGCGTGCTGGCCTTCGACGACTTCGTCGCTTCGCCATGGCCCCTTCTCGTCCGCCTCGGCGCCCTGATTGGCGTGGGCGCCGCAACCTACGGCGCTGCAGCCCTGCTCCTCGATCGAAAACTGCCGGGCGAGTTGCGCAGCCTCTGGGCGATGATGTCCCAGGTCAGGCAGGCGGGCGCGGCCGGCGGGGGCGCGCTCTAGCAATAGGGGCGCGAACGACGGAAGTTCCGTCAGTTGCGCCGGGCGGAGGCGGCGACGCCGTTCTTGGCGTGGATCACGGCCCACATCGCCAGCCTGCGCACCTGCTCGACGCTTTCAGGAAAGGCGAACGACACGCCGCTGATGGCGCGGTTCATCAGCGAATCCTGATCGTGGAGCAGAGCCACCTCCATTTTGTTACGCGGCTGGGTCCGTTGATGGCGAATTCGAGAGTGGAACTGGAGCATCTGGTCGCTGGCCCGCAGATAGTGGGCGGTCAGCGAGGCCCGCGAAACAGCAGGGTTGGCGCCTTCCAGGCTCCCGTGCGCGGTCAGGGACGACCAGAACAGCACGTCGCCCTTGCCCATGAAGGGGGCGACGATCCTGCACTGGGCCCTCTCGATGGCCTCCGCCATCGCTTCCTTGTACCGCTCGTGGCCGCTGGCGAAGTTGTTGGGTCCCTCGTTCTTCACCAGCTCCACGCGCCGATGGCTCTGGGGACAGACGAAAAAGCGGCCCGCGCCGGCATCGATGTCTTCGAGCGCGTACCAGCCGGCCGCCATTCGACCCAGGCCGGCGCTGCTGTCCTGGTAGTAGCTGTCCTGGTGGGCCCAGGTGCCGGCCGCCGCCTCGAAGAACATGCTCTGCACCATCTTGACCGGGCCTCCGAGGATGGCTTCGGTCACTTCGGCGACGCGACTATGGGTCAACACATCAAGGGCCCGCGACTTGAAGGCGCCGAAGGTCTTCGTGTGCAGATCCTGGATGTTGAATATTGGGTTCTCCAGAAATCCTGCGGATGTGAACCTGTTCTGCTCGTACCGCATGTTCTTCTGCCGCAGAATCGGCGTACTCGACCGCCGAACCTCCTGTTCGAAGGCGGCGCGCACGCGATCGCAAAGCTCGTCGGGAATCAATCGCCGAATGACGACATAGCCCTCGTCGCTATAATACCGGAGCGCCTGATCCAATTGTTGTAATTCATAATAATGGCGGTCCACCTCAAGGGTCTCTGGCAGTTCCAGATTGGCGTAGGATTGCGCAACCATTACCATCTCCACTGTCGCCCGTAGAGGCTTCGATCCGCCGACCGCGGGGTTTCGCGGCTCTTACTGTTGCGCCGGTACGATTTCCCATCCGTGAACAAATTCTAAAATTTTCCCGCCCCCAGCGTCTCGTCGAACAACGCCCGCATCGCCGCCCACGAACGCGCGTCGGTCGGCTGGTGATATCGAAAGCCGTCCATCCCGAATGCATCGACCGACCTGTCGGTGAAGCTGTGGCCAGCGCCTCCGTAGACGAGAAGTTGCCAGTCGGCGTGGGCGCCTTCCATCAGCTCGATCAGTCTCTGGCGCGCCGCGGCGGGAATGAGCGGGTCCTCGGCGCCGGCGCAGACCATCACCTTGCAGGTGATCTTTCGGTCGTCCTTCTCGGGCAGGTCGGTGAGACCGGGATGGAACGCCACCACGCAGCGAACGCCGGCGCCCATGCGCGCCAACTCCAGGACGGTGGCGCCGCCGAAGCAGTAGCCGATCGCGGCCAGCCGATCGGTATCGACATTCGCCTGCGATTTCAGCGTCTCCAGGCCCGCCTTCACCCGCCCATGCAGAAGCGGCGGGTTCTTCGATAACGTGGAGATGAGCGCCATCGCCTGATCCCGGCTCGAGGCGACCTCGCCGTAGAGATCGAGGGCGAAAGCGACGTAGCCCAGTTCGGCGAGCATCCGGGCCCGCTCCCTGGTATGCTCGGTAAGTCCGCCGCCTTGATGGCAGACGAGGATCCCCGGCGCCCGCCGGTCGGCTGATCCGTCGGCAAGATAACCGGTCAGCGTCTTGCCGTCGTGTTCGTAGGTGACGTCACGGGTCTTCATGGGCGCCTCGAGTTGATTGCGTGGATGATCCAGACCCTATCACTCGCCGACCAGGCCGGCGCGACGCAGAACGAAACGGAGCCCGTCGCATGTCCTTCCGCCCCCTGAAGACCTTCACCATGACCTGGTGGCAGACCGGCGCCTTCAAGGCCGGGACGATGGGCCTGTGGCTCGCCGTCGGCGCGCATTGGCACGCCCTTCTCGATCCCTACGCCCTGTGGCTGGCGCTGTTGGGACTCGTCTGCCTGACCTACGTCGCCGTGATCTGGTGGCGCCAATAGCGTCGGTCCGGACCGCCTGGGCGGGATTCAACCGGCGGCCCGAGGCTCGGCCGTCCTTCCCCCGACGGCCCTTCCTCCCACGCCCCGTGGCCGGCGGCGCAGGTCGGCAAGGATCTCGCGAGCGGCGTTGTGGCCGGGGGCGCCGGTAACGCCACCGCCGGGATGGGTTCCGGCCCCGCACTGATAGAGGCCGGCCACCGGCGTTCGGTAATCGCCGTGGCCCAGCACCGGCCGGGCGCTGAACATCTGATCGAGCGACATCGCCCCGTGCATGATGTCGCCGCCGACCAGCCCGAAAGTGCGTTCCAGATCGAGCGGCGAAAAGATCTGTCGACCCAGGACGCTGGCCGCGAATCCAGGCGCGAAACGGTCGACGGTGGCGACCATGAGATCGGCCACTTCTTCGCGATGTTCGTCCCACGACCGTCCGCCCCAAAGCGTTGGGGCCACATGCTGGCAGAAGAGGCTCGCCACGTGCTGGCCGCTAGGGCTCAGCGAGTCGTCCAGCGTCGAGGGGATCAGCATCTCGACGATCGGCTCGCGCGACCAGCCGAAGGCGCGGGCGTCCATGTAGGCCCGCTCCATGTAGGCGAGCGACGGGGCCATGATGATGCCGCCGGTCAGGTGATCGCCAGCCTGCGGCAGGCAGGTAAAACGCGGCGCCTCCGAGAGCGCGACGTTCATTCGGAACGTCCCCGAGCCCGACCGGTAGCGCGCGATCCGCTCGCGGAAATCGGCGGGCAGGTGGGATGCGTCGACAAGCTTCTCGAACAGGACCTTGGGATGAAGGTTCGAGACGACCATTCGCGCCCGGATCGTTTCGCCCGCCTTGGTCACCACGCCGACGGCGCGGCCGCCTTCCACCAGGACCTCGTTCACCGCCGCGTCGGTGCGGATCTCGACCCCGAGCGCCAGGCACGCCGACGCCATCGCCTGGGTGATCGCGCCCATGCCGCCGATCGCGTGGCCCCAGGCGCTCTTCTTGCCGTTTACCTCGCCGAACACGTGGTGCAGCAGCACGTAGGCGGAGCCCGGCGTATAGGGTGACGCGTAGTTGCCGACGATGCCGTCGAATCCGAAGGCGGCCTTGATCGGCGCGCTCTCGAACCAGCCGTCCAGCCAGTCGCCGGCCGACTGAGAAAAAAGAGCCAGCATGTCCCTGCGCGCCGTGAGGTCCAGCCGGGCGAGCCGCCGGCCCACGTCCGCGCCCTTGATAAGCTGACCCAGGGTCGCCAGCGCCCCGCCGGTCAGGGGCATGTTCGGCGGCGTCTTCAGGACCAGCGCGCGCACCGTATCGGCGATCGCCCCCAGGCGCGCGTCGTAGGCGTCGAGCCGGTCTGCGTCCCGGTGCGAGAACTTCGCCACCTCCGCCTTGGTGCGACCCTCGCCGACGATCAGATAGTCCCGGTCGTTCAGGGGCAGGAAGTTGGCGACCTTGCGCTCGACGATCCGCAGACCGTGCGCGGCAAGGTCCATGTCGGCGATGATCCTGGGGTTCAGCAGCGAGACCGTGTAGCTCGCGACCGAATTGCGGAAGCCGGGATGGAAGGTCTCGGTCACCGCCGCCCCGCCGACGACGCCCCGGCGCTCGAGCACCGTGACCTTCAGCCCGGCGCGCGCGAGATACCAGGCGCAGACCAGGCCGTTGTGGCCGCCGCCGACGACGACGATGTCAGTCATGGCGCCGCCAAGCCGCGGCTCTCGCCGGAGAGCGCGGCGCGGCCTGATCGCGACCCGGGATTTGCGGCATGGCGGGTCGCCTGGGCTTCGGTCAATCTGACTCCTCGTGCACCTCGAAGAGGCGCCCAATCATGTTCCGACTCGACGGCGGCGGCGAGACCATGCTGATCGCCCAGCGTCCCGGACCGCCGGTGCTGGCCTATTGGGGTCCAGCATTGGCGGACGAGGTCGACCTCGATGCGGTCGAGGCGCTGGGCGAACGCGCGATACCGCACGGAATGCTGGACGCAGGGGAGGTCTTCGACCTCCTTCCCGAAGCCGCGCGCGGTTTCACCGGCCATCCGGCGATCGAGGTCCACCGGCCCACCGGCGGCTTCCTCACTCAACTGGAGTTCCTCGAGGCCCGCGCCGAACCGGACCGGTGCGAGATCCTTCTCGCCGATCGGCTTGCCGGGATCGAGGTATCCCTCTTCGTGAGCCTGGACGCCGCCAGCGGCGTCGCCGCGTTCGGCGGCCGGCTCGTCAACGCCGCTCGCCGTCGACTGGTTCGCGCCGGCGGCGCTGCCGATGGCCAACGACGAGATGATGGTCTTCGACGGAAGGTGGGGGCGCGAGTTCCAGTGCGTTCGCGCGCGCCTCGCAACCGGCTTGTGGCTGAAGGAGAACCGCACCGGCCGCACCTCGCATCACGCGCCGCCGTTCGCGGTCGTCGGCTCGCCGGGGTTCTCTGACGGCGCCGGCGAAGTCGTCGGTCTGCACCTGGCGTGGAGCGGCAATCACCGCCTCCTTATCGAGCGCCTGCGCGACGGCCGCATCCAGGCCCAGGCCGGGGAGCTATTCCTCCCCGGCGAGATGGTTCTGGGGCCGGGCGAGGCCTACGAGACGCCGTTCCTCTACGCCGCCCGGTCGCGGACTGGACTGAATGGTCTCTCGGATCGGTTCCATCCGTTCGTCCGCGACCGCATCCTGGGCGGTCGCCTGAAGGCCAGGCCTCGGCCGGTGCATTTCAACACCTGGGAAGCGGTCTATTTCCGCCATGATCTCGATGAGCTGAAGGCCCTGGCTGACATCGCCGCCGACGTCTGCGCCGAGTGCTTCGTCCTCGACGACGGCTGGTTCGAAGGGCGCGACGACGACACCAGCAGCCTTGGTGATTGGCGCGCGGACCGGCGGAAATACCCCGACGGTCTCTCGCCCCTCATCGACCACGTCCGCGGTCTTGGCCTCGAGTTCGGCCTCTGGGTCGAGCCGGAAATGGCTAACACCCGGTCCAGCCTTCTGCGGGCCCATCCCGACTGGACGCTGCACGAGGAAGGCCGAAGCCAGCCGCTTGGACGTGGCCAGTATGTCCTCGACCTGACGCGGCCCGAGGTCGCCGACAACATTTTCACCCAACTGGACGCGCTGCTCGCCGCGCACCCGATCGACTACCTCAAGTGGGACATGAACCGCGACCTGACCCACGCCGCCAGTGGCGGTCGCCCGGCCGCCCATCGCCAGATGCTCGCCCTCTACGCCCTGATCGACAGGGTCCGGGCCGCCCATCCCCGCGTCGAGATCGAGTCGTGCGCCTCGGGCGGCGGCCGGGCCGACTTCGAGATCCTGAAGCGCGCCGACCGGATCTGGACCTCGGACTGCAACGATCCGATCGAACGACAGACGATCCAGCGCGGTTTTTCGATCTTCTTCCCACCGGAGGTCATGGGCGCCCACGTCGCCGCCGCCGCCGACCACACGACCGGCCGCCGCGCCAGCCTCGATCTGCGCGCCCTTACCGCTCTCTTCGGCCACCTGGGAATCGAGGCCGACGTACGGTTGTTCTCAGCGGGCGATCTGGCGGCTCTTTGGACCTGGATAGGCGTCCACAAGACGCATCGGACGCTGCTCCACTCGGGCCGGACCGTACGCCAGACCTATGGCGATCCCGGCGCGGTCGCGACCATGGTTGTCGACGCAGCAGGCGCCCTGGCGAGCCTCGCCCAGCTCGCGACGCCGGTCCACGCCTCGCCGCCGCCCCTGCGACCGGTTGGCTTGGATCCGTGCGGCCTCTACCGCGTGCGCCTCTTGAATCCGCCCCGCCCTCCGGGTCGGGGAATGAAGCGCGCCCCGGCCTTGGCCTCGGGCGCGGCGGTTCAGGCCACGGGCCGGATCATCGAGGCCATCGGCTTGCCGCTTCCGATCCTGCGGGCCGGAGGCATCGCGGTCTTCCACCTGGAGCGGCTCGGATCGACGGAATGACAAGGTCGGCCGTCCCGGCCTCCCTTGGTGGACACCCCGGGGACGGCGCGATATTCCGACACAGCACTGTATCGAGACCATCAGCGAGCGCCACCGGAGGCCAGCAGGATGTCCGCCGTCCACGATGACGACGCCCTCGCCCAGGCGGTCGTTCTGATCGAAGGCGCGCTTGTCTGGGACAACCACGCCTGCATGCCGCTGCGACCGGGCGACGACGCGTTCCTGCCGCAGATCGAGCGGGCCCGAAAAGCCGGCTGCGACGTCGTGAGCCTGAATGTCGGCTTCGGCCCACAATCGCTCGAGGCGCATCTGCGCGTGGCGGCGAGCTTCCGACGCTGGTTCGCGGCGCGGCCCGATCTATACATCCTGGCGCGCGGCGTGGCCGACATCGACCGGGCCAGGGAGGAGGGCAAGCTCGCCGTCTTCTTCGACATCGAGGGGATGGCCCCTTTCGATCAGGGCGACGCAGGCCTGGTGCAGCTCTTCCATGACCTGGGCGTGCGCTGGATGCTCATCGCCTATAACCGCAACAACGCCGCCGGCGGCGGCTGCTATGACGAAGACCCCGGGCTCTCGGACCACGGCCGTGCGATCCTGGCCGAAATGAAGCGGGTGGGCATGATGGTCTGCTGCTCGCACACCGGCCACCGGACGGCGCGCGAGGTCATCGAAGAGGCCGGCAATCCGGTGATCTTCTCCCATTCGAATGCGAGCGCCGTCCATCCTCACACGCGCAACATTCCCGATGAACTCATCGAGGCCTGCGCGCGGACGGGAGGAGTCGTGGGCGTCAACGGCATCGGCGTTTTCCTTGGCGACAACGACGATCGAGCCGAGACCCTCGTTCGCCATATCGACCACATGGTTCAGCTCGTCGGCCCTGACCACGTCGGCATCGGCCTCGACTACGTCTACGACCAGCAGGAACTCGCCGAGCACCTCGTCACCATGCGCGCGACCTTCGCCGATGATCCGACCTATCGCCAACCGATCCGGATGGTGGCGCCCGAAGCGCTGCCGGCGATCGTCGCGGGGCTGCAGGCGCGCGGCTATGCCGACGGCGACATCGGCAAGATCCTGGGCGGCAACTGGCGTCGCGTCGCCGGCCAGGTCTGGCGTTGACCTCGCATCGCTGAGAGCGCCGGCTAGCCGGCGCCCGGCCTAGTAGCCGCCCATGCCGCCGCCCTGCATCGGCTGGGCGCCGGCGTCCTTCTTGGGGGCTTCGGCGATCGCCGCTTCGGTGGTGATCATGATGCCGGCGACCGAGGCGGCGTCCTGGAGGGCGGTGCGCACCACCTTGGTCGGGTCGATCACGCCGGCCTTGACCAGGTCCACATACTCCTCCGTCTGGGCGTTGAAGCCGAAGGTCGCCGAGGCGTTCTCCAGCACCTTGCCGACCACGATCGAGCCTTCGACGCCGGCGTTCTCGGCGATCTGACGGATCGGCGCCTGGAGGGCCCGCCGGACGATGGCGATCCCCGCATCCTGATCGGGGTTGAGACCCTTGAGGCCGGCCAGCGCCTTCGAGGCGTTCAGCAGAGCGACGCCGCCGCCGGGCACGATGCCTTCTTCGACCGCCGCGCGGGTGGCGTTGAGCGCGTCATCCACCCGATCCTTGCGTTCCTTCACCTCGACCTCGGTCGAGCCGCCAACCTTGATGACGGCGACGCCGCCGGCGAGCTTGGCCAGGCGCTCCTGCAGCTTTTCCTTGTCGTAGTCGGAGGTGGTGTCTTCGATCTGCAGTTTGATCTGGGCGATGCGGGCGTCGATGGCCGCCTTGTCCCCGGCCCCGCCGACCACGGTGGTGGCGTCCTTGCTGATCGTGACCTTCTTTGACGTACCCAGCATCTCCAGGGTGACGTTCTCCAGCTTGATGCCGAGATCCTCGGAGATGACCTGGCCGCCCGTGAGGGTGGCGAGGTCTTCGAGCATCGACTTGCGCCGATCGCCGAAGCCCGGCGCCTTGACCGCCGCGACCTTGAGGCCGCCGCGCAGCTTGTTGACCACCAGCGTGGCCAGGGCTTCGCCGTCGATGTCCTCGGCGACGATCAGCAACGGACGGGTCGACTGAACCACGGCTTCGAGCAGCGGGAGCAGGGGCTGCAGGGAAGAGAGCTTCTTTTCCGAGAGCATGATCAGCGGGCTCTCGAGCTCGACCTCCATCTTGTCGGCGTTGGTGATGAAGTACGGCGAGAGATAGCCGCGGTCGAACTGCATGCCTTCGACGACCTCGAGTTCAGTCTCCAGGGTCTTGGCTTCCTCGATCGTGATCACGCCCTCGTTGCCGACTTCCTTCATCGCCTTGGCGATCATCGCCCCGATTTCCTTGTCGCCGTTGGACGAGATGGCGCCGACCTGGGCGATCTCGTCGTTGGTCGTGACCTTGCGCGAGGACGCCTTGATGCTCTCGACGACGACGGCCACCGCCTTTTCCACGCCGCGCTTGAGATCCATCGGGTTCATGCCGGCGGCCACCGACTTCAGGCCCTCGACGACGATGGCCTGGGCCAGGACCGTCGCCGTGGTGGTGCCGTCGCCGGCCTTGTCGCTGGTCTTGGAGGCGACCTCGCGGAGCATCTGGGCGCCCAGGTTCTCGAACCTGTCCTCGAGTTCGATCTCCTTGGCGACGGTGACGCCGTCCTTGGTCGTGCGCGGCGCGCCCCACGATTTCTCGATCACCACGTTGCGGCCCTTGGGCCCCAGGGTGACCTTCACCGCGTCGGCGAGGAGATTGACTCCGCGCAGCATGCGGTCGCGGGCGTCGGTGGAGAAGTGAACGGTCTTGGCGGCCATGGGGTTTCAGCTCTTCTTGGATGTCGTGGGAATGAAGGGGATCGGTCTTTTCGCGAGGCGCTTCAGGCGGCCTTGGCCCGTTTGTCGGCGTCGAGCGCGCCCAGGATGTCGGAGACCTTCATGATCAGAATGTCGTCGCCATCGATTTTCACTTCGCTCCCCGACCACTTGCCGAACAGGACCCGCTCGCCGACTTGGACGTCCATGGGGATGCGCTTGCCATCTTCGTCCCAGGCGCCGGGACCCACGGCGATTACCTCGCCTTCCTGGGGTTTTTCCTTGGCCGTGTCGGGAATGATGATCCCGCCCTTGGTCTTGGCTTCTTCCTCGACCCGCCGAACGGCGACCCGATCTCCGAGGGGACGAAAGGCCATATCTGAAAGGATCTCCGATGTAGGGGCGTGCCCGCGAAGGCGCGGCTCTGCTGGCAGTCGCCGCATGCGAGTGCCAACCACGTCCTGGAGATGGGCCGGCGAAGTCGCAATACAAGGCGCCAGGCCGCCTCGACGGGAAAGATATCGGCTCGGCCCCTCGGGACCGGGCCGCCTGCGCTGGGGGCTGTTCTCGCTCGACAAGGATGAAGGGCTCTTGGGAGCGCGGCGACAAAAGCCTATCGTTCCTCGAGGTTGAGAACCGGAACGCCCGGCCAGCAGCGAGGAGAGAAGGCATGGCGAAGAGCGAGAAGGCTGTCGCGCGGCAGGAGGCCGCGCTGGCGACACCGACCGATCTGAAACCGGCCGCGACGCGAGACATCGGCGGGGCGATGAACGCGATCCTGGCCGACGTCTTCGCCCTCTATCTGAAGACCAAGAACTTCCACTGGCACGTCAGCGGCCCGCACTTCCGCGACTACCACCTGCTGCTCGATGAGCAGGCTGATCAGATCTTCGCCATGACCGATCCGATCGCCGAGCGCGTCCGCAAGGTGGGGGCGACGACCCTGCGATCGATCGGCCAGATCAAGCAGGAACAGCGCGTGCTAGACAACGACGCCGACTTTGTCGAGCCGCTCGACATGCTGGCCGAGCTGCGCGACGACAACAAGGATCTGGCCGCCCGGCTTCGGGAAGCCCACGGCGTCTGCGAGGAGCACGAGGACATCGCCACCGCCAGCCTCATCGAGGTGTGGATCGACGAGACCGAGCGGCGGACGTGGTTCCTGTTCGAGACCAGCCGCCGAGCCTTGACCGCCGGCCACTAAGCGACGGCGTGTTCCGACACTTCCGTCCTTCGATTCTAGGAGCTGCCAGGTCGAACCGGGGTTGGGCGCGTGAACAGGCCGACGTTCAGATTTCCGAGGCCTGATCTCGTGGCCCTGAGGCGGCTCTGGCCCTCCCGTCTGACGCTCGATGGGCCGGTGGCGCGGGAGGCCCTGTGGCGGGCCATGGTCCTGATTGTCGCCCTGGGCATTCTGATCGTCGTGACGACCAGGTGGAACGGGTGGGTCGGGCGCGCCGGCTGGCAGACCACCGACGATGCCTATCTGCAATCGGATCTGACGCCGGTGGCGGCCAAGGTGGCCGGCTATGTGCGCGACGTCCCGGTGCGGGACTACGACCGGGTGCGCGGCGGCCAGCTTCTGGCGAAGATCGTCGACGACGACTATCGCGCGGCGGTCGACCAGGCGCAGGCGAACGTGGCCGTGGCCTCAGCCCAGGTCCAGTCGCTAAGGGCGCAGCAGGCGCTCCAGGCGGCGAACGTCGATGCGGCCAGATCCGTAGTCGCTGTCACCGCCGCCGCCCTCGAGCAGAACGCCCGCGACCTGGCCCGCCAGCAGAAGTTGCTGGCGACCGGCTCATCCTCCACCGAAGCGAGCGAAAAGCTGCGGACCACCCACGACCAGCTCGCCGCCCAGATCGCCCAGAACCGGGCCCAGACCCAGGCGGCGGCCCGGCAGCTCGGCGTGCTCGCCGCCCAGCAGGCCCAGGCCGAGGCCGCCGTCGCCGCACAGCGGGCCAACTTCGAGCTGGCCAGGATCAACCTTGGCTATACCAGCATCGTGGCGCCCCAGGACGGCGTCATCGGTCAGCGCCAGGTCAGACCCGGTCAGTTCGTGAGCGTCGGCGGCCAGATCACCACCCTGACGCCGCTCCCCCGCGTCTGGGTCATCGCCAATTACCGCGAAACCCAGCTCACCCACATGGCGGTGGGGGAGAAAGCCAGGATCACCGTCGACACCTTCCCGGGCCACGTGCTGCGCGGGCATGTCCAGTCCTTCGCCCCGGGATCCGGCGCCCAGTTCGCCCTCCTGCCGCCGGACAACGCCACCGGCAACTTCACCAAGGTCGTCCAGCGCATCGCGGTGAAGATCGTCATCGACGACGCCGACGGCCTGGCCGACCGCCTCCGGCCCGGCATGTCGGTGGTGGCCAGGATCGACGCCCGGGACAGCGGGCGATGAGCGAGATCGTCGTCCCTCCCGCCGCGCCCGCGACGCCCGCGGCCGACCAGCCGTTCCCGTGGCTCGGCCTCGCCGCCGTCCTGCTGGGCACCTTCCTCTCGACCCTGAACGGTCGCTTCTCGACCTTCGGCCTGGCCGACATGCGCGGCGCGGTCCACGCCGGCTTCGACGAAGGGGCCTGGATCACCACCTCCCAGACCGTGGCGCAGATGCTGGTCCTGCCGGTCGCCATCTGGCTGGGGGGCGTGTTTGGGCCCCGGCGCGCGCTCCTGGAGGCGGCGGCGGCCTATGCCGTGATCTCGTTGCTGGAGCCTTTCTCGCCCAACCTGACCGTGTTGCTGGCGTTCCAGTTCGCCGGCGGCCTTGCCTCGGGGTTTTTCATCCCGCTCACCCTCGGCTTCATCCTGCGCGCCACGCCGCCCAGAACCTGGGCCTACGGCGTCGCGCTCTACGCGCTCAACCTCGAGCTCTCGCTCAATATCTCCGCCTCCCTCGAGGGCTGGTACGTCGACCATCTCTCCTGGCGCTGGATCTTCTGGCAGAACGTGCCCCTGGCGCTCGGGATGTTCGCCCTGCTGCGGCCCGATCCGGCCACGCCCAACATTCCCCGCGCCGATGTCTTCGCCCTCGCCACGAGCGGCCTTGGCCTTGCCCTCGTCTACGCCGCCCTCGACCAGGGCAACCGTCTCGACTGGCTGAACTCGGGCCTCGTCTGGGGCCTCCTGCTGGCGGGCCTGATCCTGGTGATCGCTTTCGTTGTCCACGAGCGGCGAACGCCGCTGCCCATATTCAACCTGTCGGTGGCGACGGAGCCACCGATTCCGCGGCTGCTCGTGATGATCGCCTTCCTTCGGCTGACGATCCTCTCCACCGCCTACCTGATCCCCCAGTACCTTGGCGCCGTGCGCGGCTTCCGCGCCCTGGAGGTCGGTCAGACCCTGATCTGGATCGCCGCGCCCCAGCTCGTTGTCTGTCCCTTGTGCGCTTTTTTGTTGCGCCGCGTGGATCCGCGGCTGGTGTCCTCGGTCGGCTTTATCCTCATCGCCTCGGCGTGCCTGATGGTGGCGCACGGCCTGACCTCGATGTGGGGCTCCGAGCAGTTTCTCCCCTCGCAGCTGCTCCAGGCGGTCGGCCAGAGCCTCGCCCTCTCTGGTGTCGTCTTCTTCGGCGTCCTGCACCTGCGGCTCCAGGATGCGCTCACGTTCGGGGCCGCGCTCCAGACCGCGCGTCTGATGGGTGGGCAGATCGGCCAGGCCTTCATCGTCACCCTCGTGCGCGTGCGCAGCCAGGTCGCGTCCAACCTGATCGGCCTGCACATCCATGCCGGCGACATCCAGGTCGTGCAGCGGCTCCAGGCCTACGCCGCCGCCACGGGACCGGGCGCCAGCCCTGCCTCCGGACCTGACCGGGCCGCCGCGGTCCTGGGGGGCGTGGTTCGAAGCGCCGCCGCCACCCAGGGAGTCATCGACGGTTTCGTGGTCATCGGCGCACTCACCGCGCTTTGTCTCCTGATCCTGGTCGGCCATCGGCCGGCGCCCATCGGTCCGGCCTCGCATCTCCCCTTCTTTGCACCCAGGACACGGCCGCCCGCGCCGGCCGCGCCGTC
>Ga0302324_100013018_pt1 | contig 16901 bp, 17 predicted proteins | sample Palsa_T0_1_FD_201949 | JGI IMG/M metagenome (GOLD analysis project Ga0302324, IMG submission 201949) | Peat permafrost microbial communities from Stordalen Mire near Abisko, Sweden - Palsa_T0_1 | ecosystem: Environmental > Terrestrial > Soil > Palsa > Peat permafrost | place: Sweden: Abisko...
GCAGCAGCACCAGGCGCTTGCTGTCGGCCTGGTACATGCGCACGGTCTTGCCGCTGGCAACCCGAAACCAGCCGGAACGATAGTGCGCATTTGCGAATCCGTTGGTGCGGGCGGTCGGCCGCCACTCCCCGTCTACCCCGAAATCGACCACCCGGATGTGCTCCATATCCACGCCGGCGGCACTGAGGGTGGCTGGATAGAACCGGTCGTGGATGGTCAACGATTCCGCCGTCATCGTGACGTTCGGAGGACCGGGCGAGTACAGCATAGCAAACGCCAGCAGCGCCAGTACCACGCATGCGATACCAACTCCGGCGAGCTTGGCTGCCAGGCTGCCGGAGCCGTAAGACCGCATCGAATCCAGCAAGGGTTGGCCCGCTTGAACCCGCGCCACCGGAGCGGCGGTATGCATTGCGGTGAGGAAGCCGTCTACGTCGTCCGGGCTGAGCACAACCGTCTGTGTGTCCGTAATCAGAACCACCGCATGGCTTCGATTCGTGACGTACCAGTTACATTTCCCTAGTTTTGATGTTTGGAACAGGCCATAGTAGCCGAATAGCCCGCCATTGCCCCACAGCCGCAGGCAGCCCCGGAAATCGTCGGCGGTGGCCGCTCTGAGCTCGCGAATGGCATCCAAAGGGATCCGGACGCTGCCGATGAGCCGCTTGACGACTATGGACCGTTCCCGGATCGCATAGGCCCGCGGCGAGTAGGCATAGGCCGCCGCCGGGATCAAAGCGGAAAGACAACCCACGAGCACACTGCGGGTGGCCAACACGACAGCGGCAAGCACGCCGCAGACGGCGAGGGAAATGACCCGGGTGGTGGAATCGTACGACGCCGGGAACGTATCGTTTGGACTTGGGGGCATGGGATGCGCCTCCACTTTGATTGTACGGCGGAACACGAGCAGTTGTTCCTCCCAACGGCGCTGGCGCCAAGAAGTAAACACCTGGACGTAAATTGGTTTGCGCTGCACCGCTCCTGTCTGATACTATCTAGGTGGCAGCGCGGAATCCTTCCCTTGAAGTACCACAAAACCAACCAGAGGAGAGAACAAATCACTGAATGAATTTCACTGTTTTTCTAGGCAACCTGCCCACGTGGGTCACTGCCGACGATATTAAAGCGTGGCTGACGGCCGAGAATCTGGTCGCGGATTCGGTTAAAGTCATCCGCAACCACGAAACACAAGAATCCAAGGGCTTCGCCTTTGTGGAAGCACCTACCGCCGACGAGATGCAGGCGATCATCCGCCGCTTCGATCGGGCGCCCCTGGAAGACCGGCTGTTGCGGGCCAATCCGGCGCAGCCTTCCAAGGGCAAAGAAACCACCAAGACGGCGGCGTCGGTGGAGCGTCCCATGCAACGCAACGGACGCAAGCCCCGGCGCGGCAAGGACGCAGCGCCCAAGACCGCTTTCGGCGCCGAGTTGGCTAAAGCTTTATAGTTTCGGGCTCTGTTGCCCAAAAAACTGGTTCCCCCGGCACCTGTGCACCGCACGGTGACGGTCGTCTTTTATTTACTGCGCGCGTACCAAGCTCCCGGAACCAGAACCCAGCACCCAGAACCCCTCCCCACACCTGTGAAAAGCAGTCACACCCCGCGCCCGCTTAACTCCTTCGCTTTCCGCACGTGGGCTTTGGCCGACCACATGCATGGCTCCCGGCCATGAGATTCGTCTGGCTCGCCGCGGTTTTGTGGAGCAGCCTGCTTCTGGCCGGATCGCCGGAACAGGACATGAACGTCAACGCCCGCTATACGGTGGAGAGCGTGGAACTGGCGGGCGACAATTCTCCAACGATCAGCACAGGCCTGCGCGGGGAGTTGACACGCCTGGTGGGCGAGAAGCTGAATCCCGCGGCCCTGGACGATCTGGCCCGCCGCATCCGCCGCGAGTTGCATGTGCGCGCGGTGACCCATCGCCTGCTGCGCGGGCAGACCCCGGAGCATGTGCGCGTGGTGTTCGATGTCCGCGGCACACCCGCCAAGTTCGAAGCTTCGGTCCCCAAGCTCGTATATAGGTCCGACGCGGGTCTGAGCGGAGCCGTGGAAGGCACCGCTACCGTGGGAGCGCACGCTTTTACCCTGGGAGTGGTGAGCGATGGTGATGTGCTGGCGGAGCGCTACTCGGGCATCGTGGCGCGCTACGAGGACAAGCGTTTGAGCAGCGATCGCGTCCGCTTCCGCCTGGACTTCGAGAGCTATCGCGACCAATGGAACCCCGCCACCGTGCAGGCTTTGGACCAGCCGGGCGCCGCCGCCGATACCTCCGGGATCTATCGCACGCGCCAGAATATCGAGCCGCTGGTGACTTTCGTGATTTCACGCGGCGCTCCAGGAACGGTCAACCTGAGTCTGGGCGCCAGTTTTGAACGATTTCAAACACAGTTTCCGGCCGCGCGAACCGAGTCCTCCAATGCGATGGTGACTACTCTGCGCTATCATCGTCGTCTGGAGGGCTCGGGCGCCAACCAGCAGGAATGGGACGCAGGTTACAGCCTGCGGGCGGCCACCAGTTCGTTGGGCAGCGATTTTGCCTTCGCCCGTCACCAAGGCGACGTGCGATACGCCTATATTTGGGGCCGCAGCCAGATTCTGGACGGTTTCACGGCTGGCGAAATCACCGGGCGGGCGCCGCTTTACGAGCGCTTCATCTTGGGCGACAGCAGCATGCTGCGGGGATGGAACAGGTTCGAAATCGATCCCCTGGGCGGCAGCCGCGTGGTCCACAACTCGCTGGAGTACCGGTACCGGCTGTTCGATGTTTTCTACGATAGTGGAGCAATATGGGATGAGGGCCAGACGGCGGTATTGCGCCACTCGGTTGGTGTGGGGGTACGGCAGAACGGCCTTTACGCAGCGTTGGCCTTCCCCATTAAGGAAGGCCATATTGAACCGGTTTTCATGGTGGGCATGAACTATTGAAGTCGTCCGATGGCGTTAGCCAATCCGACCCGCGACCGTAAGGAAGCGGTAAAGTTAAGCCGCAGGCGCTGGCTTCTGGCCGGTGTGGCTATACCTTTGTCCCGCCTTTGGGCGTCCGAGCGCCTGAGTGTCGCATGGGATGGCGACGACTTGCATGTGGCTGCCCCCCAACTGCATTTCCTGGCCGGCAAGCCGCTGGATCGCCTGAAAGATGGCGTCGCGGTGGTGTTTCTGACGCAGTTGACCCTCACCACCGACAACTTTACGACCAGTCTGCGCCGCACGCCCGAGCGCTTCGTATTCAGCTACGATCTGTGGGAAGAGAAATTCTCAGTCACGAAGCTGGGCGAGGGCCAGCGGACGGTTTCGCACCTGTCGGCCACGGCGGCGGAAGCCTGGTGCCTGGACAACGTGGCCATCAGTTCCACGGGCTTGCCCCAGGATCGCCCCTTCTGGGTGCGCTTCGAATTGCGGGCAGCCGATCCGAAGGACGAAGCCGCGGTGATCGGCGATTCCGGCCTCAACCTGACGCGCCTCATCGAAATGTTCAGCCGCCGTCCGCGCGACCAGCAGCCGCAATGGACCGCCGAAGCCGGCCCCTTGCGCCTGGGCGATCTGAAGAGGTTGGTGGGCCGCGCCGCGCGAGCGTTGTGAACCGGCTGCGCAACAGGCTGATCGGGATCTTCCTGGCAGCCACCCTCATCCCCCTGGCCGCCACTCTCTGGATCACGACTTCGCTGCTCGATCGCAGCCTCAGCTATGCTTCCACCGGCGAGTTGGACCGGCTCTCGCGCTCCCTGCAAAAGACTGGCAAAGAACTGTACCAGCGCGCCTGTGAGGCGCTGAAAAACGATGCACTCTCTGGTCGTCTTGAGCCCATCCGCTATCAAGTGGGGCAGGCTCCCAGCCTGCGGCGGCCTCCCAGGCCGCCATCCCCGTGGCCCGCACCCGTACAAGCCTTCTACGACAGCGGCGACCAGGAACGTTTCCTCCTCTCCGGCCGGGATGGCGACCGCATCGAATACCTGGCTCGCCGCGGCGACGATGTGTGGCAGTGGTCCACAGGGTTGGGCGCGGTGGGACTAAACGAGCTCACCCGCGAAATCCGCAATGCCCGCGAAATCGTGGAGAAGCGCCAATCGCGCGACCTGCTGCGCGGGTTCACCTACACGTATGTGCTGCTGGCCGCTTTGGTCTGGATCGTTTCGCTGGTGTTGCTGGTGTATCTGGCGCATCGCGTCAGCCGTCCCATTCAGCAGCTTACGGCGGGGCTCTCACAGCTTGCCGCGGGCGACCTGGCCACCCGTGTGGAAGCGCGCGGCGACGACGAAACCGGCCGCGCCATGCGCGCTTTCAACGACATGGCGGGGCGCCTGCAGCGCAGCACCGAGCGCCTGGTCTACCTGACCCAGTTGGCAAGTTGGCAGACGCTGGCGCGCAAGATGGCGCATGAGGTGAAGAATTCCCTGACGCCCATCCGCCTGACCGTGGAGGAAATGCTGGCGCGCTACGGCGGCCCCGACCGCGCGTTCATGGAGCAGGCCGCCCAAATCGTATCGGAAGAGGTGGAGAGCCTGGAGCGCCGTGTGCGCGCGTTTTCGCAATTCGCCGCCGAGCCGCCGGTACTGCCCGAGCCGCTGGATGTGAACGCGCTGCTGGAAGAGCGCATCGCTTTCCTGAAGACGGGCCATCCCGAGGTGACCTACGATCTGCGGCTCGACGCCGGCCATCCCACGGCGCTGGCCGACCAGGATCTGGTCAAGGGCATCCTCACCAATCTGCTGGAGAATGCCGCCGAAGCCGCCGGCGAGGGCGGCCGCATCCTGGGCGTCACCGCGGTAAGCAACGGCAACGCATTGATCGAAGTGCACGATTCCGGCCCGGGTTTGAACGAACAAATCCGGCAGTCTTTGTTTCAGCCGTCCATCTCGTTCAAAAAAGGCGGCATGGGGTTGGGGCTTTCCATATCCCGTAAAGGCGCTTTGCTTACGGGCGGCGACATTGTGGTGGTGAAAGGAGAACTGGGCGGCGCCGCTTTCCGCGTGCTGCTGCCCGTGGCGTCCAATGGCATCCAAGCGCATTCTGATCGTGGATGATGAAGAGAATATCGGCCGCTCGCTGCGTCTGATCCTGGAGCGCGAAGGCTACGGCATCGGCGTTTGCCGCTCCATCAAGGAATTTCGCGCGCACCCCGATGTGGAGCGGGCCGACGCATTCCTGTTCGATGTGCGGCTGCCGGATGGCAGCGGCATCGACCTGCTGCGCTCCGTGCGGCAGAACGGCAATCCCGCGCCGGCCGTCATGATCTCCGGCCACGGCACCATCGCGGACGCCGTGGAAGCCACCCGCGCGGGAGCTTTCGATTTTCTGGAGAAGCCGCTCAGCCGCGACAAAGTGCTGCTGGCAGTCAAGAACGCGCTGGAGCATTCGAGTTTACGCACCGAAAACGAACGTCTGCGCGAACTGGTGGGCGGCGGTCCCAAGATGATCGGCGCCAGCCCCGCGTTCCAGCGCGCGGTGGAGCAGGCCACCATGGCGGCCCGCTCGGATGCGCGCGTGCTGTTGATCGGCGAATCGGGCACCGGCAAGGAGTTGCTCGCGGCCCACATCCATCAGAACAGCCCGTTCGCCGCCGGACCGTTCGTGAAAGTGAATTGCGCGGCCATCCCCACCGAATTGCTGGAGAGCGAACTGTTCGGCCACGAGAAGGGCGCTTTCACGGGCGCGGCCGGCACGCGCCGCGGCAAGTTCGAACTGGCCGATAGCGGTACCATTTTCCTGGACGAAGTGGGCGACCTGCACGGCGCATCCCAGGCCAAGCTTCTGCGCGTGCTGCAGGAGGGTGAGTTTCACCGCGTGGGCGGCGAGCAGACCATTCGCGTGATGGTGCGCGTGGTGTCGGCGACCAATCGCGACCTGGGCGCGCTGGTGGCCCAACAGAAGTTCCGCGAAGATCTGTACTACCGGCTCAGCGTAGTGCCCATCCGTGTGCCGGCGCTACGCGAGCGGCCGCAGGACATCAAGCCGCTGGCCCAATACTTCCTCGACGATTTTTGCGCGCGCAACAATTTCAAGCCCAAGACGCTGGACGAGTCGGTCTACCCGGTGCTGGAGAGCCACCCCTGGCCCGGCAATGCGCGCGAGTTGCGCAACGCCATCGAGCGCATGGCCATCCTGACACCGGGCGAGCGCCTGACGCGCGACTCGATTCCGGTGGAGATCCGCGTGCAGCGCGACGCCGGTCCGCGCTCGAGCGTGCAGGAAGCCCGCGAATCGGCCGAGCGCGACCATATCCTGCGCGCGCTGGAAGAGGCCAACTGGAACGTGTCCGGCGCGGCGCGGGCGTTGGGGATGGAGCGGACCAATTTGCATAAGCGGATTCGGGCGCTGGGGCTTAGCAGGGGGAAGTAGTAAGGCGCGGTGAGGTATACTCAGGAACGTATGATAGTGAACTACAGCGATGTTCACAAGGCGCTCGCCGACATGGCCCTGGAAGTTCGGGAGCCGGCGACATGTAAGAACGTCCTAATCGAAGCCCTCAGCGCGGCCCACCATCTTTGCGATCAGTACGACCTTAGCTACGAAAAGGCGCTAGCGGAGGCCGCCGATCTCTATAGATACCAGCGGAAGAGGGACCTGGATAATCTGGTCCCCAAGGAGAGATCGATTGCAACACCGCTACGTTCTCGACGTCGGCGACTTCGGGAAGGTCGGGCTACTTCGTTCGCTTTGTGGCTTAGATAGCCCTCCATCGTTGAGGCTGGGTGTCGTCTGGTACTTGGTGCCCGATGAATCGCACAACGATGATGGAAAGCACGTCGGGTATCTGAAGCGGCCAAAGCGGTCCTTCAGGGACTGCGACGTCATACTCTACGACGCGTTCCGCCACCTACTTATTGGTGATGATGGAGCGCCAATCGCGGGCCGTCGGCACCTTACCACCATCGAAGGGTCGGGCCTTCTACCAGACGGAACAGCATTCTACAGCGATCCGCTCGCGTTTCCGGAGGGAAGCACTGTTGAGGATAGAATCGTCCTCAGAACTGAATGGCTCAAGGGGGCGCTTCGAAGGACCGTTCAGGCCGATGTGGTTTTCGTCGACCCCGATAACGGCGTTGAATGCCAGTCTGTAAGCCGAACATCTCGGAAGGGAACAAAATATGTCTCTTGGGACGAAGTCAACGCCTTCGCGGCGCGTAACCAGACCGTCGTCGTTTATCACCACTTGCACCGCTTGTGGCCGTCATCCAAGCAGCTTGAACTTCTCCGCCAGCAATTCACGGAGCGCATGCCTCACGGTTTTGCAGTTTCGGATGTTACCTTCACACGTGGCACGAGGCGGGCCTATTTCGTCGCCGCTGCCCCCCACCACCAGGAGCTTGTCACCCACAGGCTTTCGGCTATGCTCGCAACGCAATGGTCCAATCATTTCCCGCCGGAGATAGCGAACGTGCATGGCAGTTCCGCCTCTTCCCCTATTTATAGTGGCCTTTATGGTAGTCCTCCAAGTCAATGTCAAACGCGTTGGAGTTGAAGCGGAAGGTGATCCGCCAGTTCCCGGTGACTTCCGCGGACCAGACGCCTTTTCGGCCCGTTAGTGGATGGATCTTGCCGAAACCTTGCAGTGTTGTGGCCGAATCGACTTTGAGAAGAAAATCCCGGACCTTCTCACGCAAGTCCGCCCGGATTTGGCTAGGTCGCCGCTCTCGTACCGCAGCCTCATGCCGCGATGCTTGATCCCAGAACAAATCCGGCGTCGTTCGTCAAGCCACTGACGCAGTGCAGCCCCGTCTTTCAGCACGTTATCGAGCCCCGCGCGGGCTTGAAGGTAGCAATTACGATCCATCTGATGATGCTTGTAGCCCGTGGGCCAGCCCGCCCTCGACCGCAGCTTCGGAAATGGCGTGCCATCCGAGCGGGTGCAGGTCTCGCTCCGTGTTGTTAGAGCCACTATCCAGGAATACTTCTGATTCCGCGGAGGGTGCCCGCTCATTAACTCCCTCGCCGTCTTGTCGAGAACCGAAGCAACGGCGCCATAAGTGGCACGCCGTTCGCGACTGTAAAGCCAGGTTGCGATCGTTTGAAGATCCACGCGACCTCTCTTGCGCCTCTTATCTTATCTGCTTCCGGCGGACTACCGCATGCCATGCAGCGGTTTCTGCAATTAATCAGTTTGCCTGGTACGCATGCGTACTGGCTTGGCGTTCTTGGTTAAGATCCCTCCGCCGCTTCAAAACCAGCCGCCACCAATTCCGGAACACTAAAAATACGCTGTGCCACCCGGCCGCCAATCTCAACTTCCCCGCCATTCTCCAGGGTCTTCCGGATACCGGAGATTCTGGGTTCTTCAAGATTCAGCGCTTTCAGAGTCTTCGTAAATCCCGAGGCTTTGAAGGCCCTTGTTGAGAGCGCGGTTCCTTCGTGTTGGAACGGATACGCGACCAGCCGGTAGACACCACCATTCTCCGCCTTCGCCCTGATAACGTACATCCGATCCTCGTAATCTCCGAAGCGATTGATGACTACCGCGCCTCCATCGGGAAAGATCGCCTGAATCTGGAGTACGCCTCCCATGGCGTGAATGTAGTTCCTCAGCGTGCTGAGATACATGTCCGCGCGCTGCTCGATACGTGAGATCGAACTTTGCGGAACGTCCAACATCTCGGCCAAGTCGGCTTGTGTGAGTCTCTTGGCGTTGCGCAATTCGTCCAAAGCCATCCGCTGTAGCTCCTCGCGAACGCGCTGCTCGTTTTCCGCGCGGTTCACGGGATCCATCTTTGCTTGAAGCTCCTTGAAATTCCGTGCCATTAGCTGATCCTCCTCAGTTAAAACAATCACATTCCGTCCAATAGGACGCCGAACTCATCCATTCTCAAGCGCCCGTAGCTGCCGGTCGTAGATTGCATCTGCCAGCGGTACGTATTCCTCATACCAGCGATTGTTGCCAGTCTTGTCCCCTCCAATCAGCAGTATAGCCGCCCGCCGTGAGTCGAAAGCATACAGAACACGATACGGACGCCCCTGGTGCTGGATGCGCAACTCGCGCATGTGCTTGTGGCGGGAGGTCTCGACTCCGGATGAATGCGGCATCTTCAATGTCGGGCCAGCCTCCTGCAACAGGCTAACCGTGAAGTCAACGCTTTTCTGCTCAGCGGCGGTAAGACCGTCCCACCACTGTTCGAACTCATCGGAGAACTCGACTTCCCACACCAATTCGATTATGCCGTATGCGACATTATGTTGTCAACGGCATAAACTCGCGCTAAAGCAGGTCACCATGGCGGGCCCGCTCGGAGGCCCGCGTGCCGCTGATCGGCGAATCGGGCACCGGCAAGGAGTTGCTGGCGGCCCACATCCATCAGAACAGCCCGTTCGCCGCCGGACCGTTCGTGAAAGTGAATTGCGCCGCCATCCCCACCGAATTGCTGGAGAGCGAACTGTTCGGCCACGAGAAGGGCGCCTTCACGGGCGCGGCCGGCGCGCGCCGCGGCAAGTTCGAACTGGCCGATAGCGGCACCATTTTCCTGGACGAAGTGGGCGATCTGCACGGCGCATCGCAGGCCAAGCTGCTGCGCGTGCTGCAGGAAGGCGAGTTCCACCGCGTGGGCGGCGAGCAGACCATTCGTGTGATGGTGCGCGTGGTGTCGGCCACCAACCGCGATCTGGGCGCCCTGGTGGCCCAACAGAAATTCTGCGAAGATTTGTACTACCGCCTAATCGTGGTGCCCATCCGCGTGCCGGCGCTGCGCGAGCGGCCGCAGGACGAGGGCCAACCAAACGCAAGCGTTCGATCTACGCCGGGCTTGGAGCATTCCGCCGTCGAGAGCATGATAGCAATCTTCGAGGGGCGGCCTGGGAGGCCGCCGCGAGGCCGGGGCCTGCCCCACGTCACAACCATTTGTGGGTGAAGACCAGCCAGATCAGCAGCACGCTGCCGGCTCCCAGCAGCCAGGCGATGGCGGCTTTCACCGGCGGACGCAGCAGCCAGGCGCGCACGCCTTCCGGCTCCTCGCGGAACGGCTTCAGGAAGCGGCGCTGCAGGCTGGATGGCAAGTTCTGGATGGCACGCGCGATCTCCTCGCGGCCGCGGCGGTCCGCGATCAAGATGGTCGCCGAGTTCAGCCCGTTGGTGGATTTCAGCAGTTTGCGCCGCAGCGGCGCAGGCACTTCCTTCACCGAGCGATAGACGGCGTCGGTCTCGCCGGCGGAGATCAGGATCGTGGAACTCTTCATCACGCCCGATTTGGAGGCGGTATAGCCTGCGCCGCAAAAGGGGCAGACGGGGTTTTCCGCCGGGTCGAACTTTTTTCCGCAGCGCGCGCAATTCATGTTATCCCCGCCTCATCCCGCCATAGCCTTGGGCCGCTTTTCGCGCAGCAGTTGCTGATCGCCCAGGTTGTCCAGCACCACCTGGATGAAGCCCAGGGCGGCTTTGGAGAGCGCCTTATCCTTCCGGTAAATCAGGCCCAGCCGGCGGACCATCGGCTCGGGCGCCAGTGAAATGGCGCGCAGTTTGCCGGCGGCCACCTCCTCGCGGCAGTTCGACGCCGCCAGGAACGAGATGCCCAGGCCAGCCATCACGAAGCGCTTCATCATCTCGGTGGAATCCAGCTCCATGGAAACGCGCAGGTCGTCTTCCACCAGTTCGAACCAGGAGTTCAAGCGGGCGCGGGTGGTACCCGACTTGGGCAGCAGCAAAGGGTATTCCAGCAGATCGGCGGCTTCGACCGCCTTGCGGTCGGCCAGGGGATGCCGCGCCGGCACGATCAGGCGGATTTCGTCCTTGTGGATATGCACCACCTGCAGGCGCTTCTCATCGACGGGCAACTGCGTGAGTCCGAAGTCGGCGATGTTCTCGGTAACCGCTTCCACCACGCGAGCGCCGAAGGAGCGGTCCACCTGAAGCTGTACCGACGGGAACAGGCCCTTGTATTCGGAAAAAACCTGCGGCAGCACGTAAATGCAAGTGGCCTCGTTGGCGGCGATCAGCAATTCGCCGCGCGGGTTCCGCTCCAGCTCGTTGATGGCATTCTGCGCCTGGCGGCGCGTATCCAGCATTTGGGCGGCGTAGTCGGCGAAGATTCTGCCGGCGGTGGTGAGGGAAATGCGGCTGCCGAAGCGCTCGAAGAGGGCCGTGTTCAACTCCTGTTCCAGTTGGCGCACTTGCGCGCTAATGGCCGGCTGCGTGCGATAGCAGGTCTGGGCAGCCTTCGAGAAACTCTTCAGCCTGACAATTTCGAGGAACGTATGTAGTTGGTCGAAGTCCATAGCCTACGTCGCCGCCCCTCGTCCCCGCCACCCGGCGCACCCCCGCGCCCAAACAAAACGTGAATGGGAGGGATAGAAATTATCAATTTCCCTCTCGTCAAGCATGTTGGTATGTATTGTAACAGAAGGCTCCGGGTGGTGCGGTTTTGAAAATTGTGGGAATGCCTAGAGACGCAGCCGCCCCAGGTGGGACGGACTAACCGCACCTTTCACCCGGCGCATCGATAGATCATTCCGCATTCATGGGCCCCTCGCCGCGAGATAGTTCTGCGACGATCGTTTCGCGGCGTTTGCGCGCCGTAGTTGTAGCCGACTCCATCGCCATCCAATAAATTGTTACGCCCAGCGCAGCGGCCAAAGCCAGGACGCCGTAGAAGACTACTTGGTTGTCGAACGCGTAGCGCGCCAGATACGCCAGAAGTACGGGCAGCAGGGCCACCGGATACAGCAGAAAAATCAGGCCCTGGGCGCGTCCGCGGGCGCCGCCGGCCGACACCCTTTGCGGGTTCATGGCGCGCGGATAATTCACGGAGCCCAGATTTCCGACGCCCAGCAGGTAGAGCCCGGCAACGCCAGTGACTACGAACGCTTCCGCGATCTTGCCCGCCGAGATGCCCACCCGCAGCAGGGAACAGGCCACCGAAACCGCCGCGATTTCCAGGAAGATGAAGATGGCCGCCGCGATGTTCTTAGCGGCCAGAGCGCACCAGAATGCCACCGGCGCCAGGAAATAGAGTTGCGCGGCGGAGCCATCAAATCCGAACGCGTTCCAGTAAGTGACCTGACCCAACAGGGTCAAGGCGTAGACGCTGACTACCGCCAGGAAGTTGTCGGAAACCGAGGAATGCCCGCCCGATCCGCGCAGCACCATGGGCAGCCAGACGATTAGTCCGAAGGAGAAACCCATCACAAACACCAGCCGGAAGCGAGGCGTGCGGACCAGCGAGCGGAGCTCTTTTTCGACCATGGCGCCCAGCGGATCGGGCAATACCAGCGACGGCAGACGATACAACCGGCTGGCGAAGGAGCGCTCCTTCGCGGATGCGGCGGTGGCCTGGGCCGCCTGGAAGTCGTAGCGCAGGCTGCGCAAGAACTGCCAACGGCCGAAGAACCAGCCCAGCGCAGTCCACGCCGCTAGCGTGACAAGGCTGGTCGCGGGAGCCATGCCAGCCGGCCCTCCCAGCATGAGATGGGCCGCCGCTGTCCACGGCCAGAACGGATTGCGGCCCGCCGGGAAAAGCGGCGCGATGCGCCGTGCGGAAACCCCAGTGAACATCAACAAACGGGGCAGCACGCCCACGAGCATCAGCACCAACGCCAGCACCTCGCGCAGGCCCCTGCGGTTCAGCAGCCGCTCGATGAGTGCACGCAGACCGGCTGCCAGCAGCAGGTTGAAGGCGGCAAACAGGGCCATGGCGAGAGGCACGCGGACGAGCAATCTCCATGCCCCGAAGGCCGGGTTGCGCAGCAGACCGATGGAAACACCCGCCAGTACGAGCAGCAATTCCGCACAGGTGGCGATGCGCAGCAGGACCTCTACCAGAAACAGCGCGCGCCGCGGTACGGGATAGAGCAGCAGCTTGCGCAAGTCGAGCGACGCGCCCATGGTCGCGGAGGCCAGAGGCGCAAATTGCCAATAAGCGCAAACGCCCAGCAACACGAGCGGCAGCCAGTCGAGGATTTGCGTGCGCAGGCCGGGGGATGCCGCGAGCTCTTCGCCCACTATGGCTAGAAAGCTCCAGAAGCCGTACCAAATGACCCCGATGGCCACCGAAAAAGCCGCGCCCCGCCGGCCGGAGGCCAGGCGGAACATGCGCATACTGAGCCATTGGGCGCGCAGGATGGCGCGGATCACCGCAGCCACTCCAGCTCATGAAATTCGTGTCCGGCGCCCACCACGCGCACGAACACGTCTTCGAGCGATCCGGTGCCCCCGCGCAACTCGTCCATGGAGCCTTCCCGCACGATTTTGCCGTTGTCGATGATGGCCACGCGGTCACACAGGCGCTCGACGACCTCCAGCACGTGCGAAGTCAGGAAGATGGTGGCGCCGCGGCGCACCTGGTCCAGCAGGATGTCCTTCATCAGGCGCGCGCCCACGGCGTCCACGCCTTCGAAGGGCTCGTCCATCAGGAACAGGTCCGGGTGATGGATCAGGGAGGCGGCCATGGCGAGGCGCTTGCGCATGCCCTTGGAATATTCGGCGATGAGCTTGCGCTTTTCACGCAGCTCGAAGAGATCGAGGAGCGATTGGGCGCGCTCGATGGCCATGGGGCGGGCGAGCCCGTACATGCGGCCCACGAATTCCAGGAACTCCGCTCCGGTGAGGCGGTCGAAGAGCAGGGATTCGTCGGGCACCAGTCCGATGCGCCGCTTGATTTCGAGCTCGTGCTCGGGAAGGCGCAGGCCCAGCAGCTCGATGGATCCGGAAGACGGCGGGATAAGGCCGGTGAGCATGCGGATGGTGGTGGACTTGCCCGCGCCATTGGGTCCCAGGAAGCCGAAGAAGCAGCCGCGCGGCACCACCAGGTCGAGTCCGTCGACCGCGGCTTTGCCGGCGTAGAGCTTCCGGAGATCGTGGACGGCGATGGCGGGGGTGTCGGGCACGCAGATATTAGTGTAGCGTCCGGGAAGTGGGTGGAGCATGTAGAAGGTCGAGACGCGGGTAGCGCACCATAGCCGGGCTACGCCCGGCGCGATGGCAGGAGTGCCATCGCGGCAGGCAGAAGTGCCTGCGCCACGTCGGCCGAAAATGGCCAAACTCCAGGCCCGTGAGCTTCGCTCGCGGGAAGAGCCGGCTGAAAAGCCGGCTGCGGGCAGAATTGCCCGCCCCACGGTGATAAGCAGAAACTCCAGAGGCGCGCGGCGCGCACCATTGGGCGGCCTATGCGGCCGCCGCGGGCCGGGGGCCGGGGCGGAAGGCGATCACGGTCAACAGCAGCGATATAGCCAGCAAACCGCCGTCGCGCAGCAGCGTCACCCAGGAGATGCGTTCGCCAGGGCCGAAGCAGCCGCAGTCAATCTGCATGCCCTTCAGCATCGCCCTGATCATAAGACTGAAGAAAACGACCAGCAGCAGGGACGTGCTCAACGTCGAAGCGCGGCGCCACAAGCCTGCGACCAACGATATACCGAGCAGGAGTTCGCACCAAGGCAGCCCGCGCGCCACTAATTCCACAGCCCACGAGGGCAGCACCTGGTAAGAGTCGATGGCGATGGCGAACAATGCCCACGGCTCGCGAAGTTTCAGCCAGGCAGCATACACGAAGACCCCACCCAGCACCACGCGCAGGATTAGCCCGGCGAAGCCTAGGGGCGTCCTGTCACTTAAGAAAGTCATCGAAGGTCGCCTTGACCCACTTGTAATTGAATAGACCATCACCGAAGATACGGAACCGTTGAGACTTGAAAGTGACCAACAGGGTGGGTGTCGAGGACACCGGGACCTCGCGGCCTTCGGCGAGATCGCGCTCGATGACTTGCTGCACGCTGGGGTCTTTCACCAACTCGGTCACTTTCTTCTGCTCCGCGGGTGTCAGAACGGTGGCGACGGTCTGATCGACTTTACCGTCCTGAGACCAGGAGACCTGATAGGCGAAAAGCGCGTTGGCTACAGCTTCGTACTTGCCTAACTGCGCGCAGGCGCAGGCAATCTCGGCAGTCTTGCGGCCGTAGGTGTGCTGGGGCAGGGGATAGTATCTGTACACCAGGTAGACTTTTCCGGGCGTCACGTAATCTTTCACGATCAGCGGCAACTCTTCGTCGTGAAATCTCTTGCAGGCGGGACATTGGAAATCGCTGAAGACCTCGATCGTGATCGGGGCGTTTGGATTACCAAAGGCATTGCCCTTCGGCGTATCGGGGGCGGCCGCGAGGCCCGGCAGCATAGCCGCGAGTGCGGCGATATAGAGCTTCATAGGGGCATTGTAACCCGCCGTGGCTGGTGGCTGGTGGCTGGTGGTTGTGATGGCTATTCGACGTCGAAGTCGATCACTCTTGTTTTCTTTGCGTTATTGGAATCCATGGCGTCGAGTTCGATGCTATAGGCGCCCGGAGTGAGCTTATCGACAGGCACCTTGAGTCCCACCGGAATTACGGGGTTGCCGGCGTGAATCTGCTTATTCACACCGATCATTCCGGAATCCGCCTTCACCTCCTTGGTCTTGCGGTCGAGTACGCGCAGTTGAATTCCGACGACCGGGGGAACCTTATCCACGGCACGGGGCTCGTAGATCTCCGCGTACAAGGCCGGGGCGTCGGAAGTCTTGAAGCGGTAGCGGGCCGCCGGACTGAATTGAAATCCCTGGGCGACCAGCGGTGTGTGGCCTTCCAGCAGGACGGCATCGATGTCCGAGCCGACATCGGCGACGCGATGCAACTCCTTGCTGAGCGCGATGGCGCTGAGGCCGAATTGTTTGGAGTCGTAAGGATCCACGGTAAGCGGCATTTCCACCTTGCCGAACGCGCTGCCGCCGGAGTTGAAGGCCGCCTTCAGAGTGTACTGGCCGGAAGCGATGTCAAACTGGCTGTTATAGTAATACGGCGTTTCGGCGAAAGCCTGCATCTCCTTCTTGTTCTCGACCTCCAGCTTCTTGGTGTCGCTGAAGCGCGCCGCCACACTGCCGTCCTTGTTATAGGCGATGGCGAGTATGTTCAAATCGGCGTGAAATTTCCCATGCACCTTCTCGAATTTAACGACTTCCCCAGGAATCGACAAAGCAACATCGACGCGCGCGGTGTTAGGCGACGTATAAAAGTACGGCGCTTCGATGCTGGCTCCGGCTACGCCCGGCGCGCTGCCCGCTACGCGGTTTTCGAGATCCTTCTCGACTGGATTACCGGCCAAGGCATCCACCGCTTTCACGTTGCAGTAGCCGCTGCGGAAGCGCACCGAAGTTCCGGGGCGGTCCAGTTTAAGTTTCAGGAAGTGGCAACTGCCCTCAGCCGATTCGGGGGGGGTGTAGCCGAGCAGGTAGAACTGATCCTGCTCTTTGCTGATCTTCTGCAATCCCCCCAAGAGGTCGTTGGTGTTGACGATCACGAAGCCACCCGTGCCGGTGGCCAGCGCGAAAAGAACCTGCTGATTGGTGGAAGCGCTGGGCGGGAAAGTGGGAATCAGGTTACGGGACTGGTTGTACGGATTCACCGTGTTGGGATTCGTGGTGGAGGTATTAGACGTATTGGTTGTGGTGCCACCCTTGCCGCCGCCGGTGGTGCCCCCAGTCGTACCGCCACTCTTGCCCCCGGTGCTGCCTCCCGAACCGGTGCTTCCGCCTTTACCGCCGCCGCTTCCGACACCACCACCGCCGCCGGTGCTGCCGCCCCCTCCGCCCCCTCCCCCGGGGCCATGCTGGAAGAAGGAATTCGTCATGCCAAAGGAGACGGGCAGGAGTTGAACCAACTGGGAACTGGACGGGGACCTCAAGCTTGCGCCCGGTCCCAGGCCGCCTGGCCCCGAGCCGGCCCCGGCCACCAGGCCGCGCACGTCGATGGGGTAAATCGCCACGTTCGCGCGGTTGCACTCGGAAATCGCCGCGGTCAATTCGGACATGGTGTCGACGGGCACGGGGAAGCCCGAAGTCAACATGATTACCATCTTGCGGCCGGGTATCGGCGCCAGCATCTTCGCCATGCTGCGCAGGGCAAGCAATTCGTCCCACACGCCGAAGTTCGCCTGCGCCCTGCCCAGATTCGGTATGCCGGTGG
>Ga0302324_100013021_pt1 | contig 16899 bp, 17 predicted proteins | sample Palsa_T0_1_FD_201949 | JGI IMG/M metagenome (GOLD analysis project Ga0302324, IMG submission 201949) | Peat permafrost microbial communities from Stordalen Mire near Abisko, Sweden - Palsa_T0_1 | ecosystem: Environmental > Terrestrial > Soil > Palsa > Peat permafrost | place: Sweden: Abisko...
GTGCAAACGGTTCACCATTTGGCGCGCGCGGCCGGGCTTTCGACCATGCCGGAGGTCGGGATTTATGATTCGTCCGAGATCAACGCCTTTGCCACCGGGCCGAGCCGGTCGCGGGCCTTGGTCTCCGTTTCCTCGGGTTTGCTCGGACGCATGCGGCAATACGACATCGAGGGCGTGCTGGGCCATGAAACGGCGCACATTGCCAACGGCGACATGGTGACCATGACGCTCATCCAGGGGGTAGTGAATGCCTTTGCCATGTTCCTGGCGTGGGCGCTGGCCATCGCGCTCACGCGGGGATCGGACCGCGATGACGACCGCGGCGGCAACTTCTTCATGCAGTGGATGTTGATGAACGTCTTCCAGACGGTCTTTATGTTGTTGGGCACGATCGTGGTCTGCGCCTTCTCGCGCTGGCGGGAATTCCGCGCGGACGCCGGCGGCGCGCGTTACGCGGGCCGCGAACACATGCTTTCGGCTCTCAAAACACTCCAAGCCGTCCACGAAGGCGGGGCGGACATGGCCGGGCCGCAACAGCCGGCCTTTCAAGCCCTGAAAATTTCCGGCCGGAGCGGCGGCCTGGGTGCGCTTTTCGCCTCGCATCCGCCGCTGGAAGAACGGATCGCGCGCCTGGAAAATCCGACGCTGGGTTGAAGTGGGCGTCCATCCTGGCGGCGACCTATTTCAAGTCCGAAGGCTTGACTCCTTTTTTGCCTCCGCCAAATCCGAAGGGGGACGGCTTGTAATCACCGACATAATCGACATCGGCTTTGGGGGGTATCTTGTCCTCCAGCCCCAAGCTCCAGTAACAGGCGTTGACGAGCAGGCGGCGAAAATCCTCGTTCTGCAAATCGACGGACGCCCCAGCGGTGGTGGCGACGATTTTTGTGGTCTTCCCCGCGTCGCCTTTGTATTCGCGCACCCAGATGAGCGGCATAAGCGGATTGTTTTTTGGCCCGGTGACGGGCGGATCCTCCGGCTTCATGCCCGCCAGAACCTGGCCCCACACCAGCACTTGAGCGTCCGCCGGCAGATGCTCCACCGTATAAACATCCGTCGGCCACCACAAATCCGTCACCCCCCGGAGAATGGGATGGCCCTTGAGCGACTGATTGACGACGACCCGTGTGCTTTCCTTGCCGTGGTCTCCATGATGGCTTATCCAAGTGTCCCCCAGCACCTGACGCCCGAAGCCGCCCGGCCACTTGCTGTTGTTCCAATCAAATTTGGCGTAAGGGCTGTTCTTGTTGCGTTGATATTGGAAGGCGTGCGTGCTGGTGCGCAAGCCGATGATCGGTTTGCCGGAATTGAGGTAATCGACGAAATGCTTCATCTGCGCGTCCGGCCATTCGCGGAAGCGCAACAGCATGACGCAAAGATCCGCGGTGTCGAGCGCCTCGATTCCCGGCTCGTTGGTCTGGCAATCGGGATCGATGTCGCCCGTGGCGGGATTGATCGAGAAAAGCACGGTGCAAGTGAAGCCGTGGTGAGCGGCGAGAATTTTCGCCAGCATGGGCAATCCTTCCTCCGAGCGGTACTCCTCGTCTCCCGCCAGAAATACGATGTGCCGGCCGTGGCCGGGGCCTTGCGCGCCCTCGTACACCACTCCATCGGCGGGCCAGGCATTGGGCGCCAGCAACGTCAGCAGCATCAGAATGCCCAGGAGAAAGACGCCACGGCGCGGGCGCGCCGCGCATCCAGCAGAAGGAACCTGTTTGAGGCCGCCGGTCATTCCTCAGCGGGCTTCCAATCCGGGCCTGGATCGAAGGTCGTCATCGCGCTGGCCTTGGCGGCGGTTTTTGGCCCCAGGTTTTGTTCATAAACCTTGCACTGCTGGTTGATGATGAAAGTCATCACGCCGGAATTGCCCCACTCCGCGGGCCACGCTACCAGCGCGAACCCGGCAATCATGTGCCCGTTGATGATGTAATCGTACTTGCCCCCGGGAGCGTGCCGGCCCTGGCGCGTCAGAATCTTGAAATAGTAGCCATGATAGGGGACCTGCGTTCCGGTCATGATCTTGGTCTCATGCGTGTAGCCTTCCATGTGCGCCTGCGCGATCAATGGCCCGAGAGGGCTGATTTCCTCCCCTGGTTCGGCATGCCAATACAAGCCGTCATGCTGGCCGGGTGTGCTGCGAAGATGCTGGGCATACTCCAGCAGTCCGGCCCCGGTGTGGTCTGCGCTGGCGTAATCGCGCTGGGCTTCCACGTAGGCATGGCAAACTCGGATGGTGTCCAGCTCGTTGCGGCCGATGCGGCGATTGAGAATCTCCTCCTTGCCGGCGTCGGTGTCGAACAACCATTGCCCGTCCTGTTTGACCAGGGGGATGGGAAATGGCCAGGCGTCAACACCAAGTTCCAACTGGAAGTTGGAATCCGATTTCTGGACCGGCGCGACTTTCTCGGTGACGCGACGCGAGAAGTTGACTAGTCCATTGCTGGCCTGCACCGGGTCCGCCGAAACCAATTCGTGCATGTTGGGTCCGAAGATGACTTCCAGCGCATTGGTGTCCTTCTTGGCCGCGGCTGTTTTGAAAGCGGTGATCGCGTCATCCGCGGTCGCAAAATGTTCCTCCTGCCCCGCGCGCGCCGGTTGCAGGAAAACCAAAAAACAACTCATGGCCGCCAGGGCCGATAAGGAGAGACGCCAAGGGAATTGAAGATTCGATTTCATAGGCAAGTCCTAACGATGACCTCCTCCTCCGCCATGTCCGCCGCCTCCGCCCCCTCCGCCGAAATGTCCGCCACCACCGCCACCGCCACCACCGCCGCCTCCGCCCATGGAGGCTCGACTGGCCTGGCCGCGCGAACTGGATTGCACCGCCTCGTGTCCGCTTTGGCCGCCGACGAAAAATCCTTCCGAAGCCGCGCTGCGCGGCTCCTCAGGACGCTCCGTGTGAACGGCTGCGGGTGCCCGGAAAGTTGCCACGGGCGGCCGGTAAGCCGGCTCGGCTGGCCGGTAAGCTGGAGCGGGCCGAACATTAACGACCAACGGCGCCCTTTCCGGAGGTGTCGCATAACCCCGTTCCCAGCCGCCGCGCCCCCCCACGGCCAACGCCGCGCCGGTGTGCCAGCCAGGGCCTGGATGTCCCACGACGTAGGAGTGACGCTGGATCGGGGATAAATGCCACCAATCGGCCGGGCGCGGATGTCCGGGTCCCCAGAAAAACAAACCGTGATTATGCCAGTTCCAATCATACCCCAGCCAGATTCCCAGCGGCAACGCGAACGGGAAAGTGCAATAAATTCCCGGTTGATCATAAATTGTGTCCGGCGGGTAGCTGGGCACATACATCTGATCCGGGTCTGTCGGCGCAATTTCGATGTCGCCGTCGTCGGTGGTGACCGATTCCTGCGGAGTGCTGGGAAGATTGCCCAGACTTTGCGCCTTGGCGCGGAGCTGCTGGATGGAGTTCATGACATCGGCCTGCTGGTTCTGAAAAGCCTGGCCCAATTGCGTGGTCCAAGCCAAGTTGTCATCCATCCACTTGAGAATGTTGGGATAATGGCACAACGCCTGGACGCTCGGGTCCCAACCTTGCGCAGCGATTTGATTCGGATCCCCATTTTGGCTGACGTAGCGGTTGGCGATGACGATCTGGCTGGGAAAAGTCGCCGCCGGCAGAATCTCGGCGATCAACGGATCGGGATAAAGCGCGATGGGGCCGACCAATTGGTCCACTTGCCCGGGTGCCAGCAACGGGGCTCCGGGGTTGGGCGGGGGAACGGCATCTTGCGCGCGCACCGTCGCGACGAAGGGGAAGAGGAGTATCGATCCCGCCAACATCACCACCATTATCTTCATTGCATAACCTTGCTCCACCTCGGCACCGTGTCAAGTTCGATACTGCACGTGCCTTGGCGGTGTGTGCATCTCACTTTTTGAACAGCTCTTATATCTCCCTCTCCCCGCTGGCGCGGTGCGAGGGAATAAAAATATATTCTAGTCCGCAGGCTTGCCAAAAAGTGGGATGCGCACCTTGGCGGTTCTCGGCATCGAGATTCGGTTTCATTGAGATGCGGATGGCGCCGGTCCCCCCTGTGCGGCGGCGCTTCGGGCCAGATGCTCGCCATTGATCGTATAGGTCACAAACGCCAGGCACATTTCGTCGGTGGTTTGTTCCCCCCATCTGACCACTTTCGGCGGGTTATTAGGGTTGAGGGGGTTGCCGGCGGAATTGTCGTAATGCGCCTCCAAATCCAGGCGCGTGCCGGATGGCAATTGCAGCGGCGTGACGAATTGGTAAGTCGTTTGCCAGTTGAAATCCCAATTGCTCACATGCACCAGCGGCAGCAACGTGCCGTCCGGCAGCGTGGCCGTGACTTTCATTTCCCGTCCCAACAAGTGCATATGGGGCGTGACACGATAGGCTGTCACATCGCGCGGCACCGTCAGACTGGCGTGGACGACGTAATTGGAATCCCCCGCCGGGATGCGCAACAACAGTTTGGCCAAAGGCCAGGCCCGCACCTTCTTGTCCACAGGCCCGCGCGCGAAGTATAGCCCGACCTTCGTGCGATCGGTTTCCAGTTTGCCCGACCGGTGATAATGCACCTGGACCACCAAGTCGGCCCCGCGCGGCACCAGGCGTCCGACGCCTTCCGGCAGGAAGGAGGGCAGAATTCCCGGCGCCCAGCCGCCAATCATGCCGCTGGACCTAAAGCCCACGCCGCCGAAGGACGTGTAGCCTGGGCCGGGGTCGCGCGCGTCCAATTCGCGCGCCGCGCCAGTGGTGTCAAAATGAACGATGACGTGATGAACCACCTTGCGGTTGCCGGGCCGGATTTCCATCGCGCCAATGTAGTGGTCCTCAGTAAATTTGGTGGGAATGACGAAGCACCGGTAAATGTCCGCCCCTTCGGCGGCCAGCGAGTAATCTTCGTCCGGTTCCAGAACCACATCCGGCTCGCCCAACGTCCAACCCTCGGTGAATTTGGGCGGCGCCGGCAAATCCGCGCTTTGGCCTTCCGGCGCGCCGGCTTGGGCCCAATCCTCGAAGAGGGCGATTTGTTCCGGCGTCAGATGGCGGTCGTTGGCGAATTGACCGAACCCCGGCTCGGCCTTCCAAGGCGGCATGATCCGTTCCCCCGTCACCCGCGCGATCTGTTTGGCGCGCTTGCCGGTGTCGCGGTAAGAGAGCAGCGAGAACGGCGCCACTTCCCCAGGCCGATGGCAAACGGCGCAATTCTTGTAGATCACCGGTGCGATGTCCTTGTCAAAAGTCGGCGCCTCGACCTTGGCCACCGAGGTCGCGATCAAGCAGCCGATTGCCGGCGGCTGGCTCCGCACCGGCCGCCCGGCGACGATGGCGTCTAGCGCCGCCCGCAGGTCGTGTTCAGTGGCCTCGGCGCGGCGTTGGTTCAGGCCGGCGTAGAGATTATCGATGCGCCCCCGATAGAGAACATCACCAGCCTTGCCGAAAACCACGGCTTCGGGCGCGACGGACGCTTTGGCCAATCGGACCAGGAAGTGCCGGCGGTCCAGCAAAACGGGTGGACGCAGGTCATACTGGCGGGCATGGACCCTGGCCGCGACGGGGGTCAGGTCCGGGTCCACTTGCACGATGTAAAAGGCAAAATTGGTGTAAACCGCGCAAAGGCGGTTGATTTCCGGCGCGTAACTATTGCAGATCGGGCAATCATGCCAATAGAAGATCAGCACCGAGCCGGCGTTGGTCCCTGCCTCCAGCGGACGCTGAATCGTGCCGGACAAATCCGCCAACTCCGCCGGGACGGCCTCTGCGCACGAAGCCACGCCACCACCTACCACCAAAAGAAAGCAAATAACCGCAGCAACTCTCACGCGAACACTATGGCGCAGAAGCCCTTAAATCTCAAACATTAAAATCCCACGTGGCATCCAAATTCCGGCTCCGAACATGACACCAGCGCGGGTTCACCGCCCTATCGTCAGACCGATTCATGACTGTTCGCGTTGATCGCCCAACAGCGTGGAAAGTTGTTCGAGGAGGAAAGGAATTTTGTGCTGCACGGTGTCCCAAACAATTTCGTCATCCACGGCATCATAACCGTGAATGATGCGGTTACGCATTCCTATGATGCGCCGGATTTCGGGCAGGCGTTCGGTCAAGCCGGGCGCGGATTCTTCGGCGCGATTCAATGCTTCCCCCAGAATCTCAAACTTGCGCTCCACCGCCGCCCGGCGCATCGAATCGGCGGTATAAGCCGCAAAGTTGCACCCGGTGGTGAATTGCTGAATGGCGCGGCAGGCTTCCAGCGCATCAACCAACCGCTTCTTCGTTTCGTTGTTCATAAACCGGTTGGCGCGTGGCCTCGACGCTGCGGCGGAAGTAGGGGTTGCGAATGGCTCTTTCCGTCAGCAAATCCACAGGCCGCTGGAAGAGTTGTTCCAGCGCTTCCGCGAAATCAAGATACCGGTCGAGATAGCTTCCTGCCGACGGGGTGGAGAATCGCACGATGAAATCCAAATCGCTGGAGGCGGATTGAAACGAACCAGTGGCCGCCGAGCCAAAAAGCTCAAGCCGCTCGACATTGAACCGGCGGCAGAGGTCAGCCAGGTCATTTTTCTTTTGTTCGACCAGCGCAATCATGATTCCGAGGGAGAATAACCCATGCTGCGGTGGTTGCCACCATTTTCCTGGCCGTTCCGGACGCCTGCCGTTATCCGGGCCGGGAAGTTTCCAGTTGCATTCGCCGCGTTCCGCCCAATATTGAGCCTGCGTTAATTATGGCTGAGAACAAAAAGCACGTTTACGACGAAAGCAAAATTAAAACGCTTTCCTCACTGGAACATATCCGCCTGCGCACCGGCATGTACATCGGCCGCATCGGCGACGGCTCCCATTACGACGACGGCTGCTATATCCTGCTCAAGGAGGTCATCGATAATGCCATCGACGAATATATCATGGGCTACGGCAAGGAGGTGCGCATCGACATCCAGGGTACGGCGGTGAGCGTGCGCGATTTCGGCCGCGGCATCCCCCTGGGCAAAGTGGTGGACTGCGTCTCCAAGATCAACACCGGCGCCAAATACAACGATGATGTTTTCCAATTCAGCGTCGGCCTCAACGGCGTCGGCACCAAGGCCGTCAACGCGCTTTCCAAGGATTTTTTGGTGCGCAGCTTTCGCGGCGGCGAATATGTCGAGGCCGCCTTCAAGGTGGGCAAGTTGAAGAATGAAAAGAACGGCAAAGAGGCCGGCGAACCGGATGGCACCTTCATCCGGTTTGTGCCCGACCCGGAGATTTTCAAGGAGAGCGCGTTCCGCCCGGAATTCGTGGAGAAGCGGCTGCGGCATTACAGCTACCTCAACACCGGCCTGAAACTCATTTACAACGGGCAGACTTTTGTCTCACGGCACGGCCTGCTGGACCTGGTCATGGAGGATTTGCGGGCCGACCAGGCCGAGCCGATCTACCCGCCGCTGCACTATTCGAGCAAGACGCTGGAATTCTGCTTTACGCACAGCAACAGCCGCTACGGCGAGTCGTTTTTTTCCTTCGTCAACGGCCAGTACACCGCCGACGGCGGCACGCATCTGAGCGCCTTCCGGGAGGGATTGCTCAAGGCCGTCAACGAATATTCCAAGGGCAAATTCGAAGGCGACGACGTGCGCGAGTGCATGGTGGGCGCGGTGGCCATCCGCCTCAAAGACCCGGTCTTCGAGTCGCAAACCAAGAACAAGCTGGGCAATACGGAAATCCGCTCCGAGCTGGTCAACACCGTGCGCGAGGAGTTGCTGCACTTCTTCAACCGCAACAAGGAGGTGGCCGAAAAAATCATGGCCAAAGTGCAGGACACCCAGCAGTTGCGCAAGGAGTTGCAGGAAGTCAAGAAGCTGGCGCGCGAGCGGGCCAAGGCCGTGACCCTCCGCATCCCGCAGTTGCGCGACTGCAAAATACATTTTGACAAGACCAAGGGCAAGGGCAGGGGAACGATGATCTTCCTGACCGAAGGCCAGTCGGCGGCGGGGCCCATCATGAGCTGCCGCGACGTCAACCATCAGGCCGTCTTCGTCCTCAAGGGCAAGCCGCTCAACGTCTGGGACCTCAAGCGCGACATCGTCTATCGCAACGACGAGATGTACAACCTGATGCGCAGTCTGGACATCGAGGACAACCTCGAAAACTTGCGCTACGAAAAAGTCATCCTGGCCACCGACGCCGACGTCGATGGGCTGCACATCCGCAATTTGTTGATCACGTATTTCTTCCGTTTCTTCGATCGATTGATGCACGACGGGCACGTGCATGTGCTGGAGACGCCGTTGTTTCGCGCCCGCACCAAGGAGCAAGCCATCTATTGCTACAGCGAGGCCGAGCGCGACGCGGCGTCGGGCAAACTGGGCCGGAGCTGCGAGATCACCCGCTTCAAGGGCCTGGGAGAGATTTCCCCTCACGAATTCAAGCAGTTCATCGGCCCGGACATGCGCTTAAGTCAAGTCGAATACGCCCCCAAGCTCGAAACCGCCGGCATCCTGGACTTTTACATGGGCAAAAACACCCCGGAACGCAAAGACTACATCATGGAAAACCTGGTCGTCCCGGTGGAGGAATGAACCAAAGCCCAGTGCAGCAATTGCTAAACCGTAAGGCCAGGTCCAAGGACAGACGTAACTAAACTGGTAGGCCAGTGAGAATCAACAAAGTCATAATCTGCTTGACGGCATCCTCTGCTTCCGGGGAGCGCACGCGCCCTCGCGTGCAGCGGGTCGCGCCTCGCGGCCCGCATCAGAAAAGGCCGGAAATTTAGTTGCCTGTGCCCTGGGCCTGAGCCTGCGTAGTGGGCTACTTTGAATCTTGAGGTACTGGTGCAGTTTCAATCTGAAATTAAAAAATGACGGTCTTGGTTCGATTCTAAAATCAAATCTCGACAACCATATTTCCCTAATTCGTCTTTGATGTCTCTTGCAAGATTCGGCATGTCGTCCACGTCATACGAGATTGGCTTCTTATCACGGATAAGCTGGAAGAAACGCTCGCGCCATCCCTCTTGGTGAATGCAGATACTGTGGAGTTCTAGTTTGGGGACAGAATCAATCAAGAATGTATTCATCAGGCAATCAATCCCACAATTTTCGCAATTGTCCAGACATGATCGGTCAGGGTAGTGGCTCAGTTTGAAAAACGCTTTTAATGTCTTGGGCGCTTCGATTCGACAGCTCCGCCGCGGATGAACCAATGTGAATCGACGGTCTTGTGTCCCTTTTTCAGATTTCGTGGCGCTCCAAAAGCAAATTTCTTGGCTAATTGCTAGCTTCTCCACAAGGTCAATATCCGCTTGCGTTCACGTAATGCTTCAATAGCACGTTTGCGAACATATTCCATTGTGACTGATTTTAGCATGGAACTTCAGTCTATCAATTTAATAATTTCTTCCAATGTCCATACATGATCGGAAATGCCAGCCTCTGCATTGGTGCATTGAGGCCGCATCTCTACATTCTCTAATTGAAATTCCTGTTAGCGACGAGGGAACTCCGCTCTTGTCCAGAGGCGCGTTCCTGACGGGAAGCTCTAAGCCGCCGTATGTGATTTAGGGGGTGCAAGACAAAATTCTGCTTGAAGCGGCAGTCCACGACGAGGACAGATGATAGAAATGTACGAGAGTCCAACATACTCTTCAGCCTTTCCGCCACTCTTCGTTTCCTTCGTTTGCTTCTGTTTGACCCTGAAAGGCTTACAAAAGATAACAAAGGTAACGAAGAAGTGATCAGTGGGTCGAAGAATTCTGCCCCACACCCTCCCGATGGCCTTTGCGTAATGCGTCAGTGACGGCGGGCCGGGGACAGGTGGGGTCGCCTCGCCGAGGCGACCACCCCAGCAAGAACCGCCAACGGACGGCTCGGCGAGCCGGCAGTCGTCCCTACCAGCCGTGACTGAGGGATTACGCCTTTGCGCGGTAATCGTTTGACTATGCCCCGGCAAGCTCGTATTTTTAGCCTCGGCCTTATGAAAGACGGATCGCGCGTAGGTTCTTATTTCACGGGCCGCGCGGGTCCCATCTTGGACCAGCACGCGCTGCGACATGAAAAGCTTGCTTATCTTTGTTTCTGGAGCTGCGGCCGCATTGGTTTGCGTCTGGATCGCATGGTGCGCCGCTGGGCGCCTGTCCGGGCCTGAGAAACACAGTTTCAGCAGCTTCGATTCGCCGCGAGGGGCCGCGGCCGCGCTGCAATTCGATAAGGGGATGTTGAAGCTGACCGATGCCGATTTGGAGCAGGTCTTGAATCTCTATCAGGAGGTCTCCGCGCGCACGCTCATTCGCGGCCCCAACCTTCCGCCCGTGAAAATCTCGCTCCACAACCAAACGCCGCTCACGCGCGTCCAAACTCTGCAACTGTTGGACACCGCATTGGTGCAGAATGGCATCACCATGGTGCTGGTGGGAGACTCGTCTGTCAAAGCAGTTCCCAACGGCCAGGCCCGCTCCGAGACTCCGCCGACCATCGACCTCGGGGCCGACGATTTACCGGATTCCAGTTCCTATATGACTTGCACGGTTCGACTCATGCACGCCGACCCGAGGGACGTCGGTGACGTGTTGGCGCCGATGTCGCGGATGCCAAAAAGCATCATTTGCATGCCCGCCGAAAAACGCCTTATCCTCTGTGACTATGCGGCGAATATCCGCCAAATGCTTCAACTCATCCAGAAAGTTGATCGTCCATCGCTGCCATGGGCGAAAATGATGAAGCCAGGCACAAATACATCGGGCAAACGGTAAGCTGTTTCGAGGCAGCAGCGATTCGATAACGATGTTATATCAAATTGGGGTGATGCTTTCTTAACCACGCCTCAACTTCAAGGGAAAAACCTGAGGCGTGCCAAAGAAGTTCTTCCCCCTCAGTGCGGCTGACAACATTGGCCTGTTCGTAAAGAAAATGGTTCCGCTTTCTGCGACAGACATCAAAATAAACCGCCTTTTTAACAAATGCCGAATCGGCGGCTTTCAGGGCCAAAAAGGTATTGTAATGCCCGCCTCCTTCGCCTTTGACCCGGTATCCGCTGGCGCGAACAATAATATTGGCCAGAATTCTGGCAGCGTCATAGGCGTGGCCGAAGCGTCCATCATCCGACAATTTCCTGATGTGTGCGTCGGAAAGATTTCGATGCACCACCGCCCGCAAGTCCTTAATCTCGGTGAAACTTGTCGGTTCCGCCGTGACGCGATTTTCGGCCAGTAATTGCTTCCAAGTCACTCTTCATACCCATAACGAAAAGGAGCGGTTTGCCAAGCACCGACTGGAGAAAATGGCTGCTGCGGGCTTTTTGCCAGAATTCTTCGCGGGTGTAGAGGGTGGGATTTATCTGCCGCCGCAATTTCCCCGTGGCCGCTTCAAGCGGCGGGGACAATTCGATCATTTTGACAGAACCAATGATGAGCAAATCAATGTCGCTGCCGGAAGTTTCCAAGTTGCTGGCGATTGAACCGTAAATAGCCGCCACTTTGATTTTGGAGGCCACTGGAGCAAGCTCGCCCTCAAGGACCTCAACCAAACCGCAAGTTTTGATCATCAGGGCGCGCAGCTCTGGAAAAACAGGGCATTCCTCGTCGGCTTGGAAATAGGTGCGGTTTCCGCTCCGAGACATTTTGAGGATGCCGGCTTCGGTAAACTTGGCCAGATTACGCTGCAAACTCGATGGCCTGACGCCAAGATGGTTTGCCAGTTCCGCGGCATAAGTCGGTTGCGGCGAATTCAGAAGCAAGGCAGACAGCAACCTTTGCCGGGTGCTGGAAAATAGAGCGCTGGCGATGGATGACTTACGCATTATGCGTATAATAAAACGCAAAATGCGTAAGTGTCAAGTGCGTCCCGACAAGCTTCGCTGGCGCGCCTTGCGCTTGGGGCGGAAAGGCTGTAAGTATGGGTATGACAAAGGAAAGAGTGCGGGAATGTCGGCACCGGAGAAAATGATCGGGTGCTTTTCAATGGGCCAATCGCATTTTTAACGCCATGCTGCCGAGCCTCAAAGGGTCCGTTCACTTGTTTCGATTCCTGGGGATCGATGTCTATCTGCATTGGTTGTGGTTTGTGGTGGCGGTGGTGAGAATTGCTTACGGCCCCGGCGGTATATCGACCTCGGTTTGGTGTGCCTTGTACCTGGCGGTATTCGCCATCGTAGTGATGCATGAGTTCGGGCACGCGCTGGCGTGCCGCAGCGTGGGCGGGCGAGCCGACGTAATCGTGCTTTGGCTGCTGGGCGGCGTGGCCTATGTGGACCCGCCGCATCGCCCGGGCGCCACGCTCTGGAGTCTGGCTGCGGGCCCGCTGGTCAATGTCTTGCTCGTCCCCATTCTCTCGCTGCTCTGGCTAGTGGCCCGCCGATTTGAGCTGGACACGACCATGCCGGGTTTCTACGAGTTCGTCTCTTTTCTATGGTACATTAACCTCGGGCTGCTGGGCTTCAATCTGCTGCCCATCTATCCCTTGGACGGCGGCCAAATCCTGCGCGCGCTGCTTTGGTTCCTGGTCGGACCCGCCCGCAGCCTGATGATCGCCAGCACGATTGGATTGATTACGGTGGCGCTGTTGCTGCTGTTCGCGATCCGAAGTCCGTGGCTGGGCGTCTTTGCCCTCTTCGCCCTGATGCAATGTTGGAGTGGATTGCGGCAAGCGCGGCTCATGGCCCGCGTCGAGGCCGCCCCGCGCCGCGTCGGCCTGGCCTGTCCGAGTTGCCACCAACCGCCGCCGGCGGGCGACTTTTGGATGTGCGGCCGCTGCCGCCGCCGGTTTGACACGTTTGCGACGCAAGCGACTTGCCCCCATTGCGGCGCGAGCTACGATGTCACGCGCTGCCTGGAATGCGGGCAAGTCCATCCGTTCCAACAGTTCATGCAGTCATAATTTGGACTCGCGGACCCGGCCCTATCTGGCAACATGCCGCCGTGGATCAAAATGAAAATCCGCCGGATGGTTTTTCGCCGCCGCCGCCGCCCGGCTTCGGCCAAAAACTGAAGAAGGCGCTGGGACCTGTCGGCGTGACCATCGTGGCGCTCTTCGCCAAGTTCAAGATTGCCTTTGTCGCGGTGTTGAAATTCCTCCCGGTGCTGCTCAAAACCGGCGGCACCATGATCCTCTCCATTTGGATTTACGCCATGGCTTGGGGAGTTTGGTTTGCCATCGGATTTGTCTTGTTGATATTCGTCCACGAATGCGGACACTTGCTGGCCGCCAAACGATTCGGTCTCAAAGTAGGCGCGCCCATGTTTATTCCCTTTGTTGGCGCGGTGATCCTCCTGAAGGAATCGCCGCGCAACGCCTGGATCGAATCGGTGGTCGGCATTGGCGGGCCGTTGCTGGGTTCGGCGGGAGCGCTGGTGTGCGAAATTCTCTACCTTGCCACCGGCAACCTGATGTTTCGCGGCCTCGCCCACACGGGCTATCTCATCAACCTGTTCAATCTCATGCCGGTCGGATTCCTGGATGGCGGGCGCATCGTCACCGCGCTCTCGCCGTGGCTGTGGCTGGTGGGAATGGCGGTGCTGGTGTTCGTGACCATTACGCGGTTCAATTTCATTCTGCTGCTGATTCTGATCACGTCGCTGCCCCGTCTATTCTCCCTTTTTCGGCCCAAGACCGACGAGCAACGCCGCTACTTCGAGGTGACCCCGGAGCAACGCTTGCTGATGGGTGTGCTCTACTTCGGCCTCATCGCGGCGCTGGTGCTGGGCATGCGCTTGACTTACATCTCGCGTGAACTATTGCAAAGGAACCGCGATCAGGTCGTAATCCGTGTGCCCGATGATTCTCACCCGCGCGAACTCTCCCGCGACCGCCTCTCCGCGCAGATAGACGCGGCCGTCGATGTCCGGGGCATCGGCCTGGCTGCGGGCCACCCAATACAGCCGCCCGCCCGCGGGCATGGACGGCGAACTGGAGGCGGAGCGGATCAAGCCGTGCTCCCACGAACGGACCTGGGCCGATTCCAAATCCCGCGCGCCCGCAGCGCGTTCGACCAGGACCACGGCCTCGCTGCCGACACGCGCGGCGGAAATTTGCCGCGCGATTTTTAATTGCTCCGCCATGGCCCGTTGCTGGCGGCGCTTTTTGACCGCGTCGGAAACGTGACCCTCCATTTTGGCCGCGCGCGTTCCCTCCTGTTGCGAATAAGTGAACACACCCAACCGCTCGAAGCGGGTCGCACGAATGAACTCCAGCAGCGCCTGAAAATACTCCTCCGTCTCGCCGGGGAACCCGACGATGAAAGTGGTGCGCAGGGCGATGCCGGGGACGCCGGCCCGAATGCGGGCAATGAGATCGACGATATATTGCCGTGACGTTTCCCGGCGCATCCGTTCCAGCATGTTAGTGTGAATGTGTTGCAAGGGCATATCGACGTAGCGCGCCACTTTGGGGCAGGCCGCGATGGCGCCGATCAATTCATCGGTCCAATGGGCCGGATGCGTGTAGAGCAAGCGAATCCAAAAATCTCCCGGCAGATCATTCAACTCGCGCAGCAGGGTGCAGAGCGTGGCGGCGTCCGCCGGCAGGGCGTGGGCCGCGGCGGTGAATTTCTCCGGCGAGGAAATGGCCCGCGAGTGGCCGGCGCGCAAGTCCAGGCCGTAATAAGTGGAATCCTGCGAGATGAGATTCAGTTCCTTGACCCCTTCCGCGATCAGGCGCCGGGCCTCGCGCACGATGTCGCCCTGGGGACGGCTGCGATGCGAGCCGCGCATGCGCGGGATGATGCAAAAACTGCACGGATGATTGCAGCCTTCGGCAATCTTGACGTAGGCAAAATGGGGCGGGGTGAGGCGAAAGCGCGGCGTGGCAAAATCGGGGATGTAACTGGGCCGGAGATGGACGTGGACCGGCGACGACTCCTTCTCCAATGGGACCGGCCGCCGCGCCAATACTTTGGGCTCCGGGGCGTCCGCGGCGCCGCCAGCCAGTTTCTCGCGGCGTCTCGCCAGGGCTTGGGCGACGATGTCGGAAACCTGCGCAACCTGGTCGATGCCCATGAAAGCATCCACTTCCGGCAGAAGTTTGGGCAACTCGTCGCGGAAGCGTTGCGGCAGGCAGCCGGAAACGATCAGTCCCTGGCCTGGATGGTCGCGCTGGCGCGCCTGGGCCGATTGCAAAATGGCGTCGATGCTTTCCTGCTGGGCGGCTTCGATGAAGGAGCAGGTATTGACAATAAGAACGTCGGCCGCGGCGGCTTCATTGGTGATGCGAAAGCCGGATTGGATGAGCGAGCCGAGCATGATCTCGGCATCAACCAAATTCTTGGCGCAACCGAGCGAGATCAGCCCGACGCTGACGGGAGTTTTTTTGCCGGCGGTCATGGTGTCTCGACGTTTTTAGTGGGTCCACGCGCGGGACCGCAAATCTTGGGGAGCGCGACCGTCCCGGTCGCGGCGGAGCGCGTCTCGCGCTCCGCTTCCTGGCTGATGGCCTGTAATCGATTTGGTGTCGGATGGGTGGTGCGGCAAGGGTCGCGATCCAGAAGCACGAAGCCAGGGATGTGTTTGGCGGGACGCCCGCGCTCCCCTGAATCGGAATCGCCGTCGCTCGAAGCAATCCACTGAACGCGCCGAAGAAGGGATGTCATAAACCCGGATTGTTGAGCACCTGGCTCTGGGCCGGGGTGGTCACGGCGAACTTGAAGGAGTCGTCGGTGCCGGCGGCGCCATAACGGCCGTGCTTGTCCAGCGCGATGAAATTAATGTGCAGATCCTCGCGCCGCTCGGTCTGGATGATGCGCTGAATCATTTTCACGACCGCTTCCTGCGGAGAGAGGCCCTGGCGCATGAATTCCACGATCATGAAGGTGGCACAGTAGCGCATGACGTTTTCGCCCACGCCCGTCGCGCCGGCCGCGCCTACCTCGTTGTCCACATACAAGCCGCTGCCGATAATGGGGGAATCGCCGACACGTCCGGGCAACTTGCCCGCCAGGCCGCTGGTGGAGCAACCGCCGGCTATGGTGCCGTCGGCGCCCAGCGCCAACAGGGCGATGGTATCATGGTTTTCCGGCTTCTTCGGCGCCTGGGTGCGGCGCGCCTTGCGCCACTTTTCGTAGAGTTCGCGGTCGTCCACCGGGATCGATTCCAATCCTTGCTCCAGCGCAAAAACTCTTGCCCCTTCGCCAACCAGCATGACATGCGGGGTCTTCTCCATCACCCGGCGCGCGGCGGAGATGGGATGGCGAATGCCCTCCAGCGCCGCCACGCTGCCCGCCTTGTGGCCGGGACCGAACATGATGCAGGCGTCCAATTGCACGAACCCCGCGGCGTTGGGACCGCCGCCCAGGCCGACCGATTTGTTGGGCGCGGCGTCCTCCGTCACCCAGATGCCGTGCTCGACGGCATCGAGGATTGAACCGCCCTCGAGAAGAATTTTCAGGGCGGCTTCAGTGGAGGGCTTGCTGAAAGGCCAGGTGCCCACAATCAGCGGCGTCTGGCCTTGTTCCGGGGCCGCCTGCGCCCGGGCGGCGGCCGCCCCGGCCGCCAGGCCCAGGGCCGCCCGGCGGACAAATTTGCGTCGTGACATATTCATTTTGACTCCTGTGCAGAGGGTGAGGGTCCGAAGACGTTGTCAAATTTCTCGCCGATGTGTTGCCAGTGGAAATCGAGCGAGCAAAGTTTTTCCAGTTCGCCCGCGGTAAAATATTGGTTGACCTCGGGGTCCAGCCGCAATTGGCGCAGGAAATCCGCGTCCTGGCGGCCGTCGTGTTTGGCCTGCCAGGTCAGCATGGCGTTGCGCTGCACCAGGGCGTAGGCAGCCTCGCGCGTCAATCCCTTCTTGATCAGGGCCAGCAACACGGTCTGCGAGTTCCACAAGCCCAGGGAGAGCGCCATGTTGCGCTTCATGTTTTCGGGATAGACGATCAGGCCGCCGGTCAATTTGGCCAGCGTGACCAGCATGTAATCCAGCAGCGTGCAGGAATCGGGGAAAATGATCCGTACG
>Ga0302324_100013022_pt1 | contig 16899 bp, 17 predicted proteins | sample Palsa_T0_1_FD_201949 | JGI IMG/M metagenome (GOLD analysis project Ga0302324, IMG submission 201949) | Peat permafrost microbial communities from Stordalen Mire near Abisko, Sweden - Palsa_T0_1 | ecosystem: Environmental > Terrestrial > Soil > Palsa > Peat permafrost | place: Sweden: Abisko...
GGCTGGAAATGTCCTGCCGAACTGTTCCTACCCAACTCGTTCGATTACGCTGCCTATTACAAAGCAATCGTTGCGCTTCCTACTTGAAACCGCCGACCCTTAACTGGCCGTATCTCGGATAAATATTGGACGTTGTTGCAACAATTGTCGCTATCATTTCAGCGCCTTAGTTCGTTTTGGGCCCTGGACTGAAAATCCGCGTGTCGGTGGTTCAATTCCACCCCTGGCCACCATTGAGTCAGAAACTTGCATCGCGAAGTTGCCGGAGCTAGCACCAATCGAACGCCGGCTACTAGCCGCCCGTGAGTGCGATGAAGTCAGCGTTGTCGTGCAGCGCAATCAGGTCCGGGTCATTCTTCATCCAGCCGAAGTTCAGTTGGCCTTTGTCGACCGCCTCCCGCAGCAGTTCCATCGCGCGCTGAAACTCGCCGAGCCGCGAATACAGGCACGCGCAGTTATAGAGCATCATCGGGTCATCGCCGCTAATCTCGAGAGCCTTGGAGCTCTCGCGGAGGGCATCATCCTTTTTGTCTATCTGGGCGAGCTCGACTGCGTAGATCATCCTTGCCCGCGAATCATCCGGGTTCTGCAGAAGATAATTCGGCAGCAGTCCCAAGACCCGGTTACGCGTAGCGCGGGCCTCGTCCCGGCGGCCAAGCCCATCGCAAGTCTGCGCTAGGTCCTCATAACCGGAAATGAACCCGGGCTTGAGTTCGGTTACGCGTTGGAACAGATCATAGGCTTGCTCGAATTCACCGTTCGTGAAGTGAATACGCCCAAGCGTCCAGTGCGCGACGAAATCGTCGGGGGCGAGTTCGATGGCCTTGCGGCTCGATGCGCTGGCTTCCTCGAGCTTGCCCCAGATGAAGTAGGACAGTCCCATCGCGGTGTAGGCTTCCGGCAGGTTGCTGTCATACATGAGTGCCTTGAAGCTCAATTCCTGCGCCCGGTTGCGATACTTCTCATCGCGCGCGAAGTACTGATACATCTGCCCGTAGGCGCTCGAACAGGCCGCGTATGCGGCCGCGTAACGCGGGTCGAGCTCGATCGCCTTCTCGAATAGCTGGATTGAATATTCGACGGAACGCTTCGTCAGCCGATACAGATAATCCTGGCCGCGCAAGTAAAGATCGTAAGCCTGCGCATTCACCGTCTGACGCTTCGTCAGAGAAACCTTCTCGGAGAAGGAGAGCTTGAGCTTCAATGCCTCGACGATCTGCTGTGCAACCTGCTCCTGGATATCAAAGATGTCGTCAAGCTTGCCCTTGTAGGTGTTTCCCCAGATCTGGCGGTTGGTCCCTACGTCGACAAGCTGAACCGTGATGCGAACCGAGTCATGAAATCGGCGCACGCTGCCACCCACGATGTAGCGAGCGCCGAGCTCGGCGCCGATGGCACGAACATCATGCTTGCGCTCCTTCAGCTGCTTGGAAGCCCAACGCGAAACCAGCTCGATCTCACTGACCAGCGACAGCCGCGCGATCAGCTCCTCGGTTAACCCGTCGCTGAAATAGTCCGTTTCCTGATCGGGACTGATATTGTCAAAGGGCATCACCGCCAACGCACCGCTCTCGCCGGGTGTCGGAGGGGGCGGCGCAAGCGCGCCGGACTCCTGTGGCGGCGCGCTTCCTTTCGTCTCGGGCGACGGTCCGAGCGTAACTCCGATTCGCTCCAGCGAGCGCAAGATCGCCTTCGCGCCTGCGTCCGCATCGCCACTCTTGAAGTACTCGATGTGCTGGATGCCCGCCAGTTGGTATTTGAGGGTTGGCGGAATCACCGTCGGTTCAAGGTGCACAGGCAGGATGTGGCCCTTTCGCTCACTCACTAGCATGACCTCCTTGGCTACGTTATGCGAGTGAACCGCCGACTCAGTAACCATCAGAAGCAAGACTTTGGCACTATCCAGCGCGTTTACGATCTGCTCGCTCCAGAGCGAGGCGGCGTCGAGGGCGCCTTGGTCGATCCACAACGACACTCCAAATGCGCGAAGCTTCGCAGCGACAGCAAAGACCCGATCCTCGTCATCGCGCGAGTAGCTTACAAAGACCTCTGCCGGCTGGGGCACGGGCGCCTCTCGGGTTAGGCGTTTGGAATAGGTTGTTCTGGGAAAAGGTTATCACGAAGCGCACCCGTGGGGTTTCGGAGGCGGCCGAAGGGGTGAATCCCATGCGCCCGGGGGCCGAGACGCGCCGCGCAGTCCGTTCGCGGGTCTTCACATCCAGTCCGGCTCCTGGCCGGCTTTCCATTTAATGGAGCACCCTACGCTCGGTGTTTGCTCGGGGACACCGGTCTGCCGCGCTACAGTGCCTGGGCTGCCGCGCGCAGATCCGAACCGGTGAGCGGAATATTGCTTCCAGGCCGGCTGCCGTCGAACTGCGCGTGATATGCGAGCCGCCGATCACGATCGAACAGAAAGAAATCCGGCGTACAGCTTGCCGGATACGCCTTCGCCACCTCTTTCGACTCGTCATACAGATACGGAAGGTGAAGCCATTGAGCGTCGCGATCCGGGTCATTGCGGAGGGTGAATCGTCGGGATAGGCCGCTACGTCGTTCGAGCTGAGCGCCACGACGGCGAGACCGCGCAGGCCGATCGCGCGCCAAGGCTATGAACTACTCCAGAATGTGCTTTACGAAGAGATAGTGATTGCAGATAAAGGCGATCAGCAGGGCCGGCGAAGACACGAGATCCTCGAGTGCGACTGTTCTGGCAGTCACCGTATCGCGCAACGCAAATCGAAGGGCCGGTGTGCCGAGAGGCAGCATTCGAGAGCATCGGCGCGCCACGATTCCTCCTGGCGATGGGCGGTGCCCGCCTCAAATGGTTCCCGCGTGGGCACTAATCTAGCGGCAGTCCAGCCGCGCCGCACGCGGTCGCCTACCGCCGCGCGGGTTGTCCCGTTCCACCCTACGCTTCCGCACTGCTGGGCGGACGGGTCGGACGGCCTGCCGGTGCGCTGTCGGGTGCCTGAAACGTCAGGTCTTCGTCTGCAGCGTAAACCCTGGGGCCGGTCTGCAACGCTCGATAGGCGTCAAAAGCGCAGCGCAACATCAGCTCAATGGGTGCATCAGGTGTTCTTACACGACTTCGAGCCAAAGCGATAATTCCATAGCGGAGTTGGCCGAACGGACAGAAATGCAAGCGAATGTCGGGCCAGCGGCCGCCCGCTGCGGTCGCTGAGCGTTACCGCGCAATCTTCACGGCGATCCGAGACATGAAGCTCGGTGATTAGAAGCCGAAAAGAAATCAAGAAGTTTGCGCTTCGCTCAAGCATCTCGTTGCGCCCAGAAATACGCTGCCCGCGACGCTACAGCCCGTTTATTGCAACTTCTCGTTCAGGTCGGGCTCGGGGGTCGCACTTCCGCAAGACCGTCGGCTTCGACGGGGGATATCGTCGTCCGCACCATTGAGCGCGGCTCATCATGAGGCCAGCGCCGTCCGCCGTGCCACCATTTGCGACTACCTACGCGCCCAAAAGCACACAGATTGGGTGTTATCAAGGGCAGCGAGTCAAAGCCGCGACTCCTTGATAAAGTCGTGTCAGCGGCCGGCCTCTACGTCATGAATAACTTGTTCCGTGGCACGCAGCGCCATATCGACGTGCCCGATAGCGCGATCCCGGAGTCCTCGTGCGTCTGGATTGTCCTCTTCGCGATAAGTGTCGGCATGTACCTTTCGTAATAGGTCGGCGGCTTTATGCAGGCGGCCGCGATAGTCATTCGGTACATCGGCACTGGGATGGTCGTGGATATTCTTGCCATCATCGATGGCCGCGCGCTTCAGTTCTGCAATCGCGTGATCAATTTCGCTGATGGCTTCGCTTTCATGCGCGCTGACGGCAGCATCACCAGGTCGATGCTCGAGCATCCATCGCGCAGTACGCAGGTCCGAAAGAGCATGCAGGTAGGCCGGGTGTCTGCTGGGCGGGGGCTGGGTAGCACAACCTGCTAAAAGAAGTACAAGCAAAAATAAATGACCACGAAGGATAAGCTTGTTCTTCGAATTCATCACCAATCTCCAGTAAAAGCAATACAGCAGCGCGTAACGAGACAGCATGAGCAATGTATGGAGGGAGCGTCTGTGCGGTGGCGCACTATTGTTTTGGACTCGAGCCGTTCGGGCGTCCCCTGCTGTCGCTCGACGGCGGTAGCCGAGTTGCGCGACCCCCGTCCACCTCCCGGATTTCGGGCGACGCTTCGATACCAAGTCACTCGCGTGGGCATTAATTCGCAAAGGTATTCACGAAGTGTCAATTGCAGCCGAGGCGCGTCGCCGCGGGCACATTTACGTGCGCGGATCGCCGTGGGCTTGCATACTAGAAAACGACCGCGCAGCAGGTTTTATCGGAAGTACTGGAAAAAAGGTTATGTGGCGGCAGCACTGACGCGTATAAGCATGTTAGGTCTCGCAGCACGAGCGGCAGGAACTGTTCGGTGCCGAGTCCGGACCCACGCATCGTGGAAGAATGTGACCGCTCAGGTCAGCTCTGCGGGAGAATGATCAGATGACACGCGTATTGTTCGTCGGCCAGACACCTGAAACGGTGGATTTCTCCGATCCCGCCATACCAGCGGGCTTCGATGCCGAAAAGATCCACGCTGGAATAGCGATCGGTATGGCAAAGATAGAGGAGCGAGGATGGAAGGGGGATCTTTGCTTGATTCCGCCCGACAAGACAGCTTCCCTCATGCTGGAGAAGCAGCTGTCGTCCGCAAACTATGCCTGTGTGGTGATTGGAGGCGGCATTAGGCTCCCGCCAAAAAGCCTGCCCCTGTTCGAGATCGTCATTAACGCCGTGCGTAAAGCTGCGCCGAGCGCTTCCATTGCATTCAATACTCGGCCGGAGGACACCGCCGACGCCGCCGCTCGCTGGTTAAAATCCGATTGATCACTGCGCGATGGAATATCGGGCTATGAACGGATCGATCTCACTTCCCCGAAAGCGGTCAGTCGGATCCGCCAGCTTGGGGGTCAAAACCGGTAGTACGGGCCAATCTGGTAGCAGGCGGCCGGGACCGGTCATTCGACAAAATCAATTCGTCGCCCGGAAGCGGCCGTTAGCATTGACAACGCGATTACCGCGCGCTGAGACGCCGCAAAGCCTTTCCAACCACGGGAAACAACAGGCCCGCTGCGCAGACGATGCCAGCGTGAAGCAACCAGAAATTTGTGGCCGGCCAATGATCATAGAGGCCGCCAAGGCGGCCGCTAATCAGGCCACCAAAGAAAATGGAAAGAAAATAGACGCCAATCATCATGGCCTTCATGGAAGAAGGTGCCATCCTCGCGAACAACGCTATCGCCACGGGCTGCACGTGCAAGTAACCAAAACTTTCACCCACACTGGTGCACACGATCCACAACAATGGAACTCGATGTGGGGCGCCGAAGACCAGTGTCTAGAGCGCATCACAGGTCGTGAAGGCCCCCATGATCAGACAGCCGAGCGTCAACTTGCCGATTTCATCTGGTTCTCGCCCCGCGGCGGCGAGCCATCGCCAGTCGAAGCGATATAGGCCCGCGAACATCTATCGCGTGTCGTCAAAACTTCTGCGATAAACCGAGATACCCCTGCACCTGCGGGGTGGCTGCATTCAGCCCGCGGTTTACACCGCCATCGATCTGCAGGTAATCGGTCAGACCGAAAGCCAGCGCCAAGTCGGCGGAACGTTGTCGAATCGTTCTGGCCGGATCGAGGTTCCAGTCCGCCCAGAACTCAGTATAAAGCGTGAGATTTCGTGGCAAATTAAACGCCAACGTGAACACCTCTGAGGTATTGAGGTGTTGACCAGCGCCCACTGAATTCGGCGAGGCGTCGACCTCCGGCATCAGGGTTAGCGTCAGCAACGGGTTTGGCTCATAGTTGATCGGTAATAGCAGGCCTCCCTCGACCGTGCCGTCGCCAATGCCTGCGCGGCCTGTCGGTGCTTTCAGGTAGGGAATGATCGCCGCTTGCACCACCTTTGGCAGATTCATGAATTCATACTTTACCCGCAGGTACAGGTCACTCACTCCCATCAACGTAGCCCTCGTACCGGGCGTGTCTTGGGTGCGCAGGATCTCAAGCGCCGTCATATTTGCCTCGACATCGACGGTGTCGGTTAGACCATATTTGAGAGTGGGATTGAGAATTAGCCAAGTCGTTGTCGCCTCATCGCCTTGCCGCAGCAAGCTCGCGTTGACGAGGTCAGACTCGTATTGAAAGTGCCCCGCGTCGACCGTGCAGGCGTAGTTCGATTTGCTAGGGCGGTCGGTACAAATGGGAGTCAGCGTCGCGGAGTCGGCTTGCGTCGCTGACACGCTAGACGGGGATGCCGGCATCGGAGCGTATGACAGCTCCTGGGCATCGAGCTGGGCGCTCCCAGCGAGAAATGCCGCGATGCCCGCACGCAGCGCCAATTCGAATCCCCGCGTCTGGACGGTAAGCTTCGAGTAACGCGGGTCCGGCGGCGTTATGAATTGCGCGATCGGCTCCACCCCGCCTAAAGAGAAGAATTTGCGGCGTTTACGATAGCATCGAGCATTAAGGCCGTAATGTCCCCGTGAATATCTCAACCCTTGACTGCGAGATCCTCATCGTTCGCCTTGAACTGTAGCAGCAGGCATTTTGCCTTCCGAATTGCCGCTAGTCACGGATGTCGCAGACGGGTTCGGTCAATCTCCGCCGTTCGCCGCGTTCTGTGCAAAGCAATCAAATCAATCGGCGGATGCGCAAGAACCAGCGACTTATGAAAGAAAGAGTGTCCAATATTAAGTGGCGCGAAGTCGAGGAATCAGGACCGTAAGTGCGCCTATCTCACGGAAATATTGGACACCGCGACGTCACTTTTTATAATGCAAACAGTAACTTAAGTCGACTTGAAGAAGAGACGGAAAATCCGCGTGTCGGTGGTTCAATTCGACCCCTGGCCACATCAAATCAAAAGCTTAGACACGCCGAGTCAACTGTAACCGTCTGGTCACGGCCGCATAGCGTTGGGACGCGGGGCCAATCGAAGATGCGAGCCTGGGTGGACACGTAGGTGTCCACGTGGAGCCCGCCTAGATGGACACCTCTGCTGACGCAAGTACGACTGAATCGTTGGGTCGAGGCACTGGGCCTCGACACAAGCACACGATTGAAGAGGAGCGTCGGATTGTTCTGGAGACTCACGTAAAGGGTGCGACAGTCGTATCCGCGCGGGTTGCTCGCAGTGAACGGCGCGTCAGGCGCGCTTTCGATGTTGCCGGTAAAGGTGACGACACCGACAGTTCTGCCGACGGAGCGTCGCGGCGAGCGCGTAGGTTCAAAGGATTCGGCGCGACAGAGACCAGTGGGCAGTCGAGGATGGCATCCACCCAGAGCGGATGGTGTTTGGAGCCGCTACGTCAGATCGCCCAACAGCTGCAGCCCAGCGGGTCCCACAATGCATGCGAAGGGATACTGACAAATGCTGTCGGCGCTAGCGCGCTTTCAGAGCACCACTCTGACACTGCTATCCACAAGGTTCTTTTCGATGTAGCCGATGGCCGCGGGATTCTCGATTAGCCTTTTCTTCATCTCAACACTGTTGGCTGCTTCCTGCGGTGGCTGTCCTCTACCAGTGAAGATGATCTTCGACCAGTACGCTTTCATTTGTGCAGCGGATCTTCCGGCCATCTTCGCGTAGAATTCCTCGCGAACCGCAGAGCCTTCGGCCTGATCGATGGGCAAGGCAAGCGCTCCATTGGGGAAACGGCTTGTCTTGCCCAAGAAGATGTCCTGCACCTGGCTCGTGCTCAACGTAGTGATCGGGCTCTTGGCTGAGACTACTGCGACCACGTCGGCCATTACCGCACCGGTCGACAGACTCAGCGTCAGACCGATGGCAAACAATCCGGCGTTTCTAATGAGGGTCATGATTGATGCCCTCAGAATACGAAATCGACGGCGGCACTGAAAAGATTCAGAGTGCCGCCGGGCTGAAAGCCCGGTTGCAGGTTAATGAGCAAGCCCGGAGATCCGGCACCCAGGCGACTGTGGTCGTATTGAAGTTTAAGATCCACATTTTTCTTGAAATCCCAGCGAACGCCGGCGGAAGTCGTGCTCTGAATGGCGATCGATCCCAGGATTGCATTGAGCCCGGCGTTGAGGCCCGTAGCGGGCCCGGCTAAGTACGGGGGCAACGCCGACACGGTTAAGCCAGGGTCGGAGGTGTTGCTGTTCGCCTTCAGCGCTCCATAGGTCAGATAAGGCGTCAGCTGCGCCCAGCGATAGCCTGTGCTCAGATACCAGGCGGTGCTCTCACCCAGTACAGAATGAAATTGCGAAGTTCCCCACTCTCCCGTCAGGAACCAGTCGCCCGGGTTATACATCCCACCAATCCCGACGAATGCGAGGGGCTTGCGGTACGGATCATATCGGGCTGCGAGCGCCTCGCCTTGCAACCCAAACTGACGGAAGGCACCAAAGAATGTGTGCAGACCGTCTAGCGTCAAGTCGGCGCGCTGATAGGCGATACGAACCGTCGCCGCGCCGTACTCGACCGTATCGGAGATGTTCCACTGGCGCCTGGCTTCCGCATTGCCACCCGTCGGTTGTTTCGAAGACGTCGCACCATAAGTCCCCGCAAACGTCTGGACCAACTGCCCCCAATTCAGCCGGTAGCTTGCATCCACGCCGTCACTGCTGTCGATGGGGACCAGGCTATAGACCTCGACCGGCGGACGTACCCACGGGTTCGCGTATCCCACATTTCGGGTATCGGAGACGAGAAAGCTTGCGAGCACGATTCGCCCGATGCGAATGCTCGCCTCCGGCGTGAGCTGATATTTGAGGTTAGCCCACTCAACATGCGGCGTATAAGTATTGTCATAATTCTGTTCTGATATGGCTTGCACCATAGCTGAGAGCTTCGGGCCGAAATTGGCAATCACCTGTCCGCCGATCAGGCTGTCGACCGAGGGACTCCATGAGCGCGTGTACCCGGCACCGTTGGGATTGAAAATGTTGGCTGTAAAGTCCGCACGGTCTTCGCTCGAGTGAACCACACCTAGAGTTCCGAAACCGCTGAACAAAAACATCGACGCATGCGGATCGGCACTGCTGCTGGCATCGTCGGCGAGTGCGTCGGAGTGATTCCCCATTGCCGCGACGAGGATGATAGCCATCAGTCTGTGTAGCCGGCGCTCGAGTGCGCCTGCTGAATGAGCGGGTTTAACGTTCCTTGTCACCTACTCCACCTCAGCGACTTCTTGTCGCAAACGTTGCTTCGACGTAGCCGGAGCGGCGAAGGCCAGCGCCCTTCGCTCACCGGCTTGTCGCTCAGGAACAACGGCAGTTGATCATATAAAGTAAAATCGAATCATTACGTGTGCTAGGTAGCATTCGCGGACAAGATCGCTGCCCTTCGAGTCGCGTGAAGCGATCATCCCCGTGCGTGTATGGTCAGGGCGGCGCGCGAACCGGTCAGCGTGACGCCCGCATCTTGCGCCTGCAATAGCGCGGTAAACTCGTGCGCTGACATCGGCTTGTTGTAATAAAAGCCCTGAATTTCATCGCAGGCATGCGAGCGCAGATATTCGACCTGTTCCCTTGTTTCGACCCCCTGAGCCACGACGGTCAAGCTGAGGCTCTTGCCCATCGCGATGATGGCCTCCGTCAGATTACTGTTATCGCCCGGGCGGGCGACGTCTCGAACAAAGGAACGATCAATTTTGATCGTATCGAGCGGAAATCGCTGCAGAGTGGATAGCGAGGAGTAGCCGGTTCCAAAATCGTCGATGGCGATCTTGATTCCCATGGCTTTGAGCGCGGTCAGTATCCGTAGCGTCCTGTCGATATCGTGGATCAGCAAACTCTCGTGGATTTCGATCTCCAGTAAACCCGCCTCCATGCCGGTCGACTTTATAATGGCAGCAACATCACGCAGCAGATGCTCATCCCCAAACTGCCGCGCGGTCAGGTTGACGGCAATTTTCAAGTGGGGCAGGCCCTGCTGTTGCCAAGCTACATTCTGCAGACAGGCTGTCTGAATCACCCACTTGCCGATCGGTACGATGAGCCCGGTTTCCTCCGCCACTGGGATGAACTGCATGGGAGCCACTATCCCCAGGTCCGGGTGCTGCCAGCGCAAGAGCGCTTCCATGCCCGTGATCTGACCATTGGCAATGTCCCGTTTGGCCTGATAATGAAGGCGGAACTCGTTCCTCTCGAGCGCATGCCTGAGGCTCGACTCCAAAGTGAGCCGCTCGAGCGAGTTCGCATTCAACTTCTCTGAGTAGAATTGAAAGTTGTTCTTGCCGTCCTCTTTGGCTTGATACATCGCGATGTCGGCGTTTTTTGTCAACGTCTGCTCATCCGGGCCGTCCTTCGGATAGGTACTGATGCCGATACTCGCCGTGATGCGAAAGTCCTGGCCCAGCAGAATAAATGGCCTGGCGATAGTGGTGATTATCTTCTCGGCCACGGTTGCCGCATATTTTTCTTCGCCCAATTCTGTCAGCAGCACAACGAACTCATCGCCCCCCAGACGTGCGACGGTGTCGCTTTCGCGCACACAGGCTTTGAGCCTGTTCGCGACCTCCTTTAGCAACTCGTCGCCGGCTTCGTGACCGAGGGTGTCGTTGATTTGTTTGAATCGGTCGAGATCAATAAATGCGACCGCCAGTTGCCGGTGGTAACGCTGTCCTTGACGGATGGCCTGACCCAGCAGTTTGTTGAAAAGACTGCGATTGGGAAGCGCCGTAAGGCCGTCGTGATAGGCGAGGTACTCGATGCGCTGCGCATGCTTCAACTTGGCGTCGCTCTCTCGTATGCGGCTGCGCGCAAGCTGCCAGCTCATGCGCCCTAACAGGGCGGTCAATAACACGAGCACGCCGCTGCCGATCGCAGCTCGCCACAGGTAGACCTGAGCGTTGTGATGAGCGGCGGCCAACTGCTCAACCTCGGACAAGCCGACAATTACGGCCAGTGGAAACTCAAAGAGCTGCTGGGTGCTCGTATAGCGCCGTAATCCATCCCAGCTATTATTCGTCAGCGAGACCGTGGGATCTGACTGCTCTGCACCGGGAACTGTGAGCGCGTAGTTGACGACATCGCCCGCAGTCAGGATATCTCCGGTGCGCCTCGCCCGGAATACTCCATCCGTTCCCAGTAAGCCGAGTGTGCCCTGTTTGCCCAGTTGTGCAGCATCATAGCCGCTCACAAAATAAGAGGCGTCGACGGCGAGAAGCACCGCGCCGGCAAACGTGCCATCCGTCGCGTTGAGTCTGCGGCCGAATTGTAGTGTCCAGTCCTGCGTGCCCGGATTCCTCCGTGGTGCATCCACCCACAGGGTGTCGCTGCCGCGCAGCGCCTCTAGATATCCTGGGCCGCCGGCGGGCGGCCCTTGCGCGGGGCGGGTACTCGCGACAACCGTGCCATCGCCGTTCACGATGCGAACCACAAAAACCACGTCGGGTGGTAGCAAGGCCCTTGCTTTCAGGTCGGATAGCGCAGCACCAGGGCCTCGGGTTTCATACACATATTTGACCAGTTTCAATGTTTGATCGATTTCACGCAGCGCGCGGACAACCTGCGCCTCATAGGTATTGACGAGCTCCTCGCTCGCTGCAGCCGCGGTGTTCTGCGCGTTGGCGCGCTCGACTCTGATCAGGTTCAGTGTAGCGCCCCAAATCACGCCTAGAATCAGGATAGTGAGCGCCGGAAATAGAATGTACGGTTCGGTAAATCGGGGCAGCCAGGCAGGCCATCCCGTGATTGCATGACTTCGCATGGCGGCCAAGCGCGCCGTATCGTCCAGAGGAGCCTGTGCGCCAGCGCTCATAGGAATTCTTCCCTCCATGGTTGCATCGACGCCTCCGTTGCGTGCTCGCTGGAAGGGTAGTCCGGACATCCCGGCATTTCAGAGCTGAACGCCCAAAACGGGATTTGCGACACGTTTAGGGTTACGACGAAGTGAAGGACCTTGTTACGACGCGGGACGCACGCTGTGCACCTGTTCCGAAGCGAGACCGTCAGCTGCACACCAAGGACGCGACCGTGAAAGTACAATCTTTTTAACGCGCAGTCCGCGCTCGACCGCCGAGGTTCCTAAGGTCACTCACGTCAGGGACGAGAAACGGCTTGGAATAAGGCGATCGGAATCGGCGGCCTGCGGGTCTTTCTATCCGCTAGAGAGTGTTCTCAGGCCCGAGACCCCTGGATGCACCCGCAGCGTTCATCGATACCTTCGTGCAATACCACGAGCGGAGATCCTTGCGGTTCAATCAGCGAGAGACGTCTCAATTCTCAATCAGCGAGGCTACAGATGAAAACCTTATCGATTGTGCTTGCCGTGCTTGGCATAGCCCTGACACCGCTGGCCGTCGCCGGCGTAAAGACTGTAGTCCTCGTGCACGGCGCGTTTGCCGATGGCTCCGGCTGGCAGCCCGTCGCGACCATTCTGGAACACGACGGCTACACCGTGTACGTCGTTCAGGACCCGTTGACGTCGTGGGATGCGGACCTTGCGGCCACACGCAACGTCCTGGATCGCGCAGGTCCGTGTGTACTCGTGGGCCATAGCTGGGCTGGCATGATCATCACTGAAGCGGGTGACCGGCCGTCGGTCCAAAGTCTGGTGTACGTGGCCGCGTTTGCGCCGGACGTCGGCGAGACAGCCGGCGCGTTGCAGGCAAAGACTCCGCCTGCCGGCGGAAAGAGCATCGTTACTGCCGGTGGTGGATTTCTTTACGTGGATCCTGCGGCATTTGCCAAGGACTTTGCCGCCGGTGTGCCAAAGGCCACGGCCCATTTCATGGCGATCTCACAGGTGCCGATCGCCGCCAGTTCCTTTGGCGCCAAGATAACAGTCGCGGCCTGGTCGAAAAAGCCGAGCTTTGCGGTAATTCCAAAGCAGGATCGCGAGATCAATCCCGACCTCGAACGATTCATGGCCGGCAGAGCCAAGTCCGAGACGCTCGAGCTCTCCGGAAGCCACGCGATATTTCTTCTGCATCCCAAGGAGGTCGCGGCGGTCATTGAAAAGGCCGCCCAGACTGCGAAATGAAGAACCGCTCCCGCGCGCGATTCCCGGCTAAGGTTCCGGTGCAACGGCGGACGCGCAGCTGGCCCACGTGTGGCTGAGGTCGTGCCATCGGCAGTCTCCAAAGTCGAGCGGTGATCAAGTCCGCGGGCTTACGGGCTTCTCACGTTATAGTTGTGCCATCCGCCCCCTAGTGCTTTGAACACATCGACTTGAAGCTGAATTAGACTCGCATCGGATGAGGCGACCGCCGCGTCCAGGGCCAAGAGGGACTGTTCCGTGGTGAGCAGGTCGAGGTTGCTCACGGATCCGGCCGCATACTGCTCATGCGCGATGTCGAACGAGCGGTCGATCTTGCCCTGCGCATCAGCGAGTGCTTGCCGCCGGTCCAACGCGACCACTTTGACCCGGCGCGGACCGTCGTGAAACGGCCACGCAGCAGCCATTCGATCTCGCCTCACAGGTTCTCGATAGCCGCCACCCGGGAGTGATGCCACGGAATCGCCCGGTGGCTGCCGCGTCGGGCCGATCATCCATGCATTTAGATGTGCTGTCGGGGCATCGCAGCGTCAATCGGGAGCGGATGAAGTTGAAGAAACGCAGCCGTGGCGTCGCGGGCACGTGCCGCGACTTCGCGTGAGTTCGGCTGCTCGGCTACGCCGAGCAGCAGGCTGACCATCAAATTACCCCACAGCAACCCGGCGAACTGTTCGGCAAGTTCGGCGGGACGGCCATTGAGAAGCCCGGATGCCTGAGCCCGGGCCATGATTTGCCGCAACGCGGCACGACTCGTCTCGCGCCCTATGGAGTCAAGCGCTTGCGCCACGTCGGGCGAGTGGACCGCCTCGGCGATTGCCAGTCGGAATACCGCAATCACCGTCGGATTGGTTATCTCGCGGACCAGCTGCGTCCCGAAGAAGGCCAGTACGTTCGCGAGGGTTTTGCGATCGTGCGGCACGGGCAAGTCAGCGGGCGCCTGCAGTCGCGCGGCGCGCGCGCTGATGCACGCGATTAGCATTTCCTGCTTGTTGCCGACCCGCCCGTACAGTTCTCGCTTCGACACGCGCGCGCGCGTGGCGATCTCAAGCGTGCTGGTCGCCGCGTAGCCACTCTTCATGAACGCTGTGAAGGCTGCATCGAGGATGCGCGCGCGCACCTCAGTTTCGTCGCGTCCGTCCAGATGCTCCTTTGGCGGCAATACGGTGGTCATCATCGCCTCTCTTGACAGCGGTACCATATAGTACCACACTAGCGCGAACTTCTGGTACCGGAGGGTACCAAACTGCTAGGAGGCGATCATGCTCAAGCCAAGGATCCTCGTGACCGGCGCGACCGGGAAGACAGGCAGCGTCGGCGCACGCCATGGCGCACACGGAGCGAAGTGATCGCGGGCTACGCACACAGCGCTTAGGTTCTCAGTCACAGTGGATCGCAGGAATTCGAACCAAAGGAGAGATAACTCATGCTGCCGCAACTCTGCTTTTTCGTGAGCATCGCATTTGGATTCATCGCGTGGTGGATCGTTGCGAAGCGATACATCTGGCCGAAACTCCGCCTGCTGCGACGGGTCGAAGCGCTACGGCCTCTTCTCGTCCTGCACAGTTTCCGCTTTATCGGGTTGGCATTCCTCGTCCCAGGCGTCGTGTCGCCCGAGCTGCCGTCTGCCTTCGCGTATGCCGCTGCCTACGGGGACATCATTGCGGCGACACTCGCGTTGCTCGCGCTGATAGCGCTGCCACGCGGGGCTGGGATTGTCATCGCATGGATCTTCAACCTCTGGGGCTCGGCTGATCTCTTAGACGCGTTCTACCAAGCCAATGCTACCGGGCTCATGGCGGGCCAGTTGGGCGCAACCTACTTTATTCCGACCCTCATTGTGCCGTTACTGCTGATCACGCATGGGCTGGCGTTCCGGATTCTTCTGCAACATCAAAGTGAGTCCGCAATGCGGGAAAGCTGGCAGCCCGGCGAGGCGAACGCTGCAAGCGCGAGCTCGCGTTTTGCCCGCAGTGGCTGACGTAAGCCCGGTACGTAGGCTGCCTGTTCACGCGTTAAGAGGCCGCAATTGGTCAAGCATGGTGGGAATCAATTCAGAGACCGTCGGATGAATGTGCATCGCCCATTGCATCACAGTGTACGGCGCCCGCGCGTACATCAGATCGAGTATGCAGTGAATCACCTCATCACCACCTGTCCCGAGAATGGCCGCGCCCAGGAACTCTTTCGAGTCTGCGTCCACGAGCACTTTCATGAATCCCTCGGTCTCGCCTTTCTCGATTGCCCGGCCGACATTTGTCATGGGCCGCCGCCCGATGAGCACACGCCGTCCGGAGACAAGCGCATCACGCTCCGTCATCCCGCATCGCCCAAGCGGGGGATCGACATAAAGATTGTAAGCCCGGATGCGGTCCGTGACGCTATGCATCTCGTGGTCCAACAGGTTGGCCGCGACGATCTTGAAATCGTTGTAAGAGGTATGCGTGAATCCTCCGCGTCCGTTGCAATCGCCGAGCGCCCAGATGCCAGCAACATTGGTACGCAGTTGATTGTCCACTCCGATGTAGCCCTGGGCATCGTGGGCGAGCCCCGCCTTTTCCAGGCCGAGGTCAGCGGTGTTGGGCGTCCGGCCCATCGCCAGCAACAAGTGCGATCCGCTTACATCTACGACGCCTTCAGCGCAATCCACGCGCGCGCCAACCTCTTTGCCGTGACTCATCAGCTCGATGCAGGTCGCGTTGAGCCGCACCCGAATGCCACCGCGCTCGAGGATCGCCTGCACTTCCATTGATACATCGTCATCTTCATGGGCGATCAGGCGCGACGTCCTGTCGATGATTGTCACCTCGCTGCCGAAGCGTCGGAAAATCTGCCCGAATTCCAGTCCCACATAACCACCGCCGACAATGACGAGATGTCGCGGCAGAATGTCGAGGTCCAGTAATGTGGAGTTGGTCAGATAAGGCGTGTCCGTCACTCCAGGCATGGACGGTATCGCCGCGCGTGCTCCGACGTTGATGAAAATTTGCGGCGCCGTCAGTAGCTCCTCACCCACTCGCACTTCCTTCGGCGATTCGAAGCACGCATGCCCCTGGAACACCGTGCAGTTAGGCGTGCTCTTGAGCAATGATTCCAGCGCGCTTCGTGATTTCCCAGAAATCTCGTCCTTGCGTGCTTTCACTCGCTTCATATCCGTAGATATTGGCCCCGCCAATTGGACACCGAATTCCCCTGCGCGGCGCGCCATGTGCGCGGCATAGGCGGAGGCGACTAGCGTCTTGGTCGGGATGCAGCCTGTATTGACACACGTTCCCCCAAAGCGCCCGCGCTCGATGATGGCGACTCGTTGGCCGGCAGCCGCCATCCGCACCGCCAGGAATGGTCCGGATTGTCCAGTTCCGATGACGATTGCATCAAAGTCTTTTTTCACGTTCGGTGGCCATCCTCGGCTTGCGTCCTTAGAGGTCGATCTCGATGTCACCTCGCGGCTGCGAGCAGCAAATCAACACGTTTCCTTCGGCGGCTCAAGAGGCTCGGGAAATAGTCGATTTGAGCGCTTATCAAAGCACATTGGCAGCTATGGCACACCCCCCGTTCGGCGGGTACCACCTGACAGGCGCGTCGCATGTCTCCGCGAGCTCCAGCAGACTGTGCCGATCGGGACGCCACGCCACGGCCGATCTACTTGGCGTACACGAACGTTGACGCCGAGGGCCGGGCGTCCCTTTAGGCGGCATCAGGACGGTCTGCAGCTGAGACTTGTTGTCAGAAAAGCCGCGCTTTTTAGTTCACGGAATTAGGTATCTCAGGGGAACAATGTTCTTGCCCAACCGTAAGTACAGGAACCGAGTTACGTTACTCTTAATGCCTTCCGACTCAAGCTAATGACCGCGCATATCAACGGCCCTCGAACCA
>Ga0302324_100013023_pt1 | contig 16898 bp, 17 predicted proteins | sample Palsa_T0_1_FD_201949 | JGI IMG/M metagenome (GOLD analysis project Ga0302324, IMG submission 201949) | Peat permafrost microbial communities from Stordalen Mire near Abisko, Sweden - Palsa_T0_1 | ecosystem: Environmental > Terrestrial > Soil > Palsa > Peat permafrost | place: Sweden: Abisko...
CGTTTGGCCTCTCATCCTGGACTTCGCCGGGATGGTGCCCGTACACTCGTTTGCGTCGCAGCACCCTCAAAGAAATGAGAGACCTTCCCCAGTTCACGTTGTCCAGCACCGCCGCCACGACGGCGATGCTGGCCGTCGGCATCGCCGGCTCGAGGATAGATTTGTGAGCGCGCCCGCCGCGACCATTCCTCTATCCACGCTGGACGACGATGCCTGGGACGACCTGCTGAGCTACATCGAAGAGAAGCGCGTCATTCCCATCGTGGGCCCGGAATTGCTGCGTGTCGAAAGCGAGTCAGGCCCCCGCTTGCTATACGACTGGCTCGCTACGCGGCTCGCCGCCAAGTTGTCCGTCGACGTCTCGCTCTTGCCGCAACCCTACACGTTGAACGACGTCGTCTGCTGGTTTCTCGCCGCCCGAGGCCGACGCGAAGAGGCCTACGTGCGCCTGCGCACGATCTTGAAGGATGCAGCCTTCGAGCCACCGGCGGGGCTGCGCCGGCTGGCCGCGATCGACGATTTCAATTTGTTCGTGACCACCACCTTCGATCCTCTGCTCGAGGCGGCGCTCAATATTGAGCGTTTCGACGGAGCGCAGTCGACGGAAGTGTTGGCGTACGCGCCCAACCGCGTCACGGACCTGCCGGCGGAGCGCGACCGCCTGACCCGGCCCGTGGTGTATCACCTATTCGGCAAGGTGTCGGCGTCACCCACCTACGTGATCTCGGATGAGGATCTGCTCGAGTTCATCTGCGCCCTGCAGAGCGAGCACCTGGCGCCCGAGAAGCTGTTCCACGAGCTCGAGCACAGTCATCTGCTGTTCATCGGGAGTACCTTCTCCAATTGGTTGGCGCGGTTGTTTCTGCGCATGGCGAAGCGGCAGCGCCTGTCGGATCCGCGGGATGTCGGCGAGATCCTGGCGGACAATCATTCGAGCCAGGACGAGCGCCTGGTCTCGTTTCTCCAGCAAGTGAGCGTGCGCACTCGCATCTATGTGGGCGCCGAGAAATTCGTCGATGAGCTGCACGCCCGATGGTCGGCGCGACGCAAGCCGGTGTTGCGCGCGGCCACCAATGCGACGCGCTTCGTGCCACCCGCGCGCGACATGCCGGACAATGCCGTATTCATCAGCTACGCCCGCGAGGATCTTCCGGCCGTGCAACGCATGAAGGCCGACTTCGAGGCGGCAGGCGTCACCACCTGGTTCGATTTGGACCGTCTGGAGGCCGGCGACGACTACGATCGGAAGATTCGCCGCAACATCAGCCGCTGCTCTTACTTCATCCCGGTAATCTCGGCCGCCACCGAGCGGCGCCTCGAGGCGTATTTCCGGCGCGAGTGGAGCTACGCCATCGATCGTTCGCGCAACATGGCGGATGGCGCCGTGTTCCTGCTTCCTGTGACCATCGACGACACCGCTGCCGGTGATGCTCACGTACCCGACAAGTTCAAGGCGCTGCATTTTACCTCGCTGCCGAGTGGCGCGGTGACAGCGGAGTTCGCGCAACGCCTCAATCAGCTGATGTCAGCCGAGCGCGGATGAGCGCCGCGGCGCAGGTTTCAGCCGATTCCGACTTCGCGGTGGACGCGCGCCATCCATGGTTGGGGCTCACCTCGTTCACCGAGGAGACCCGTGAGTACTTCTATGGACGGGAGAAGGAGGTGGCGGAGCTCGCACGCCGTGTCCAGCGAAAGCTGCTCACCGTGTTGTTCGGGCAGTCCGGACTCGGCAAGACTTCCATCCTGCGGGCCGGGCTCGTGCCGAAGCTGCGGGTGCAGCACTTCTGTCCGGTATATGTGCGCATCGATTACGGACGCGACGCCCCCGAGCCCGCGGAGCAGATCAAGCGGGCCGTGCAGGAGAGTGCGCGCGGCTTCGGCCACTGGACCCAGGCAGGCACCGCGGTGCAGGGCGAGTCGCTGTGGGAATACTTCCATCACCGCGACGACATGCTCGAAGACAGCGCAGGCGCGCGGCTGATTCCGCTCCTCATTTTCGATCAATTCGAGGAACTGTTCACGCTCGCGCAGGGCGACGATTTCGGCCGCGCCCGTGCAGCGCGTTTCGTCCGCGAGCTCGCGGACCTCGCCGAGAATCGACCGCCCGAGGCGCTCGAGGCGCGCTTCGAGGCAGACGAGTCGGCGGCCGGAGTATTCGATTTCGCACGCGGTGATTATCGCGTGCTGATCGCGCTGCGCGAGGACTATCTCGCGCCTCTGGAGGGATTGAAGGGCGCGATGCCGAGCATCACGCAGAATCGTCTGCGGCTCGCGCCGATGAGCGGACGGCAGGCGCTGGACGCCGTGATGCGGCCCGGCGGCAAGCTGGTCATCGAAGAGGTCGCCGCCGCGATCGTGCGCTTCGTGGCGGGCGGTGCGGAGCTCGCCAACGCCGAGGTCGAGCCGTCGCTGCTCAGCCTGATCTGCCGCGAGCTCAACGATGCGCGCATCGCCCAGGGCCGCACCGAGATTTCTCTCGATCTGGTCGCCGGCCGGCACGAGACCATCCTGTCCGAGTTCTACGAGCGCGCATTGGCCGATCAGCCGCCGGCGGTGCGGCGGGTGATCGAGGATGATCTGCTGACAGTGTCCGGTTTTCGCGAGAACGTGGCCGAGGAACGCTTGCTCGAGCGCTTCGCCGCTGCCGGCGCGGCGCCCGGAGCGCTTCAGCTGCTGGTAAATCGGCGCCTGCTGCGCATCGAGGAACGCCTCGATTTGCGGCGAGTCGAGCTCACGCACGACGTGCTCTGCGGCGTGGTCAAGGCGAGCCGCGACGTTCGCAACGAACGCGAGGCTCGCGACGCCTCGGAGCGCGAGCTCCGCGCGCAACGCGAGCGCGAGCTCGAAGCGCGGCGCTCGCTGACACGCGCCCGGAAAATCGCGGCGATGTGCGTCGTGCTCGCCGTGATCGCGGTCGGCGCGGCCGTTTTCGGTTACCTGAGCGCCGAGCGCGCCCGGCGCGCGGAAAAACAGGCCCAGCTTGACCGTGCGGCGGCCGAGCAGGCGCATACGGCGGCGGAGCATGCACGCAGCGAGGCGGAGCGTCTCCTCGGTTACCTGACCGACGATCTGACCCTCGAATTGGAAGGTGTCGGCCGGGTCCAGGTAGTCGCGGATCTGGCGAAGCGCGAGGTCGACTACTACAAGGCGTTGCCGAGCGATCTTAAGTCACCCGATGCTCGACGCAATGAAGCGCTCGCGCTCGGACAATATGCGGCGGCGCTGCGCGCGGCGAGCCACGCGGGCGATGCGGAGGCAGCGGCCAAGCGATCAGTCGTCATGCTGGACGATCTACGCCGCGAGGGAGATCAGTCGCAGGCAACGGCCATCGGTCTCGGCCTGGCGCTCATGACCCAGGCATCGGCCGAACATACCCTTGGCATGAGCGGTCCCCGGATACCGGCCGAACGTGCGGTGGAAGTGGTCAGTCCGTATGCCGCTCTACCGAGCGCATCGGTGGCGACGCGCCGTTCTTTCGGCCGTATCCTGTTGCGCGCGGGTTGGCTGCAATATCGCCTCGGCGACCTTCAGCACGGGATCGCATCGCTCGAGAAAGGCCGCGCCGTGCTGGCGCAGGCCGGCGCGCTCGATTTGAGCGATTTGCCCGCCGCGGTCAGCTACGCCGAGATCTCGGCGTGGTTGGGCGAGGCATACTACTGGGCGGCCCGCGACGCGGACGCGGCGAAAGTGTTCGCTGAAGGCGATGCTCTCACGCGCAAGATCCTCGCAGTGCGACCGGGTCACATGGGAGCGCTCCGCGCGGGTCAGCTGAACACGGCGAATTACGGCGATATGCAGCTCGGCGAGATGAGACTTTCCGAGGCGGTCAGGGAATATCGGGCCTCCGATGAGTACGGGACTCAATTCGCACGCTTGGATCCTGCGAATTTCCTGACCTGGAACAATCTGGCCGAGAATCAGATACAGCTGGGGCAGGCGCTCGCCAATAGTGGTCATCCGCGCGCAGGTCTCGACCCCATGCGCCAGGGTCTCGCGAGCTACGGCCGCGCGGATCAGACCAATTTCTACATCATCATCGACACTTTGGCATTCGGAGGATTTCTGTCAGCTCTCGAGGCGGACCTCGGAGACAGCGCCGGAGCGGATGCAACGCTCGCGGCCTTGGGCGCGTTACGTGCACCCGCGGCGCGCGCCGGTGGAATTGCGCCCGCCATCGCAGACTGCGGCATCGCGTTGGCGCGCGCGCGAGTGCTGCTGATCGGGGGCGACCCCGTTGCCGCCGAGGCTGCGGCACGCCCGTTTGCCTCCCGAGGCATTTTCGGCGACCGTGACAACGAGGTGAGGCAGTTTTCCGACTACTGCGAGCATAAGCTGTTTGCCGCGCTTGGCACCGCGGAGTATGAAACCGGGCGCGCCGCGGCGGCGGAGGCCGACTTGCGTCAGGCATTGGATGTTCCGGCCGCAGTTGCCTTGAATCAGGGCGACAGACGGGCGCTCTCCGAGACACAGACCCTGCTCGCATTGGCGCTGATCAGCCAGAACAAGCAAACCGACGCGAGGTCGGTGATCAACCCGGTGCTGAAATTCCAGCGCGAGCTGCTCACTCGCAATCACGACGATTATCAGCAGCACGTCGAACTGGCGACTGCGCTGTATGCCGGCGCGCTCGTGGGCGGTATCAACCGACACGCGTCGCTCGCCGAGGCTGCGGCGCTGCTCGATGGCCTGCCCGCTGAAATGCGTTCGCTCAGGTCGGTCGCACTCTGGCGCAAGCGTATTCGCGAGGCGGGCGCGGACAAGGGGTAGTTCAACGCGCGAGATCAACCCTGGGATATCGTATGCAAATTGCAATTCGTTCTGTGCACAAAGATGATTTTCCGGCCTGGCTGAAACTCTGGGACGGTTACAATGCCTTCTATGGCCGATCTGGAAAGACGGCTCTGTCGTCGGAAATTACCTGCATGACGTGGTCGCGATTCTTCGACGCGTACGAGCCCGTGCACGCGCTGGTTGCGGAGGAGGCCGGAGCGCTGCTGGGCCTCGTGCATTTTCTCTACCACCGAAGCACGACCGATATCGCTGCGGTCTGCTATTTGCAGGATCTGTTCACAGCCCCCGAGGCGCGCGGCAAGGGGATTGGTCGCGCGCTGATTCTGCGCGTATACGAGCACGCGAAGGACTCGGGAGCTCCGGAGGTGTACTGGCAGACCCACGAAACCAACGTTGGGGCGATGAAGCTGTACGACAAAGTCGCGGGGAAATTCGGCTTCCTGGTTTACTCTCGCTCACTTTAGCTCGACGTATTGGCAGGAGTCCCATGGGTCGCGCGGACGTTGAGATCAAGACCAAAGACGGCACCTGCCGTACCGCGGTGTTTCGCCCGGTGTCGGGCGCCGGGCCGTGGCCGCCCGTGATATTTTACATGGACGGTGTCGCCATTCGCCCGACGCTCTACGAGATGGGCCAGCGTTTGGCCGATTTTGGTTATCTGGTTCTGCTGCCGGATATGTTCTATCGCATCGGTGCTTATGAGCCATTCGACGGCAAGACGCTTTTCACGGATCCGGCACAGCGGGATAAACTCATGTCGATGGTGCGCTCCGCCACCAACAAGCGGCTGGCGACTGAAGACACCGGATCTTTTCTGGCCTACCTCGACTCTCTGCCGGATGTGAAAGGAAAAAAGATTGGCGCGACCGGGTATTGCATGGGCGGCGGCTTCGTGTTGACGGTCGCGGCGGCATATTCCGACCGCTTCGCGGCCGCTGCAAGTTTCCATGGCGGAAGCTTGGCGACGGATGAGCCCGACAGCCCGCATAGAATTTTCGACAAAATCAAAGCGCGCGTGCTGATTATCGGAGCTGATCAGGATCAACACTATCTGCCGGAGCAAGAGGCGCGCGTGAAAGCGGCACTCGATGCGGCACATGTCGAGTATCGCGCCGAAATCTGGTCCGGCGCGCTGCACGGTTGGACCATGGAGGATCTGCCGGTTTACAACCGAGAAGCGGCGGAGCGGCATTTTGCTGAGTTGCGGAAATTGTTTGGCGCGGTCTTGAAAAGTTAGGCGTCGCACGCCGAGCGGAGGGCATCTTGGAAAACATAGGTCAAGCGGGCGAGAAATGCCCATTCGAATTCAATTTTGATCCGGAGACTTTTAAGCCGGGAGATCTCGTCTCCTATCGCATTCCGGAGCGATTCGGAGAGATGCCCTTTGTAGGCACGATCTTGGCCGTGTTCGAAGGCCATGTCGAAATCTCTCCGAATGACCCCTCCGATCCTGATCGCCGGATGCGCGGCACGCGAGAGAGTCGTCCGGTGGTGAGCGCCGCGGCGGCGCTGGATTGAGGCTCGCGCCGGGCAAGGACGTCAGAACTGCATATGCAGGCGTAGAGCCCAGATCGACACCGGTCCGCGATCGCGATTGTACGCAGGATTTCTGACGTACTGGTAGTCGGCGCTCAGCTGCGACCACGAAACTATCCCGACACTGTAGTACGTTTCGACCACCTGCTCCGCGCCCGGATGCGGTAGCTTGCCATCACCCACGAGGATGCCGAGGCCGCCGAGATTCAAATACTCCTCGCGCTCGGCGGAAATGCCGTCGTCCAAGAGCGCGACCCCAAGCGTATCGCCCGGACGATGCCAGCGTGTCCCTTTGAGGGCTCCGCCGACCTCCAGGGAGCGGTCGATGTCCGTGAACTCGAAAGTCTCGACATTGCCTTGCGCTTTCCCGACGCGGCCAAACACGCCGAAGTCATCGGTCACGGGCTGCTCCAGATTGAAGCCTCCGCCGATGCGGCCGCGGTACTGACGGACCAGGGCAGGATTGGGCGGCGTGTCCGTGGCGACACCGAGTGCGATCGCCTGATCGAGCAACCCCATGCGTCCGCGCGTTTCCCATGCCGTGAAGAGAATGCGCCCGGTCTTGCCGAACAGAGGGTAGCGCTTCTCGATCTCGCCCTGCATCTGGAACTGGTGAAACGCCGGGTCGAGGTGTGGGTCGTTCGGCACGACCGACAGGTCGAACACGCCCGCCCGAAAGGTCCACGACCCGATGTAGCGCTCCGCCGCCGCACCGACCGTAAACCCCCATGCGTCCGCGGCGTAATCGTAGGTGCCGGTGTCGACGGCGGCCCAGTTGAAGAAGTCGTTGCGCGGATCGTGTGCATATTGATTCGTGTCGAACACGTCGGTCACCGCGAACTTGCCGACGGTGAACACCCAGCGGTCGGTGCTGCGGGAGCCGGCGAGCTGATTGGCGGCGCCCTCCACGTTCTCTCGTTCCCCGCCCGTATCGAGGGTCTGGCGCACGTACAAGCGCGGCAACCGCAGGTACGGCGCATTCGAGCCCACCTTGTAGGCCTCCCCGCTCGAGAACGCCGCCAGACCCACCGTGTCGTCGAGCCCGCGCCCCTGATCGATTTCGGGGGAGATCCAAAACTCCGCGCCGCGCCAGAGTCGTGCGCCGACAAAAAGAGTGAGATCCGACGTCTGACGGCCCATGTCGGGCGTAAGGCTGTTGCGTCCGCGGTAGGGCGCCCGGAAATCATCCGTGTCCTGCTCGACATACGTTGCCTGTCCATGAACGGCAAACCGCTCATCGGGCGTTGGGCTCGTGTCGGCCGCCTCGAAGGCAGGGCTTGGATCGCCGGTCGAGCCGGCGTACACGGGGCGGCAGCCCGTGCCCGCCATAGCCAGGGCCAGGGAGGTGAACGCGAGCGCGACCGGGCGCAGCAGCAAATGCCTCCGGCGGCGGCGCATGTCTACACCAGGAGATAGAGCGCCATGAGCAGCACGCAGAAGCTCAGCACGGAAGCGGCCCACACGAATACCAGGAGTTCGGCGGCGACCTCTCGCATGCGCGCCGCGCGACCCGCGAATCGAAAACCGAAATTGATCATGATGCTCTCCCTTCGGGGGCGGCCGTGCCTGATGAGCTTGGCGCTTGGAGCGCGGCCCGATTCTCGGACAATCGCGTTACGACGCGATTGCCCGGCTCGCCAGCGCGTCGGTGTGATAAGATACCCTACCGGGGTATAGTTCACAAGGAGTCCGGAGAAATGGGGCATGTAGCGCGAGAGAAGACCAAATTGTTGAACCGCGTGAAGCGTATGCGAGGTCAGCTCGAGGCCATCGAACGCGCGGTAGACGCAGACGATGAGTGCACGACGGTCCTGCAGCAGGCAACCGCGTGCCGCGGTGCGCTCGACGGGTTCATCGCCGAGGTAATCGAGGATCACATTCGCGAGCACATGATGAGTCCGCGCACAGACCCCGATGCACGCTCAGGCGCCGCCGAGGAGCTGATCGAGATCGTGCATCAGTACTTGAAGAAATGACGCCCGCGGCGGTGGCACGGCGGGGCCGCGTCGCACCGGCGTCAACTCGCGCGCTTCAAGTCTTCTTGGCTGGGTCGGGCGCAGCGGTGCGCGCTGCGGGGTCGGCGTCCGCCCGCGGCTCGCTCAAGGCACGTTCGACCGCGGCCGCGTGCTCGTCGGCGGATAGCTTGCGCGGCCGGGTCCAGCTCGAGGCCGTGACCTGCGGCGCGCGCGTCAACGTGAGCTTGCCGTGCGGAGCGTTCGCGGTGATGGTCGATCCGGCCCCGACCGTCGCGCCGGCGCCGATGCGCACGGGAGCGACGAGCATGCTGCCGGAGCCTATGAAAGCGCCGTCGCCGATCTCGGTGGGCCACTTGTTGGCACCGTCGTAATTGCAGGTGATGGTGCCGGCGCCCACGTTGACGCCGCTCCCCACGCGAGCGTCGCCCACATAGCTCAAATGATTTGCCTTGCTGTCGGCTCCGATCTCGCTGTTCTTGACCTCGACGAAGTTGCCGATGTGCACGCCGCGCGCGAGCACGGTATGCGGGCGCACGCGTGCGAACGGGCCGACGCGGCAATGCTCGCCGATCTGCGCATCCTCGATGACGCAGTTCGAGAAGACTTCGGTATCCGCGCCGATGCTCGCGTCCTTGATGAGGCAGTTGGGTCCGATTCTGACGCGCGCCGCGAGATGCACTTTGCCGACGAACACGGCGTTCACGTCGATGAATACGTCGCGCTCGACGGTGACCTCGCCGCCGCGCAAGTCGATCCGCGCCGGATCCGCAATCGTGGCTCCGGCCACCATCAGCTCGCGCGCGCGCTCCAGGCGGTAGCAGGTCTCGACTTCAGCAAGCTGGACGCGGTCGTTGACCCCGAGCACCTCGATGGCGCTGGGCGCAAGCACCGCCTCGACGCGGTCCCCGGCTTTTACCGCAAGGCCCACAACGTCGGTCAGGTAATACTCGCGCTGTGAGTTCGCGGTGCCGAGCCCCAGCAGCCAACCGCGCAGGCGTCCGGCGGGGGCGGCCATCAGTCCGGAGTGAGCTTCCTTGATCTTCAGCTCGTCGGCGTTCGCATCCTTGTGCTCGACGATGGCCCGCACGAGTCCCATCGGGTCGCGCACGATGCGCCCGTAACCCGCGGCCTGATCGAGGCTGACGGACAAGATTGCGAGTGCACCTGAATTGGCGGCCGCGGTCAGCGCCTGGAGCGTTGCGGCCCGAATCAAGGGCACGTCTCCGTAGAGCACGAGGACGCTATGGTCGTCGGCAATGGCGGACATCGCCTGCATGACGGCGTGCCCCGTGCCGAGCTGCTCCGCCTGCAGCACCCAGTCGACCTCCTCATGGTCGAACGCGGCACGCACTTGCGGACCGCCGTGACCATACACCACGTACACGTTCGCCGGATTCAGCGCGCGAGCGGTTCGGATCACGTGCTGCAAGAGCGGCTGTCCCGCGAGTGGCTGCAGCACCTTGGGCAGATCCGAGTTCATGCGCTTGCCCTGCCCCGCGGCGAGTATGACGACGGAAAGCGGCATGACAGCTCCTCAAGAAGCCCGGCGTGCGCGCCGGGGTGTCAGCGTTTCTTGCGCAAGCGCTCGATGGTCTTCAATTGAGCAACGGCGCGCAACAGCTCGGCGTGCGCCTCCGCAAGCTCTCTTTTATCCGTGCGGGTGCGCACCAGGTCCTCGGCGCGCTGCTTGGCGTGCTGCGCCTCGGCCTCGTCGAGATCCCTGGCGCGGACGGCCGTATCGGCGAGCACCGTGACCCGATTGGGCTGCACCTCGAGGGCTCCCCCGCCCACGTAAAAGACCTGCTCCTCTTGCCCGGCGACCTGAACGCGCACGTTGCCGGGCTTCAAGGTGGTGAGGAGCGGTGCATGTCGTGGGTGGATACCGAGCTCGCCGAGCTCGCCGGGCGCGATCACAAGAACGGCCTCGCCCGAAAACAGCTCGCCCTCGGCGCTCACAATATCGACGTGAATGGTGTCGGCCATGTTCGCCTTACGACAGCGTTTTCGCTTTCTCGACCGCTTCTTCGATACCGCCGATCATGTAGAACGCCTGCTCGGGCAGGTGATCGTATTCGCCGGCGATGATCGCCTTGAAGCCGCGGATCGTGTCCTTCAGCGGGACGATCTTGCCGTCCTGACCGGTGAACACTTTCGCGACGTTGAAGGGCTGAGACAAGAATCGCTGGATCTTGCGCGCGCGATACACGGACTGCTTGTCCTCTTCCGAGAGCTCGTCCATGCCGAGAATCGCGATGATGTCCTGCAGCTCCTTGTAACGCTGCAGCACTTGCTGCACGCCGCGCGCCGTCTCGTAGTGTTCCTCGCCCACCACCAGCGGATCGAGCTGGCGGCTGGTTGAGTCGAGCGGATCGACGGCCGGGTAGATGCCGAGCGAGGCGATCTGACGCGACAGCACCACGGTCGCATCCAAGTGCGCGAAGGTGGTCGCCGGCGACGGATCGGTCAAGTCGTCGGCGGGCACGTACACCGCCTGAATCGAGGTGATCGAGCCGGTCTTCGTCGAAGTGATGCGCTCCTGCAGCACGCCCATCTCCTCCGCGAGCGTCGGCTGGTAGCCCACCGCCGAGGGCATGCGGCCGAGCAGCGCCGACACTTCCGTGCCCGCAAGCGTATAGCGATAAATGTTGTCGACGAAGAACAGAACGTCGCGCCCTTTGCCGGAAGCCTGCTTCTCGTCACGGAAGTATTCCGCCATCGTGAGGCCGGTGAGCGCCACGCGCAGGCGGTTGCCCGGTGGCTCGTTCATCTGCCCGTACACCATCGCGACCTTGGAGTTGCTCAGGTTGTCCTTGTCGATGACGCCCGACTCGATCATTTCGTGATAGAAGTCGTTGCCCTCGCGGGTGCGCTCGCCGACGCCCGCAAACACGGACAGACCGCTGTATTGTTTCGCGATGTTGTTGATCAGCTCGAGCATGTTGACGGTCTTGCCGACGCCGGCGCCGCCGAACAGGCCCACTTTGCCGCCCTTCGCGAACGGCACCAGCAGGTCGATGACCTTGATCCCCGTGACCAAGAGATCCTGACCGCCCGCCTGCTCGTCGTACGACGGCGCGGGCCGGTGGATGGGGAGCGTCTCCGTCGCATTCACCGGACCTTTCTCGTCCTGCGGCTTGCCGAGCACGTCCATGATGCGGCCGAGCGTCGCCGCGCCTACGGGGACGCTGATGCCCCGGCCCGTGCCGGTGACCGTGAGCCCGCGGCGCAGACCCTCCGAGGGACCCATGGCGATGGTGCGCACGATGCCGTCACCGAGCTGTTGCTGCACCTCGAGGGTCAGATCCACCTCATCGAGCTTGAGCGCGTCGTAGATCTCGGGAATCTGATCGCGCGGAAATTCCACGTCGATGACCGCACCGATGATTTGCACGATTTTGCCGCTGGATTTGCCGCTGGACATATTGAAACCTCTTGCCTAAACCGCTGCCGCGCCGCCGACGATCTCCGAAAGCTCTTTCGTGATCGCCGCCTGCCGGGCCTTGTTGTAAATGAGTTGCAGCTCGTCGATGAGCGAGCCCGCGTTATCGGACGCGCTCTTCATCGCCACCATGCGTGCCGCCATCTCGGACGCCACGTTCTCCACGGTAGCCTGGAAAATCTGCGACTCGATATAGCGCATCAGGAGAGTGTCGAGAATCTCGGCCGCATCCGGCTCGTAGATATAGTCCCAGCGCTCCTGCAGCTCCTTCTTGTCGATGGTCTCCAAGGGCAGCAGCTGCGACACCGTGCCCTTCTGGCTCATCGTGTTCACGAAGACGTTGTTGACGAGCAGCAGCCGATCGATCTTCGCCTCCCGGTACAGGTCCAGCATCACCTTGATCGGTCCAACCAGATCCTTGATGTGCGGCCGGTCGCCGAGGTGCGTCGCGGTGGCGGCGAGCTCGATGCCGGCCAGACGCCGGAAAAATTGCACAGCCTTGAGGCCGATCGCGCAGACGTACACCTTGGCGTTGCTGCTGTGGGCTTCCTTGATGGTGGCGAGCGCGGCCTTGAACAGATTCAAGTTGAGCGCACCCGCAAGGCCGCGATCCGTGCTGACCACGATGAGGCCCACGGCCTGTACCGGCCGCTCGAGGGTGAAGGGATGCTTGTAGTCCAGGTTCACCTGCCGCAGATGGCCGACGATGCGGCGAATCTTCTCGGAATAGGGGCGGGCGGCGCGCATGCGGTCCTGCGCCTTGCGCATCTTGCTCGCCGCGACCATTTCCATGGCCTTGGTGATCTTCTGCGTGTTTTTGATGCTCGCGATCTTGCCGCGAATTTCCTTAGCGCCTGCCATTGTTGTCCTTTACAGCGGTGTCCTCTTTATTAGAGCGTGGCGAAGAATTCGTCGCAGCACTTCTTGAGTGAGGCTTCGACTTCCTTGCTCAGGTCCGGCTTCGCATTGATGCCCTTGATGAGATCCCCGTAGGAGCTGCGCGCGAACGACTGCAGCGCGGCCTCGGTCTCCACCACTTTGCGCCGGTCGACCTTGTCGAAATAGCCGTTGTTGCCGGCGTAGAGCGTCAGCGCCATTTCCGCAACGGACATCGGCGCGTACTGCTTCTGCTTCATAAGCTCCGTCACGCGCACGCCGCGCTCGAGCTGGCGGCGGGTCGCCTCGTCGAGGTCGGAGGCGAACTGGGAGAAGGCTGCGAGCTCGCGGTACTGAGCGAGTGCCAGACGGACGCCGCCGCCGAGCTTCTTGATGATGTTGGTCTGCGCAGCGCCGCCGACGCGCGACACCGAGATGCCGGCGTTGATGGCCGGGCGCATGCCGGCGTTGAACAGGTCGGTCTCGAGGAAGATCTGCCCGTCGGTGATCGAGATCACGTTGGTCGGCACGAACGCCGTGACGTCGCCCGCCTGCGTCTCGATGATCGGCAGTCCCGTGAGCGATCCGGTCTTGCCCTTGATGCGGCCCTTGCTCACCTCCTCCACGTATTGCTCGTTCACGCGCGCAGAGCGCTCGAGGAGACGCGAGTGCAGATAGAATACGTCGCCGGGGTAGGCTTCGCGGCCGGGGGGCCGGCGCAGCAGGAGCGAGATCTGACGGTAGGCGACGGCCTGCTTGGACAGATCGTCGTACACAATGAGCGCGTCCTCGCCATTGTCCATGAAGTACTCGCCCATGGCGCAGCCGCCGTAGGGAGCGAGGTATTGCATCGCGGCCGGCGTCGAGGCGGACGCGGCGACGATGATGGTATGCCCCATGGCGCCGTGCTCTTCGAGCTTGCGTACGACGTTCGCGATCGAGCTTTGCTTCTGGCCGATCGCAACGTAGACGCACTTAACGCCGGAACCCTTCTGGTTGATGATGGTGTCGATGGCCACCGCGGTCTTACCCGTCTGGCGGTCGCCGATGATGAGCTCACGCTGTCCGCGGCCGATCGGCACCATGGCGTCGATGGCCTTGAGACCGGTCTGCACCGGCTGCGACACGCTCTTGCGGAAGATCACGCCCGGCGCCACGCGCTCCAAGGGCGATGTCAGCTTGGCGTTGATCGGACCCTTGCCGTCGATGGGCGTACCGAGCGCATCCACCACCCGGCCGAGGAGCTCGGGACCCACGGGGACCTCGAGAATGCGGCCGGTGGTCTTGACCTCCTGGCCCTCGGAAATATGCGTGTAGTCGCCGAGCACCACCGCGCCCACCGAGTCCCGCTCGAGGTTCAGCGCGAGACCGAATGTGTTGTCCGCGAATTCCAGCATCTCGCCGTAGCGCGCGTCAGCGAGGCCGTGCACGCGCACGATGCCGTCGGTTACGCTCACCACGGTGCCGACGTTCCGCGCCTCGGCGGCGGACTGGAACTTCTCGATGCGAGCCTTGATGAGATCGCTGATTTCCGATGCCTTGATGGACATATCGATCCTCTGGGCGAGCGCCACGCGGCGGCCGCCGTACTTGGGTTAGCTAGTCAGTTCGGTTCGCAGGCGCTGCAGCCGGCCCTTGAGGGAGCCGTCGATCACCAGATCACCCGCATGAATCACCGCCCCTCCGAGGAGCGAGGCATCCACGCTGTTGCGCATGTTCACCCGGCGCTTGAGCCTCGTATTGAGGGCTCCCGCCAGCTTGTCGGCCTGCGCCGGGTCGAGCTTCACCGCCGAGATCACCTCGACGTCCAGGGTGTTCTCGACGTCCGCACGCATCACTTCATAGTGCGCGAGAATCTCGGGGAGCAGCAGCAGCCGGCGATTCTCGGCGAGCACGCGCACGAAGTTCTGCATGTGCGCATCGAGCTTGTCCCCGGCCACACCGATGATGAACTCTGCGATGTCGGCGGTCGGCACTTCCGGATTCTTGATGAGCTCCGTCACGCGCGGATCGACCACGATCTCGGCGGCGGCGCCAAGCCCGGAAGACCATTGGGCGAATGCGCGCGCCGGCAGCGCAGTCTCGAAGACTGCCTTCGCGTAAGGCCGTGCGATGGTGGCACGCTCAGCCACGCGCGACCTCCGCCGAGAGCCTGTCGAGCAGATCCGCGTGCGTCTTCGGGTCGATCTCGCGACCCAGCAATCGCGAGGCGCCTTCGACGGCGAGCTCGCCCACTTCGCGCCGCAACGATTCGCGGGCACGCGTGGTTTCAAGACCCACTTCCTCGTGCGCACTGGCAATCAACCGCTGCGCTTCAGCGGAAGCGGTGCCCTTGGCCTCCTCGATCATCTCGTTCGAGCGCTTGCTCGCCAGGTCGACGATCTGCGCCGCACGCTCGCGCGCCTCGCGGATGATCTCCTTCGATCGTGCCTCGGCCTCGTTCAAGTCCTTCTCGCTCTTGGCAGCCGCCGCCAGACCCTCGGCGATCACCTTCTGTCGAGTCTCGATCTTCACGAGAAGGAATGGCCATATGTACTTCATCACCAGCCAGGCGACGAAGAAAAATACGAACCCTTGAATGACAAGCGTGATGGCTATGTTCATGCCCTGCTCCCGGCGCTCGGCGTCCCGCAAGGACAACCGATGCGTCGTCTCGGATTACTTCCCGTTAAAAAGGCTGAGGAACGGGTTGGAGTAGAGCAGCAGGAAGCCCACGGCCACGCCGATGATGGGCACCGCGTCCAAGAGGCCCGCGACGATGAACATCTTGGTCTGCAGCATGGGGGTGAGTTCCGGCTGCCGCGCGGAGCTCTCCAGAAATTTGCCGCCCAGCAGGCCGAAGCCGATGGCGGCGCCGGCGCCTCCGAGCCCGATCACGAGGCCGGCTGCGATTACGGTGGCGCTCAGGAATTGAGCGGTTTCGGTCAAGTGTTCCATTATCTTGTCTCCGTCGGTCTTGGGTGTCTCGAAATCGATGAACTAGTGTTTCTCGGATGCAATGCCGACGTACACGATCGTCAGCACCATGAAAATGAACGCCTGCAGCCAGATGATGAGGTAGTGAAATCCTGTCCACAGGATGTCGGCGAAGATCTGGCCTACCCCGAGGACGTAAGTCGACCAGTGATCCAGCGCCGCGCCCAGGGTGAAGCACGCGATCAGCAGGAATATGAGCTCGCCGGCATACATGTTGCCGAACAACCGCAGCGACAGGGACAGCGGCCTCACGGCCTCCTCGATGATGCGCAAGATGAAATTGATGGGCGCGAGCGCCACCGCGGCGATGCCGTGGGCGTGAAATGGCGCGGTGAACCATTCCTTGAAGAACAGCCCAACGCCCTTGTGCTTGATGCCCATGTACTGGATCAGAAAGAAGACGCCGATCGCCATGCCGATGGTCGTGTTGATGTCCGCGGTCGCCACGGTCCGCAGGTGCTCGATCCCGAGCGCGCTGCCGAGCGCCGGCAGCGCATCGACCGGCAGAATGTCCATAAAGTTATCGAGAATGACTAGACAGAAGATCGTCAGGGCGAGGGGCCCGATGAACTTGCTCTCGCCGTGGAAGGCATCCTTGACCAGCCCGTTCACCCAATCGAGCATGATCTCGGCGAATGCCTGGAATTTGCCCGGTACACCGCTCGTTGCGCGGTGCGCCGCAATGTAGGCCACCGCCAGGAAAATCAGCGCGATGGCGAGATTGAAAACGACGCTGTCGAGATGCAAGGCCCAGAAGCCGCCTTGCGGTTTCAGGTTCACGGTCAGATGCGTGAGGTGGTGCTGGATGTACTCGGTCACCCCTCCGCCCGCAGCTTCCTCGACCATCATTCCGAAATGCATAGTCACGATTCCCGATCTCGACCGTCGATCACCTGAGCCGGAACAGCGCCGTCCAGTACCCAAATTGGGCCGTAAACAGCCCAATCAACAGCGGCATCGGCTCGAGCTTCAAGTGACCGAAAGCCACATAAAGCGCAAGCACATACCAAGCCCACTGCAGCAACTTGCCCGCGTACATGGCGCGATTCAGAACGGCGCCGCCCGCGACGCCCGGCGCAAACGCTCGCCAGCCGAATAACGCGGTGCCTGTAGCCACAATCATTCCGCCCGCCAGTGCTGCAAGTCCTGACGAGGGGCCCTTGAAGGCGAAAAACAGAGACGCGACCAGCAGCGTGCCTCCTATCTGCAGGAGCACGACGCGAATGACCAGCCGGTAACCACGAACCGGCGCGTCACTCATCGCGGAAAGAGCCGGATTGCATCCAGCGAACGACGGCCCGCTA
>Ga0302324_100013024_pt1 | contig 16897 bp, 11 predicted proteins | sample Palsa_T0_1_FD_201949 | JGI IMG/M metagenome (GOLD analysis project Ga0302324, IMG submission 201949) | Peat permafrost microbial communities from Stordalen Mire near Abisko, Sweden - Palsa_T0_1 | ecosystem: Environmental > Terrestrial > Soil > Palsa > Peat permafrost | place: Sweden: Abisko...
AAGCCGCTTCCCTATCCCGATTCCGCGCGGTTGGTCTCGGTGCTGGAAGCCAGCCCCTCGAAGAGCGCGCCGGAGAGCCTGATCGCGCCGGGGCGACTGGAAGAGTGGAGCCGCATGAACCGCACCTTCGCCGGGGTCGCGGCCAGCTACACGGAGAACGTCACCGACACCAGCGGCAGCGAGCCGGAGCGGCTGGCCGGACGGCGCGTCTCACCCGGCTATTTCCGCGTGTTCGGCAGCCGGCCGTTGCTCGGCCGGACATTCACTCCCGAAGAAGATCGCGAAGGTGGACCCACAGCGGCGGTGATCTCATACGCGCTTTGGACGCGCCGCTACCATCAATCCGCGGACGCTATCGGCCAGCGCCTGATGGTGGGCGGCACCGGCTTCACCATCGTAGGCGTGATGCCCCCTGAGTTCGCCAGTCCCACCATCGATGTCTGGCTGCCCGCGCAGATCGGTCCTTATCTGATGCGGATTCGCGAGGCCCGGTTTTATACGGGCACAGGGCGGATGAAGCCCGGCGTCACCATCGCGCAGGCACAGGCCGACCTGGCCCGCGTCCAGCAGCAGCTTGGCGAGCAGTATCCGCAGACCGACAGAGGCTGGTCGGCGGTGGTGCGCGATCTAAAAGAAACGCGCGTGGGCCAATACCGCACGACGCTGCTGTTTGTGTTTGGAGCGGTGGCGCTGTTGCTGGCGATCGCGGTGGCCAACATCGCCGGGCTGATGCTGACGCAACTCCAGCGGCGGGAGCGCGAGATGGCCATCCGCAGTTCGATCGGCGCCACGCGCGGAAAGATCCTGGCGGCGGTCATGCGCGAGATCCTGCTGATGGCCGCGCTCAGCGCCGGGCTGGGCTGCGCCTTGGCCGCGTGGCTGCTTCAAGCATTGGGCAAGCTGTTCACTACGCTGCCGGCTCCGGGTGGATTCGCACTCGGCTGGCAGGCGCTGGCATTCGCGGCCCTGGCGGGAACCGGCGCGGCGATGCTCTGCGGGCTGATGCCTGCGGTGGCGGCCACGCGCGCGAACCTGGCCGCGATCCTGGCGCAGGCGGGCCGCGGGAGTTCCGGCGGCAGCCATCGATGGCAGCGCGCGCTGGTCGCGGGCCAGGTAGCCCTGACCGTGGTCCTGCTGGCCAGCGCCGGATTGATGCTGCGCAGCTATTACAACCTGGCGCACGTGGATCTGGGCTTCGATTCCAGCCACGCCATCACCTTTCATATGGGCGCGGCCTGGGACGAAGACCGCACGCGCATCGGCCAGATGCAGGCAGCGCTGCTGGATCAGCTTGACCGCACTCCGGGCGTGGAGGCCGCCGGATTCGCCAACTTCCTGCCGGCCAGCGGCGCCACGCTGCGCTATCAGGTGGCGCTGGTGGAAACGGCCGGCGACAAAATCACCACCGGCGAGCGCAGCATTACCAGGGGATATCTGAAGACGCTAGGCGCGCCCATTCTGGCGGGCGCGGATTGTCCGAACCTGCGCACGCTGCTGCAGCCGCCGCCCAAGGCGCTGGTGAACCGCCGGTTCGCGGAATTGTTCGGCCAGGGCCGCAACCTGGTGGGCCAGCATTTGCGCATGCTGGACGTGGGTTATCCGCCGGACGCGCCACCCATAGAGATCGTGGGAATTGCGGGCGACCTGCGCGAGGACGCCTTGAACGTGGCGCCAGGGCCGTATCTCTATATGTGCATCTCGCCGGGCGGCTGGCCCGACCCGGAATACGTGGTGCGGGCGCACGGCAATCCTCTGCCGCTGGAGCAGGCCATTCGGCCCATCGTGCATCAGATCGATCCGGCGCGCGCGGTCTTCGGCGTGAAGACGCTGCCCGAAGTGTTGGATGAATCGCTGGACGAGCCGCGGCTGAAGAGCGGCGTGGTCACGGTGTTCGCGGTGGCCGCCATGCTGCTGGCCTCGGTGGGCCTGTATAGCCTGATGGCGCTGGTGGTGGCCGCGCGCACGCGGGAGATCGGCGTACGCATGACGCTGGGCGCCCAACCGACGCAGATCGTGGGGCAATTGCTGGCGGGCGTCGGGCGGCTGGTGGCCATCGGAGCGGCGGCGGGTCTGGCGTTGACCTGGCTGACGGGCCGCGTGCTGCGGGCGCTGCTTTACGGCGTGAGTCCCATGGACTCGCTGACGATTGGGGCGGCCATCCTGGCGCTGGCGGTGGTGGCGGCCGTGGCGGCCTTTGTGCCCGCACGCCGTGCCGCGCGCGTCGACCCGCTGGCCGCCATTCGCGGCGAGTGAGGGGCGTGGCCGTGGATTGGTAGACTGGTAATTCCAATCCATGCCCGATTTTGAAGCCATTCTTTTCGATTTTGACGGCGTCCTGGTGGACAGCGAGCCGGTGCATTGCGACTGCTGGCGAGAGGCGCTGGCGCCGTTGGGCGTCGCGGTGACTTGGGAAGTCTATGCCGCGCATTGCGTGGGCGCGGCCGATAGCGCCATGATGCCCATCTTCGCCAGGCTGGCGAATCCGCCGCTCGATCCGGCGCAGCTATGGGAGCGCTATGCGGAGAAGAAGGAGAGATTCCGCGAGCGCATGGCCGCGCGTCCGCCATTCGCCGAAGGGCTGGCGGATTTTTTTCGCGAGCTTTCCGGGCGGTACAAACTGGCGGTGGTGTCGTCCAGCGCACACGCCGAGATCGAGCCGCCGCTCGAAGCGGCCGGCATTCTGCAATACCTGGACACGGTGGTAGGCGGCGGCGATGTGAAGCGGCACAAGCCCGCGCCCGATCCTTACTTGCTGGCGGGCAGCCGTCTGGGAATCCGGAGCGCTCTGGCAGTGGAGGATTCGCCGCCAGGGATGGAAAGCGCCCGCGCCGCGGGGTTCGAGGCGTTGCGAATTACCGATCCGGCGCGCATGATGGCGTGCGTGCGGGAGCGGCTGGCGCAGGCCTAGGCGGGAATTGCGGCGAGCGCGCATTCCCGCGGTCGCTCAGGAGGCGCCTCCGAGGTCACTCGCCCAGGACCGGTTCGCCACCTGACGGACTATGTGATTTTCGCGCCCATTTTGTTTCATTTCCAGCAGGTTTATTTTTCGGCAGCGCCTTAAACTATTTTCGGATTTAATTATCCCCATATTCAGCCGGATACGGCGATTCGGCCCCGCAGCATTTGACATCCCGCATGCCTTCGGCTACGAATTGGCACTTACTGAGGATGCAACATGCGAATGACCCGCGTTGCCAAGAGCACTTACAGCGCCGCTTGCCTTATGGCGCTCCTCTTTCTGCCCCTCGTCGCAGGGACGCTGGCGGCCCAGACCGTTCCCGGTACCAATAGCCAAGCCACGGCGTTGGCCGTTAACTCGCTGGCCGCACTTACACACGGAACGGCGGTGACAGACGCCAAACTTCAGGCCGAGGTTAACTACTCGGCAGGCTCGGACGAGGAATCCGGCCCGGCTACTCTTGAAGCGTCGGGGTACCTGGCTAGCCGGGTCACGTTGAACCTCAGCGGAGGCCAACGGCTTCAGATTCAGAACGGCACACAGGCCGAATGGGCAGGCCCCGACGGGCAGCAGCACCTTCAGGCTCTCCACAATTCTTTGAACTGGGCGGCATGGTTCTTCCCGACGCTGGCGATCGGCGGCCTGCTCCAGGACCCGAGCTATACCACCAGCTACGTGGGGCCGGACATGTATGCCGGATCGCCCGCGCAACATCTGCGCATCGTCCGGCAACTCCCAGGCCAAGGCGATCCAGCCACCATGAAGTTGCTGCTGGAGCTTAGCACCACCGACCTGTACCTGGACGCCTCCAGCCTCCTACCCGTGGCGCTGGAATACAATATCCATCCGGACAACAATGCGCTGCAGAACATACCCGTAAAGGTTGAGTTCGAGAATTACCAAACCGTGGGCGGCGTGCGGACGCCCTTCCACATCCGCCAATTCCTGCAAGGCAGCCTGCTGCTGGATATCTCAGTTAGCGGCGGGACTATTAACACCGGCTTGCCGCCGGGCGATTTCCAGATCCAGAAGGAAGGGAGATGACCATGAGCCGCCAAACTATCCTCCTCGCGGTGCTTCTCGCAGCCCTTCCAGCGATCACGTTCGGGCAACCGGCGACCGGACTGCCTCCCTTCGGCAGCTTTAGCGGCGGCCCATTCGACACCGTGAACAACGGCAATCTGAACGTGCACTTCGAGATCCCCATTATCAACAAGGCCGGCCGCGATCTGCCCTTCACCTACACCCTCACCTACGACAGTTCGGTATGGTACCCCTACGGCGCGTGGACTCCCGTAAACAACTGGGGCTGGAGCGCGGTCACTGCTGTGGCGCTGACGGGCTACGTTTCATACAGCGCCGCCCCACAGGGACCCTGCACCTGGGACGACAACCAATACTACTGGACCTCGTACGCGAACTGGCAGTATCACGACGCCTTCGGCGTATCGCATTCCTTCCCAGGCGTGGTGTGGAGTTCGCAGCCGCCGTGCGTCCCCGACCCGCCGCCGTACTCCCTTAACGGGGTCGTCGCCGGCGATGGCTCGGGGTACATCATGAGCTTCGGCGCCCAGCCCAGCGCCTCCGGCTTGACGGCCGCGAACGGCGCACAGATCGGCGCGCCGCTGCAGTCCCAGACCCCCGCCGCATCGCTCACCGACCGCAACGGCAACATCATCAGCATATCGAGCGGTTCGACGCCCACCTTCACGGACACCTTAGGAGACACCGCGCTCACGGTATCGGGCGCGGGAACGCCCGCCAGCCCAACCTTGCTGTCGTATACCAATCCATCCGGCGGTAGTTCGTCATACACGGTTAAGTACACTGCCAAAACTGTCCAGACCGCTTTCGGTTGCTCGGGGATCAGCGAGTACGGGGCCACGCTTCAGAATCTGGTCACTGGCATCGCGCTTCCGGACGGCAGTTCCTACTCCTTCAAGTACGAAGCTACGCCAGGCTATCCGTCCAACGTAACCGGACGCCTCGCTTCCGTAACTCTGCCCACCGGCGGCATCATCAGCTATACCTACACAAGCGGATCGAACGGCATTACCTGTTCCGATGGCACCGCCGCCACCCTGAACCGGACGACGCCGGACAGCTCGACCGCGTGGGTGTATGCGCACAGCGAATCGGGTTGCGCCTCCGGATCGGCGTGGTGCACCACGGTCACGGATCCCTCGAACAACCAGTCCGCTATGAGTGTCCAGCCCGCGGCGCCCACCGGGGGCCAGGTCAATGGCTACGAGGTGCAGCGGAAGACAAACCAGGGAGCCAGCACGCTGCTCCAGACCGTGGACACCTGTTACAACGGCGCGCCTCTCCGCCGTGCCTGACGACGGCTATCGGGACGTTCCCCTTTTCGCAGGTGACCACTCGCACCACGCCTGCCGGTTATACGCTTCAGGCTTACCGAACGACCTACTACACCGATGGACTGCCGACGGAAGTGGACGAGTACGACTACGGCAACGCTGCGCAGGGTGGCCTGCTGCGCAAAACGACGACCGCTTACGCGACGTACCTTACGAATAACATCGTGGACATGCCAGCCACCGTGTCCGTCTACACCGGGGGCGGCACTCTGGTCGCTCAGACCACCTACACCTACGACGAAAACAACACCTTGACGACCACCACAGGCACGCCGCAGCACGGCTCCGTGACCGGTTCGCGGGGCAACGCGACCACTGTCACGTTTCTGACCGCCGGAACCACATACCTGACCCAGCATTCCACGTATTACGACACTGGCAATGTGAACGTGTTCACCGACGCCAATGGCGGCCAGACCACCTACGCATATGGCTCCGGAACTTCGTGCGGCAACTCCTTCGTTACCGGCGTAACCGAGGCAGTGACGAGTCTGACGCGCTCCTACGCATGGAACTGCACGGGCGGCGTCATGACCTCAACGGCCGACGAAAACGGCCAGATCTGGCAGACAGGTTATGCCAGTCCGGCCGATCCCAATTATTGGCGCCCGACCTCCACGACGGACCCCGCATCGGCCACGACTACGCTATGCTATTGGCCGGACGGGCCGTCCGGCTGTGCAACTCACACAGGGTTATTTGGCTCGGAGAGCACGCTGAACTTCAACGGAACCACGTCCACCGTCGATACCCTCACCAGCGTGGACGGGCTCGGACGCACCCACGTGACCCAGCAGCGGCAAACCCAGGGCGGCACCAATTACGACTCCGTGGAGACCGACTACGACGCGGAGGGGCGGCCCTATCAGGTCACGGTTCCGTACACAGCCGCGGCCGGGGTAACCAATGCCGGCGCCACGCGCACGACGACCGCCCACGATTCGCTGGGACGTCCGACGCTGGTCACCGACGGCGGAGGCGGCACCACCACCTACACCTACCTCCAGACACCGGGTTCTTCGCCGGTGGGTTTCGACGTGCTGGTGGCGGTCAGCGGAACCTCTTCGCAAACCTTCACGCGGCAGTTGGAGTACGATGGCCTGGGGCGGCTGACCTCCGTCTGCGAAGTTACTTCGGCCACCGGCTCGGCTTCCTGCGGGCAGAGCGTCGCGGCCACCGGCTATCTGACCAAGTACACCTACGACGTACTCAACGACCTGCTGACGGTGACCCAGAATGCCAAGGGCACCACCACCCAGACCCGCACCTACGCCTACGACGGATTGGGCCGCATGACCTCCGAGAAAAATCCGGAAACCAACCAGACCGCTTATACTTACACCTTCGACACCGATGGCACTTGCGGCACTTCAGACGGCGACATGGTGAAGCGCATCGACCCGCAAGGGACCGTGACGTGTTACGCCTATGACGCCCTCCACCGGCTCACCAGCGCCACTTACCCCAGCGGCGGGTATTACCTCGTCACGCCGCCTAAATACTACACCTACGATTCGGCCACGGTGGATGGCGCCAGCATGAGCTACGCCAAGGGCAGATTGGCGGAAGCCTACACAGGAAGTTCCAAGACCACCGATCTGGGCTTCAGCTACAGCAAGCGGGGCGAGGTCAGCGACGTCTACCAATACTCGCCGCATTCCGGAACCAATTATTACTATCACGCGGCCGCTACGTACTGGGCGCCGCAGGGCCTGCCGGCCACCCTCAATCCCAACATGAGCGGCATCCCCACCTGGACCTACACCCCCGACGGCGAAGGCCGCGTCAACACGGTCGCTGGTCCCACCGGTACGAACCTGGTATCCGCCACGTCGTATAATGGCTTCAGCGAGCCCACCGGCATGACTTTCGGGTCCGCCGACGCGGACGCCTTCAGTTACGATGCCACCACGGGGCGCATGACCCAATACAAGGCCACCATCAACGGCTCGGCTGTCTTCGGCACTCTGACCTGGAATGCCAATTGGACCTTGAAGACGCTGGCCACCACCGACCCGTACAATACAGGCAACAACGGCAAAACCTGCAGCTACACCTACGACGACATGGCGCGCCTGAGTCAGGCGGATTGCGGCAGCGGCAATTGGGGGCAGAGCTTCAGCTACCTGGACGCCCCCACTGGTAGCACCGGCGCCTTCGGCAACATCAGCAAGTCGGTGCTGAGCGGGCGCACCGGGCAGAGCTTCTCGGCGACTTATTCGGATACCACCAATCGCCTTACTACCACGGGCGTCACTTACGACAGCAACGGCAATCTGACTTACGACGGCGCTGTCCACCACTACACTTGGGACGGCGAGGGCAACCTGGCCACGCTGGATGGCAATGGAGAAACCTACGATGCCCTGAACCGCCGCGTGGAGCAATATAACGGCAGCGCGTACACGGAGATTGTGTACAGCGTGGATGGCAGCAAGCTCGCTCTGATGAGCGGGCAGACCGTAACCAAGGTGTTCGCGCCGCTCTCCGGTGGCGCGACGGCGGTGTACACTTCGAGCGGATTGGCTTATTACCGGCACCCGGACTGGCTGGGCAGTTCGCGCCTGGCCTCCACACCGTCCCGCGGGGTCTTCTACGACGGAGCCTACGCGCCCTATGGGGAACCCTATGTCGAGACCGGCGGCACAACCGACCGCAACTTCACAGGGCAGAACCAGGACCTGACGCCGGGATCCACCGGGTATTTGTACGACTTCCTGTATCGCGAGTATCATTCGACCGAGGGACGCTGGATGTCGCCAGACCCAGCGGGGATGGCGGCGGTGGACCCGACCAATCCGCAGAGTTGGAACCGGTACGCATACGTTGGGAGCAATCCGTTGAGCTCTGTGGACCCGAGTGGGTTAGTCGCGTATTGCCCTTGGGGAACAGTTCCTGGTCAGAACGTTTGCGCCCCTCCGCCTCCTATAACTATTTTCCTTTCATCATGCTCACAGGCACAGTTGATCGACCCGTCGATTCCCTGCGGATACCCTGTTTCAGTTCCAGCGGTGGGACAACAGAGCGGTGGTGGATCGAGCGGTGTCGCCATTCTCAGCGTGGCGCAAACAAACCTGCCCGCCGCGTGCCAGGGTGTGACGGCTGGAATGTTCGACTATACAACGCCCCAAACCTACATTGGCGAGAATGGCACGAAGACGACCCTGTCGGCGCAACAGCACATCACGCAGGGACACATTTATCCGGGCGAGGCCGGAAATACAATGTATATAATCAGCCCGTGGCCCGGTGCTGGCGCGGCTTTCCAGCAAGTTAAGTTATACAACGCTGCGACGTTTAGCTACGGGCAACCCTCACAGCTTGGAAACGGGAAAATTGCATTTACGCTGACCTTTCCCGTGATGCTAAATCCATATTACGGTCTTGAGGGGGTGATCGGCGCCGATTTGTACGCCCCGCAGGGAGTGCAACCCCTAAATACGAATAAGCTTATACTTAACAGTGACTGTAGACTTGTGAGAACTTCGTATCCGATAAAATGAGGACGATGAGTTAGATGGCGAACACAGTCCGGATCATACCACACGGCTGGATGATTTTGCTCAGACTACCAGTCACCGCCCTTGGGCTATCGCTTACTGCGACGATTGGAGCAGCACAGATGAGTCAGAACATCGACGCAATTTCAGCCTTTCTCCCACTCAGAGCGGCCTTAAGCAAGCTGTATCCGCTCGAACGGTGGGCGGTATCCACAACATGTACCGCGACGTACCCGCTAGCACCGAGGTTTTGCTGGGAATTCTTTAGAGCCGACCCTGAGACGCTGAGGCGGCTGGGCGAAGCACTGCGAAGGTACGAAGGAAGCGTCAGTTGGCTGTTCGGCCCGCCCTCGGCTGGCGCGATGTGTTTGGTAGCTGCGCCGCGAGGCATCGATCAGTTTGTGGGATACCCGCCGATGGCCGAACTGGATTTTTTGCCAGAAGGCGATCGGCGGCGTGCCATGAACGAGGATTTCGTCGCTCAAGCTGTGGCCGATGTTTCGAACTTATCTCGGTACCTGGAGCGATACTTTAAACTGGAAGGCTTGGTTCCAAAGGCCTTTGACCCTCGGTTGACAGCCCCCGCCGAGCCACCGCGCGTCGAGGGTGATCCGGTCGATTTCGTTGAGCCTGGGATGCACGTTGCCTGGATTATGCGGATGGGCGCGGCAGCCGGTCAGGGGCACAGCGGCGCTGACGTCGGCGAGCGGTTGATGCTCCACTTTAGTGTCAGCGCGGATGAGTGGCAGACAATCGTGAGCGACATTCTGGGCCGAGAACCGAGTTCATTTCCTCTACTCGGACGCATTCGGGAGGACGACAGCGTCTACTTCCATCGGACCGAGATCGAACGGCTTAGAGTGGAATCCGTCCACGCCCGGGCCGGTACTTCGGCAGCGCTCGCGATCAGGGGCATTGACAAGGTAATAATGCTCTGTAAGTGGGCCCAACGAACAGGTGGGGACCTGCTGCTGCGAGCTCCTTAGAGAGGGCGAAGCGTTGCCGCGTTAAGGAATAAACACCTGGTGTCGCTTAGGTACGGTGGCCGGTCGTCAGGCGGCAGACTGCTGGCAGCCTGGAAGAGTTCCTGGAGACTGGCCCAATACGCCGTTGCGGCGCCCGCGATGGGGGGTCGAGCGGCGCGATGGCTGGCGCGCGTCGTGGAAGGGGCGCGGCCGGGCCGAGCGAATGACGTTTTCAGCTACGATGCCACCACGGGACGCATGACCCAATACGCGGCTAACATCAACAGCTCAGCAGTCACCGGCACCCTCTCCTGGAACGCCAATTGGACGCTCCAGAAACTGGTCACTGTCGATCCTTACAACCCGGGCAACAATAACAAAACCTGCAGCTACACTTACGACGACCTGGCGCGGCTCAGCCAGGCCGATTGCGGCAGCGCCAATTGGGGCCAGAACTTCAGCTACACCGACAACGCCACCACCAACATCGCCGCTTTCGGCAATATCAGCGAGACGGTGATTTCCGGCCGTACGGGGCAGAGCTTCGCCGCCGCGTACTCGGACACCACCAACCGTCTCACCACCATCGGCAGCACCTCCGTGACCTACGACAGCAACGGCAATATCCTGAGCGATGGCTTCCACACCTACACCTGGGACGGCGAGGGCAAGCTGGCCACGCTCGACAGCAATGGAGAGACCTACGACGCGCTAGGCCGCCGGGTAGAGCAATACAACGGCAGCGCTTACGCGGAAATCGTGTATAACGTGGACGGCAGCAAGCTGGCTCTGATGAGCGGGCAGACCGTGACCAAGGTTTTCGCTCCGCTTTCGGGTGGCGCGACGGCGGTGTACACTTCGAGCGGATTGGCTTATTACCGGCACCCGGACTGGCTGGGCAGTTCGCGCCTGGCGTCTACGCCGTCCCGCGGGGTCTTCTACGACGGAGCCTACGCGCCCTATGGGGAACCCTATGTCGAGACCGGCGGCGCAACCGACCGCAACTTCACCGGGCAGAACCAGGACCTGACGCCGGGATCCACCGGGTATTTGTACGACTTCCTGTATCGCGAGTATCATTCGACCGAGGGACGCTGGATTTCACCCGATCCCGCGGGGATCAACGCCGTGGACCCGACGAATCCACAAAGCTGGAACCGGTATGCGTATGTTGGGAGCAATCCGTTGAGCTTTGTGGACCCGAGTGGGTTATACGCCTATTGCCCTTGGGGAACAGTTCCTGGTCAAAACGTTTGCGCCCCTCCGCCTCCAATAACTATTTTCCTTTCATCATGCTCACAGGCACAGTTGATCGACCCCTCGATACTTTGCGGCTACCCAATTTCGGTTCCAGCGGGACAAGAGGGTGGTGGTGGTGCCGGCTCCGGCACGGCCCCAAGTAAACCGGCGAAGCCATGCGATGATTCGACCAACAATCGGAGCCGCTTTTTCCAGCAATTGCCGGGTTTGACCTCTGTAGCTCAACAGTTGAATGTGCCAGCCAATTTCATCGTAGGGCTGTCCTCATACGAAAGCGGGTGGTTCGACAACCACAATGTCGCTTTGAATAATCTTTGGGGGCTTACGCAAGGGGGCGGGAACAACATATCCTTTTCGTCGGTTCAGGCGGGGAACGCCTATTTTGTGAGCCGCGTTGGCCCTTACATACAGGGCGCACAGACGGTCCCGGCGTTCTTCGCTGGTTTGCAGAAAGAGGGATACAACTCCGCCAACCCCAATTATTTCAGCATGGACCCGAACAAGGGAATGCTGTTCAACAGGATATCCAACATCCAGAAGTGGGGGCAGGCATGCGGCGTCTCCTTCTAGTGACCCTGATTGCGCCGTCGCTTGGGATAGTTTCGTTACCCTCGTCGATTGCCGTAGCCCAAACTACAGTGAAGTCGTCGGAGCAAGCTCTTTACCAAAATCAAGCCTATGGATTTAGGGTGAAGCTCCCCCCCGGAGTAACGTATACACGGACGCTCCCACCGAACCCAGACCACGGCTTTGGAATCGGACTGCTGGGCCAAGGAAAACTGTGGGTTGATGCTTCGTATACAGACTCTTCATCGACGACCGAAGAAGCCAAGGTCCAGAGTGCTGGCTGCCACATCGAAGAGAAACGAGCCGCAAAACTGGGGAATCGACCAGCTGTGGCTTTACGCTTCTCGTGTCCCGCAAGTGCTGACGGAGCGGGCTATACGGAACTACTTGTCCTAACTGTTTACCGGGAGGGGGATCGATCTCCGGTTGATTACCAAATCGGAATGAGAGCAGACGCTCGTGGCCTATCCCAGAACAAAGAGCTTTTCGAGAAGATCGTCGCTGGCTTCAACTTCGAGAGTGCGCCTCAATGAGTTCATTCTCCGTCAGCCGCAGGCGTCCCTTCTGGGTCGGCTTGCTTGCGTCTGTGGCCTCCATCCGAGAGCCGTTCCGTTCCGGGAGAAAAAGCACGGTGCTCTGCACCGGAAGTAGGGTGACACACTACCCCAGAATGGGGGCTGTAGGTAGACCGCCAGGTTTACCTGGGGAACTTGTTGAAAACAGGCGACTAAAAGGAAATATCCCGGGGACGACGTTCGCCCTCTTTCATGTGCATCCGAACACAGGAAGCTGGCAACCCTCAACGCCCGGAAACAACTACGACAGTAACAGGTACGGAGATACGGGCATCGCCGACAAGTTCAATTTGCAAATGTACGTCGTCTCTCGTGCTGGCCTAGGATTTTATTGATCCAACGACCAAGGGGCCGTCCACTTTGCTCAGGACCGGGATGAGTTGGACCAAACCATGCCAATAAACAAAACCATGAAAACATCGCTGCCTGGCTTAGTCTTGATCGCAACGACTAGCATCACGGCCTGTTTGGTATCGGCAGCAAGCGCTGCCCAATACTCGACAACCAAAACGCATCCTACTGTCAGTTCTGAGGTTTATGGGCGTGTTCTCGATGCTGTTTTTTCGCACGAGGAGCCGAAGACGAGTCAACTTCAGTATTCGATGGTGCTTCGTTTCATGTCCTCTCAGCACACCGAGGCTGAAGTTGTGGTCAACGTGTTCAACGGCGGCAAAGCCGAAGCGACATTGTTTGGAGTTTCCGGATCAGGTGTTTGGAATACTGCAAATGAGTATATTCAAAGGACAGGTAGGGTAGACGTCGACCAAATCTCGAAGCTTGTCCAAACGACAAAGCAGATAGTATCGGTTTCGCCTGTTCAGGCTGCCGTCCGGCACTCAGAAGCTCTGAAACGTCTTGGCCAGTCCAGTGTTGAGCTTCAGCAGGACTTTGTTGCCCTGAAGAAGACGGGCGAAACGACAATTTTCCTCGATGGAACCACATATGAACTCTCGTTCAATCAAGGATTGACAGAGATTCACTGGAGGGTGATGGACGAGGAAGTAAATGACGCCATTACCGCCGGGCGATCTTCGCTCGTGCGTTGGATGAATGATGTTCGTCGATACTCGTTCGACCATGCCGTTAAATGATCTCTGCAACCTGGACCTACACGCCGGATGGCGAGGGCGCGTCAACACTGTAGCAGGTCCCACGGGCACGAACCTGGTATCCGCCACGTCGTATAATGGCTTCAGCGAGCCCACCGGCGTGACTTTCGGGTCCACCGATGCGGACGCCTTCAGCTATGACGCCACAACGGGACGCATGACCCAATATAAGGCCACCATCAACGGCTCGGCTGTTTTTGGCACTCTGACCTGGAATGCCAATTGGACCTTGAAGACGCTGGCCACCACCGACCCGTACAATACAGGCAACAACGGCAAAACCTGCAGCTACACCTACGACGACATGGCGCGCCTGAGTCAGGCGGATTGCGGCAGCGGCAATTGGGGGCAGAGCTTCAGCTACCTGGACGCCCCCACCGGCAGCACCGGGGCCTTCGGCAACATCAGCAAGTCGGTGCTCAGCGGGCGCACCGGGCAGAGCTTCACGGCGACTTATTCGGATACCACCAATCAGCTCACCACCAGCGGCCAACGGTGCGAATATCACGGCTGGGTGCAACGCACAGCGGAGCGGAACCCTATGCCACAAGTAATTTTGCAGGGCGATGCGATGGGGCGAATAAATCGGGTCGGTGCCGCTTCTATCCGCAAGCGCCTTTTTGGTCTGACCCTTGCAGTATGCGCCTTGGTATCCTGTGATGGTCCGAAGGCTGCTTGGTTTGCCGAGAGCCGATCCCCGGATGGAAAGATGGTCGCGACGGCTCGCACGATCCAGACGAGTGGAATCGGAACAGGAGATCCTGGGACCTTTGTGTATCTGAACTGGACCGCAGGTTCACAATCGACGGTTATAATCCTGGCGCTCACGGACGGCCCAGACGGAGGCGGCAATACGAGAGTGGGAATGAACTGGCTAACGCCGAAACATCTTGAGCTGACCTATAAAGGGCCCCGGACGCTCGACTTCGAGGCTGCTAAGTGCCACGGGGTAGACATCTCGGTTCGGGACCTTTCAAATGCGACGAGCCAGATTCCGGCTCGGTAGCCTGCGAATGCGCGTTGGCGTCGGGCGCGCGGGCGCGACGTGCCTGAGGGCCGCCACAGATCGAACAAAGGAGGGAGCAATGGTCGATCTTGAGAGTACCAGCGTTCGAAGCCATCGCCTTAACACCGGACTGCTGAAGCTTTGGGCCCCATGCCTCTGGTTGGCTGCCGCCGCTCTGTTCGCTAGCGGCGGTCCCTTCCGCTGGCGGCTGGCCCTCGCGGTTCCCCCACTTGGGCTGGCAGCGTTCTACCTCTCACTCGCTGTCGTTCAGCTTAACAACGGCGTTCTGCGCTATCGGCGGTTCCTAGACTGGACCACGCTTGACCGCGACGACGTTGTATCCAGCAGCCGCGCGTTGCATCCGCTCGTCGGGTACATGCGCCTGAAACGTTTTCTCCTACCTTGGGGAAGGCTCTATTTCGTGCTAGACCCAAGCTTGGACCCGAATCCGTTTCACCGGGGCGACTACACCCTGCTGCGCCACCTGAAGGGACAGCCGGCCCCACCGGCAGATCGCGCGGCGAATGATTCGTCATTGGGCCCAAGGCTATTGACCGCCGCTCTGCTTGGATCCGTGCTTTCCTTCCTGCTTCTCCGCCTCTCGGGTCGTCAGCCGCTGCCCGTGAACCCCCAATCGCGCTGGACCGCCCTCCCAGTGACGCTCCGCGACTTACTTGTCAGCCCTTGGGTGACGATGCCTCTTTGCGTGGTATTCTTCGTACTCGCTGCCTACCGGCGTCATCGCCCGCAAGCGTTGACGTACGCGTTCGTTGCGGGCGGGTCGTTGGCGTGGCTGCTCTTCCGTTACGTAGGCTGACTGGCGCATCTTTGCAGCGCTCGAAAACTTTGAGCTTAACTTCGACCCGAGCCGCACAGCTAGGGCCCGCTAGTGGAGTCCTAAGCCCAGCGGGGCGAAGCTACGGGTCCGCGTCGGGCGACCTGCCCCCTAAGCCCCCGCCGCGTGCGTGAGCGCCGCCTGCTCGAAGCAAGGCTGCAGCCGGTAACCCAACCCGAACACAGTTTCGATATGCTGCCGGCTATAGGACCCCAGCTTCACCCGCAGGCGCCGCAGGTGTACATCCATGGTGCGCGTGCGAATCTCCGGACCGTAGCCCCATACGTCCAGCATCAGCGTATCCCGCGACACAATCTCGCCGGCATTGCGTGCGAGCGTCGACAGCAGCGAGAACTCCATGGGCGTCAGGTGAATGGGCGTCCGGTCCAGGGCCACCTCGCGAGTATGCAGGTTCAGGTCCAGCCGGGCATCGCGATACCGCTCCAGGCGATTGCATTCGCGGCGAGTGAGGTGGCGCGGGCGCGGATTGGTAGACTGGTAATTCCAATCCATGCCCGATTTTGAAGCCATTCTTTTCGATTTTGACGGCGTCCTGGTGCACAGCGAGCCGGTACACTGCGACTGCTGGCGAGAAGCGCTGGCGCCGTTGGGCGTAGCGGTGACGTGGGAGGTCTACGCCGCGCATTGCGTGGGCGCGGCCGATAGCGCCATGATGCCCATCTTCGCCAGGCTGGCTAATCCGCCGCTCGATCCGGCGAAGCTATGGGAGCGCTATGCGGACAAGAAGGAGAGATTCCGCGAGCGCATGGCCGCACATCCTCCATTCGCCGAAGGGCTGGCCGATTTTTTCCGCGAGCTTTCCGGGCGGTACAAGCTGGCGGTGGTGTCGTCCAGCGCACACGCGGAGATCGAGCCGCCATTAGAGGCGGCCGGCATCCTGCAATACCTGGACACGGTGGTGGGCGGCGGCGATGTAAAGCGGCACAAGCCCGCGCCCGATCCTTACTTGCTGGCGGGCAGCCGCCTCGGAATCCGCAGCGCGCTGGCGGTGGAGGATTCGCCGCCGGGGATGGAGAGCGCGCGCGCCGCGGGGTTCGAGGCGTTGCGCATCACGGATCCGGCGCGCATGATGGCGTGCGTGCGGGAGCGGCTGGCGCAGGCATAGAGGACGCCGCCCTCTTCGTCGCGCAGGAGGTGTGCAAATGAGCCCGCGCTTAGTACGAGCCCTCTGGCTTTTCCTCGCCGCACAGACGTTCATCTTAGCTTCCGGCTACATCATGTTCGCCATTATCGGAAAGGTAAACCGGAGGACACCCGCCGAGGAGAGGGTGTCCTACTTGTTCGGCCATATCGCCAAATACTCGAGGCTACTACGGGCGTACTAGCGTCTCTATCCCAATAGCCGGCTGATACTTTGGTTTAAGTCGCTTTTGGCTCTCGGCCTCGGGCTGCTCCTGGGCTCGGCTTGGCAGCTTGGGCTCTTCCGGTAGCAGCGCGCATGTGTTCCCGGGCCGCACAGCCAGGGCCGGTTAGTGGAGTCCTAAACCCAGCGGGGCGAAGCCACGGAGTCCGCGTCGAGCGACATCTACCGTATTCGCCAGGCGGCTGGGTTCATTCGCGGCCCACCCGCGAGACCCCTAAGCCCCCGCTGCGTGCGTGAGCGCCGCCTGCTCGAAGCAAGGCTGCAGCCGGTAACCCAACCCGAACACAGTTTCGATATGCTGCCGGCTATAGGACCCCAGCTTCACCCGCAGCCGCCGCAGGTGCACATCCATGGTGCGC
>Ga0302324_100013025_pt1 | contig 16897 bp, 14 predicted proteins | sample Palsa_T0_1_FD_201949 | JGI IMG/M metagenome (GOLD analysis project Ga0302324, IMG submission 201949) | Peat permafrost microbial communities from Stordalen Mire near Abisko, Sweden - Palsa_T0_1 | ecosystem: Environmental > Terrestrial > Soil > Palsa > Peat permafrost | place: Sweden: Abisko...
GCTCATGGTGGAAGCTGCGCGCAAGGGCTTTGGCCCTCGTATCGGCAACGTCTTCGAGGATCCGCGCAGTCACATTGTTTACGATGATGCAAAAACCTTCTTTGCAAGCGCACGTGCACCGTACGATCTGATCGTCTCTGAACCATCCAATCCGTGGGTGAGCGGAGCGGCAACTCTATTTTCGGATGAGTTTTACAAGCGTATCGTGCAGTACCTTGCGCCGGATGGGTACTTCGTGCAGTGGATGCAAGTCTATGAAACGAACATAGGAGTTCTAGCGTCGGTCATGAAGGCGCTGGCGCCACACTTCGGCGCGTACGCACTCTACAACACCGACGATTCAGATATTCTGATCATCGCGACTCGCGGCACAGCGCTGCGGATTCCGGATGATCAGCTACTTCAATCGCCCCAGCTGCGCGCAGAGCTCGCGCGGGTCGGCGTACAATCGGTCGCTGACATTGAGCTGCGACGGATCGGCGATGATCTGACGATTGGCCCGTTATTGCAGACGATACCTGTTCCGCCAAATTCAGACTTCTTCCCCTATGTGGATCTCAATGCCGCGCGCTTGCGCTACATGGGGCAGAACGCGATTGAACTCCCCGCACTTACTGTCTTGCCTATTCCGTTCCTGGAGTTACTCGACGACTCTGCGCCGCGGGGTCCAACAGTCGAGCCGGCGGCGAATAGCGCACTATTTCGGGATCGCTTGGTGCGACGAGCGCTCGAAATTCGCCGTGCCGTGTCCAGTGGAAGCCTCAACAGCCTGGATCCACTCAGCGCGTCATACCTGTCGCGCATTGACATGAGTCGAGACCGCTGTGCTACTAAGGAAGGGCTTGACGCCTGGAAAGCGGCGGTACGCAACATCAGCGATGATACGGCGGCGTTTCTGAATCCGCTAGAGCTTGAGGAGCTTTGGAATAAGGTTATGTCCAGCCCCTGTTATCGAGATGTGCCCGGGGAGCACAAAACGTGGGCGGATTTGCTTGCGGCGATCTCGCATCGCAACGCCCCGGAGATCGTGAAGCTCGGTAGAGAGCTGCTCGGATCGCATACGTCCCATTCGGAAGACGAGCTGGCATATCTCACGACCATCACCGTTGCGGCGCAAGTGCGAATGCGCGAGATTGCGCAAGCACGCAGCTTGCTGCAAGCGCAGTGGCGTCGGTTCAATCACGCCGGGCAGTTCGATCTCGCACTGCGTGACCTGGCGGCGCTGACGCGATCGGCGGGCACCGAACCGATGGCACAGGTGGCTCCGTGGACGCAACTCAAGTAAACGTCACGTTGATCGACCGCTACCGCATTGATCACCCGCGCTTCCGCGCGGCTTCATGACCCGTTAGACCTGAGCGGGAGATGCGGTATCCCTCGGCTCGCTGCTTCGCGTAATCGGGAACGCTACGGTCGGCTGGTGAAACTCCATACCGGCGATTCTCTCTCCGCACTGAGTAGCTTGTCGGTCAACCACCCTTCGCGAAGGCAGCGTTTGGAATCGCCGAGGCAACGCAGGCGTGGGCTGAAGGCTAACACATTGAATACTATGAATTTCTGATCAGATAGAAGGAACATGGACACGTCCAGGAACCGCGACTGGACGGAAGATCAAGGAGTGCATATTTGCACCCCAGCCAGTCACCTCGCGGAGCTGCTGCCTCACTGCTGGCGGCCGTTGCAAACCACTCACCGATCCCTTCGCATCGCCAGCGCAAGGCGATTTGCCCGGCACAACTGGACCGTTATCAAGCAATGCGGACAACCGCGTCTGTAGATTTGCGAGAACCTAAGCGTATAGTCCGCACACCCCTGCACCGGAGACACGCGATGAACATCTGGAAGAGCGTCGTTTTGGGATCGGCCCTCGCATTCATCGTCCCATTCGCCCTCGCGGCACAGTCCAGCGACACATCGATCGGCACTTGGAAGCTCAACGTGAGTAAGTCCACGTTCGGATCCGAGACTCCGCCCAAGGGGCAGATCCGGATTTACACCGCGGATCCTAAGGGCACCCACTTGGTGATCGAAGACGAGACGGCCGACGGCAAGAAATCTAAGACCGAGATCACCATCAGCTACGACGGCAAGGTGCACCCGGCCGCCGGCAATCCGGACTGGGATTCGGCCGCCGCGACGCGCGTCGGCCCGTCTGAGACCAATGCCAATCTGTACCGGAACGGCAAGCCCGTCGGCACGCTGCACCGCGTCGTGTCGGAGGACGGCAAAACCATGACGATGAACTTTAGGGTTACAAAGGCCAGCGGCACTACCGAAACTTCGCTGTCGGTATTCGATCGGCAGTAAAGGCTCATTAAACGAAGCGCGCGCCCGGCTCTACCAACTCGCTGGCCGGCGAATCATAGAACAGCCAAACAAGCTCCTCAGATGGGTTCACGGTCAATTGGCATCTTCGAGCTTCCGAGCTTCCTCAAAAGCAGCGGTATTGTCAGACCTTGCACGAATATGGAGAACGCCACCACCGCAAAGGTGACGGTCACGATCGCATCGTGATTCGGCATCTCATCGGGCAAGGCGAGCGCAAGCGCTAAGGCCAGAGCGCCACGCAGTCCGCCCCAAAAAAGAATGTGCTGGTCCCGGTACGTCACTTCGAATCGGCTCTTGGCGAACACAGCACACAGCGGATAGATGGCGACCGCCCGACCCAAGGTGACCACCGCAATCGCAACCAGTAATGCAATCCAGATCCCCTCAAAGTGCTGCTGCGCTTCCTGAGCGCCGATCAACAGGAAAATAAGTGAATTCGCGATAAACGCCGCAAACTCCCAAAAAGGCCCTAAGGCCTGGCGACCCGCGCGGGTAATCGCCGATGATGATCGATAGTTGCCGACGACCAAACCGGCAGTAAGCGCCGCAAGGACGCCCGACATACCGTAGTGCTCGGCAATAAAGAACGAGCCGTATGCTGCCAGCGTCGTAAAAGTGATTTCGACCAGATAATCCGGAGTGCGCCCGGCTAAGAACATCAGCGAGAATGCGACAACTGCTCCAACGACAGCCCCACCTAGGATCGTCAAGAGCAACGTACCCGCAATCGACATGAAGCCATGATGGCTGCCCGTTAAGATGGCAAGTGCAGTAACAAACGCGACCGCCGCGGTGCCATCGTTCAGCAGACTCTCCGCCTCGATGAGCAAGCGTAAACGACCCTTTACGCCCGCTTGTTTGAAAGTCGCGATCACCGATATGGGATCCGTGGCAGCAATCAATACCCCGAACATGACCGCGCCGCCCCAGTCCCAGTCCAGCGCGTAGTGCATTCCGACAGCAGTAACGGCTGCTGCGAGCACGACCCCCACCGTCGCCAGCACCGCAATCACGGGTAAATCCTTTTTGAAATCCTCCCAGTTGATGAAAAGCGCGGCTTCAAATACGAGCGGTGGCAAGAATACAGAGAAAATCAGATCCTTCGACAAGTGCAATTTGATATGAATATGAAAAAAATAGAGCGCCATGCCTGCAAGCACCAACCCTACCGTGTAAGGCAGCCGCAAACGGCGAGTCAACATGGCGACGAGTGCCGAGATGAAGAGCAGAAAACCTAACTGTGTTAGATCCGAACCCACGTTTTCCCTATAATCGAGCTGGTGAATAAAGCGGCCCCGGTTCCCCAACGTAGCGGTTTACATCTGTCAGTGGCGATGTTCACTCTGATAGTGTCGGACAGTTGAGCATCGCAGCAACATTGTTTGGCTGCAACTCGTTGGCTGCAGGTAAAGAGCCGCCTTTGTGAAGCCTATGTCGAGCGATGACACACCTCTTAGAAACCGCCGCGCGATCGCGTCGGCAGCGCTGGCGTGCATGGGAATCGTTTTTGGCGATATTGGCACCAGTCCACTCTATACGTTGCAGGTCGCGGTGAAAGCTGCAAGTCCGGGCGGCGCCATTGCGTCGGCGGCGGTCGTCGGTATTGTGTCATTGATCTTCTGGTCACTTATCATCGTGATTTCAATTAAATACGCAGGCCTCATCATGCGTGCGAGCAACCACGGCGAAGGCGGCATCCTGGCCCTGCTCGCCTTGATCAGCCCGCAAAGCGCGAATCGGAGCGGATGGCGCGCCGTGATGATCATCGTTGGGCTCATTGGAGCCACGTTGCTGTACGGTGATGGCACCATCACCCCGGCAATTTCCGTCTTAAGTGCGATCGAAGGGATCAAGCTCTACGCGCCTCAAATGGGGCGACTCGTCGTGCCACTGACACTCATCATTCTGGTGATCCTATTTCTGATCCAGCGCAAAGGCACCTCCTGGATCGGCCGTTTGTTCGGACCCGTCATGCTGATTTGGTTCATCGTCATCGCTGTTCTGGGCATCATGGGGATTGCGAAAGGGCCCGCGATTCTTGCTGCACTCAGTCCCATCCCTGCGATCACCTATCTTTGGCACGTAGGGCCATTGGCCTTGGCGGTCATCGGCGGCGCCTTTCTCGCCGTCACCGGCGGGGAGGCGTTTTATGCCGATATGGGACATTTTGGGCCGCTACCGATTCGGGCAGCTTGGTTCGCGGTGGCGCTACCCGCATTGACACTGAACTATTTCGGCCAAGGTGGCCTCCTTTTAACCCAGCCGGAGGCGATCGAAAATTCATTTTATCAGCTGGCGCCGCAATGGTCGCACTACGGCCTGGTTGCGCTGGCCACGGCGGCGACCGTGATCGCCTCTCAGTCAATTATCTCCGGGGCGTATTCACTGACCAGCCAAGCCATTCAACTTGGTTTTTTGCCCAGAATGAAAATCGTTCATACGGCGGGCCTCGAGATGGGCCAAATCTATGTCCCTCTCGTGAACTGGGCGCTCGCGTTCGGCACCTTAGCGGCCGTGATCGGATTCGGTTCATCGGATGCGCTGGCTGGTGCCTTTGGGATTGCGGTTTCGTTGCTGATGGCCGTCACCACACTTATGGCAACGTTCGTCGCGCTGGAGTGGAAGCACGATCCATTGCTGGTCTATGCCGTGAACGGCAGCCTGCTGGCACTGGAACTGCTGTTCGTTGCATCGACCTCCACCAAGCTTCTAGAGGGTGGTTGGTTCCCGTTGGCTATCTCATTCATGATCGCATTTCTCATGCTGACCTGGCGAAAAGGCCAGCAGATCATGGACCAGATCCGGCTCGAGATACGTGAGCGAGCCAGCGAGTTTATCGAGCGGCTCAAAGCGGATCCACCGTACCGAATCCCAGGCACTGCGGTCGTGCTCGGTCGCATGACGCAAGGAGTGCCGCTGCCTCTCACGCGCAATGTAAATTTCAATCACGTGATGCATGAGATAGTGCTCCTGGTTGCGGCGGAGATGACGGAGACTCCACGGGTGGCCGATGAAGAGCGCGTCACGGTCACGCCCCTGTCCGAACGCATCGCTCGCGTAGCGCTTCGGTTCGGATTTATGGAAAAGGCCGATGTGCCTCAAGGCTTGCAAGTGGCCATGGCCCGCGGGCAGATCGCGCCCTGCAATCTGGCGCAAGTGACCTACTTTACGGGCCACGAGACGATTATCCCCACGGGGCGGCAGAACGGCATGGGCCGATGGCGCAAGGCGATTTTCGCGCTGATGCATCGCAATGCACAGCAGCCCGGCGCGTACTTTAATATTCCGAGCGCTCAGGTGATGGAAATCGGCGTTGAGTTCGAGATCTAAGTACCTGGATGAGGTACATCCGGCCACCCTCGCTTTCGGCACTTTGAAACACGGACCTCGCCTTACGGCGATGGCACACTATTTTGTGTCGCCATGCAAAGTGTCTCCAATTTGCGATTACTTGCGAAGCGCTCAACCAAGGCCCCTTTGCTGTAGGCAGTCGCCTATTGTGCGACTCACAGCAACGGTCTTTACTCTGCTATCACCCGACACTGTGTGGGGTGATGCCTATGGAGACATCGACTGAGTTGCAACCAAACAATGTGCCGAAACTATCGGTCTTGATCGTGGAGAATTCGCGGCTAATTACCGCGCGTCTTCGCGAACTCATTCTGACCGTGCCGGGTGTGCAGTTGGCCGGCGCAGTAGACACCGAGGCGGATGCGGTGGCGAGCCTGCAGCGCCTGCCGGTGGATGTGGTGCTATTGGATCTACATCTGAGCCAGGGGACAGGATTCGGAGTTTTGCGCGCGATCGTTAATGGGCAAATAGGAACGGTCGTACCTGTCGTGCTGACCAGTCACGCTCTTGGGGAATATCGACGCGCCGCGGCGGCGCTTGGAGTGCAACACTTCCTTGATAAGCTGCAAGAATTCGATCGCCTGCCAGCCCTGCTGCAGCAGATTGGCGAACACCGACGGGGCAGCGGCCGGACACGAGACTTGCGCTAGAGTTCGTCCCGCCGCGCCTCCGGTATCTTCGACAGCAGCTGCCGCGCGGCTGAAGTGTTCTGTTTGCCGTGGCGTGGCTCGGGGATCGCTTTCTGCTCGCCGTCCCGGTAAAGGCGCGCCCCGACCCTGCCACCAGCCGCTACGCCGACGAGGTTCGACAGTGGCATAGGCGCGTTGCAGTGGAACACTAAAGGTCCTTCATCCAGAACAACGTCACCGCTTTGGCTTCTCATTCGGACGGGATCCGGTCATTCGCACCATCTCGACCGGCGACAACTGGTTCTATAACGGCCGCAATGGCTATGCCCCGGCCGCGGGCGTTGGCACGCTCGATGTGTTCAACCTGGCGCAGGTAACGCATTAGCGCACGGAAGTCCCGAGCTGCCACGCCCCGACCCTCACTGAATGCGACCCGTGTCGCAGTCGGCATCGGCAGGATCCGGGGCCGTGGCAAGCTCAGATTTGAAGGAAAGAATCGTTCCTTCAGAATCAAGGGCCTTTCTATCGAGGATGCAGGCGTTTCGAGCACTACCGCATAGGGGAGCTCAATAATCTCAAGCTTCTCAGCCACTTCGATTCCATCTATACAGCTACCTCCACCGGAATCTCTCGGAGGCGGGGCCGGTGCCTACTTCCGGTGCGCTACGTGAAGAACCAGCACGGCGTCCTGTGGGCAATACCATAGTCCAATAGACTCGGCGCCCGCTAATGGCGCTAGCTCCTCTGCTGGAAATTTCGACGCGAAGAAGGAGAATGCCGTGAGAGGAAAAGCATATCTGTTGGGTGCAGTGATCGCGCTGATCGGCGCGGCCATCTATGTGGCGCACGCATCCGAACGCGCTGATGGAGAGGCCGCCCCGCTCTTTGGAATCAAGATTCCTCCCGGATACCGGGACTGGAAGGTGATCTCCGTGGCCCACGAAGCAGGCAACAACAACGATCTTCGCGCCGTTCTGGGCAACGATATCGCGATCAAGGCTTATCGGGAAGACAAGCTGCCATTCCCGGACGGCAGCATTATTGCCCGCCTGGCCTGGAGTTACGTCCCGTCCGAGGAAAACAACACAGCCTTTGGTCGCGAACAGTCCTTCGTTGCCGGACCGCCAATTAACCTTCAATTTATGGTCAAGGACTCAAAAAAATACGCTACGACGGGTGGCTGGGGTTTCGCTCAATTCAAAGACGGCAAACCCAATGCCGACGAGACGCAGCTAAAGACCTGCTTTCCATGCCACGTGCCTGCCAAAGCTCTGGACTATCTCTTCACCCATTACGCACCGTCGCCCTGAAGGAGCTCTCGGACCGCTCGTGGGCGAAGAGGTCAAAACTTAAATGCCAGGCGCAATCCGCCCCAGTGCTTGCCGTGCACTACAATCGGCGCGTCTACTTCTTTGGTGACGACGACGATTCCCGATCCCATATCACGACGATACGTCTGCAGCAGGAAGGGTCGCTGATTGCGGCCGGCGGCCAGCCCGGTGCGATCGTTGAAGATGCGCCGGTAACGGCTGTTTGCCGTATCCCACGCGAGATCCCCGCGCCGTGGCTGGCTGTATTTCCGATTATGCATGGCCACGTAGCCGTTGCGATCGACGGCAATGCAGAAGATCACCTTGTCACTCAGTTCCAGCAAGCGCTCCTGTACTGCCGGAAAAAGCCGATCCGCGAGCTTAGTGAAGCGAGTCAGGTGCTGCGGCGGGTTGGTATCTGGAATCGGCACGTAGTGCTGGTCGAACAGGTCTTCGAGCGAGATCGCCCCTGAATCAAGGGCCCCGTCGAGCAGCCGGCCGACCTCGGCGGCGGCTCGTTGCGCAGCAGATATATAAGGGGTGTCCTCAGTGTCGATGCCGCAGCCAGCAACCGCCTCGATCATGTCTTCCGAAAGCGAAAGGAATGCCTCGCTGCGCTGCATCGAGGTTTCCAGGGCACGTGCGGTGGCATGCATCTCCGATTCAATGGCTGCCATCTGACGATCCAGGCTATCGCTGATTTCGCGGCTGGCCGCAGCAGCGTCCGTAATCGCGATCACACTCGATTCCACCTCGGCCAGCGTGCGATGAAATCTACCCGGTTCCTGGTGCTCCAGAGGTACCTGAATCTCGTCTGTCAGCAACTTGACACGCTGGCTGAGCTCACCAACTGTGCTCATGATGGTTTTAGATGTTGCCTCGACTTGCGCGGCCAAACCCTTCACAGCCTCGGCCACAACGCTAAAGCCGCGACCTGCCTCGCCCGCATGCGCCGCTTCAACGGATGCATTGAGTGCGACCAGCCGCGTCTGCAGCGCAATCGTCGCAATTTGACTGGCCCCCTCGGACACGTGACGCAGGGTCTGGACGATTCCAGTGACCTCGGCGCCGACAGCTTCCACCGCCTCCCGAGCCTGCGACATCGCCGACAGGCTGCCCTGAGTGTGTTTCCCAATGCTGTCTTGAGCGCGCGTGATGTCGCGCAACTGCACGACCAGGGCGGCCACAGCCTGGGCTTGGCGTACCGACAACTTCTGGGTGTCGTCTATGACCCCCCGTACTTCGGCGGCCTCACGACCGATGGTCGAAGCTTTCGAGCCCATCGCTCGCACAAATCGATCCGTCTCGCCGCCGGCAAATTCATTGCTGGATTGTTTTGACGTAACTCCCATTTTCCGACTCTAGTTTTTTTACGGTACGCGGGCTGTGACGGCCCCCACCAATTCGAACAAACGAATAACGACCGCATCACTCTATGCTGTCCCGGACGGCGCTCGCTCCGGCGCAACCCATCCGCCATTTGGTGTCGGCGATACTATCGTCTACTGATGCTGAGCTCGACGCGTTCGTCGATGCGCTCGCTTCGCGGATCGCCTCATTCGACAAATGGGCCATCGCCAATACCAAGCGGCTTGTCAACCACTCGAACGCTGAGTTTCCACGGTTATGTATGGGTCTCGTCGGTGTACGATCGGCAGTAATGGCGCATTAAGCGAAGCGGGCGCCCGGCTCTACCAACTCGCTGCTCGCCCGGCACGACGTTCATAGACCTTGGAGGGACGGGACTGTGTACGGGGGCCGGGGGCGCGATTCTTTGGACATCCAGGGGGCAAGTCACGCGTGCGGAGCCCCCGACGGCCGATCAGAGCGCAAACGCGAACACGCTAATGCTTTAGGCGGCGACTTTCTTCGCCCAAGCACTGCACCAACCGGCAGACGCGACGCTCTTCCCCGGGAAAATTGCGCACGGACCCGCTGCATCACCTGACTTACCTTGATACTGCAAACAATTGCCGCAATATGCATCGGCCTTTGTGGATTTGGTGACGTAGTTGAGCGCTCTCGCAGTCTGCTCGCTTGGATCCAGTGTCGAGGAGGCGCCACGAGCAGCGCTATCGATTAAGAGACCTGCGACCGGTGCGAGCGCGCTAGCAATGAGGCCGCCCTTCACGAGCGCGCGGCGTGTAATGTTTCCTTGCATGATCATGGCCCTCTTGGGAAATTGCATTCCGAGACGCCGTGCCGTTGACGTGTTTCGCGGCCGTGGCTTATATCGAGTTCGGTAGCCGAGAATGTCCAGGGGCGGCCCTTATTTCCGTGCGCCACCGCCGGCGCGGCATGTGATCTGTTGACATCGGACGTTTGCGTACCTTCAGCAGTATCAAAGTACTGACGATCACCGCTGCCCCGCGCTAAATTTAAGGGCCAAGCGATTGCAGATAAGTCGCGACCGCCTGCATGTCAGCGCGCTGCAGCCCGGCCGCCACGCCGTGCATGACGGCCACGTTGCGCATGTTGGTCTGGAAGGAGCGCAGCTGCTTCATCAGATATTGCACGTGCTGGCCGGCGAGCCGAGGAAAGCTGCCCGCCCCCTCCGCCCCCGCTGTACCGGCGGCCCCCGGTCCATGACAGGCACCGCAGGGCGGTATGCCTTGCGCGCTGTCACCGTTCTGGTAGATGTCTTTCCCGCGCGCAATCAGTGCCGGGTCTCCTGGCGGTCCGGCCCGCGGGGTTTGCCGGCTGTAATAGTCGGCCAGTCCGGCCATCAGTGCATCGTCCAGTGGCGCGGCCATACCCCACATATACCCCAGCGCATCGGCATCGCCGCGCGTCTGTGCTTTAAACCCATGCAGCTGCGACACCAGGTAACTCGCCTGTTGGCCGGCGAGCACCGGGAATTTGGGCGAATAGCTGTGGCCCTGCGGGCCATGACAGGTGGCGCAGGTGCCTACGGCCACACGCTCGGCCGCCGTACGGCTGGCCGCATCGATGTCCTCGGCCTGCGCCCAGCTCAGTCCCAGCAGGATTGCGCTGCCCAGGCTGATGACGAGACGGCTCTTCATGCTTGTCTCTTCCTCTCTCAGAACGCGAGCCACAACAGCAGATAGGTCGAACCGTTGGCCGAGGCATCGCGGCCGAAGCCATCATAGTTGTTGTTGCCGCCATTGAATTGGCTGTATGTGACGTACTGAAGCGAGAGTTTGGTGTTGAGCCAGGGCAGATAATTGGCCTCCAGGATCCAGCCCCTGGTGTCGGGACTGCCGTTCGCGCTGGTGATCACCCCGGGGGCTGGTCCGGCCGGATACAGCCCGGTGTCGACACTGCCGGTGGTCGAGAAGTGGCTGATCGATCCGCCGAACTTGCGGCGGTAATAATAGGTGCCGATCAGGCGCGTGGTGGTCAGATCATCCTTGGGATTGGTGACCGCTCCGGCCGCAAAACTCGCATCCAACTGCATCGACTCGTGGATGCGCGTGCCGGTGAGCGAAAACAGGTGCTCGTCAGCGATGTACTGGTACTGAAAGTCCTCCGCGATGTCCTTGAATTGGTTCACCGGACCGCTTAACGAGGCCGGCGCCGCAGTGCTGCCGCCGCCGGGAAAGAGCTTGAAGGTGGCCCCATACATGCCGACTTCCAGATCGCTTCGCCCCCATTGATACTCATAGGCCACGCGGGCATATGGTGCCGCGCCGTCGATGACATTGGAGACAGTTCCATCGAGCGGTCCGGCCCCGCCCGTGATCGGATTGAGCACGCCCTGCTTGGCCGAGCGATAAGCGCCGACCTCCCCGTACAGGGATTCATTCCACATGACGTAGGCCGTTAGCCCAGCCACATCCTGCGCCAGCGCGCCATCGATCTGGGTGCCCGCTAGCGGGGACACCACTGCGTCGCTGTTGGCATAGGGAAAGCCCCACGCCGGGGTGCTGTTCCACAGATCCGAGAGCGTCGGATTGTTGTTCAGACTGATGCCGTAGATCAGGCTGGTCGCCTGCGGCAACACCATGCTGTTGGCGAAGCGCACATCCGTGTTATCGATGCCGATCGTGCCCGCATCGCTCGCGTAGGTGAGCTGGACCATCGCGCCCACGTGCGGGGCCACCTTGCCCGCATAGAAGAGACTGAGCTGCTGCGGGAAACCCACAGTGCTGGTCTGTGAGTGCCCGGTCCCGCCGGTGCCGTCGGGCAGCGGCGAATTGAGCCAGGTCTCCGAGATCTGAATCATCGCTGAGATCGGCGGCAAACTTGATAACGACAGCATCTCCTGCTTGGTCGCGTCGATGTCGCGCACCTGCTTAAGGTTATCCAGGGTGTAGCCGTTGGCCTTGAACAGGCGTCCGAAATGCGTGAGTTCCGGGAATACGGTATGACAGGCCTCGCAGGCCATACCCGTCTGGCGCGCGAAACTCGGTACCGCTTGCGCTATCGGCGGCGCCACAGCAGTGCTCAACAGCAGCGGAACAATCCAGGCCCTGCGTATCCAGGTTGAATGCTGCATAAGGCTGAGCACCCGTTAGTGACGTCCGCCAACTGAATTCTTCTTTCTAGCGACAGTCGAAATGTGATTCCACCACTTCGAAGTTCACCCAGTCTGTGCGGCAGCGTACGCAGCGTTCGACGGTGGGCAGCTTCTAATGGCGCCGATGCCTTCGAGCCTTTCCAACCCGTCACAGCCGCGTCTGACCCATATGACCTCGAAGGGCTCATCGTTGGACTGACTCAGCGCATTGAGGATAACCCTGGCGATTGCTGAATCGTCTTCAATGAGCAAGACGCGCTGAGTCATGCAGGGTCCCGTCTACAAAGTGTTCCGTGAACCTGACTCCACCATGCTTAGTAGGTCGCGTGATGTACGACGGCGCACTTATATCCCTGCTCGAGGGTGTGAGCTTTGGCTATTGGCAATCCGCGGGCATTTGACTGTGACCCGGGGAGCAATGGGATGTGAAAAAGCTCCGAACGGAATCGGGCAAAGACACAGTATTTTTCCCGCGCATCAAGATCTTATGAATGAGTCATGTACTTCTGTTTTGCGTACATTTCGAAAGTAACTGAGCCGAGGGTTTCATTAGCGCACTCCAATACGTGCTCTCGTTCGAGCAGATGGGGCGAACTCTGAGCCCGCGAGGCCCTGTTTCAATAAGTCACCAATGTCCGCGGCCGCCGCCGGTCGGCTGAAGTAAAAGCCCTGACCCTGCGGGCAATGGTGCTTTTGCAGGAATTCCAATTGCTCTTGCGTCTCCACGCCTTCCGCCACTATAAGCATATTCAGACTTTTGCCCATACCAATTACGGCGGTGACGATGCTCGCATCGTCAGCATCGGTAATCAGATCTTTGACAAACGAGCGGTCGATCTTTAAGGCGTCGATCGGGAAGCGCTTCAAATAGGTCAGGCTCGAGTAACCGGTGCCAAAGTCGTCGAGTGCAAGGGAGACGCCCATGTTCTTCAGTTCGTCGAGCACGGCCGCCGTGGAATTGGAGTCATCCAACAAAAATGTCTCAGTCAGCTCCAGTTCCAAATAGCGCGGCTCCACCCCCGTTTCCTTAAGAATGGCGCGTAGGTTTGATGCGAAGCTTGGGGAGCGTAATTGCACCGGGGAGACATTTATTGCCATGCACATGGGTGCAACTCCGGCCTTGCGCCAAGCGCTGGCTTGGAGGCACGCCTCGCGCAGAATCCATTGCCCAATCGGGACAATGAGGCCGCATTCTTCTGCGATGCCAATGAATTGAACCGGAGGCACAAGACCGCGTCGCGGATGACGCCAGCGCAGGAGCGCCTCCACGCCTATGATTGCACCGTCGGTGAGATCTACTATCGGCTGGTAATGCAACAGTAGTTCCTTGCGCTCAATTGCGAGATGCAGATCACTCTCGAGCGACTGCCGCTCCACGGCCAGTTCGTTCATTTCCGGTTTGAAAAACTGATAATTGTTACGCCCCGTATCCTTGGCGTGGTACATGGCAATGTCAGCGTTATTCAATAAGGTCTCTGCATCCGTGCCATCGTCCGGATATGTGACGACACCGATGCTCGCGGAAATATTCAGTACATGCGAATCGATATGATGCGGCTCGCGCAGCGCCTGGAGTATCTTTTCGGCCGTAATTGCCGCGTCCTGAGCGCACCTCTCTTCCCAGAGCAGAATCAGAAATTCATCCCCACCGTTTCGACTTACGGTGTCCGAGCTGCGCACGCAGGTGACCAAGCGACGCGCCACAGATTGCAGCAAACGGTCGCCCACAACGTGGCCCAACGAGTCGTTGATATGCTTGAACCGATCGAGATCCACGAAAAGGACCGCAAGCTTTCGTTTGTGACGCTTCGACAGGGTAATCGCCTCGATCAGCCGGTCATTCATTAACACTCGATTGGGCAAGTCGGTGAGACTGTCATGCTGGGCTAAATAAGACATCTTGAGCGTCACGGCGCGCGCCACACTTACATCGTGAAATACCATCACCGCGCCGGTGATCGCTCCTCGGCGATCATGAATTGGAGCGACGGAGTCCTCGATGGGAGCCTCTTTCCCGTCACGCCGGATCAGGACACAATTCGGGGTGAGAGCCACGGTCTTGTTCTCACGAATCGCCAAGGCCATCGGGTTCGGAACAGTCTTTCGAGTAGTACCGTCGACGACTTTGAATACTTCCTCCAGTGGGCGACCCTTCGCCTGCTCCTCTGACCAACCCGTGAGGCCTTCGGCAATGGCGTTGAGGTAAGTAACGTTCCCCGAAGCATCGGTGCTCATCACCGCATCCCCGATCGAGTTGAGCGTGGCCTGTGCGCGTTCCTTTTGGTCAAACAACGCCTCTGAAATAGCTGCGCGTTCGATCATGTTGCGGATGGACTTCAGTAGTTTATGACCATCGAATCTGGCCTTAAGAAGATAATCCTGAGCTCCACGTTCTACCGCAAGCTTCGCGATCCCCTCATCCTCCGGTCTGGTCAGAATCAAAATCGGTATGTAAGGTGCAGCGGCATAGAAGCGATCGAACGTTTCGATACCTCGGCAGTCGGTGAGAGAGAGATCGAGCAATATTGCATCCGTGGCCGGTAACTTGGCCAGACCCTCAGAGCAATGTCTGACCCAGTCGACCTGATAAGACCCCTCGCTCGAGGTATTGAGGATCTCCAAAATGGCCATGGCATTCGGCGCATCGTCATCAATTAAAAGTATATGTCGTGGTATTGAGGTCATTTATTGCTCGTCATAGTTATTACGGCAATTGAGTCGAACACTTTCCATACTCGACCGACTGTACGAAAGCGCGCATAGCTGATTTGCCAGTGCCAGCGTGCTGCGCTTTTGAGCTATGCATCACGCTTGCCGATCACGGTGCAATTGGAACCATTGATCATCGCGGATCTAGCGTGGAACATAGGTTTGGTGCGCACAACCATATGATTTACCTCCGCTTTCTGTCCCCGAATTTGCCGTCACCGATTTCTTTCGAAATCAAAGACTTGCCCTCGCAAAAAAAGACCTCTGAGACGCGAACTTCGATATCGCAACCCTTTGATTTTTAGTGACCCTGTACAGTTTAAGATTGGGGACAGGAAAACAGCTCTTATCAATGGGTTATCCCAATCGCCCTCTATAATTGTAGGCATTTCCTACCGCCTCTTCTGGCACGGGAAACAAGGGGACCCCCGAGTACAAGCCTCAGGGCATGACGCGGTACGGGTGGCGTAAAGAGCGCGAAGAGCGTGCGCCATCGCAGATTTAGGCGCGGCCGCTCCTGTCTATATGGATGTTGCTCGGTGCTCGAATTACGCAGCGCCGTTGCGCTTGAGGATGTTCAGGATCGTATTTTTGCTCAGTCCGAGCCGATGACTGATTTCTCGATACGACGAGCGCGTAGTGTCTACGGCCGAGCTGGTCGAGTGGATCAACGCCCGAGTCGGCAAGCAGCAGCGTATCAGTGGTGTGGTATGGCGTGAGAGCTTGCCGCGAAACCCCAATGGCAAGGTGCTCAAGCGCGAGCTTAGGCAGCAATACTCGTCGCACAACAACGGCGCTGGAGAAGCATCATGAATATCATTCCCACCGATTACTTCTACAACAGCGCCGATGGTCTACCCCTGTACTGGGGGCTGTACGCCGCACGTCGGACGGGCGGCCTGCCGGTGCTGTGTCTGCCTGGCCTGACGCGCAATAGCCGCGATTTCGTCGCGCTCGCCGCGCACCTGAGCGAACAGCATGACGTGCTAACGGCGGATCTACGCGGTCGCGGCCGTTCGGCCTGGGATCCGGATCCGACGCACTATCAGCTACCCACCTACGTGCAGGACGCGTGGTCGCTGCTGGAATCCCGGCGCGTGAGCCGTGTCGTGGTGGTGGGCACGTCGCTCGGCGCGCTGATGGGTATGGTCATGGCCGCGATGAAGCCTGACCGGATTGCCGGGGTTGTGCTTAACGATGCCGGTCCGGAGATCGATCCGGCCGGATTGCGCCGCATCGCCGGGTACGCCGGCAAGCTGCCGCCGGTGTCCTCCTGGGCTGAAGCGGCCGCGCAGGCCAAAGGCGTCTATGGCCTCGCACTGCCCGGGCTGACCGATGCGGACTGGCTCGACTATGCGCACCGCGGCTACCGGGAGAATGCGGCCGGCGTCCCAGTCCCAGACATGGATCCGAAAATCAGCGATGCGTTCAAAAATTCCCCCACGGCCCCCACCGACCTGTGGCCGCTCTATGCGCAGATCAAAAGCGTGCCCATGCTCGTGATACGCGGAGCCCTGTCCGATCTGCTGAGTGCCGCAACCGTGGCGCGCATGGCGCGGGAGAAGTCGGATCTGCAGCACCTCACTGTAGCGAACCGCGGACACGCGCCCTTGCTCAATGAGCCCGAGTGTCTAGCGGCGATCGATGCCTTCGTTGCACGATACGGGCGGGATGTGCAGGCGGTGGCCCGAGGGGCATAGCTTGCGCCTGACCCAAGAGGGACAATGCTGCAGGGAGACTAAGGAAATGCGCCTCAACGACAAAGTCGCCGTCATTACCGGTGCGGCAAGCGGGCTCGGCAAGGAGATCGCTCGCAGCTTCGCCCGCGCCGGTGCCAAGCTTGCCATCGCCGATCTCGACGCCGAGGACGCCGATCTCGTCGCTGCGGAACTCAATCGCGAGGGCGGCCGGGCGATCGCCGTGGCTATGGATGTGACCAGCGAAGTGCAGGTCGACGCCGCCATGGCCAGCGTAGTGGAGGCTTTCGGACGAATTGACGTTCTGGTGAGCAACGCGGGCATTCAGATCGTCGCACCGCTCGAGGAGTTGGCCTTCGCCGACTGGAAACGCCTGCTCGCGATTCATTTGGA